>Ga0206884_1027_pt1 | contig 42787 bp, 33 predicted proteins | sample Alteio_BWOrgCont_FD_152914 | JGI IMG/M metagenome (GOLD analysis project Ga0206884, IMG submission 152914) | Enriched cells from forest soil in Barre Woods Harvard Forest LTER site, Petersham, Massachusetts, United States -... | ecosystem: Environmental > Terrestrial > Soil > Temperate forest > O...
GGAGGTTAAAATACCTTCTCCAAAAATTTCAGACTTCTTTGCCGCTAATGTTTTCGATAAAAAGAAAATGAAAGAATATCTTTCAACGGAAGCGTTCCAGGGCATAGTTAATTCTATTGAAAAGGGGGAGCCAATCCCGCGTGACCTTGCCGAGCAGGTTGCTTCGGCCATGCGGTCGTGGGCAATGGGCAAAGGGGCCACACATTATACGCATTGGTTTCAACCGCTTACGGGTACAACCGCCGAAAAGCACGACGCTTTTTTTGAGCCCACCCCAGATGGGGGTGCCATAGAGAAATTCTCGGGCGATGCGCTGGCGCAACAGGAGCCTGATGCGTCGAGCTTCCCGAGCGGCGGTATACGCAATACATTTGAAGCACGCGGATATACGGCATGGGACCCATCGTCCCCTGCGTTTATTATGGCGCGCACGCTTTGTATCCCTACTGTTTTTGTTTCCTATACCGGCGAGGCGCTTGATTATAAGGTGCCTTTATTAAAGGCCTTGAGCGCTTTGGATAAAGCGGCTGTAGATGTTTGCCATTATTTTGATAAGAGCATTGAAAAAGTTAACGCCTCATTAGGTATTGAACAGGAATATTTTTTGGTTGATATTGCCTTATTTAATGCCCGCCCCGATCTGTATTTAACCGGCCGCACGCTTTTTGGGCACATGTCTGCAAAAAACCAGCAGCTGGAAGACCATTATTTCGGGTCGATACCTGAACGGGTATATGCTTTTATGCAGGATATGGAAACGGAGGCCTTATTATTAGGCATCCCCTTAAAAACCCGCCATAATGAAGTAGCGCCATCGCAATTTGAATGTGCCCCTATTTATGAAGAGATAAACCTGGCCATAGATCATAACCAGTTATTGATGGACCTGATGGACAGGATAGCAAAACGCCATAATTTTAAAGTATTACTGCACGAAAAACCATACGCGGGTATTAATGGCTCCGGGAAGCATAATAACTGGTCGATGATTACCAATACCGGGAAAAATTTATTGTCACCTGGTAAAACGCCCAAAAATAACTTAATGTTCCTCGCCTTTTTTGTAAATACTATAAAGGCTGTTTACGAGCATGCCGATTTGCTAAGGGCATCTATTGCTTCAGTTAATAATGACCATCGTTTGGGCGCCAATGAAGCTCCGCCAGCTATAATATCTATATTTTTAGGCACCCAGCTTAGTGATGTGCTTGATGAGATAGAAACATCAAGGATCAGCAAAAAAATAAAAGACGACGCTTTATTATGGCAGGGCATTCCGAAAATCCCGCAGATACTAAAAGATAACACCGACCGTAACCGTACATCGCCATTTGCTTTTACCGGCAACAAATTCGAGTTACGCGCTGTTGGGTCCTCACAAAATTCAGCAAGCCCGATGACCATATTGAACCTGATCGTAGCCGATCAGCTGAGAAAGTTTAAATATGATGTTGATAAACTGATAAAAAAAGGCGAAAAAAAAGATGTAGCGCTACTGATTATGATCAAGAAGTATATTAAGGAATCGAAAAATATACGTTTTGAAGGCAATGGCTATAGTGAGGAGTGGGAAAAAGAGGCAGCAATAAGAGGTTTGCCGAATATAAAAACTACTCCGAAGGCCCTTGACGCATTTTTGTCAGATAAGACGAGTTTGCTTTTTGCTGAAACCGGGGTATTTACTGAACGGGAGGCCCATGCCCGCCATGAAATTTTATTAGAGAGTTTTTATAAAAAGCTGCAAATTGAAGCCCGTGTTATTGGGGAGCTTGGCATTAACATTATTTTACCGGCTGCCATCGATTATCAAACCAAGCTGGTTGAAAACGTTAAAGGTTTAAAGAGTATTGGATTGAGCGAGGACACTTATAAAGCACAGTTAGATATTATCAATAAAATTGCTGAACACATTAACCATATAAAAGAAGATATTGAAGCAATGGTTGATGAACGTAAAAAAGCCAATAAAATTGAAGACTCGCGCGACAAAGCTATTGAATATGATGAAAAAGTAAAACCATTTTTCCAGGCCATCCGCTACCATGCTGATAAACTGGAACAACTGGTGGACGATTCATTATGGCCACTGCCTAAATTCAGGGAGTTGTTGTTTATTAAATAGCAACGAATTTAACAAGCACAAATTTTCACGAATGGGTTTGAATTTCACAAATAATGTTTGTGAAAATTTGAACCATTCGTTTTAGTCAATAACTTGTTCTGTCATTTCATCACCTTCCGTGGTATTCAAATCCTTAATATACTGCACTTTCAAATGATCATAAAGCGAATGCTTGTCTACGAGAATTGATACCAGGCTGGCAATCATTCCTGCCAGTATCAGGTGGAATATTACATTATGGCGGTCGGTCATTTCCAGCACCAGTATTACCGAAGTAAATGGCGAACGGGTGACCCCTGTTAAAAAGCCAACCATCCCGGATAGGATAAGCATATTGGTATCAATGTCCGATACATTAAACCAACCGGCCACCAACGACCCTATGCTTGCGCCGGCCCCAAGCGCCGGGGCGAAAATACCGCCTGCGGCTCCGGTTGTGAACGAGAATAACGGGCCGCCTATCCTGAGCAAAGGCGTATACCATGATACGTACTTATGAGAGGTAAACAACGTTGTTTGCATAATATCCTTACCGGAACCTAAAACATCTTTATTTACAAAAACCGCCAAAAAAACCATAGCAAGGGCACAGCCTACCACATAAATTATATGCTGATATTGAAACTTAAACCTTGCTTTAAGCTTAAATATAAAAAGTATAAGTTTTGACATACCGCTCCCCGCAAGGCCGGCGATCATCGCCACCAATGCCACGCCAAAAAAGATAGACGCTGAAAGGCCATCCAGTTTTGGATAACCCAGGTATAAATACGGCCCCAATAAGGCTTCAGCAGATAAGCCTGCAATAATTACTGACGAAAAAATTGCCGTTTTATAATAGCTGAAATGTGTTTTTGTTAATTCCTCAATGGCAAATACGATTCCGCCTAATGGCGTATTAAAGGCCGCTGCCAAACCAGCCGCAGCACCCGTTACCATCATATTCCTTTTGGCGATTTTTGGCCACCACTTTGGCAGCAGTTGATAAACTATTTTATATATCGATGCTGAGATTTGAATTGTTGGGCCCTCCCGGCCTATGGCCCCGCCGCCTATGGCCATAACAAGGCTTGATAACACTTTTATAAATATGATACGAAAACCTAAAAGTTTATCAACCAATTTATTTGTTTTGGGTGATGATATTTGTATTGCCGCCATTACTTGTGGTATGCCGCTCCCTCGTGCATAAGGAGAAAAACGCTGCACCAGCCACCAGGCCAGCACAAAGCAAAAAGGCGATAAAATAAAAAGCAGCCACGCATGGTAATTGAATACCATAGCCGTAATATCTTCGGCAGCAACAAAAAGTTTAGTATACAATACTGCAAACAGCCCCGTGATAACAGAGGCTATCCAGAAGGGGATGGCTTGCAGTGCATTCCTTTTTAAATTTTCGTTTCGTATCCTGTCAAAAGAGCGTTTTAGTTGCAGCCGGAGCCAGGGGATTAATTTATTCATGGGTGGAATGTAGTCCATGGTCGATAGTCCATAGACCATGGCAAAATTAATGGAAATCTTTACTTTTTAAAGCGCGTATTTTCTATAAGCTGCACCATTGACCATCGACTATGGACTATGGGCTATGGACTTCCCCACGAACTAATTATATTTGCGCATGATTTCTTCGCAAAGATACGATCAAAGAGGTGTATCGGCCTCAAAAGATGATGTACATAATGCTATAAAAAACATTGATAAAGGTATTTTCCCGAAAGCCTTTTGTAAAATAGTGCCAGATATTTTAACCAACGACCCGCTTTACTGCAATATTATGCATGCTGACGGGGCTGGCACAAAATCGTCATTAGCCTATACTTACTGGAAAGAGACCGGCGATATTTCTGTTTGGCGCGGCATTGCACAGGATGCTATTATAATGAACCTTGACGACCTGCTTTGCGTTGGCGCTACGGATAATATCCTTTTATCATCAACCATCGGCAGGAATAAAAATTTAATACCCGGCGAGGTTATTGCAGCTATTATAAACGGCACCGAAGAGATTTTGGAAAGCCTGAGGGATGCAGGTATCGGCATTTATTCAACCGGTGGCGAAACCGCTGATGTTGGCGACCTTGTACGCACCATAATAGTTGATTCTACCGTCACCTGCCGGATGAAAAGGGCTGATGTTATATCAAATCATACCATAGCCCCTGGCGATGTTATTGTCGGCCTGGCCTCGTATGGAAAGGCAAATTATGAATTTGAATATAATGGCGGCATGGGCTCCAATGGCCTTACCTCCGCCCGTCATGATGTTTTTAACAAAACTATTGCTAAGAAATACCCGGAGAGCTATGACGCTGCTATACCTTACGAATTGATATTTTCGGGCAGCAAAAATTTAACAGATTTGGTAGCGATAGGCGATGACCAATTTATTACCGCCGGGAAACTGGTGTTATCCCCTACCCGCACCTATGCGCCCATAATTAAGGCTATATTAGATAATTACCGAAGCCAGGTGCACGGCATGGTACATTGCAGCGGCGGTGCACAAACCAAAGTGCTGCATTTTATCGATAATCTTCATATTATAAAAAACAACCTTTTTCCCGTTCCTCCATTATTTAAATTGATACAGGAAGAATCAAAAACAAGCTGGCAGGAGATGTACAAAGTATTTAATATGGGGCACCGTATGGAATTGTACATTCCGCAAGAAATTGCAGCTGATTTGATAAATGTGTCCAAAAGTTTTGGTGTAGATGCGCAAATAATAGGGCATGTTGAAGCGGCGGAGAAAAAGCAGGTCACTGTTACATCTGAATTTGGGGAGTTTATCTATAACTAAGATCAAATATTTAAGGCAATAAAAAACCCGGCTTGTGGCCGGGTTTTTTTATGAAAAAGGAATGGGTTAATTGAAAATATACCTGATACCAACTTGTGCCTGGTAGCGTGATTCCTGGCTGGGATCATTCGTAAATGATTTGGTTACAGGGATTAAGTTAGTTCTATCAAGATAAGGGAAAGAATACTCCGCATGCCCTGTTGCAGGGTCAATACCCTTATAACTAAGCAATGTAGTGCTTCCGCTGGCAAAGCCATTGTACGAATCCTGGTATATACCCCAGTTCTTATCTAATAGGTTACCAAAATTTATGATATCAACCGAAACCTCGATTGTGTTTTTAACATTGCCAGATTTAACAAAGAAATCCTGGGCTAAATGAAGGTCGAGCCTGTGGAAATAAGGTAATATTTCGCCATTGCGCTGGGCATATTTGCCCCTGCGGCTGTTAAGATATGAGTCCTGATTAATGAAATTATTTAGTTGGGCCCATTCCTGTGCAGGGGTACGGGTGTCTCCGGAAAAATCTTTTACAAGTTCTATATCACCCTGATTTTTTGGAATATACGACAAATCGTTAGAAGCGCCATCGTTGTTGGGGTCGCCGCTGGTGATGTATGAAATTGCACCGTTATTTGCTACTTCGTATACTAAACCAATAGTAGATGAAGTATTCTGCCAATACTCTTTTTTATAGGCGGCAGACGCTATGATACGGTTAGGCTGTACGTATGAACTGTTTGATAAGTTATCGGCATTAGGGTTGCCGGCAACCTGGCGTGAACTCCAGATAGTGCTTGCGGTTGAACCACCATCGTTTACGTCCATTGACCCGCTGTGCGTGTATGCAGCGTTAAAGTACAAACCGTTGGTAAAGCTTTTTTGCAGCTGACCGGTTACGAAGTACGAATAACCCTGGTTAGTATTTGTTAAATAATACAAGCCTGTAATTGCCGGGTTTTGCGCTGTGGCAGCCGAAGCAGCAGGCGTTGTATTTTTTGAATCGTAACGAATCTGTCCTTCAGGGCCAGGCAATACGTTGTACCCGTCAGAAAGCACTAAATTCTCAGTATAAATTGCATTTATATCTTTAGTATATGATCCTTCGATAGTAGCTATTACACCACCTGGTAACCGCTGATCAAGTGCCAGGTTTGTTCTCCATATCTTAGGGTACTTAAGATGCGGATTAGTAATATCTAATTCGTACGAGGTATTTGCTGCAACCGTTCCGGCTGCGGGGCGGTTAGCATTAACATTAGGATTAAATGTCAATTGGTTATTTTGGGCCGGCGTGTTGCCTGGAGCTCCGTTAACAACTGTATACGAGCCAAACAGTACGCCATTATTCGAGGCCTGGTTTGATATCCAAACAAAAGGCACAGTACCTGCAAATAATCCCGAGCCACCGCGTACCTGGGTTTGCTTATCACCATATACATCCCAGTTAAAACCAACGCGTGGTGATAACTGCACAGTATTTTGAGGCAATTTTGATGGATTGACCATAATGCCCTGCTGGAAAGTTAATGCTGCAGCATTGGGGTTTCCTGGTAAGGAGGTTGGAAATGCGTCATAATCTGCACGCAAACCGTAGGTTAATTTAAAGTCGTTTGTCACGTTGTATTTATCCTGTGCATAAAGGCTATAAATTGAAGCTTTGATCTGTGCGAAAGGAAAAGCCCCGCTTGGCAACGCAGAATTGCGGGTACTGTAAGCAGCAGCTGGCAAACCATTTAGAAAGTCGGAAGCTGAATTATAAGTGTATAAGCCATTATATTCAGGAGCAAAACCATTTTTATAGCTTTGGATCTGGTCATTTGTACCAAAGGTTATTTCATGCTTGCCCGCGTATATGCTAAAATCGTCAGAAAACTGGGCGATATTGGTATATAAGATATTATTAGCGGTAAACAACTCCGACCCAAAAGAGGTCAAAGTACCGGTTGCCGGTGTAATAATAGCGCCGGTTGCGCTGGTTGTTCCGTTACCGATATCAACTCCTGGTAAATTGCCGCCGCCTGAAAATGTACGGAAGTCGCGTAAAGCGGAATAACCTGCTGTTAGCCTGTTTGACATGTTGCTGCTAACACGGGTATCCAACTCAATTATACCAATATTAAAGTTATTATTGATACGGTAGCCGGATCCCTCGAAGGGAAGCGATACAGGTCCTGCATCCCTTGTTGTACCAAAGCCAACGCCATTGTTAACAATGGTAGAGTTGCTTATGGGGTGATCGCCGTAGGATTTTAAGTAAAAATATTTGGCGCTTAAAGTATTGTTTTTGTCAATGTTCCAATCAATTTTAACTGTTGCTTTATTGCTGTAGGTATCAAAATTATATCCCTGGTAAGGGCCTGGGTTATAATTATATTTCGACTCGAGGTATGATGCAATTGAATTAAGTGTTGCAGCATCCGCCTGCGAAACGTTTGCGCCGCTAACACCCGGCGCCGAAGCAACATAATTGGTAGCAGGCTGGCTTATGCGCTCTTCTTCGCCAGATACGAAGAAAAATAATTTGTTTTTAATGATTGGTCCGCCCAGGCTAAATCCAGTTTGCCTGTAGTCAAACGGCGTTATTGGAACTGTGGTTGTACCGGCAGTGTAGCCCGTAAGCCATGTACTGCGTTTATAATCATAGATGGTACCTTTAAATGTGTTGGTACCCGATTTTACTACAGTGTTAATACCTGCACCGGTGAAATTGCCCTGGCGAACGTCATAAGGGGCTATATCAACCTGTATCTGGTCGATGGCATCTAAGGAAATTGGCTGCGAGTTGGTTTGGCCACCCAATGTGGTTGCTAAACCAAATGAATTGTTAAATAAAGCGCCGTCAACCGTAAGGTTATTGAAAAGGTTGCTTCTGCCGCCAAAACTTAAACCATCAGTGGCCGATGGGGTCAGCTTTGTAAAATCGCTTAACGAGCGATTTAAAGTTGGCAATGCGTCAATTTGGGCGCGGGTAACTGTTTCGCTGGCCCCGGTACGATTTGAATTGATCACTCTTCCCTGTGATCCATTAATAACAACTTCTTTCAGGGCAGTCGCATTGTCTTCCAGCTTAACGTCTGTTCTCTGGTCCTGGCCAATTGACAGGATAATGTTTTCCTGTACAAAATCTTTATAACCAATAAAGGTTACTTTAAACGTGTACGGGCCACCTACCCTTAAGTTGGGTAAGTTATACCGGCCGTCGGCACGCGTTACAGTTGAGTATACCGTACCGGTAGGCAGGTGCGTGATGGTGACAGTTGCACCGGGAATAGTGCCTTTGCTGTCGGTTACGGTACCATTAACACTGGCTGTTGTAACACCCTGTGCTGATGCATTTTTGCTGGCGAAAAATGTGGCCCCGATAAATAATAATAAGAGTAAATACTTGGTCATACGTTACTTTTTTAGTTAAATGTTCAATTGCGCAATAATTTTGCGACAAAGATATAGAGGAAAGTATTTTTTAATGTTAACAAAATATTAACGTTTGTTATCAATTTATTAACAGTTTTCACATATTTTACAAATAGCAATGGCGCAGTGGTACTTATTATGCAATATTTGTAAACTTTACATTTATTAAAAATTAACTACAATATATATGGATTTAGAAATTCGAACACGCTAACTGTTTAAACGCGCATTTTAGCATTTGGCTGCTTTTACTTAGCTTTGGGGCAAATTGAACGCTTAGCTATCATTACAATCGCGGTAAAACAGCGAAACATAAAATATTAAAACAATACCATCAGAAAATATGAATTACGATTTAATTGTTATAGGTTCAGGGCCGGGCGGTTATGTGGCTGCTATCCGTGCATCACAGTTGGGTTTAAAAACTGCGATAGTTGAAAAAGAATCGCTGGGCGGCATTTGCCTTAACTGGGGCTGTATCCCCACCAAAGCCTTATTAAAAAGCGCCGAGGTATTTGAATATATTAACCACGCAGCTGATTATGGCATAAAGGTGAGCGGCAGCGAGGTTGACTTTGAAGCGATGATAAAAAGAAGCCGTACAGTAGCCGATGGCATGAGCAAGGGCGTTCAGTTTTTGATGAGAAAAAACAAGATTGACGTAGTGATGGGCACCGGAAAGCTTAAAAGCAAGGGCGTTGTTGAAGTAACTGCTCAAAATGGTGACAAACAGGAGCTAACCGCAAAACATATTATTTTAGCAACCGGCGGTCGTTCGCGCGAGTTACCTAATCTTAAACAGGATAATAAAAAGGTAATAGGTTACCGCCAGGCAATGGTACTGCCTGCAAAACCCGCATCGATGATCGTTGTTGGATCGGGCGCTATAGGTATTGAGTTCGCCTATTTTTATAACGCCATGGGGACTAAGGTTACCGTGGTTGAATTTTTGGACAATATCGTGCCATTAGAGGATGAAGAAGTTTCCAAACAGCTTTCACGTATCCTTAAGAAACAGGGAATTACTATCATGACCGGCTCCAATGTTGAATCGGTTGATAGCAGCGGCGACCTTTGCAAAGTACAGGTAAAAACAGCTACCGGCACTGAAACACTGGAAGCTGAGATCGTATTATCAGCTGTAGGCATCTCCACTAATTTGGAAGGTATTGGACTTGAGGAAAATGGTGTTAAAACCGACCGCGGCAAGGTTGTGGTTGATGATTTTTACCGCACCAACGTTGAAGGCGTTTATGCCATAGGCGATATTGTTAAAGGCCAGGCGCTTGCCCACGTAGCATCAGCCGAAGGCATTACCTGTGTTGAGAAAATTGCCGGATTAAACCCTGAGCCCATAAATTATAACAATATACCTGCATGTACCTATTGCTCGCCCGAAGTTGCTTCTGTTGGCTATACAGAAAAAGCGGCTAAGGAAGCAGGTTACGAGATAAAAGTTGGTAAATTTCCATTCTCTGCATCGGGCAAAGCAAGCGCAGCCGGGGCAAAAGAAGGTTTTGTAAAAGTGATATTTGATGCAAAATACGGCGAATTTTTAGGCGCCCACATGCTTGGTCATAACGTTACCGAAATGCTGGCAGAAATAGTTACCGCCCGTAAACTGGAAGCAACCGGCCACGAAATTATTAAATCGATACATCCGCACCCAACCATGAGCGAAGCTGTGATGGAAGCTGCTGCTGATGCTTATGGAGAAGTGATACATTTGTAGTTCATTTGATAGAATTTACGAATTACGATTTCAGATTTACGATTTTGCAACCTTCAAAAAAATCGTAAACCTAAAATCGTAATTCTAAAATCAAAAGGCCATTTTCGAAAACAGATCCCACAAAACAATACCCGCAGATACCACGATATTAAAAGAATGCTTGGTGCCGAATTGTGGTATTTCTATACAAGCATCTATTTTTCCCATTACTTCTTCGCTTACGCCGTTTACCTCGTTGCCAAATACCAGGGCATATTTTTGGCCTTTGATAATGTTAAAATCCTGTAACATAGTGCTGTTTTCGGCTTGTTCAACGGCAATTATCTGGTAGCCTTCTAATCGTAATTGTTCAATGGCTTGTACCGGATATGCAAAATATTGCCATGCGATGGATTGCGTGGCGCCGAGGGCAGTTTTTTCTATTTCGCGATGTGGCGGCTGCGCTGTAATTCCGCATAAGCATATCTTTTCAACAGCAAAACCATCAGCGGTACGAAAAATCGACCCTATATTATGCATACTGCGCACATTATCCAGCACAACCACGACGGGAAGTTTTTCTCCGGCTTTAAATTCGGCAACGGTTGCACGGTTCAATTCATCGAGTTTTAGTTTGCGCATGGTTAGTGATTAGAGATTGGTTGAGTTTAAAAATTTAAAAGAAAAAAATTCCGCATTCGTCATTCCGAATTCCGCATTTATTTAGTCTTCAATCACCACGCTTTTCAGCTCTCCTACCCCATCGCCTATTAATGAGCTATAAACGGATGGTATGTAGCCAATTTTATCCTTATAATATTCGATAACATTTTTACTGTAGCTGTCGAAAGCGCTTTGTTTTACCAAAGCTATAGCACAGCCGCCAAATCCGGCACCGGTCATTCTTGCCCCTGCTACATTTGTGTCAGTTTTACTGTACTCAACAATAGCATCAAGTTCTTTGCCACTAACTTCGTACAAATCACGCAGCGAATCGTGAGAAGCGTACATCAGGCGGCCGAATTCAGACAGATTGTTATTGCTCAACGCAATAGCTGCCAATTTAACACGGTCGTTTTCTTCTACCACATGCCGGGCGCGTTTAAGTATTATCGCGTCGGTGATTAAATGACTGTATTTATTAAAAGTAGCTGTATCAATATCACATAAGTTATTAATATCAATCTGCTGTTTTAAGGCTGTTAAGGCCGCATGGCATTCCTGCACCCGTTCATTATATTTTGATTCTGCCAGCTTACGGGGCTTATTGGTATTTATAATGGCTAAAACATGATCGCCCAGGTTACTATCAACGGCCTGGTAATCGAGTGTATCACAATTTAACATCAACGCTTTATCCTTTTCCCCAAAAGCTACAGCAAACTGATCCATTATACCGCAGTTAACGCCTATAAAATTATTTTCAACAGATTTGGCCAGCTTAACCAGCTCAAGCTTGGTATAATTGCTATCCATCAATTCGTTTAATGCAAACGCGGTCACTACCTCGATAGAAGCAGATGATGACAGCCCTGAGCTTATAGGGATGTCGCCATAAAAAAGCATATCTAATCCCCGCAAAGGGTGGCCTTCTTTCAAAAAATATTCAATAACGCCCAGCGGATAATTAAACCAGCTTTCGCCAGTTTTGGTGTACCCGGCTTGCAGGGGGATATCCAGCTTATCTTCAAAGTTCAGACTCCTGAACCTGAACATCCCATCCTCATTAGGCGACACTAACAGGTAAGTGCCAAACGTTATAGCGCAGGGCATAACAAGCCCGCCATTATAATCGATATGCTCACCGATAAGGTTTACACGGCCCGGCGAGAAATACGCGTTTTCAGCTTCTTTATTAAATAACTTGTTAAATTCTTTATGTAACGAATTCTTCATTAGTATTTTGTAATTGGTTGCAGCAACAAATATTAATAAAAAATGTAAAACATACATTTATTTTATTCTTTATTTTCAACCTGGTTGCATAAAAGCCTTATAGTTTATAAAATAACAACTTTTTGAGGCAAATAGTCAAATTTATTTGTAGTTCACGTTAACAAAATGTGTATTTGTTCTATAGTTGCCGCCTTGATGTGCTGGCTTAGTTATAATTTTACCTTTAAATATATAAGGCCATGAACCAATATTTAATAACAGCATACGATTATACTGATGCCGGCGCTCTTGAACGCCGCATGGAAGTACGCCCGCATCATTTTGACGGCGCAAGGGAATTAAAGAAGAATGATAACTTTATTTTTGGAGGCGCAATATTGAACGATGAAGGGAAAATGATAGGTTCAATTATGGTAATGCAGTTTGAAACCGAAGAGCAGTTGGAAAAATGGGAACAAACAGAACCCTATATCACTCAGAAAATATGGGAAAGCTATGATATAAAGCCGTTTAAGGTGGCCGGGGTATAGAGATTAGTTGATTAGAGAGTGGAGATTAGTTAAATCTCCACTCTCTAATCACTAAATTAAACTTTAACCCGGGCGCCAGTCATCAGGTTTATAGTATATACAGTTCCATTGAGGGTTAACGTAGCTGTGCCGTTTCCGTTAAATACCAATGTACCGGTATAGCTAAAACTTCCTTTTTTAGGCACATCCCCGGTAATTGACACAGTGGCGTTGCCGCTGGCAATATTGCGGCCGGGACGGGTAATTGTAAGCGCATTAATCACAATGTCAATACTACTGTTACCATGGTTAGTGGTATCAATTTTTGATTGAAACGAGCCGCTGCGTTTGAATTCACCATTTATAACAAAATCGGTCGCAGTGGGCGCTAAGCCGCCGACAGTGAATATCGAACTACCGGAGTTTGTTGACGAGAGGTTAGGCCCGCTAAAACTACCGCTATAAACTAAACTGCTACTCAGGTTATCGGGCACGTTATTTACGCAATTCACCACATAATTATATTTCAAATTATAGGAATATGAATAGGCTGAACCGCCCGAGCTTTGGCGCGAAATACTATCAGATTTTGATGTCCCGCAAGCTACGTGTGTATTTACATAAGCTGTCGCGTCTAAGGTGGCATCTGCCGAAACGTTAGCAACACCGTTTGAATTCATGGATAATGAGCCTGCAACCATATCGGCCGCCTCAGCATTTGAAACGTTGCCGGTGACAGACCCACCCGAATTATCAGTTTTTTTACATGCCACTGCTCCAAGCAGTAGCATCGCTACGATAGATAATTTAATTTTTTTCATAATTTGTACGATTTAATAGGGGAACCACATTGCTTTGATTGCAGAAACTGAAATTGGTTTAATTATTAAATAATTTTTATTTCCAACTGACAATAAAGCATCTCTATTTTTGTCGCGTATTTAGCCTATACTAAGTTTATTTTACTGCGGGGAAATACTATTCAGTTCACGCCTATCATCGTCGGTCAGTTCAATAGAAATTGCCTCCATATTTTCTTCCAGGTGAGCAATACTTGATGTGCCGGGGATCAGTAAAATATTATCAGAATGGTTAAGCAGCCAGTTTAAGGCTACCTGGTGTACAGTAGCGTTATGTTTTTCGGCTATCTTCTTCAGTTTCTGCTGGCTGGTAACATTACCACCTGCAAGCGGGAACCATGGTATAAACACAATATTGTGGGCCTTGCAATATTGAAGCACATGCTCCCATTTACGGTTATCAACGCTGTACATATTTTGCACCGATACTACCTCAAAAAAGTCCTGTGCTTTTTTTATAATGTCAATATCCACCTCTGAAAGGCCAATATGTTTGATCAGTCCTTCCTCCTGCGCCTGTTGTAAAAACTCAAAACTTTTTTCGGCAGGCACTATAGGGTCTATCCTGTGCAGTTGGTACAAGTCTATCTGGTCGAGCTTTAACCGTTTCAAGCTTCCTTCCAGGGCCTTCCTTAAATGATCCGGATGGGCATTTACCGGCCATTCATCAGGCCCCGTGCGCATCAACCCGCCTTTAGTACCAATTACTAATCCTTCGGGATAGGGGTATAAGGCTTCGGCAATTAATTCTTCCGAAATATGCGGCCCATAGCTGTCGGCCGTATCAATAAAATTAACGCCCAATTCAACGGCACGCTTTAAAACGCCAATGGCCCCGCCTTCATCTTTCGGGGGCCCCCATATTCCTTTACCTGTTATGCGCATAGCTCCGTAACCTAACCGGTTTACAGTAAGATCGCCTCCGATGGCCAAAGTTTTTTCGATTGAAATTGCTGTATTGTTCATATTTAGTTAATTTTTGATTAAAATAATTAACGTAAATTTTAATTATTTGTTCTCCATCCCCGGTATTAATAATCTTTCGCAACTCCGCCAATAATCCAAATTATAGTATATTGCGCTAAAAAATCGCACATCATGAACGAACAAAATTATACTAATCATTCGCGCGTTGTAAAGGGGTTTCACATGGTGCTGGGCTTTTTGCTTATTGCCGGCACTATAGGTTCCCTGGTAAATGTTTACATCCAGTGGACAGCACATGATGAAGTTCTGGGTTCAGTTTTAATAGCCGTTATGTTTATTTGCGGCATGTTATTATTTGTGTACACCCGTCAGTTCCCGATCAGGGCACAAGACAGGGCTATACGCGCCGAAGAAAATCTGAGATATTATATCCTTACAAATAAAGCGATGGACAGCCGGATTACCATGCGCCAGGTTATCGCTTTACGTTTTGCGCCCGATGAAGAATTTTTGGTATTGGCAGACAGGGCAGTACGGGAAAACCTGTCGCCCGATGAAATAAAAAAGGCCATAAAAAACTGGCGTGCCGATAATTACAGGGCGTAGTAAAGGGGTATTATAATCGAAAAGGGCGTTCATGTACAGATCATGAACGCCCTTTTTATATAAAAGTCTGTTATTAATTTTGTTGTTTAACCGGCGGTGGTGTCATTATTTTCTTTGGCCGGTGCAGCGTATCCTTTTTGGGGTTCTTTGGTTTAACAGGTTGGTTACCGTTCGGAACCCCTGCCGGACTATTAACGGGCGCAGGCTTTTGCGGTTTCGGCTGGTTATTGCCCTGGGCATTATTTGGCGGGTTAGGGTTTTGCCTGTTTTGTTGCTGATTTTGGCTTGGATTATTACCCTGTGCATTATTTGGTTTTTGACCGGGCTGCTGACCGGGAATTACTGTTTCGGGCCTGTTCATTAGCGGCTTATTAGGGTTTTGGCCCATCCCCGGTTTATTGCCGGGGTTTGGGTTCTGCCCACCCGGATTAGGGGTTTGATTAATGTTCCGGCCATTTCCCTGCCCTTGAATCTGACCATTCGGATTCTGATTGCCATTTGGGTTCTGGTTCGGTGTTTGGTTATTCTCGCGACCATTACCCTGCCGCTGGTTTTGACCATTAGGGTTAGGGTTACTTCCCTGCCTGTAAGGCATAATTTTTTGAGGGGCAGGTTTATTATTACCCTGTTGAGCACCCTGGTTTATTACAGGGCGGTAAACGTTCAACTGGTTATTGGCTAACGACTGACCGGGCTTTGCAGATGCACTTATCTTAACCGGCTGAATTTTAGTATTGGTGATATTTTCCACTTCGGTGACCCTTGGCCCACGATTATATATCACGGTATTTTTGATATTGTTATTAGTGATATTATTGTTGGTTACATTATTTATAATGGTTGTATTATTAATAACGGTAACGTTGTTACGTACCACATAATTATTAACGTTAGTTGTATTTATATTTCGGGCTTGCACAAAGTTCCAGTCGCGGCTTTGCGGTCTCCATCCGTTATTCATATCAGTATGCGGTGGCACCGGCGCCCATCCATAATAATCACCCGATTGCCCCCAGGTAACCCACGCGGGCGCCCATTGCTGGCCAGGCTCCCAAAGCCATCCGTAATTATCATCAAAAAACCAGTTACCGTAATGAAATGGGGCCCATCCCCAACTATAATTTGATACCCAGGCCCAGCCTTCATCGCTATATACCCAATAACCATTGGTAACGTATGGCCTAAAATCAGCGTCGACATTTGGTTGCCATACATAACCATAATCAGGGTAATCTATCCACTGCCCATACGGGCTAAGCTCATCGTAAAACACCTGGTTGGTTTGTGGCTGTTCGGCGTAAACAGGCTGAGGCTGTTGGTAAACCGGTTGCGGGGCAGTACTTGTATATATAACGGGCGAGCAGCCTGACAAGAGCGCCACCGGCAACACCATATAAAATATTTTTTTCATGGCAAGGTTTGTTTAATAAGTATATAATAATTTATATAACTACGACGATGGAAAGATAAATAAGTTTAATTAAACCCGGTATTGTCCATTAACAAATATTTTTTTGAGTGGTTGATGGGATTGGTTAAGTGATTGGTTAATAAGGTTAGATTAGGGTAGTAAACGGGACTCAGCATCACAGGCAACAGCGCTTCTTACACCAAAAAGAAACATGATTGAAGAAGACAAGGAGTATTGTTATCCTCGCCGACCAATTTTTCAAACTTTCGGACTTTACTGACTTTCGGACTTTCGGACTCCCCTACCTCACATTATACCTCAAAACGTACCGGCCGATATTACCATCGTTATCAATACCTTCGATAACTGCACGGTATGAACCTCTGCCGTCGGAGTTGTAAAATTGAAAATCGGCGTTTCCGTTTTTATCGGTTATTATATTGGGGTTCCAGTAAATAGTGCTGCGAAGGTCAGCGCCATGTTCTGCACTTTGCTGGCTGTCGTACTTAGGCGAATAAAATACCCTTGCCCTGTAATAACCTTTAGGCATCAAAGTTATCGAACTGCCCTCTGTAGTTAGCGGCGGGAGATTATCTTTTGGATCATCCGGAGAAAATTTACCATTTTTTGTGGTGATGGATATGATACCATCAGCACGATAGCGGTCGTTGATCCCGCTGACGCCATCTTTCAAATACACTTCAATAAGCCCTATATCCTCCGATCGTATAGTTGTAAGATCTCCATAGCCAACTGCCAGCCCGTTAAGAAAAATCTGCATGGGGGTTTTAGTGCCGGCATCATAATCGTGTTTTATATAAAAATTATTGTTCGATGGCCAAATGCCAAAAACTTTACTCTCGATACAACTGATCACATCAAAACTACAGTATTTTAGTTGTTCAGCAGTTATTGTCTGGTCTGTTTGTGGGCTCAGGCCGCTTAGTGACGAGTACGGTTCGTGGGTAAACTTTTCAGTTTTTGTTGCCCTGATCACCACTTCTTTCAATACATGCGAACTTTCCAGTTGTTTTTTGCTGTTTTGTAAATACAGGTTCATGGTACTGTCGATATTTACTATCGCATCGGGGTCGCTATAGTTTTTAATAACCGGCTGGTTAACGGCCGCATCCGTCATTATCATCAGGTTATTATTCCTTTCATAGGTCCTGGCAATCAAAATAACTTTGGAGGAATCGAAAATAGAAACGTTTGAAAAGGAGAACCGGCCATCGGCATCAGTAACGCCGTTTACAGAAATATGCCTGTCGGGCAGTTGCAAATTAACTATCCCTTTAAAAACCGGCACGCCTGTAGCCGTATGTAATGTGCCCGAAATAGACATCCCCTTTTCAGGTGCAAATGTTAGCGGTGGATATTTGCCTTCCAGTATATTTGAGTACGAAAAACGCCTGTAGCCCTGGGTAAGCATTAAAACATCAAGATCGGCAAGTTTTTTAGTGTCGGTTTGATTAAAATAGTAATTCGGTTTTTCGATGTAACCCCGTAAGTCTGAAGTAAGCAATAAGCTGCTTAGTATGGTAGTTTCGGCGTCTTCATTGTACGGCACTTTTGTTTCATCAATTACAGCTACAGAAAAACTACCCTGAACAGGCAGTGCTTTACTTTTAGCAGTAAAATCCATCTTAACAAGTTGCCTTTGGCTATATGATTGCAAATTAGTAGTTAAATTCATGGTTAAAGCATCGTTATGCTGTATAAAAACAATGCGTTCGCTCAAAGGTTCGCCATTAGTGGCAAAAAGCGTTACCTGTAAAATCCCCGACGGGAATTTACTTTTAGGTACTGTCCCGGTATAAACCAGTCCTTGTAATGCAGTAAGCGCCGTATAATATATGGTACCGCCGCTTTGGGCCACTATATAAAAGCCCCTGTTATGATATTCTTTAAAAAAAGCATCATTTGTAGCTATCCTGATACTAAGATTTTCGGGGTCATTGTTGTTAACCGCAAGGCATATCCCTTCATTCTGCACATTGGGCAGGTCGTAGGTATTTTTTGAGCCATCGGGGAAGGTGATTACGGCTTTGTAAGTTTTATCAGCCTCGGGCAACAGCGCAAAAATACCCATGCCAGCATGCTGCGATGCAAATGTGCTAACTTCATTACCTGCATTATCAATCACCGACCCGGTAACATCAATGCCTGCGCCATCGGTGTTAAGAGCTTTAAAGGCTACTTTTGTACGTATGCCGGTTATGAGTTCCCCGCCTTCCGGAAAAAACTGTACATCTGCCAGTTCAAATGCCGGTTTTAAAGAAAATGTGTTCGTAAGCTTATTTCTGGTAGTTAGCTCGAGCTCAGTTACCAGGTTTGCCGATTCGGGCGATGTAAATTTGCTGCCATCAAAACTGATCTTTAAAAGGCCATTCTTATCGGTTGTTGCCTCGCCTTTGCTTACCGTCTCGTCATCATTCTGAACAGTCCAGTTTACCTTTTTATCGCTGACCGCTTTTCCTTCCCTGTCTTTATACAACACTTTCGCATAAATTTCGGAACTTTTGTTTTTCTGGGTTTTTGTTAGCGAAATTTTGGGAGTTAACATGTTGTTGTAAGCGTCGCCAATGCTTATGGTTTTGTTAAAAAAGTAATCAGGGCCAAAATTACGCATCCAGTTGGTGTATGCCCTTATATGATAATTCCCTTGTTTAAACATTGCAGGCGGTAGTATAATATCGCCAAATGCCACGCCGCTTATGGTCGGTAACTTTAGCGTTTTAACCACAGAATCCTGGCTGATCACATCTACATAAACAATATGGCTTAAACCCGATGGCTGATGAAGCGGACCGACAGCTAAATAAGCTTTAAACCATATAGTATCGCCCACGGCATAGTAGGGCTTATCAAAATGAAGATAAACTTTTTCAAACGGGTAGCCTGCGGAAAGTTTTTCGGTTTTAGCAACTAAAGTGGTTAACCCGATGCTATCGCGCTGGGCCAAAGCTGGTAATGCCGCTATTATTAATACAAATGCAGTAAATAAAAATTTCTTCAAACCCATCCGGATACAGTGACATTAATGAAACGTGGCTAATATATTCAATTAAGCCCAAATGCGTTAATATGCATCAAACCTTTAACAATATTTTTACTTAATAACGGATAGGGAATATATTTCTTACATTTATATTCCGTTGCATTTTTAGTTATGGCAGGCAAGCAATTTAAACTAACATCACGCCATTTTGTAAAACGATTTGCCGGTACTATTTAGAGGCATTAAAAAATTAACGATATATCCTATTTATGAAGAAAAAGGAAGAAGCAAAACATCTTGATAAAGAATGGAAGGCGATGAACGCCCATTTGGCTAATTTTTTAGAGACGGGCGATCAGGAAGCCTTGCATAAATTTAGGGTACAGATAAAAAAATTAAGGGCTATGCTGAGCCTTTTCGAAGCCACCTCAAATCAGGCCGGGCTGTTAAAAGGCTTTAAGCCGGTGCGGAAAGTATTTAAGTACGCTGGCACTATACGCGATGCACATATGAATTTGCAGTTAGGCGAAATGTATGACATTAAAAATGAAGCTTTTACATCGGGACAGCAAAGAATAATAGAAGAAGGAACCATTGAATTTAGGCAAAATGGCAAAAAATTCATAAAAGATATAAAGCAAGCCTATAAACTGCTTAAAAAGCAACTACCCGGGATTGAAAACCATGCTATAGCAGATTATTATAAAGAACAGCTGCGTTCAATTGCGACCAACCTTGCAGTATCCGGCTTTACTGAAGATATGCATACCAACCGGAAGCTAATAAAAATATTAGTTTACAACTATAAACTTGCAGAAAAGGCGCTTAACGGTTCAGTATCTTTTAATACAACCTATCTTGATAAACTACAGGAAGCTATTGGCAAATGGCATGATAATATTATTGCAGAACATTTGTTTTCATCTCCCGAGCTGAATGATAAGCCGGTTGTAAGCAAAATAAAGCGTAAAAATGCCGGTATAAAACGCAGTATAACATCACTGGCCGAAGATTTTATGAGCAAGGCGACAACAACTGAGGACATATAATTGAATTGATTTAAGATGGGTGTTGAAATAGAACGGAAATTTTTGGTTGATCATGAAAAATGGCGAAAGGTAATAAAACCCGAAGGCACTCATTACCGCCAGGGCTATTTATTAAATGACGACCTGCGGACCATAAGGGTGCGTGTAACTGACAAGCAGGGGTATATTACACTTAAAGGGGCCACCAAAGGCATTACCCGTAAGGAATACGAGTATAAAATACCGGTTGAAGACGGCGATGAACTACTGGATGGCTTTGCCCAGTCAGAAGTGGAAAAAATAAGGTACCGCATTGAGGTTGCCGGTAAATTATGGGAGATAGATGAGTTTTTAGGCGACAACAAAGGGTTGATAATGGCTGAGATAGAATTACAACAGGAGGATGAACAATTTGAACTCCCCGGCTGGGTTACCGATGATGTTAGCGATGACGACCGGTATTATAATTCAAATCTTTCGGTAAATCCGTATGCAAAATGGAAGTAGCCATTTGCAGCGACAATCTGTAATAAGGCAGCAGAAAGCTACTGCCGACTAAAAACCATAAATCTCGATAAATCATTCGCATAAAGGCAATAGCAAAAGATCATCCTTTGCAGCATCGTCAGCGGTTTTAACGTATTTGTTGCCTTTGGGACAAATTGCCGGGATAAGGTAAATTTTATTGCCATCCTGGTCTATGATATAAGCTTCGCCATCTTCGTCTTTTATCCAGTCATGAATTTTCGACCTGTCGGTTACGCCTTTTACGTTTATGCGTTCATTCACCCATTCAAAATGATCAATTGCTACATAGGGGTTCTCATATTTCCCTTGATCTTTTTTTATACAAATTATTCGTACAGCCATTTTAATAATATTTAATTAACCGGGTACGGTAAAATTAAATCAAAAGCATAGGACAGCATATAGTATATTCACCCTATTTTATTACGTAAAACTACGTGATTTTTGAAGGACGAGGGAAAGAGAATCAAGAGCCAGGAACCAAAAACCAAGAAAAGCTCATACGTAATTTTGGCGAGGGAGCATAGAATCAAGAGCCAGAAAAAAAGGAGCCTATTAGTTACAAGCGCCGCCTATCATCCTGAAAAATTTAAACCTAACCGGCATGTTGCCCGAGTTTGTGTGCCCTTTTATGGCAAAAATACCGATATACCTGGGTTTCATGTCAAATTCTATCGTCGCCATTTCTTTAAATGCCCCCATTTCGGTAATACCGCCAGCATATAAAAATCTGAATTTTTTACCGTTTTTCTCGACCCTTAAAGCCGGATTATCCAGGTTTTTTAGCATCAGCGGGTTATAAATTGCGCTATCGGGATAAACTACCGGGATATGGGCCACCTCCTCAGGTTTACTAAAACCATCCCCAAGCGAAGTAATAGCCTGCACCAGTATTTCGCGAGGCCTGGGTTCTCCTGCAAAAAAATCATTGAATGCCAGGGACAGCCGAATACTTTTCCCCGTAAATGAGGTATCCTCCAACAGCAGGATCCCTGCTTGCTGCCATTCCTGGTTAGGAATAAAATTACTTAAATGAACCTCCGCCGTAAAGCAATCAGCTGGTACCTCCCGCAATAATAAATTTTTTATGCCAGGTTTGAAGGTGGGGTTCGGCCAGGTATCGCCTTTTAATGTGTATAGCGTAAGCATCCCTGGCTTTTCACCTCTTTTACCCCAATAAGCTGTATCCTTTGATTTTACAAACCAGCCATTATTTAGCATGGTTCCTTCATCCGTATCTTTAAAATAGTCGGTAAACTGAACTGGACCTGGCGTATTGAATAATTTTAAGCAGACAATTAAAACGACAATAAAAATTATTCCCGCTGTAGACACACTTACCCGCCATGCCAGTTTTTTATAATCAGGTTTTTCGGTGTGTTTAACAGATTTCTCCTTATAAAGAAACCAATAAGGATAGTGGCTTTCGTTATTTTTTCGTTGTATTTCAGTTGTAAAGGGCGCCCCTAAAACATATCGTGCTAAAGTATCAAGCGTAGCTACCGATGGGTTTTCTTGTTTAAGGCCTGAATTATCGACGATAAAAAAAGAATAATTCTTTACACTTTTCCAGCCAATGGATAAGCCTGTTTGCTGTAATATCTTATTGCAAAATATTTTACTTTCTGTTTCTGTTATCGGCCCGTCCATAGCATGCCCAAAGCATTTTATATATGCTTCCTTAAATAACCTGGCAAAAGCTAAAATATCTAAATCGACCATAAACTACTCTTATTCAAATATATAGAATTTACACATACAGAATTACGCAGGAATTACGCTGTAATTACGCCTGGCCAATATCCTTTCAAAGATATTTACAAATAAGCCGTGAGGCGACATTTTTTAAATATCTAATTGAATTTTAACGTTTCAGTGATGAAGTACACCATCTTAACAATTTTAGTCGTTGTTTCAACCCCTTTATTTGCGCAAAACCTCCAATTACATTACGATTTCAGGCACAGCATCGACCCTGAGCACTATTCGCAAAATTTCCCGACGCTTTACTTCGAATATTTTAAGGCGATGGACTCCACCTCTGCCTTCATCAAGCCGGGTTCGTTTTTTATGAAGATAGAAGATGACCTTGAGGGCGACCAGGATAATATCGGCAAATCATTTATCCAGGTTTCGCAATCGTTTCGTATGTGGCAGCCAAAAATATTCGTTGCCGTTCAATATAGCGGCGGGCTGGGTGTTACCGATCCTGCACAGTACAGCTTTTATATCAATAATGCCTTTTCCATCGGCCCAAGCTATCCCTTTCAATGGAAAGGCGCCTACTTCAACGCCGAATTATTTTATAACTATAACTTGCTCAAAAGGCCAAGTAACGATGTAATGCTATCCTTTTACTGGGGCAAAGGCTTTTGGAATTACAAAATGGAGTTCGACGGCGATTTTGAGCTGTACACTTTAAACCGCAATCAAGGCACCGGTGCCACCCAAAATTTGAAGGGAAAAATTGTTTCCTTTTTTGGCGAACCCCAGGTTTGGTTTAAGGTAAAAGGGAAATTTTCTATGGGCTCAAAATTCATTACCCAATACCATGTTTATATACCTCAAAACATATTGGGGGTTTATCCAACTGTGGCGGCGAGGGTGAAGTTTTGAATAGCCCTATTACCTATGTCATTGCTGTAAAGGAGGTACGACGAAGCAATCGCGTAGCTGTGTATCGCGGCAATGCATCGGCCTTCATGTATTAGCGACGAGATTGCTTCCTGCCTCGCAATGACAAAGTGTTTTACATCGCCTACAATTTCCTCAAAAACGGCTCGTTTTCCAGCATCAGCCTGAAATTATCCTGGTTAACAATGTCATTATGTTGCTTTAAACTGTGGATAAAAATAATGGGGTGCGCATTAAGTTGCGCAGGTACCAGGGCCGTTTCTTCCACTTTAAAGTTATTAATGCCGGCTTCATCAACCATCTTCTCCATAGCTTTTGTTTCATCTTCAGTGCCGCCGTGGTCGGTATATAAATTAATAAAACGGTGGCCGGCATCAGCTTTTATCCAATCCATAAATATATCCGTTTCGGCATACAGGGCATCAAAAAGCATGGTTTCATCAATAGCCATACCGCCGTTTTTAATAATTCGGGCCATTACCCGGTAAGCCCCGCTGTGGCCACCCAAAAGAATGTGGCCGGATGCACAATTTTGAGGAATAAGCTTTTGCGCTTTTAAGCCTTGTAATACATCGGCAACTAACGCTTTAAAGTCGCCCGGGTTTTCCAGTTTGCCGCCGTAGCTATCGGGGGCATTACGTGCCGTTTCGGCTAAAACCAATACGGCACTTCGTTTCGATGCAATAAATTGCTTAGTCAGCTCATAAAAGGCAGCGGCGGTATCCACGTTATTGCGCCAGCCGTGAAACCAAAAAATCATGTCGAGCTTTTTTTTAGCATCAAGGTTTTTGGGTGCGATGATCAAAACGGTACTATCCCTGTAATGTTCATTAACTGTGTATAAAACACTGTCGTACAGATGGCCCTTTGCCCGGCCTGTATCAGGAAAAGAAGTGTGTGGTGAATAAATATGAAAAGTGACCGCGCCGGGGATGTTCTGGGCAGCGGAATTTGTGGTGATGAATAAAAACGATGCAAAAATGAAGAAAGCTGATCGCATGGCTATGGTTTTTTTTCTAAATATCAATTCATTATGTGCACGAACATTCTTCGCGTTAGACACCGGGGCTTTTTGGTGATAACACCATAGGTGTTCGGAAGATGAATTTTCCCCAAAAAATATTGCATAGGGTGTCATGGTGAGGCACTCGAACCATGTGGGCAAAGGCCTTTACGCCATGCATAAGCGTTAATGCATAGTTCGCGATTCCCAACGCACATGCTTCGGGTGCCTCAGCATGACACCCCTTTTTGATTTTCCGAACACCTATGGTGATAACACCAAAAAGGGCGAAATCGGTGAAATCTCCCAATAATCGGTGAAATCCCTCAACCTATCCAATAAAAAACTGCTGGCTTACAATTTTCCCGTTCTCCACTTTATAAACGCAAAGTTCTTCCAGTTTTTTTCTGTCAGCGCCTTTAACGGTAAAATCCATGGATATTATCACACTAAAATAACTACCGGCATATAAAGCCTCCGAGACTTTTATATCATGAATTTCGGCAGTCAGGAGAAATTGTCTTTCTCGTTCTATTAAGTGGGCCAGACCTTTTAAAGGCTCATTTTTATAAATAGGGTCAATGCTTTCCGCATGATCCGAAAATAATTCCGAATAGGCATCAACAAATTTTAATTCTGTACATAATGAACTTAGGCGGCTCGCAATTTCTGTTATGGTGGTCATTTTATTGTTCTTTATAAACCCTGCCAATCATAGGGTCATCAAAAATTATTTTCTTTAAACTATCGGGGTCAATGATCCCCTGGTGCGCATAAACTACTTTCCCTTCCGGCTCAACCAGGATAGTATAAGGCAAAGCCCCCTCCCATTTGGGATCGATAGCTTCTATCAGCTTATATTTATCATCCACATTAAAAATAAAGTTAGGGCCCGAGGCTTGTTCACGTTGTAAAAATTTAAGCGCTTTATCTTTATGATCGGGATCATCGGCGCTGATGCTTACAAATTCAAAGCCCCTGTCTCGGTACATCCTGTTCATGGTCACAAAATCCGGAAATTCCTCGACACACGGGCCACACCAGGTTGCCCATACATTTATCAACCTTAATTTATCCGAATGGTTTTTTATAAGTGCAGCTATTCCTTTAGCATCTATCGTATCTAAATTCACAGGTTCTTTGGCCCATTGAATTTTGGCTTTATCTATCCAAACGCTTTTTTCGGCCCATTTTATCGAGCAGCCAAAAACCTTTGTTGTTGCAACCTGCACTTCTTTGCCAGCCAACAGGGCATCGATAGCATTGCGGGCGTCCTGGGTATGCGGTGTTTTATGCGGGTTTTCGGTATCATCTATCCTGCCCTGGTAGCGCAGTTTCCTGTCCTTATCAAAAATAAAGATATGCGGCGTTGATACCGGGCCGTATTTATTTGAAGCGATCTCCGTATCGCCATCATATAAATAAGGGAAATTAAAATGGGCACTTTTGGCGCGTATCTTCATTTCTTCAAAGGAATCGCCAACATCGCTGTAGCCCAGTTCATCAAGCCTTAATGATGATGGATTATTTGGATTTATGGCTACTATACTCACGCCTTTTGGCCCGTAATCGCTGGTCATTTTAATTACACGATCTTCGTAAGCCTGCGACGTAGGGCAATGGTTACACATAAAAACAATGGCCAGCACTTTTGCATCTTTAAATGATGCAAGGGTGTAAGTTTTACCATCGATGCCCGGCAGGCTAAAATCGGGGGCGCTTGCACCAATTTCAAGGGTTTTGCGGTCATCAGGTTTAAATGTAAAGGATAAAATACCCGCCGCCAGGACAATTAAGCAGTTAATAAATAATAGTCGCTTTTTCATCGTTTTCTGAAATTTAAAACAACGGTTTAACCCGCCTTGTTCAAATATATTAACAATAAAGCAAATCGGAAGGGTTGAAAAATTAGAATATGGAAAAATAGCGCAGTAAATCCGGTAACTAACTGACACAAAGGGCAAAGCAATCGCACATCAAAGGCTCAATATTCATTCAAAAAAATTATTTTATTTAATTAAAACAATCCGACCATTGGTGTGTACCCTCTATGTACAAATTTATACAAATCCTTTCTTTCTTAATTTTCATTGATAATTTTCTGTTTAATTTTTGCACAAATACGATGGCCGGTAAAACTCATTTTAAGCTAAAGTTCATTTAATGTCCAAAACAAAAAAATCTGAAGAAGATTTGTTGCCCGCAACTAATATCCCTGTGAAAGGGAACGTGCCTTTGGAAATAGTTGATCAATCCCTTAAACCTGCACCAAAAGATATCCTATCAGAAATTAAAATTCCTATAAAAGGCGATGTGCCGCTGGAAGTGCTGGAGGTTGTGCTTAAACCGGCAGCAAAAGATATGTTATCGGTAATTAAAATACCGGTAACTGGCGAGGTGCCTTCAGAAACGCTTGACGTGGTACTAAAACTGGCGTCGATAGAAGCTGTATACCACCAGGCGGACATTGACCTGCTGACAAATACAAAAGACGCACTGATAGAACATCTGGAAGATGAGCTGCTAATGGCCCATCTTGACATGAAGCGAATTACTCTTGAGCAGAAAATTTTAAATGATAGACTGACCCTTGCCACCCAAGAGCTGACAGACCTGTCGTACACCGAAAGGATCATCAACAGCTTGCGCGACCCGCTTATTGTAATGAATAAGGATTTAAAAGTAATGCGGTGCACCAGCGGATTTTATAATAAATTTAAAGTAACCGAAAGTGAAACCGAAGGTCATTACTTTTTCGACCTGGGCAACCAGCAGTGGAACATCCCAGAGCTTCGGTATTTGCTGGAAAGCATCCTTCCCGAAAAAAAAATAGTTATTGATTTTGAAGTTACACACATATTCCCCGACATAGGGCGAAGGGTAATGAGTTTAAATGCCAGTCAGCTTGATAAAGTGAACGGTGCACAACTGATACTACTGGACATAAAAGACATTACAGAAAAACGGCAAATTGAAGACGGCCTGGCTGAAATAGAACTATTATTCCAGGAAAGCAAAGACAGGTTGCAATTGGCTGTTGACGCAGCAGGGTTAGGCACCTGGGATTATAATACATTAACTGGCGAGTTGATCGCAGATTCCCGTTTTAAAGAAATGTTTGGCCTTTTGCCGCTTGATGAAATTGACTATCCCGGTTTTATTGCAATTATACACGAAGAAGACAGGCGCCATCTTGATGACATTTTACAACGGGCTTTAAAAGGGGTTAATAATGGGGAATATGAAGAGATATTCAGAACGAAAGAAACCCATGACGAAATATTTAAATGGATAAAATTTAAGGGCAAAGCTTATTTTAATGGCGAAGGGCTTGCCTATCGTTTAGTCGGTACATCCGTTGATATTACCGTTCAAAAAATACTGGACCAGGCAACAAAAGAGTTATTGAAAAAGAAAGATGATTTTATGAGCATTGCCAGCCACGAGTTAAAAACACCTATTACGGTGCTAAAAGCATCGCTACAGCTTTTAAACAGGATGAAGGATGCGCCGTCTGATAAGCTTCCAATGCTGGTAGTGCAGGCAAATAAAAGTATGGATAAAGTAACTACCCTTATTGAAAACCTGCTGAACACCAATAAACTTAACGAGGGGCAACTTCACCTGAATAAAACTTCGTTTGTTATTGCCGAAATGATAGCCGACTGCTGCCAGCATATACGTATAGCAGGCGAATATAGCATCATTACCGATGGCGACAAAAACCTGAGAGTGTATGCCGATCTTAACCGTATTGACCAGGTGGTAATTAATTTTATTAACAATGCCATAAAGTATGCTCCCAACTGCAAACAGATACATGTTAAAATTGAAAAGGTGGATCATTTTTTTGCCAAAGTATCTGTTAGCGACACCGGGAGGGGCATATCGCCGGACAAAATCCCTTATTTATTTGAACGTTACTACCGGGCGGACAGCAGCGGGTTTCAATATTCCGGCCTGGGGCTTGGCTTATATATCAGCGCAGAAATTATTAAAAAACATGAAGGCAAAATAGGTGTTGATAGTGAAATTGGTAAAGGGAGCACGTTTTGGTTTACGCTGCCGTTAGCATAGTGTTACCTGTTATGGTCGTTGGTCGGGGTTTGTAATCAAGGTCATGATCGCGGTGGATTTGTAACCCGCGAAAATAATATCAAGTTATTTAAATTTTCTGTTTGAAATCCGATTTTCATTATTAGCTTTACTGTCATTCAGGCATAGGCCCTTTTAAATTGATCCTAAAACTTTATCTGTGTATGAAACATCCTTATTTAAAAAGTTCAAATTTTCGCTTAGTTACTTCAATCATTTTACTTTTAGGCGCATTCTTTATTTAATAGCTGCCGAAAGGACAACAAAAGCACATCGCAGTCAACTTTACCTGCTTCAATTTCGCAGGCAAAAACCTGGTACGAAAGTGTCTACCCCGTAACCAGCGGTACAAACAGCAAATTAACTACATAAAGTACAACCGGTACCACTTTTGATCTTAGCCAGCTAATAAAACCCGACTGGCAGCATCCTGCGAGTTATACGCGGCTGGGCAAAAGTGTAATTGAAATGCCGGTTGACCCAACTGTTAACTTTGGTTCCGATTTTAAAAACAACACAACCAATAATATCTATTCCAATAAAAAATATAACAAAACATCTTTCCTGCTGTTAAGTGATGGCAAAAGTTACCAGGCTTATGTAATGATGATAATGGCAGATTCTGCCTATGTGAAAAATGACCTTAGCAAATTAGCAAATAACACCTATCGTAAACATGATGCTGATTTTACGGGGCTGGTACTTTATTTTACGCCAAAGGGCAGATATATTGGCGGATATGCTTACAGCAATGGCAGCCTTATTGCCCCATCTTCATCAAACCAATCATCGGCCGGCCAAACAGTACAAAGTGTTAATGCGGGTACAGCAAAGCTTACCACAAATGAACTGCAAGTATGCACCGACTGGATTGCGGATTATTACCTGAATGGTGTATATTGGTTTAGTGAAGATCTAGGGACAACTTGTACATCCGGGGGAGGTGGCTCAGGAGGTTCTGGCGGCAGCGCGGGTAGCGGTGGTACTCCATCCACACCGCCGCCGCCAACATGCCCGCCTTCTTCAGGCGGCTCCAGTGACGAGTCCTTAATCGTTAATGTAACTGAACCGCCTCCTGGTGGCGGTGGTGATGGAGGGATGCCGCCGCCAAGTGACCCTTGTACGGTAACTACAACGGGACAAACTGATACTACAAAAAACCCTTGTCAGCAAGTGGCGCAGTTAAATGCTTTAGCTGTAAACGACAGCATTGCAAAACAAAATAAATTACTTGCGGGTTATTTGGCCACAAGTAATTTAGAACACGGGTTTGATCAAAATTTGCAAAACTGGAATACAGGCATTAACAGTAGCTACCTTTCAGCGCCACTGCTTATAGCATCATCAACAACACCTAACCAGCTTAATCCGCCTTTTACCTGGAATAGCACCAACGGATATACTATAAGTTTTACTCATGATCATCCCAACGGGTCGGGCCCATCACCTGAGGATATTTTTTACATGCTGCAAAATTCACAAAACAGTGCATTAACGTCTGCAGGGCAGCAAGCAGTTGCGTTTTACAAGGCCAATTCATCCGTAACTGTTGTTACAAGTACTAATAATTATGTTGTTACCGTTAGTGATTGGTCAGCTTTGCAAACGTTATATAATACCTATCTTGCTAACCCAACCACTTTTGACAATACTGTGATAAGCAATTCAAATGCGAGTAATTACGAAGCCGCCATTTTAACAGCTTTTGCCGGTGCCATTACCTTATATACTAACGGCGGGACAGCTAATTATTATCCCTTAACGGTAACCAGCAGCACGAATGTAGTCTCAGAAGTTCTATGTCCACAAAATTAATCTAATCAAAACAGCAATGAAAAAGTTCCATTTTATTATTATTTTCTTACTTTATAGCCTCAACACATTAGGCCAAAATGGCGAAGTAATGCAGTTTATCCTGCCAAAGGGCACGGAAAAGCTGAATAATCCGCAATTAAAAAGCCTAATCCATAACGGATTTAACGAAAAGACCGCTTTGGGATTTCACGATCACATATATAAAAAAGATGGCCTGATAATTTATTATCAAAATTTATCCCAATTTCCAACACATCCAGAGCGCAGGCATAGCCTTGAAAGTAATCAAAAGATGATGGTTGCACTTCTTTCAGGTAACAGCGAATTAAAAGGCGATGTTAGTGTTGTTGACAATTCAAGGATCATCACCGTTAACAATATTCGTTTTGCAATTATCGAATATCATAACAAAGATGATAGGTATATCAGGGTTACATCAGATTACGATAAAAATGGCGGAATGATAAATGGCTTTATTGAATACAAAAAACCTGATGAAAGCGAGGCCAGACAGTATTTACAAGATATACTACAGAATATGCATTTTAGGAATAATTGATACATTATGTCCTTATTGATTAATGAAAAAACTATCCGTTATAATTTTAACTTTTTGCGCATTTAGTGCTTGCGCTCAAACGAAAAGTAAAATTGATTCAATTTATTATTTAATTGATACTGCAAAGGTGCCTTTGAACGCACGGATGTGGAAAATTGAAACAGACAATGCTTACAAATATTTCATTCTGCAATGTCCTTGTTTACCTTCAAGTGGTAAACCCGAGCTTACTTACAACATGAAAATTGAGGGGGAGGTTATTAATGAAACTGAAGTAAAAACATTAAAAACTGTGGACATTTACACATTAATATTGGAGGCTAAAAAGTTTTTTGATAATAAGTTAAAAGATAACTATGCTATTTTCCTTGTCGAACCAAAAGATAAAAAGTTTGTGATCCATAAAGTTGTGCTAAAAAATACCGAAAAGAATCCCGGACTAACTGATTATGAAAACATACCAGCCGATACTTTAAAAAAGAAAAAACCTTGAAAATTAGTTTGCGTGGGGTACTTGGCATGGGATTCTGTGCTTCTTGATAGCTATTCAATCCCGGATAATCTAAAAGGAACGAAGTGCAGTACTAATAATAACCCGAACGAATGAAACAGGTCATCTTTAAATTTTTATTATTTTCTGTGCTATTGATGCCATCTGTGTTATGTGCCCAACCAAACTTGCAGGAAGCTCAGTACAAAAAAGGCGAAAAAGAATTAAATAAATTTTTGAGCAATAGCTTTTTTAACGGGATAAAGGGTAAAGGGACTGATACCTGCTTTGTGGCAGCATTATTTGTAAAATTTTATATTGATTCCCTTGGAGATGTTAAAGGTGTGTGTTTTTCAAGTGGCTCAACCGTTCCACAACCTATAAAAAAATATTAACCAGGGTGATTGTATCCACGAGTGGAAATTGGATATCTCCGCTCCTGAACGGAAGGTCGGTTAGCAGCAAGCCTTATTTACTGCCCGTATTGTTAGATTTGGAGGCCGGTTGTAATTTACCTAACGCAGATGGCACCGGGAAACCGTATCAGCCGCCTGCAAATTCATTGTATAGCGATCTGTCTTCTATTCTTAATTTTGAGGACGGCACAAAGCCATTTCAATTTGATGTTATTTTGCTGAGGCCGATAAATATATTTTCGCAAAGGTAAAATCAGTATAAGGCAACTTTACGCGTTTCTTAATTAGTCATAGCTACCTTAAAGGCGTTGAAACGCACAAATAAGTCCATGAAAAAGATAATTACACTGTTATTTATTTTCTCTATCCAATTAAAAGCAATTGCACAAACAAGGTTAAACCAGCCTGAAATTAAAGACAACCATAAAGATAGCATCACAGTAAATAAGGACACCATTAATTTACGTGGAATAATTTATAATGCTGATGGCAAACCAGCTAAAGGCATTGAAGTTGGGCTACTACAGAATGAATTTTTCCCAGTTGGCTATAAAATTATTACTAAAACAGATGCTACGGGCTTTTTTGAATTAAAAGGGGCCAAACCTTACGATACGCTAAGAATTGTTGATTTAAGATACGTCGACATCCCTTTCCCAAATAAAGGCAGCAGGTTTATAGTTATTTATTTGCCACAGCCAAAAGTGGTCGAAATTAATTCTTTAAGCCCAATTGAGATCAAAGCCCCAAGAAAATATCCGAAAAAAATCCCTGCCTTTCGGGTTGAGGTAACCAATGATAGGGGTTTTGATAATATGCCTTTAGGCTCAATACTATATCCGGAATTTATTGGCGGCAATGAAAAATTTATTAAGCAAATTAAGCAAAGCATAGTTTATCCCGAAAAAGCGATTGATAATAATATTGAAGGAACAGTTGAAGTTGCTTTTACAATTGATAAAGATGGTTTAATAACCAATGTTAAAGTAATAAAAGGAATAGGATATGGTTGCGATGAACAATTACTCAAAATAGTAAAAAAATCACCTAAATGGCGGCCTGGCATTGTTTGCGGCAGGCTTGCGGTAATTCAGGAAGCTATTTCCGTCAGGTTCTCGCTGGCGGATAGATGATTAGTTTATATATAATTGGGATACTGCTTGAGCAGCATCACTTGTTTTATCCCGAACATTTATAAAGCACATGTTTCTTTAAAAAATGCCCGTCTTTCATTAAGGGGTGTTCAAACTCGCCATCTTTTGCCATCCCTATTTTTATCATTACGTTTTCCGATTTTTTATTGTGGATGGACGTAAAAGAATATATATCATCCAGCCCAAGGGTATCAAACCCAAACGCCAGGCAAGCTATGGCCGCTTCGGTGGCAAAGCCAAAACCCCAGTTTGCTTTGCTTAAGAGCCAGCCTATTTCAAGACAAGGTGTAAAATAGCTTTCGAAACCGGGGTGCGTTAAACCGGTAAAGCCTATAAATTCATGGCTATCTTTTCGCTCCACAGCAAAAAAACCGTAACCCTGCCGGGTTATGTCCTGGCTGAGCCTTTCTATTTGCGCCAATGTTTCTTCCTTAGTTTTTACTGACGGGAAAAACTCCATTACATCTTTATCCCGGTTTAATTTTATAAAAGGCGCATGATCGGATGTTTTCCACTGCCTTAATATTAACCGGGGTGTTTCTATGAAAATACCAGGAATCATTTTTGCTTATTTAGGATATAAATAACTTCACCGGGCGTTGATTCAACTTCAATGTATGTTTTCCCATCGTTACCCCGGGTAATTTTTGGCAATGACCTGCTTGTTACTTTTATCTGACCTGGAGGAATATCCGTTTGCACTATACACTTCCCTCCCATCTCACTTTTTATTTTAATAAATGAAGTAAAGCCATTTTTCCTGGTAGCGCTCACCAGGAAGGCGCCCTCGGTACGCAGATTTTCAAAAGAAACATTATTCCATGTCGCAGGTATTGCTGGCATAATGGCTATAAAGTCGGCATAGCTCTGTATCAGCATTTCCTGCAAACCTGCTGCAAATGCAAAATTCCCTTCGAGTGTAAAGGGGCGGTATTGATATTTTGAATAACCTGATTTTGTTTGATCGCCATTTAAATGAAAACTGTTTATTGAGCAAAAAGCTTTTGCAAATATCGTCAGGGCTTTTGCCGCGCCGTCGCCGTCCTTAGCCCTTGCTTTCATATTTGCCAGCCATGCATATGAATAGCCGCACCAGTAATCCGGGCCAATGCTATCCAACAAATGAATACTATTTTTTATGATACGCTGCGATTTTCCGCCATCCTCCCATTTAATTAATCCAAGTGGGTGGATTGCCATCATGTGTGAAAAATGCCGGTGCGATTGATTATAGGCCATTGTTGGCGAAAACATTAATTCGTTATTTGGGCTAACTGCGAAATCACCAAACTCCAACAATATTTTTTTCCAATGGGCAGCTTCATTATTTAGGCCTAATTCACCAGCTAACTCCGCAGCCATTTTAAACGTTGATTTCATTAATGCCTGGTCATAATTTGTATCCTGCAAAAACCAGGCGCTTAAATCATTGTCGTTTATTTCGGGACTTGAACTGATCGGTAATTTGCGAAACCCGTTTTTATCTTTGATGGTTATATTTTCCAAAAATACCGCAACATCTTTTATCCACGGATATGCCCTGTTTTTAAGAAATTTTTTATCCATGCTGTACCGCCATTGGAGGTAATAATGCTGCGCCAGCCATGAGGATACGGTTGGCGAAAGCGAATATTGTATCCATCCCCCCATTTCGGTGCCATCCAATGTGGTTACGCCGGGCACGGCCAGGCCATCTTTCCCGAAATACGTTTTTGTATAGCGTTTATAATTGGCCTTGTTCGCGTCCAGGTGATCGAGGTAGGCAAGGCCTTCATCCAAATGATTAGCGCTGTAACACGGCCAATAACTTAGTTGTGTATTCAGGTCATGATGGTAGTCGCCTTTCCAAGGCGGTATACGCCCGTTATCTGCGGTCCACACGGCTTGTAGCGAGATAGGCGGTGCGCCCCTCCTTGATGCTGAACCAAATTTATATTGCTCCATATACCATTGCTTTTCCAGCAAAGTATCGGGCACTTGAATGGCTGATTTGCTCCAGAAATTACGCCACCACAAAGTATGTGAAACATACGCGTCAGAGTAATGCTTCTTCAAGGCCGTTTGCGTTACCGCGGATGCAGTTACAGCTGTTTTTTTATCCGGATATTGCGATGAGATACTCCAAACGCCTTCTACCGTGCCCTTATCTATTCGCCGCCAGCATACGTTAATTTCATATTTAAACCCGCCCCAGCCCTGCTGATCGTATGTTATGCTGTTCCCTGTTTGTTTAATCGTTCCTTGTGTATATCCCAGCCTCGAAAGGTCATCGCCACCAACAGGGTCGCCTGATATTTTCACAGCACCCTGGAATTTGGGCATTATCAGTTGCGGCTTAAACCCCGCCTTTAAGTTTTCGAACCGAAACCAACCGAGAGGCGCAGTTGCATTTACGAACGTTTTTAAAATGGTGCCATTTGTCCATTTTACCTCGCAAAGCGCCTGCTTGATAAATAAGTGGACGGATTGCACTTTACCCCAGTCCTTAACATCGAACTCAAGCGCGCCTCCCGGAATACGGGATGGTGCAGGTTCCTTGTCATAAGGCTCATCAAGGTATTGTTGTACCGGGGAATAATCTTTTTTCATCACTTGCCCAATAACCCACTGGTAACTAAATTCTTTACGGTGCAGCCCTTTCATCGGGCGCAGATCCCACAGGTCAGCCCTATCTAATGAAAAACGGAGTTTATCGTCTTTTTGCCAAACCAGGGAGCCAAGCATCCCATTACCCAATGGAATGGCTTCATCCCAGCGTTTCGCAAGCGTATCAAATTGCAGGTCGTGTACGGATGACTGACTATAGCCTGCATTGAACCATAAAAATAACGCGAAACCGAGGATTGTTTTTTTCATATTTTATGCAGGGGTATTTAGCTTATTTATAATTTATTGACCAATTAACCTCGTTATTGCCTAAAAACAAAACCGGCAAAAAAACTCTTCTCATTAGCAGGCTACCCGGAAAAACAATGGGAGACGGTCAAAATTAGGATTATTTATTACAATGAAAACGTATTGTCCTTTTATACCGGAAAGTGGAAAAATAAGTAAGTTTTAAGCAATCGATTTTACAATTATTAAATTTAAATTAAAATGCGTATTTTTTTACCATTTTATCAATTTTAAGATTTAAAAATATTATACTATTTAGAAAAACACAAAAGTGTTAAGATATTTTAAATTCAAACCGTCAATCTGTATCTTCGTAGTTGCACCATTTATAAACGTTTTATTTTACAATGGATCAAGATGAAAGCCACCAGGGTCTTTACAGGCCAGAATTTGAACACGACTCCTGCGGGACGGGATTTATAACCAATATTAACGGACACAAATCCAACAAGATAATTGATGACGCGCTCACCATGCTGGAAAACATGGAACACCGCGGCGCATGCGGCTGTGACCCCGAAACCGGCGATGGCGCCGGTATATTGATACAATTGCCCCATGAATTTTTGATGGAAGAATGCTCGGAACTGGAGATCAGCTTGCCTGAACCGGGTGAGTATGGCGTTGGGATGATATTTTTTCCGAAGGACTCAACCTTAAAAAAGGCATGCCGTACTGTTATAGCTAATGCGATAGAGAAATTGGGCTTGCAAAAACTGGGGTATCGTAAAATAGCGGTTAATTCGTCCGCTATAGGCGAAACCGCCCGCAAAGCTGAGCCGGACGCAGAGCAGCTTTTTATCCAAAGGCCGCACCATATTACCAATGCCGATGATTTTGAACGCAAGCTTTACGTATTAAGAAGATACATTAACAAAACTATAACTGAAACACTGCCGGCTACTGCGGCTGAGTATTTTTACTTTACTTCATTATCCTGTAAAACAATTGTTTACAAAGGACAGGTAACTACATACCAGCTCCGTCAATATTTTAATGATCTTACTGATCCGCGTATAGCATCTGGCTTTGCCATGATCCATTCGCGTTTCTCAACTAATACATTCCCCTCGTGGAAACTGGCACAGCCATTCAGACTTATCGCGCATAACGGCGAGATCAATACTTTAACGGGTAACCTTAACTGGTTTTATTCGGGATTGAAGTCATATGCCTCTTCTTATTTCACCCACGAAGAAATGGAGATGCTGCTGCCGGTTATAGATAATAACCAGTCGGACTCAGCATGTCTTGACAATATTATAGAAATATTACTGCACAGCGGACGCTCATTACCACATGTAATGATGATGCTTGTGCCTGAAGCATGGGATGGCAACGAGCAAATGGACCCGCTTAAAAAAGCATTTTATGAGTTTCATGCCTCATTGATGGAGCCCTGGGATGGCCCTGCCGCCATAACTTTTACCGATGGCAAACTGATAGGCGCATTGCTTGACAGGAACGGCCTGCGCCCTTTGCGCTATGTAATTACTAACGACGGACGGGTTATCGCCGCATCCGAGGCCGGAGTACTTAATCTTGATGAAAAATTAGTGCTACGAAAAGGCCGCCTGCAACCCGGCAAAATGCTGCTGATAGATACCGAAAAAGGCAAAATAATTACTGATGACGAAATAAAACACCAAATTGCATCGCGCCAGCCTTATGGCAGGTGGCTTGATAATTATAAGATACGATTAGGCGAACTGGCGGAGGCCCGTTTGGCATTTGCAAGTTTGTCGGACGATTCTGTTTTCCGTTATCAGCAGGTATTTGGTTATAGTCGCGAAGATATTGATACCATTATTAAGCCTATGGCTTTGGATGGTAAGGAACCTATTGGCTCAATGGGTACTGATGTGCCGCTGGCCATATTATCCGACAAGCCGCAACACCTTTCAAGCTATTTTAAACAATTTTTTGCGCAGGTTACCAACCCGCCTATCGACCCGATACGCGAGCGTTTGGTAATGAGCCTGGCTACGTTTATAGGCAACAACGGTAACTTACTGGATGAGGACAAAATGCATTGCCATTGCGTTGTATTGCAGCACCCTATCCTGAAAAACCACCAGCTCGAAAAACTTAGAAGTATCGATACCGGCATGTTCCATGCCAAAACGCTGCAAACTTATTATAATGCCGATGGCATGCCCGGTTCCTTAGAAAAAGGTATTGCAAGGCTTTGCCGGTATGCAGAAGATTCGGTTGATGATGGTTTTGAGGTATTGATATTATCCGACCGTGCCATTGACTCTGAGCATGCGCCTATACCGTCATTGCTGGCAGTATCGGCTGTGCACCACCATTTGATAAGGAGCGGCAGGCGCGGCGCCGTTGGTTTGGTTGTTGAAACAGGCGATACCTGGGAAGTACACCACTTCGCTTGTTTACTCGCCTTTGGTGCTACGGCTATTAACCCGTACCTGGCGTTATCAACCATTGAAACTTTAAAAAATAACGGCAGCCTTGAAACCAACTACGATATTAAAAAGCTGCGCAACAACTACGTTAAATCGGTTAATGACGGCTTGCTGAAGATATTCTCGAAAATGGGGATATCAACCTTGCAATCATACCACGGCTCGCAGGTATTTGAAATATTAGGGCTTAACAAAGAGGTTGTAGATAAATATTTTGCCGGCGCAGTAACCCGCATTGGCGGCCTGGGGCTTGATGAAATAGCAAGGGAATCGCTTTGTAAGCATAAAATAGGCTTTGGCGGCTCCAAAACCGGCACCCATTTATTGCCCGAAGGCGGCATTTACCAATGGAAACGCCGGGGCGAGGCACATTTGTTTAACCCTACGACAGTCCATTTACTACAGCATGCTACTCGCACCAATAATTATGCGGTTTATAAAAACTATGCAAAAGAAATAAATGAGCAAACCGAAAAGCATTTCACCATCAGGGGGTTGCTTGATTTTGCCCACCACCGCGAACCTATAAATATCGATGAGGTTGAACCGGCGGAAAACATCATGAAACGCTTTGCAACGGGCGCTATGTCGTTCGGCTCAATCTCGCACGAGGCGCATAGCACTATGGCCATTGCCATGAACCGCATTGGCGGTAAAAGCAATACCGGCGAGGGCGGTGAAGATGAGTTAAGGTATGAGCCTATGCCAAACGGCGATTCGATGCGTTCCGCTATAAAACAAGTGGCATCGGCACGGTTTGGGGTAACTTCAAATTATCTTACGAACGCCGATGAGTTGCAGATAAAAATGGCGCAGGGTGCAAAACCAGGCGAGGGCGGTCAGCTACCCGGTCATAAGGTTGATGATTGGATTGCAAAAACACGCCACTCTACACCTGGCGTTGGCTTAATATCGCCACCGCCACACCATGATATTTATTCGATAGAAGATTTAGCGCAACTAATATTCGACCTTAAAAATGCTAATCGTGCGGCCCGTATCAATGTAAAATTGGTTTCGAAAGCTGGGGTTGGTACAATAGCCGCCGGCGTTGCCAAAGCACACGCCGATGTTATTTTAATTGCCGGTTATGATGGCGGCACCGGGGCTTCCCCTATCAGCTCTGTTAAGCATGCAGGCCTGCCATGGGAACTTGGCTTAACCGAGGCGCATCAAACATTGGTACGTAATAAACTGCGTAGCCGCGTTGTTTTACAAACCGATGGCCAGTTAAAAACCGGCCGCGACCTTGCTATAGCCTGTTTAATGGGCGCCGAGGAATGGGGAGTTGCAACAGCAGCACTTGTTGCAGGCGGATGTATAATGATGCGTAAATGCCATTTAAATACCTGCCCGGTAGGCGTTGCCACACAAGACCCTGAATTGAGAAAATTATTTTCGGGCAAGCCGGAGCACGTAGTAAACCTTTTCCACTTTATGGCCGAAGAATTGCGCGAAGTAATGGCCGAGCTTGGTTTTCGCACCGTTAATGATATGGTGGGCCGCGTTCAATTCCTGAAAGTTAAAGACAATCTTACCAACTGGAAAGCTAAAAAGATAGACCTTTCGGGCATATTGCACCCGGTAAATAATCCAAAGGATGTTACCCTGTACAACAGCGAAAAACAAGACCATGGCATGGATGATATCCTGGACTGGAAACTGCTGGAAGCTGCCAAGGTTGCGCTTGAAGATAAAACGCCCGTATTTGCAACGTTTGATGTGAGGAACGTTGACCGCACCATTGGCACTTTGCTATCAAATGAAATCTCTAAAAAATACGGTTCATTAGGGCTGCCTGATAATACTATCAACTTTAAATTTAAAGGTTCGGCAGGGCAAAGCTTTGGGGCGTTTGCAACCAAAGGTATCTCCTTTGAGATGGAAGGCGAAGCAAATGATTATGTGGGTAAGGGTTTATCAGGCGCACAGCTGGCTATCTATCCATCGGAAAGAGCCACGTTTACACCGGAAGAAAACATCATCATCGGCAACGTTGCGCTTTACGGTGCAACCGCTGGCGAAGTGTTTATCCGTGGTATGGCAGGTGAGCGTTTTGCCGTGCGCAACTCGGGCGCGACAACGGTTGTTGAGGGGATTGGCGATCATGGTTGTGAATATATGACCGGCGGACGTGCCCTTATATTAGGCGAAACAGGCCGCAACTTTGCAGCAGGCATGAGCGGTGGTATTGCCTGGGTTTACAATCCGCACAATACCTTCAGCGAAAATTGCAATACCGAAATGGTTGACCTTGATCCTTTATCAATAAAAGACGAGGAACAGATCATCGCTTTACTGCATAAGCATATCCATTTAACAGGAAGCGAAGTTGCAAAGAAACTGCTTGCCGACTGGCGCAAGGCAGCTTCTCAATTTGTTAAGGTGTATCCGAAAGAGTATAAAAAAGTTTTAGAAAAATTAGAATATCAAACTATTGGCTAATGGGAAAAGCAACAGGGTTCCAGGAGTTTAACAGGGAAATGCCTGAAAAGGTCCCGGCTGCGGAACGCGTAAAAAATTATAACGAGTTTGTTCATTTATACACCGACGAAAAGCTAAATCAGCAATCAGCGCGGTGTATGAACTGCGGCATACCGTTTTGTCATTCGGGTTGTCCGCTGGGAAATATCATTCCTGAATTTAACGATGCCGTTTACCGCAAAAATTGGGAAGAGGCTTATACTATACTGTCATCAACCAATAACTTTCCGGCCAAAACATGCGGGGGTAATACTTCCTGCTTTTTCTCAAATTGCACATTTAGCGCTTTAAGGACCGCTGTGACAGCCTTTTCCTGTGCTTTTGTGGGATAAACGACTAATGTTTCCATATAATGCGCTGTTATACTTTTGACGTATGAACAAATCTACATTTTTTTACGATGCCCTCAATAAGTTTTCAATTTTTGCAATGCGTTCTTCCAGGCTTTCAAGATGTTTAACACGGTCTTCCAGTATGGTGAATTTTTCGAGTATCCGTTCAAATTTTTCTAATTTATCAAAAAAACGCTCGTTAATTTTGCCTGTTGATCCCATTGTTTAACAGAAACAGACATAAATTCCTCGAGAATTTCATTTGTCCTGTCCTGCTTTTTAAGCATTTCACTCATCAACTCAGGCAAACTCTCGTACTTATCCATGTTTTACATTTTTTTTAAGATATTGAATATCTCTAACGTTTGTACGGTTATAAATAATTTTTAAATTTAGTGAAAATTAATTAAAACAACATTTCTCATCAAATCAAAAAAAGGGTGTTACTCCCAATTTTACAGGCGCTCTCTGGATTGTCAATTTGCACAAAGAGAAATCCACCAATTTTTAAAAACTGGGTAAATTTTAGGGTAGAACAAAAAAAACCAGGCAACTTTCGTTACCCGGTTCCATTATAGTGATTGAATTGATTGCTACTTTACCATGGTCTATGAACTATTGACCATGGACTCCCCTTAGAACACCTGCTCAAACTGGTTTACTGCATCCTTGCTTTCTAATACGGAATGACCCATTAAAAACTCATCCACCTTTCTTGCCGCTTCGCGGCCTTCAGAAATTGCCCAAACTACCAGTGATTGCCCGCGGCGCATATCGCCGGCGGCAAATACTTTGCCAACGTTAGTGCGGTAAGCTTGTTCAGTAGCCTGAACATTCTTTCGGGCGTCAAGCTTTACCCCGATGTTTTCGAGCATACCGTGAAATTGCGGGTGCAAAAAGCCCATCGCCAGGAATACCCTTTGACATGCTATTTCGCGCTCCGAACCTTCTACTTTATTGAATTTTATTGGCCGGTTCATCACATCCAGTTCCCAGCTGATATCGCAAACCCTTATCGCGCGCAGGTTGCCATCTTCATCGCCCAAAAACTCTTCGGTGTTAATGCCCCAAAAACGGTCGACGCCTTCCTCGTGGCTGCTGGTTGTTTTTAGTACCATGGGGTAGGTTGGCCATGGCATGTGTGCCGTACGTTGCGCAGGCGGCTGCATCATTACCTCAAACTGTTTAATTGAGCTTGCACCCTGGCGGTTTGAAGTACCCACACAATCGGAGCCGGTATCACCCCCACCAATAACAATCACATCCTTGCCCGTTGCTAAAATATCCTCATCGGCAAATTTGGTATCGCTTACGCGTTTGTTTTGCTGTTTTAAAAAGTCCATCGCAAAGTGGATTCCTTTTAATTCCCTTCCGGGGATATCGAGGTTACGCGGAATTGTGGAGCCGCCAGCCAATACCACCGCATCGTGGGTACGTACCACCTCATCTGCGGCTATATCGTTGCCTATTTCGGTATTGCATTTAAATACAACGCCGTCTTTTTCCATTACTTCAATACGGCGGTCAACCACCCATTTTTCAAGCTTGAAATCGGGGATGCCATAACGCAGCAAACCACCGGGGCGGTCGTCGCGCTCGTAAACAGTTACCGCATGGCCGGCTTTGCTCAATTGTGCCGCGGCAGCCAATCCCGCCGGGCCTGAGCCT
>Ga0206884_1028_pt1 | contig 41193 bp, 10 predicted proteins | sample Alteio_BWOrgCont_FD_152914 | JGI IMG/M metagenome (GOLD analysis project Ga0206884, IMG submission 152914) | Enriched cells from forest soil in Barre Woods Harvard Forest LTER site, Petersham, Massachusetts, United States -... | ecosystem: Environmental > Terrestrial > Soil > Temperate forest > O...
CAACTTAGATTATTGAAAACGCGTATCACAAGTATAAAATATCCCATTCCGGCCCTGCTTTTTAGCTGCCTGGCCATAGCCATGCTGTTTGCTTATAACGTCAATGGCGTTTTTGCACAAACTTCACCAAAAAAAAATACTGGTGATATTAAACAAATAAACCTGTTGCTTACCCGGATAAGCGGTGTTGAAGATACCGATACAAAAACAGCCTTTGTTTTAATAAACCATGTAAAAGCCCTGTGCGCCAAAGTAAATATCGACACATTGAAAGCCAAGGTTTACGATGAGGAGGGGTTTTGCAATTTCTATGCCGGAAATTACAAAAGAGCGGTGATTGTATTTGACAGCGCTGCTTATTTATGGAAAAAAACAAACCGCGTTTCGTATTTTAAAGCATTAAACGACAAGGCCACCGCCCTGATGTACAATTCTGAATATCACAAGTCCCTGCTTGTGTTTTTTGAGTGTATGCGTATGGATAAGTATATAAGTAATAAAAAGTTAGTTGGTAAGGTTTTAAATAACATCGGCCTTGTGTATGAAAGTATCGAAGACCCCGACAACGCTATCTATTATGAAAAAAAGTCCCTTGTTTATAAGCTGCCTTCAAAAGACGCCCGCGCTTTAGCCAGTACTTATGGCAACATAGGCGATGCATTTTTAAACAAAGGAGTGCTTGATAGCGCCATTATTTACGAGCAACACTCGTACAGGCTGTACCTTTCAATGGATGATAAAGCAGGCTTAGCGATCTCCCTGGGTGATATTGGCAACATGTACTATAAAAAGCAGATGCCAGATTCGTCGTTGTGGTATTTACTAAAGGCTGTAGCTATTTCACAAAAATTAAGCAATATTGAAAACACCGGGAATATTGAGGATAACCTTGCTGAGATCTACCTGAAAAAAAATGATTTAGCGCAGGCAAAAAAATATGTCCTGATGGCCGAGGCCTATGTTCTTCAAGTAACTGACAATGAATTTTTGCAAGAACATTATGATCTGATGTACCGCTATTTTAAACAAACAGGAAATACGGCTAGGGCATTTAGCTACCTGGAAAAACTTAACGCGGTAAATGATTCCATCTTCAACCAAAAAATAAACATTCAGAATCAAAAGATTGCGTTCGAATATGAATACAAGCAAAAAAAATTAAAAGATAGCCTCGTATTTCAATCGCATCTTAATGTAAGCGAAGAAAAAGCGACAGCATCCCGCAACAGGCTTTATGTTTCACTTTTATTGTTGCTGGCCGCCATATTGTTAGCTGTTATCTGGTATAGCCGTAGCAAGCTGCTGCAAAAGAAAAATATTGTGGCGCAGCAAAATTTTATAATGCAGGAACAAAAGATAAGGGAACTTGAAAATGAAAAGCAACTATTGGCTTCGCAGGGAGTGTTAAAAGGGCAGGAAGAAGAAAGGAGCCGCCTTGCCAGGGACTTGCACGATGGCCTTGGCGGATTATTATCAGGGGTTAAACATTCGATTATAAATATGAAAGAAAAAATTGTGATCAGCAGCAGCAGTGTTGAGGTATTTGAAAAGTCGCTCAACATGATAGATACCGCCATGAAAGAACTGCGCCGGGTGGCACAAAATATGATGCCCGAAGCTTTGGCAAAATTTGGATTGGAAGAGGCGCTGAAGGACTATTGCGCATCTTCATCTACCGGGACTTTCAAAGTAATTTTTCAATCATTCGGCAAAAACATAAAAATAGATAATGCCGCCGAGATCATTATTTATCGCATCATACAGGAGTTGATAAATAATGCCTCAAAGCATTCAAATGCTACGCAGGTAATGGTCCAGCTGGTAAAAGGGGATGACTGGATAACATTAAGCGTGGAGGACAACGGTAAAGGCTTTGACGTGGACGAATTGAAAAATTCAACAGGTTCTGGCTGGGGCAATATAAAAAGCCGTGTTGATTATCTTGGCGGCGGCATAGACCTTAAATCGCAAAAGGGAACCGGCACTTCTGTTAATATTGAAATTAAAATCCAAAAAACATGATCAGCGTTTTCATTGTTGATGACCACCCTGTTGTTGTAGAAGGCATACGTTCATTATTAATTAATGAAGAGGGCATACATTGGGCGGGCCAGGCGCTAACAGCCACTGCATGCAACACATACTTCGATGAAAATACTGTTGATGTAATTTTGATGGATATTAATTTGCCCGACAAAAGTGGTATCGAACTTTGTACCGAGATAAAAAAGAAATGCCCGATGATAAAGGTGTTGGCATTAAGCACATTGAACCAACCGTCGTATATCCGCAAGATGATTGAAAATGGCGCAAGTGGCTATATTTTAAAAAATGCCGATAAGGAAGAACTCTTAAGCGCTATTAAAGATGTGGCCGCCGGAAAAACGCATTTATGCATGGAAGCGCTTGAAGTAGTTAAACATATTTACGATAGCGAAACAGGGAAACCGCTGCTTACCCGCCGCGAAAAAGAAATACTTTGCCTTATTGCAGAAGGCCTAACCAATGCCGAAATGGCCGAAAAGCTTTTTGTAAGCCAGTGGACTGTAGATAGCCACCGCAAAAGCATCATGACAAAATTAAACACAAAAAACACGGCCATGCTTATTAAGTATGCTATAGAAAACGGCTTGGTTTGAAAAGGGCCGGGAGGCCAGGAAAAGCAGTCACCGCTTTTTTACCCGGACCCCTGGTTTCCAACCCTCAATCGTTACTCCCCGATCTTTGTTTTTCAATCAGTATTTAAGTATTATATAACCCGTTTTATGTTTGCTTTGCCCGTTAACAGCATAATCCAATGTATAAAAATACGTGCCCGGTAATTGCATTTTGCCGTTTACATTAGAGTGTCCATCAAACAGCCTGGTGCTATTGTCATAGCCTTTGGCCTGGTAAACCATCACACCGTTCTTATCTATGATCATTATTTGGTTGTTTGGATAGTTGGTTATCCCATCTATCGTCAAATAATCATTTATACCATCCCCGTTTGGTGACACACCCTGGTGTACACTTACACCATCATTCACAATGGTAATATCGTTTGCCGGTTTGGTAACTGATAATGTTTCATCAGGGTTGTTTAGTCCCGGTACTGCCCTGGTGGCTGTTATGGTATAGGTTTTGGTTGTTATGCCATCCTGCGCTGTGGATACGATATTGATGGTATTACTGCCTACCGCCAGCGGGATACTTGCTGATGCTGTTCCTGAAGCTGTTGAGGTCCCATTTACTTTTATTGTTGCCGTCAGGTCTTGTTCTGTCGCTGTTATAGTTACGCTTGCTGTTGTATTTGGTACCGATGTGGTATAATTCACGTAGCTTGGCCCGCTGACTACTGCCAGGGTTGATGCCGGGGTTAGTTTGATAGATGTCAGCAAGGCGTCTGCTGATGCCGCCCTGGTTACCGTTATGGTATAAGTTTGGGTTGCTGCTCCATCGGTTACTACAGTTGTTAGGGTATTTTGTCCCACCGTTAACGGTATGGCTGCCGATGCCGAACCCGATATCACTGCGGCCCCGTTTACTTTTATTGTTGCTGCCCCATCGCTTGCAGTTGGGGTTACAGTTATTGATGTGGTGGCATTTGTTTCGGTGGCCGTATAAGTTGTTGTTGCTGCTGCAAATGTTGGCGACAAGGTTCCCGTGCTGAGTTTTAATGCCGACAGGTTGGCGCTCGCCGGTTTGGTAGCAGTTATAGTATACGTTTTTGTCGTTACACCATCCTGCGCTGTGGATACGATAGTGATGGTGTTACTGCCCGTAGTTAGCGGGATACTTGCCGATGCTGTGCCGGGTGTGGTGGTTATGCCATTTACTTTCAGGGTAGCTGTAGGGTCTTGTTCGGCGGCGGTAACGGTTACACTATTTGTTGTTGCAGCAACGGTAGTGGTATAATTCACATAGCTGGGGCCGGTAACCACCGTTAACGTTGATGCAGGGGTTAATTTTACGCTGGTTAACAGGGCATCTGTCGATGCTGCGCGGGTTACCGTTAATGTGTATGTTTTTGTTGCGCCGCCATCGGTTACTATAGTTGTTATCGTATTTGTGCCAACTGTTAGTGGTATAGCTGCCGATGCTGACCCGGATATTACTGCTGTGCCGTTTACAGTTATTGTCCCCGTTCCATCACTGGCCGTTGGGGTTACAGTTATGGATGTTGTTGCATTGGTTACACTTGCGGTATAAGTGGTAGTGGCAGTTGCAAACACTGGCGTTAGGGTGCCTGTACTCAGTTTTAATGCAGACAGCCCTGCACTTGCCGCTTTGGTGGCTGTTATGGTATAGGTTTTTGTGGTTACGCCATCCTGTGCGGTGGAAACTATAGTAATAACATTGCTGCCCGCTGTTAATGGGATACTTGCCGATGCTGTGCCTGGTGTGGTGGTTATGCCGTTTACTTTTAAAGTAGCTGTAGGGTCTTGTTCGGCAGCAGTAACCGTTACACTATTTGTTGTTGCCGCTACGGTGGTGGTATAATTTACATAGCTCGGGCCGCTTACTACGGTTAGCGTTGAGGCAGGCGTTAGTTTGATGCTGGTTAACAGGGCATCCGTGGATGCAGCTGCGTTTATTTTAATATTAACCGTTGCAGATGTGCTTACACTAATACCATTGTAAGCTGTAACCATATAATTTGTTGCCGGGCTTACCACTATTGGCGTTCCGCTAAAAACCCCTGTAGCGTTGTTAAAACTTGAGCCCACGGGCAAAGCGTTAACATAATAGCCGCCAACTGGTTTAATTTTATAAACCATGTAACTAAAAAAATCGTCTGCATATAAATTCCCGGTTGCATCTATCACCAGGCCGCTTGACCCGAACCCGGAGCTTACGATCACAGGGGTATTTTCGCCTGAAGGTATCTCCTTTATCGCTCTATTACCCATGTCGGCCACAAACAAATTCCCGGCGCCATCCAATGCGAGTGCTTCGGGATAATTAAAACCTGAACCAATAGTCACCGGCGCGCCTCCTTTTACCGGGATGACCTTTACTAAATTATTGCCTGAATCACATACATATATATTTCCTGCAGCATCAACGGCGATGCCCTGTGGTTTATTGAACCCTGAACCAATAAAAGTAGCTGTACTACTCCCGACAGGTATTTTATAGGCCTCGCTACTACCATAATCCGTTATATAAATATTGCCTGCGGCATCCACTGCTATGCCGCTTAGTTCACTAAAACCGGAAGCTATTGTAACCGGCGTAGTAGTGCCTGCGGCGATCTTTTTTACTGATTGGGAATCAGCTTCATATAAATTACCGGCCGCATCTATAGCTATCGCCTGTGGATAACCGGGGCTGGAGTCAATAATAATAGGGCCTCCGCCTCCTACCGGGATTTCTTTTACTTCACTGATACCCACATCAATTACATACAAATTTCCTGAAGCATCAACAGCGCCTCCATAGGGATGGCTGAACAGCGTAGCTACTGTGATCAAATTATTGCTATAGCCTTGCGGCGCCACACCGCTGCTTGTTGGCGCAAGCGGTGCAATAGCTGTACCAGCAGCATATGTTTGCGGACTGCTGTAACTGAGGGTTGGTACAGGCGGCAAGTTAACCGCAATATTTACCGTCGTCGAACTGCCGCCTGAGCTGTTATAAGCTTCGATGGTATAATTAGTTGCCGGGCTGCTGCCGGTCGGCGTTCCGCTTATAACGCCGGTAGCATTATTAAAGCTTAAACCTGCGGGCAGGGCGGGGCTTATGTAATAGCCGCCACTCAGTGCAATTTCCCTTATCTGGTTTTGGCCATAATTAGCCAGGTATACATTGCCAAAGGCATCTGCGGCTAAACCATGCGGATCACTGTATAATCCTGGCAAAGTTACTATGGCCCCCCCTGCTGCTGGTATCTGCTTTATCAAATTATTGGTATCGTCAGATACATATACGTTGCCTGCTGCATCAACCGCAATCCCCGTTGGGGTAAAGCCAGAAGCTATAACTATCGGCGTACTGTTTCCTGCGGGTATCTTCTTTACTTCACTGTTATCGGTGTCGGCCACATATACGTTGCCTGCTGCATCAACCGCAATCCCCGTTGGGGTACTGAAACCAGAACCAAGGATTCGGGTAGTGCCGCCCCGGGCGAGTATTACCTTTATTTCACTGTGTCCTGCATCGCAAACGTAAATATTGCCAAGCCTATCTATTGCAACGTCATTAGGGTCGCTAAATCCCGAGCCTATGGTAACAAGCGCACCTCCGCCGACGGGTATTTCTCGTATCTCGTTATCCCCCGAATCGGCTACATATACATTACCGTTCGCATCAACAGCAATTCCGAATGGCGACGTGAATGTTGAACTTAAAGTAATAACCGGACCGCCCCCCGCAGGTATTTTTTTTGCAGCCCCGTTACCCTGGTCGGCCACATAAATATTCCCGGCAGCATCTAATGTCACACCACCCGGAGCATCGAAACCTGAACCCAGCGGGGTTAAAAGCTCATCATAACCGGGTGCCGCCACCCCGCTGCTGGTTGGCGTTAGCGGTGTAATAGCTGTACCCGCTACATAGGTTTGCGGGCTGGCATAGCTAATGGTTGGTCCGCCTATTGCTCCAGGCCTTTTTACCTTTTTTGCCGTGGGTTTTACGCGGTCTTTAATCGTATGGTTATGAGCCAGCGGGATAACTGCTAACAGGCTGGTGCTATAACAAAATAAAACCACAAACGCCAATACGTTTATTTTGCGCGTGCCTGATTTTCCCTTAAAAGGATTGCCCGGTAATAATAAAAATGTCTTCATATTAAAACTTTTAAATGCTTTGGTATTGCTTAAAAAAACACCTGCCCCAAAAATCCACAAGGCGGACCCAATATTATTGTGCTTTTAATACAAGGGCAGATACAGCAAATTTCAATTTTTAATACCAGGCGAACAATCGCATAAGTATGTGAAAATGAGCATCTCAAGTTTCAGGGAGGGCCTGTTTTTTAGTGGGAATGATGGAATGTGCAGATATGGCAATGTGCGGATGTGCAGATGTCACATTAGCTAAACCAGCTTATCATTTATAGCCCTTACGATGGCTTCGGAACGGGAATGGACTTCGAGTTTTTCATATACGCACCGGATGTATGAGCGTACGGTATCAACAGAGATAAAATGTTTTTCGGCTATCATTTTATAAGTCAAGCCTTTTACCAGGCCGTTAAGCACCTCGGTTTCCCTTGAACTTAAATATACCTTCTCTTTCTTCCCGCCTTGCTGACTTTGTATATTCTGAAATATGATCCTTGCTATAGATGGGGTAAGCGGTGAGCCCCCTTTATACAAAATTCTTATGTTCTCGAGGATATTTTCGGGTATGGCGCTCTTAATTAAATACCCGGAAGCACCCGCGCAAATTGCTTCCATAATTTTATCCTCCTGCTCAACTACGGTAAGCATCAGTATATTTATAAACGGATATTTTTCTTTGATCCTCCTCGTATAAGATATGCCATTTTCGCCGGGAAGGTCTATATCCATCAGGATAACATCGGGCACGCTATTTTCCTCAAAATTGATCCGGGACATGGCACTTTCATAATCGCCGACACAAATAAAATCACCGGACAGCGCGATCAGGCTTTTAAGCGCCTGTCGTAAATTTGGGTTGTCCTCAACTATCAGTACCTTAATTGGCATAGCCCCTAATGTAGTTTAATTATTTATTTATAATATCGCATACTTATGTGATTTTACAAATTATATCTATTGATGTGCCCCCTCCTGGTGTCGTTGTAACTATTAATTTCCCCTTAATTTCAGCCGCCCTTTTTTGCATATTCCCCAGCCCGTTTCCCTGTGACTTATTTTTGTATTCAAAGCCGCAGCCGTTATCGGTAATTTGCATCATTAGTTCTTTTTTTTGTTTCAGATGGAACCGCACCTCTATACCATCTGCGCCGCTATATTTCACTGCATTATTAAAAGCTTCCTTAAACATCAAAAACAGGTTTTTACGGCTTAACATGCTGGTCTTTATATCATATAAGCTTTCATCCATTAAAAATACCAGTTGAATTTCTTTAGCTTCGGCTACCGGGTAGCCAAATTCTTCCATGCGTTGCATCAACCGGTACAGGTTGTCGTTTTCAGGTTTAATTGTCCATACCATGTCATTCAAGGAATGGATCATTGCCCTGGCCCGCATGCCAATGTCGCCAACCATATTTTTGGTGGTTGAAAGATCGGTTTCTGCTTTTTGAATAGCTACTTCACTGAATATGGATATGCTACTGAGCGTACTGCCCAGGTCGTCATGAAAATCAGACGCTATGCTTTGTCTTATGCTTTCAATTGCCTTTATATTTCCTATTTTATAAAGGTACAGGCGGTATAAGATCAAAGCGGTTACCAACACCACCAATGCCCTAAACCACCAGGTTTCCCAATATGGCGGGTTTATAATAAAACTAAAAGAGGCTAAATGGTTATTCCAAATACCGTTATTACCGCTTTGCACATAAAAAGTATAATTATCTGGCTGGAGTTGTGCATAATTGGCGCTGCGCTGACCCTGTGCATAATGCCAGCCGGCATCGGCACCTTTGAGCCGATAACGGAAATTTATATGATCTGGATCTGTATACAAAAAAGCCGTGAAAGCCATGTTTATAGAATTATCTGAATAGCTGAAAACCAGTTGCGGATTGTTTTTTTGTTTGGGGTATGGCCGCAAAACAGGCTTATTGTTTACGTATACCCGCTCAATAACCGGATCAGACGGGATCAGCAAATTTTTTAGGTCAGGCGTAAAATAGGCATACCCGTTTCTAAATCCTGCTACTATATCATTCCTGATGATTGAAACAGGGGAGGTAAGAGAAACCTGCATCAGTGAAGTTTCATGTTCAGCTCGCGCAGATTTGTGCGTTTCCAAATCATAATTTAATAAGCCGGCTTCTGAACCTATCCAAACTATATCATTTATACTAACAACGCTAACGCAGTAAGGGTTAAATAAATTGGCTATAGAATTTATTACTTTAAAACTTTTTGATTGTTTATTAAATATAGCTATCCCATTGCGCGCAGCACAAACTACCTGGTTATTAACAGCATTGGCGACGTCAAAGAAAAAATAATCATGATCATCACCCTTTCCCCTGTAAATCGTCGTTTTCCCTGTAGCAATATCATAATTAAACAGCCCGTTTCTTGATGCTATCCAGAGTAACCCTTTATCGTAAAAGCCATTTAACAGGTCATATTTAAGCGGGTCGTTTATTTTATTAGCGCCCTTATTTTCTGAAGCAACACTGATTTGATGTGTAACCAGATCGTATTTAAATAACCCCCTGTTGGTAGTGATGAAATAAGTGCTGGCATCCGCGGCAATTATTTTGCGGATATTGTACACCAGGGAAAGGGAATCAGGAACGGGTAGTTTTTTTAGGTATAGTATACCTGTTTGCGGCCCCCATTCCATTATTTCTTTTTGTGTTACCAAAAGCCATCTATCTTTCGAAAGCTGCATAAAGTCATAAATCTTCTGCATTCCGGGATTTGTTTTGTATATCTTTTCAATTTCCTTTGTTTTCCAGTTCATACAAACTAAGCCCTGGTTGTAGGATGACATCCAAACTTTTGTACTGTCGTATTTATCACCTGCAATTTTATTTATATCGATCTCGCTGGCGTTATTTTTATTCAGGAACCGCATTTTTAGTTGCTGATTGAATACATCAAGCATGCTGATGCCCAAATCGGTGCTTATCCATAACTTCCCTTTTTTATCGGCAAAAAGCCTGTTAACTATATTATTAGGCAGGCTATATGGGTTATTATCATTATGGACGTAAGAAACATCAATTTTTTTCGAGATCGTATTAAATACCATTATCCCTCTCCCTTCAGTACCTAAAAAGAGATACTTTTTTTGTTTATCCTGCGGAAGAAATGCCATATCGGATACTGCAATTTCTTTTGTCGCTTCGCTTACAAGTGAAATGTCCAGCACATTTTTTAGTGCAAATAATCCCATATTGGTGCCCAAAAAAATAGTTGGGCCGCTGCCGGCCGCAGCAAAAATCTTGAGCAGGGAATGGTTGTAAATTAAAGTTTTGGATACATAGGTGTCCTTTTTTATATTATAGGCGTATACCGTTTCGCGGCTTGATATTAGCAGGGTGTGTTCATCTACCAAATAAGTGCATAAGGGATCTTTAACATTGGTAAGCGATGTAAAAGTAATTTTTAAGGTATCAAGGTCCAGTTTTGCCAGGCCATAATCGCAAACAAACCACAGGTACTTTTTTTGAACGAAAAATGCATAGGCATAGGTGATGTTGTATTTAGGGTCGGGCTTAGCATAAATAAATTTGCCGCTTGTATCATCATAATAACACAGTCCGGCCGAACTTACCCAAACCCGCCCGTTATTATCCGTTATGATATCCGTATAGTTGTCCCTTAAAGCGCCTTCCGTCTGGGCAAAGCTGTTAAAATCAATTGTTTTGTATCCGTCAAATCGTTGTACTCCACTGCTGCATACCCACACATAACCAAATTTGTCTATTGTTAAACCACCCATTTCGCGGCTGATAAAATGATTTTGGCTATTGAAGTTCTCAAAACGCCAGTCAGGGGTTGGCATAAATGCCTGGGCTAACAGATCAAAGGGTATAAATAAGAATAATATGCTGAATTTAAATCTGGTCATAAAGCTTAAACTTTAAAGCCATAGAGTGCCGAAGCCTTAAATACTAACTCATTTTAAATTTAGCACTATTTATAACAGCTTGATTATAAATACAAAAAAAATCTAATAATGTGATTTTAACACCTTACGGCCCTAATAAAACTATAAAATAAAAACGGTGGAATGATTGTGATCATTCCACCGTATCAAAAGTGATATGGTTTAATTAATATTTAAGAATAATAAAACCTGTTTTATGCCTGGCTTGTCCATTAACATTGTAATCAAGCGAATAAAAATAGGTGCCGGGCAACTGCATTTTACCATTTATGTTCGATTGCCCATCAAATACTCTCGAGCTATTGTCATACCCTTTAGTTTGATATACCGTTACTCCATTTCTATCTATTATTATTAAACTGTTATCAGGGTAGTTGGTTATCCCATCGATGGTTAGATGGTCGTTAATGCCATCACCATTTGGCGACAAGCCCTGGTGCACTAAAATACCGTCATTTTCAATGGCAACGTTGTCTGTTGGTTTTGTTACGCCGACTTGCTGATAAACATTATTATCAACCGCCGGCGTTTCCCTGTTAACTGTTATGATAACGGTTCGAGTAGTGGTGCCATCCTGCGCCGTTATTATAGTTGTAATTGTATTAGCGCCAACATTTAAAGGAATGCTTTGTGATAACGCGCCCGATGTTACCGCCCCGCCGTTTACTGTTATAGTTGCTGTTGCATCTTTTGCAGCAGGAATAACCTGCACCGATGTTTCGCTATTAGCAACATACGATTTGAAGTTTAAATAACCTGTTCCGGTAGTACCAATTAATGTTGAAACCGGGCTTAAACTGATAGAGGCCAATTGCGCGTTTGTTTTCGGGAACGCCCTTGTTATATAGGTGTTGTAAGTTTTGCTAATGCCATTTTGGGCCGTTACTTTGGTTGTTATTTTATTTAGGCCAAAATTCAGTGTCAATGATGACGAAGGCGTACCCGACGCTACCGTATTGCCGTTTACAGTTACCGTAGCGCTCGCATCGCTTGTAGTTGGCGTAAGTGTGATTGACCCGACATTATACGGCACGCTTTCGGTATAGTCGAGGGTGCCGGTTTCAAAGCCCGGTACTAATTCACCGTAGCTGCCAGCCAGGTTGGCAAGCCCGTTATTGCCTGATTGTTGCCTGGTAACGGTTATAATAATTGTTTTAGTGGTAGTGCCGTCCTGTGCGGTTACTACCGTTGTTATGGTATTTGCTCCTACATTGAGCGCAATTGATTGCGATGCCGAGCCCGATATCACAGCATTGCCATTTACAGTTATCGTTGCCTTAGGGTCTTCTGTTGTAGGGATAACCTGTATACTGGCGGTGGAATTTGTCACCGCTGCGGTGAAATTCAAATAACCAGTGCCGGTTGTGCCAACAAGCGTTGCGGTTGGGGAAAGGGCAATGGAGGTTAAACGGGCATTATTGGGCTGCTCGCGGATAACCGTTATGTTGTAGGTATTGGTTGTGGTGCCATCCTGGGCTGTTACCACTATACTAAGGTTATTTTCACCCACACTCATCGGAAACCCGGACGACCTTATGCCTGATGTTACGCTCACGTTATTAACCATTACAGTGGCATTAGCATTAGTCGTAGTAAGATACACCGTAATGCTTGAAGTAAAATTTGCTATAACATCCATATAAATATTCGAGCCTGGTGAAAAAGCCGGGCTCAAAGTGCCGTTGCTGATCTGGAACAGGTTTATCGTGGCATCCGAGCTCACAAACTCTACGTCATCGCCTGCCGCAACATCGGTATAAGTCCCTCCCGAATTGCCCGCCAGGTCGGTAATGCTTAATGCAAAATTTATTCTTCCAAGTGCATCACCCGATGTCATTGTATAGCTTGCAACATACCCGTTGGGGACACCGCTTTGCGGGGTAGCCGTTATTGAATGCCCACCTATGGTTACCACCGGCGTCTTTATAGCCTCGTCTGTAGTAAATAGAAGTGACACCACATCGCCAACAACCGCGATTTGAGAATTGCCCGGATGGTTTGAAGCGTAGACGAGCTGTGTCAAGGTGGGCGCAGTATTATCGATAGTATAAGCAGGCCCTACATCCGGCAGCGTATTAACAAGGGTTGAATTTAAATTATTATCATTAATGACATTTAAGCCCAGTGTACCATCGCCGCCCACTTTTCCAACCGAAACTACATATGCCGTATCTTCACCATCGGTAGGCGTAACAGTAGTAATGCCGCCGGCTGCTGTTCCGGTAGTGGTTAATGAAAGATTGCTTGCACTTAACCCGAACGTACTAATATTAAATGATATCCTGAATTGTACGGCGACGGCATTGGTCGGGTTGGGGTCTACAAGCCTGATGGCGGTAATTGTTGCCAGCGTGTAAACGGAATTGAAAGGTATTGGCACATCTACTTCTGCTGCGTTCAGGCTGGTAAGCTTTGCGGTGCCGCTTATACCGCCAGGACCGTCTGTAGCGGCAAGCCGTACATAAACCGGCGTAGAGGCGATAGTACCGGCAGCACCCACCGTAACCGAGCCGGAAAAAGTTGAATTATCGGTAGTTACCTCGAAACCTGTAGTCGCCGTTGCCAGGATGCCGGCCTGCATATTCGCACCAGACACATTAAAGCCGGATGAGGCAGATGGACTGCCTTCCCGTGTGTTTGGCGCCGTCAATGCGCCTGTGGTAGATATGAATGGCGGTGTGGGAGAGAAGCCGTGAGTGGCAAGAGCAAATGCATTAAACGAAATGCCTGTTGCAAAAAGCGCCAGTAACAAAGTAAAAACATGTTTTAAATGCCTGGCAAATATTTTAGCATGTAGTTCAGGGTAAAAGTTTTTCATATGGCTTGATTTTTCTGTTATTGTAATTTCATGGCAACTCTCGGCTCCCATTAAGCATAAAGGCGTAGTATTTATCAAAACAACCGTCAAAAAACAAACGGCGCTATTATGTCAATATTTAAATAACTGATATTAGGAAAGAAATAAACAAGTATTTTTCAGTGGCCAATTGCTTTATTTCACAAAAGCTTTAATACAATTAAGTCGCTGAAAAATAGGACATTTAAACAAAAAATAATTATAAAAATAATAAATTATATAATTAAGTATGAAATTATATAAAAATAAAACCACGGGTAGTTGATACAGGCATAGCGTTGTTTTTTTATTGCTAAATAAATCCCGAAAGGGCAACAGTTAAAGAGTAAAAAAGCTATGGGCGATAGATGTCCCACCCTTAGCTTTCTACGGCCTTTAAAATCAATATTTCAAAATAATAAACCCTGTTTTATGTTTGCTTTCACCATTAACGCTATAATCCAGCGAATAAAAATAAGTGCCAGGCAGTTGCATTACTCCATTTTTATTGGAGTGCCCGTCAAATATCTTCGAACTATTGTCGTAACCCTTTGTCTCGTACACCAACACGCCGCTCTTGTCTATTATCATCAGCTTATTATCCGGGTAATTGCTAATGCCATCAATGGCGAGATAATCATTTATTCCGTCTCCATTTGGTGACACTCCCTGGTGAACGACAACGCCATCGTTTTCAATGGTAACATTATCTGCCGGCTTTGTTACCGATATTGGCTGATAAAGGCTGGTGACGCTTGGCGGCGCTGCCCGGTTAACTGTTATAATAATGGTTCTGGTAGTGATGCCATCCTGTGCCGTGATCACCGTAGTTAACATATTGGCGCCAACATTAAGCGCTATTGGTGCAGATAGCGTTCCCGATGTTACCGCCGCGCCATTAACAGTTATCGTTGCTGTTGCATCCTTTGCAATTGGTGTCACCTGCACCGACGCTTCGCTGTTGAAGACAGATGATGTATAATTCAGGTATGCCGGCCCGGTAACCCCAACCAGCGTTGAATGCGGGGTTAAGCTTATAGAGGTCGGCAATGCATTGCTTGATGGCACCCTGGTTAAGGTTACGGTATATGTTTTAGTAGCCCCGTTTTGCGCCGTTACTATCGTTTTGATAGTATTTGCGCCTATGGCTAAAGCAATGTCCGCTGATGCAGACCCGGAAGCTACGGTTACATTGTTAACTTTTACCGTAGCGGTTGCATCACTAATGGTTGGTGTTACTTTAACCGAGTTTACCGTATTTGGTACGCTTGCCGCATAGCTGATGGTAGCAGATGCAAAAGCCGGCGTTAAAGTGCCGCTGCTGATGGCAAGGTTTGCAAGGTTTGCATTTGATGACGGCGCGCGGTTAACGGTTATAATAATAGTTTTGGTAGTAATGCCGTCTTGTGCAGTAATTACCGTTGTGATCGTATTGGGGCCTACATTTAATGGGATGCTTTGTGATGCCGTGCCCGATGCTACCGCCGATCCGTTCACCGTTATCATAGCAGTTGCATCTTTCGCTGTAGGGATAACCTGTATGCCGGTAGTACTATTTGCCGCGCCTGCTGTGAAATTAAGATAGCCCGGGCCGGTAGCGCCTACCAATGTTTCAACAGGGTTGGTTTTTATCGAGGCTAATAAGGCATTGGATGATGGCACCCTGGTTATAGTTGTGGTGTAAGTTTGGGTTGTGCTGCCATTCTGGGCTGTCACAACGGTGGTTATGGTATTGGGTCCCAGCGCTAAAGAGATGCCTGAAGATGCAGTGCCCGATGCTACTGTAGCCCCATTCACTTTTACCGTTGCGGTTGCATCGCTGGTAACTGGCGTTATGGTAACCGTTGTTGTGGTGTTTGGCACGCTTGCGCTATAGTTTGTTACGCCGGTTGCAAAAGCCGGCGTTAAGGTACCGTTGCTGACAGAAAGGTTTGCGAGGCCTGCATTTGATGATGGCGCCCTGTTAACGGTTACAATAATTGTTTTGGTTGTAGAACCATCCTGCGCGGTAACTATAGTAGTTATCACATTGGAGCCAACGTTCAGCGTTATCGGAGCCGACGCATTCCCTGATATCACGGCTGCGCCGTTTACTGTTATTGTCGCTGTTGCATCTTTTGCAGTGGGTACAAGCTGTATGCTGGTTGTACTATTAGTTACACTTGCAGTAAAATTCAGGTAACCAGGCCCCGTGGTACCTACCAATGTGGCAACAGGGTTTAAGCTTACAGAGGCAATAAGCGCATCGGTTGACTGCTGCCTGGTAACAGTTGTTGTATAAGTATTGGTAGTTACACCATCGCTGGATGTAACTATTACAGTTATGGTATTTGTTCCAACAGATAAAGGCAGGCTTCCTGACCGCGCGCCGGGCGCAACGGATGTGCCATTTACGGTTACCGTAGCATTAGGGTCGGCGGTGAACGGCACAACTGTAATCGATGCTATAGCATTAATTACAGTTGTTGTGTAGCTATTGGTATTCGCGTCAAACTGTGGCGATAATGTGCCATTGCTGAATTTAAGATCGGTAAGGTTGGCGCTGGGCGGCACAATCTGTAAATTTACTGTTGCCGGTCCGCCGCCGCCAAAATTATAGGCTGTTACCGAATAGTTTGTTGCCGCGCTTAACACTGTTGGCGTACCGCTTATAATACCGGTTGCACCATCAAAACTTAAGCCGGCTGGCAAAAACGGACCCATATAATAGCCGCCAACAGGTTTAATTTGTTTGATCAGGGTACTGCCACCATCAGCCACATAAACATTGCCGGCAGCATCTGCTGTTACTCCTGACGGTTCGCTGAACCCGCCCCCGATAGCAACCGGGGTGCCGCCGCCTGTTACCGGCGCAATAATTTCAAATACTCCTTTTACGGCATCGGCAATAAACACATTGCTCCCTGCGTCAACTGCGAGAGCAATCGGTGCCTGGAACCCGGAACCGATGATAACCGGGCTGCCGTAGGTTCCACCGCTAAATGGCACAATCTTCACCGCATGGTTGAAAGTATCGGCTACATATACATTGCCTGCGGCATCCACGGCTACACCATAGGGGTTATTGAACCCGGAGCCAATTATAACCGGGCTGCCGTAAACGCCCCCGTTAAAAGGTATCTTTTTTATTGCGTTGTTGCCACCATCGGCCACGTACACATTCCCTGCGGCATCTGCCGCTACGCCAACCGGACTATTTAACCCCGAAACAACAGTAACCGGGCTGCCATAAACACCGCCGCTAAAAGGAATTTCCTCAACCGAGTTATTTCCTGTATCGCCTACATAAACATTCCCAGCGGCATCTACCGCTACCCCTTGGGGGTTGTTAAAGCCCGAGCCGATGGTAAACGAAGGGCTGCCGTCTGCGGGTATCTTGGTTATAATAGTTTCTGTTGGGCCGAGTAATGCAGCTCCGGCAGTAAAATCGGCTACATAAAGGTTGCCTGCGGCGTCAGCAGCCACGCTTGCAGGAGAGACAAAAGCCGACCCTTTGTTTAATGAGCTGCTGCTGTAGGCCGGTGCGGCAACCGTCCCACCCGTACTTGCGGGTGCCAGCGGTGCGATCGCAACGTTAACAGTATAAATATTAGGCGTGTGGTAACTAATAACAGGCATAGGCGGCAGGTTAACTGTAATATTTACTGTTGCCGGAGCATTGCCGCCATAACTATAAGCAGTGATGGTATAATCTGTTGCCGGACTGGCTGCGGTTGGCAGACCGCTGATAGCGCCTGTGGTGGTGTTAAAGCTTAGGCCTGCCGACAAAACCGGGCTTATATAATAGCCGCCAGCCGGGCTGATCTCTTTAACCGTTCCATCGTTATCATCACTAAAATACACATTTCCTTTACCATCGGCTGCTATGCCGAACGGGAGGCCGAAACCGTTTACCGTTACCTGTGCGCCACCGCCCGAAGGTATTTCCTTTATAGCCCCTGCCCCGCCATCAGAAACAAATATATTGCCCGAGGCATCAACTGCTACGCCTGTTGGCGTTTTGAAACCATGGCCTATTTTTACCCTGCTTCCTCCACCGGCGGCTATTTCATAAACAGCAACCGGGCCCCCGCTACCTGAATCGGACACATATATATTCCCGGCTGCATCAACGGCTATACCACCGGGGTAACCAAAAATAAAATTGAAAAAAATTGTGTTGCCGCCACTTGCAGGTATCTCATCTACCGACCCGAACTCAAGGTCACCCACATAAACATTACCTGCTGCATCAACTGCAATGGAACCGGGCGCGCCAAAATCCCCCGGGTTACCTAATGTTACCGGCGTACCGGCAACGCCGCCTGTTACCGGCACTTTATAAACAGCCGCAGTACTTGGGCCCGTGCCGCCATCGGCAATATATATATTTCCGGCAGCATCTAAGGCAACGCCGAGAGGGGCGCTAAAAAAGCCAGGCAATATAGTTGTAGTGCCACCAGCGGCAAATATTTCGGTTATACCTGAATTGCCAGGGTCGGCAACATAAATATTGCCCGATGCATCCAGTGCAATCCCTTGCGGCTCTGTAAAGCCCGTTCCTTTGGTGGTAAAGGCGCTTGTGTAAGCTGGTGCACCAACACCGCTGCTTGTTGGCGCAAGCGGTGTAATAGCAGTACCTGCGGTATAAACTTGTGGGCCGGTGTAACTAAGCGTTGGCGGCGGCGGAAGGTTAACTGTAATATTTAAATTAGCCGGGCCGCTACCGCCGGCGTTATATGCCGTAATAGTATAATTTGTTGCCACGCTTGCTGCGGTCGGTGTCCCGCTAATATTGCCTGTAGTATTATCAAGGTTCAAACCGGCAGGTAGCGCCCGGTTTACATAATAGCCGCCAACCGGTGTAATTTCTTCAACTGCATTATTGTCCGCATCTGCTATGTACAAATTGCCGGAACCATCAACAGCAATACCACCGGGGTTATTAAACCCTGTACCGATAGTGCTAATTCTATCTCGCCGGCCCGAAGAAAGTTTATATAATACATTTGTTCCCTGGTCGGCCACATAAACATTGCCCGATGGGTCAACAGCTATCCCGGTAGGAAACACAAAAGCAGGCCCAACTATCGTACCACCTGTCGCCCCCACAGGGTTTTTATACACCGATTGTGCCCCGCCGTCAACTACATATACATTGCCGGCCGCATCAACCGCAATGCCGGTAAGCTGAGAAAAATTGGAAGCTATCGCGTTGGTGTTGCCGCCTGTTATCTCGTATTCAGTTTGCGTGCTTTCATCCGTTACGTAAACATTGCCCGCTGCGTCAACCGCTACTGCATTGGGTTCAGCAATGCCGGTGCCTATCGGTGTTGTTACAGTCAGGCTACTGGCAGCGGTTATCATCTCTACTGTATTATTGCCCTCATCGGCCACGTACACATTGCCCAGGCTGTCTATGGCTATTCCAACCGGATCATTGAAAGTAAACCCACCGCCGATGTTTACCGGCGTAACACTACCTGCCGGAATTTCTTTTACTAAATTATTAAGTGCATCGGCAACATAAACATTGCCCTTGCCATCAACCGCTACTGCTCCAGGGTTAGCAAAACCCGATCCTAAAGTATCTGGGATAACGCTATAGCCAGGTGCTGCCACTGTGCCACCGCTGTTTGTTGGCGAGAGAGGTGTAATTGCTGTACCGGCTGTATATGTTTGCGGTGTGTTGTAGCTGATGATAGGTACAGCAGGGGCGGTAACAGCAATGTTTACCAAAGATGAAGTGCCGCCATTACTGTTATAAGCTGTTATGCTATAATTTGTGGATGCACTGCCCCGTTTTGGCGCGCCGCTGATGGTACCCGTGGTATTACTCAACCGCAAGCCTGTTGGCAATGGGCGGCTTATATAATAGCCGCCAACAGGTGCAATTTTTTCAAGGATATTCGGACCCGCATCGGCAACGTATACAACACCAGCGCCATTAACAGCTATGCCCGATGGAAAACCCCAGGCGCTGCCGCCAATACTCACCGGCATGCCCCTGCCGCCCGTAATTTTATATACAGCGCTGCCGTTGCCATCGGTTACATAAATATTCCCCTGTGCATCAATAGCCACATTATCCGGAAAGTTAAATGTACCACGGATCGTTTCGGGTGTGGTGCTGCCTGCACGTATCCTGTAAACTTTGGCTGCGCCCGCATCGGCCACGCATAAGTTTCCGGCTGCATCCGAAGCGATGCCTTCCAGGTCTTGAAAACCCCCGGCCACTCTATTTATGCTGCCGCTGTTTGCGGTTATTTTGAATACGGCCTCATTACCTGCATCGGCGACATAAACATTACCGAGACTGTCAACAGCCACGCCTATGAGGGCACTGAAATTCCCGCCCAAACTTAACTGTGCCCCGCCGGTGGCAGGTATCTCGGTTATCGAGCTAATAGACTGATCGGCCACATAAACATTGCCCTTTTGGTCAACAGCTACGCCCGATGGGGTACTGAAGCCCGAACCAATGCTTACCGGCGTACCGCAGCCAAATGGTATTTTTTCCACCAGGCCGTTGCCCTTATCGGCAACATAAACATTGCCAGCAATATCAACCGCTACACTTGCAGGGCTACCAAACCCACTTGCAACAGTTACCGGAGTAGTACTATAGCCTGCCGCAGCCACTGTACCTGCCGTAATTGTTGGCGCCAAAGGTGTAATTGCTGCACCTGCCGTATAAGTTTGGGGGCTGGCATAACTAAAAATAACTGCATCAACCGCAATGTTTACTGTAGTTGAAACGCTTCCGCTGCTGTTATCCGCGCTCAACACATAGTTTTTTGCCTTGCTTAAGGCCGTTGGCGTGCCGCTGATAATACCCGTTGTATTATCAAAAGCCAGGCCTGCGGGCAATGTTGCCGGGCTTATAAAATAGCCCCCGGTGGGACTAAATTTGTTTAGCCCCCCCGCGCCTTGCAAAGTTCCATACACATTGTAACCCCCGTCGACAGCAATGCCGACAAGATTGCTCAAACCTGGCTCGAATGCAACGGGCGTTCCGCCGCCGGCAGGCACCGTATATATACCGGTTTTACCCTCATCATCAACATAAATAACCCCGGCGCCATCAACCGCAAGCCCACGGGGGAAAGCAAACCCGGTTGCCAGTTTTACTTGCGGGCTGCCGTTTACCGGTATTTCATACAGTGCAAAGTCGCTAATAGTAGCCACATATACATTCCCGGCAGCATCTACCGCTATGCTGGCGCCCTGGCTAATGCCGTTATCTATCCGTACTATGTTCGTTCCGTCATTCGCCATTTTGTATACCCCGGCATTCAGGTCGGCCACATAAACATTACCCGTAGCATCCGTAGCTATAGCGAACGGCCGGCTAAAAGTATTATTGATAACCACCGGCGTACCATAAGTTACCGGTGAGCCGCTTGCGGGTATTTTCCACACCAGCCCCTGGTCGGCAACAAATACGTTCCCGGCCTGGTCTACGGCCACATTCGCACTTTGCATTAAAAAGCCTGAGCCTATTATAGTTGTGCTGGTGCCATCAGCGCTTATCTTTTTAACAAGCCCGGTAGTGCTGTTTTGATCATTCACATACGTATTCCCCGCAGCATCCACAGCTAAACCGTTTACATTGAAAGATAAGCCGGAGCCTAACAATACCGGGCTGCCGTAAACGCCGGTTGGCGCTGCAACATTGCTGCTCACAGGCGCCAGCGGCGTTATGGCCGTATTCACAAGATAAACTTGCGGGCTGCTATAGCTGATGGTTGGCGCCTGGCCAAATAATTTAACCGGCAGCATGGCCGCAAAAGAAAAGGAAATGATAACCGCTGCTAAAAGTGTTGTTTTTCCGGGTGAAAACAAGTTGCGAACAGGAAGGTAAAAATTTTTCATATAAAGTTTATATAACCTTTGGGGGAAGGGTGGTTTTCAATAAAATTTAAGGAACAATAAATATAATAATTGTTTAACTAAATGCAAATCAGTCATAAAGATACTTACCAACCGTTGTTAATGTGTGATTTGAGGGTGGACAAAAACAGGACAAATGTGTTAAGATCAATATTGAGTCTCAAGCCCTAAGTTCATTTTGCGTTTTTCTGACCTAAGACTTATGACTTAGAACACTAAGTTAATTAGCGCTAAACGCGTGTCCAATATCGCTGAGGGTGTTCAGGTCTAATTTTTTACGCAGCCGCTGTTTGGCTTTTTGAATACCCTCAATGGTAATGCCGAGCATATTGGCCATTTCGGAGTTTGTTAGCCCCAGCTTAAGGAGCGTTAGCAGCCGGGTATCTGCGGGTGAAAGCTGCGGGTGATTTTTGCTCAGGTTAATAAAGAAACCGGGATAAACTTTTGAAAACAACTTTTTAAAATCCTGCCAGTTATCATCGGTCATAATATGTGCCTGTAATAACGTTTCCAGGCGCCGGGTGTCATCATCATTTGTTGACCGCAAACGGTCTATTTCCTCTTTGAATTTTTCAATAAGGATATTCTTTTGCTTTAAATTTTCTGTAAAGCTTTTTAACTCCGATGCGGCATTTTTCAATTCCTCGTCAACCGCCCGCTTTTCGGCTATAAGCAATTCTTTATCCTTTTTATTTCTTTGCCGCTGGTTGTTATATACCAGTATAGAAATGACACCTAACATAATCAATAGAGCTATCCCCGCCTTAATTTCTACCAATTGGACTTTTGCATCAGCTTTTAACTGGCCCACCTGCGCGTTGTGCTTATCTATTTCATATTGCAGCTTTACCCTTTCAACTGCGGCCACATTATCGCGTTTTACCAGGCTGTCTTTATCCTGTTCAAACTTTTTTCGGTAAATGATAGATTCCGCTGCCTGCCCCTGCTTTTCAAATAGCTGTGATTCGAGGTCGTAATAATTGGCCCATATTCCCAAAACGTCGTTTTTGTTTTTAGCAAGATATTCTTCCGCTGTTTTAAGTTGTTGCCCGGCCTGTTCAAAATTTTTGGTATCAATATTTATTTTTATCAGCCGTAATAAGGCGATGGTGCCATTTTCACCCTCCCCATATTTCATAGACGTTTTGTAATCCATTTCAATAAGCGGGAGTGCTTTTTGGTATTGGTTTTGTAAAAAACAAACCGACCCGATGTTACCGGTGGCAATCCCTATCCAGGTGGTATCTTTGGTAGTTTTTGCTATGGCGATGGCTTTATTAAAGTAGCTAATTGCCTGCGGAAACTGTTTATAATTACGGTAAATAAGGCCTATGGTGTTGAGCATATTGATCTCATCAGCTGTATTTTTTGTTACGTAGGGCAATCCAGCCTGTAGATTTGCTTTTGCATTTTCGTAATCCCCAAGTCTGTAATAAAAGTCGGCTACCTGCGAAAGATAGATGTTGATATTGTGGATTTTACCGTAGCCAACCTGGTTGAAAATCTCCTGCGACCTTAAAAAATAGCGGCATGCGAGGGCACTACGTTTGAAAGTATTATAATATAAACCCATTTTGTGCAGGTATAATCCTGTTTCAAAAAGCAGGTTATTGGCTTTTGCAAAATCTATGGCTTTTTGATAGTACCCGGTACTTACATCGTTAAAGCCGCGGTTAACAGAATAGTAGTCGGCACGGAGGTCAAAGACCGAACATGCCAGTGGCTTATCATTAAGCGCTTCCGCTAATTCAGCTAATTGATCAAGGGCAGCCATGGCTGCTGCCGGACTTACTTTCCGCAGGCCGAATTTGATCCTGTACAAAGTGCCTCCCCGCTCTACCCGGTCTTTTGGCGCGAGGCCGCTGAGCTGTTCAAAAATGTTTTTCTGTTTAGCCGAAGTATCCTGAGAAAAGCTGAATGCTTTTTGCTGCCAGGCAATGAGTGTAACAAGAAGAAAAAGATTTGATAAACGCCGTAAATAAATACCTGTACTCGAATATCTTATTTCTGCCACGACGCCTTATAATAACTAATCTTACACAATACTTATTTAGGGGCAATAAATTTTATATAAAATTAATTAAATATGCCTAATCGGCAAGCAATTGGGCTGCAAAATAAAAAGCAGCCTAAAAAAGCTGCTGAAATTTGATCCGATGTCGTCTATTTTTCGAAGCTGACAAAGGCTTACCCTCTAAAGACTTGGTAAGGCCGACGCATTTTTAAGTATCTGCCGGGTGTTTTATACGTGTGTCTTTTAACTAATCTCCGATCTCTAATCACTGCCCACAACTAATCGCTAACCTCCAATTAACTAATCTCTAAACTTAATATTTAAGAATAATATACCCTGTTGTATGTTTGTTCTGTCCGTTTACCGTATAATCTAATGAATAAAAATAGGTTCCCGGTAATTGCATCTTGCCATTGATGTTCGAATGCCCGTCAAACAGTTTCGTACTATTATCATAGCCTTTGGTTTGATACACCATTACGCCATTTTTGTCCACTATCATCAGCCTGTTATCAGGGTAATTGGTTATGTTGTCTATGGTAAGATGATCATTTATGCCATCCCCGTTGGGTGAAACTGCCTGGTGGACGGTTATACCATCGTTTTCTATGGTGATGCTGTTTGCTGGCTTAGTAACCGATAACGTTTCATCAGGATTATTGGTGCCCGCTGGCGCTGCCCTTGTTGCCGTTATGGTATACGTTTTTGTTGTTACACCATCCTGGGCTGTTGATACGATATTGATGGTATTGCTACCCACTGCCAACGGGATTGCTGCTGATGCTGCGCCTGATGCCGTTAATGTTCCGTTCACTTTTATCGTTGCGGTTAGGTCTTGTTCCGTTGCAGTTACGGTTACACTGCTTGTGGTATTGGGCACCGATGTGGTATAGTTCACATAGCTGGGCCCGGTTACAACGGTTAAGGTTGAAGCAGGCGTTAGTTTTATGCTGGTCAGCAGTGCATCTGTTGATGCCGCCCTGGTTACCGTTACAGTATAGGTTAAGGTTGCGCTTCCATCGGTCACTACGGTTGTTATGGTGTTTTGGCCAACGGTTAAAGGTATAGCTGCTGATGCCGTGCCTGATACTACCGCCGCGCCGTTCACTTTTATCATTGCTGCCCCATCGCCTGCTGTGGGTGTTACCGTAATAGTACTTGTAGCGTTGGTCACACTTGCCGTATAACTTGTGGTTGCCGCTGCAAAAACAGGCGCTAAAACCCCGCTGCTGAGTTTCAATGCCGACAGGTTGGCGCTCGCGGGTTTGGTGGCCGTTATGGTATATGTCTTCGTGGTCGTCCCATCCTGGGCGGTGGATACTATGGTTATGGTATTGCTGCCATCTGTTAACGCTACCGGCGCTGATGGGGTACCTGAAGTTGCTGTTACACCATTTATCTTTAGGGTAGCTGTAGGGTCTTGTTCGGTGGCTGTAACCGTTAAGCTGCTGGTTGTCGCTGCTACTGTTGTGGTATAGTTTACATAGCTTGGCCCCGCCACAACTGTAAGTGTTGAGCTTGGTGTCAGCTTTATTGATGTTAACAAGGCATCGGTTGACGCTGTGCGGGTTACCGTTAGCGTATAGGTTTTGGTCGTTACGCCATCCTGTGCCGTTACTACGGTGGTGATGGTATTATGCCCTGCAACCAGGGGGACGCTTGCCGAAGCAGTTCCCGAAGTCACTGCCGTCCCGTTTACCTTTACTGTTGCAGTTGGATCAGTAGTGGTAGGTGTTACTGTGAGCGAGCTTGTGGCATTGGGTACTGTTGCTGTATAAACGGTTGTAGCCGTTGCAAAGGCCGGCGTTAGTGTACCGTTGCTGATAGTTAATGCCGAAAGGGTTGCAACTGATGATGCCGGTTTTGTGGCCGTTATAGTATAGGTTTTTGTGGTTACGCCATCCTGCGCTGTTGAAACTAAATTGATTACGTTGGTACCCGCCGTTAAAGTTATTGGCGCTGATGCTGTGCCTGAGGTTGCTGCTGCACCATTCACCGTTATGGTGGCAGTTGGGTCTTGTTCTGTGGCCATTACCGTTACACTATTTGTTGTATTGGCAACTGTTGTGGTATAATTCACATAGCTCGGCCCACTTACTACGGTAAGCGTTGAAGCAGGCGTTAACTTTATGGAGGTTAACAATGCATCGGTTGATGCTGCGCGCGTTACAGTTAATGTATAGGTTTGGGTGGTTATCCCGTCCTGGGCGGTTACAACCGTTGTTATTGTATTGGCGCCAAGGCTTAATGTTATGGCCCCGGATGCAGCCCCGGTAGTTACCGCTGTTCCGTTAACAGTAATGGTGGCCAGGGGGTCGGTTGCGGTAGGTGTCACCGTAACAGATGTCGTTGCATTACTTACACTTGCCGTATAACTGGTGGTGGCTGCCGCAAACACAGGCGATAGCGTACCGGTGCTTAGTTTCAAAGCAGAAAGAGTGGCCACCGATGGTTTAGCGTTTACAGTAATATTTACAGTAGCCGGCGTGCCGCCACTGCTGTTATAGGCGGTAACCGTATAGTTAGTGGCGGGACTGGCTGCCGAAGGCATGCCGCTGACAACACCACTAAAGTTGTTAAAACTTAGCCCCACCGGGAGCTGCGCGCTTATGTAGTAACCGCCTATGGGAATTATTTTTTCTACCTTGCTGTCGCCGTAATCCGCTTCGTAGATATTGCCGGAGGCGTCTTCTGCTACGCCTGTGGGCTGGCTAAAACCCGAAGCAATGGTAACCGGTATATTGCTGCCGGGAGTAATTATCTTAATGGCGTTATTTCCCCGGTCCGCCACCAGAATATTTCCGCTCGCATCTACAGCCACTCCATAAGGGCTTGAAAATCCAGAACCCAAAGTAATGATACCGCCGCCGCCCGCAGGAATTTCCTTAATTGCACTGTTCCCGCCGTCGGCTACATAAATATTCCCGGCAAGGTCCACGGCCACCCCGCTCGGCTGGCTGAAACCCGATCCTAATATAACCTGGCTGCCGCCGCCCGCAGGAAATTTTATCAATTCGCTGTTCCCCTGGCAAATTACATACATATTGCCCGCAGCATCAAGGGCCACGTCGTCGGGCGCATTTAATCCTGAAGCAAGAACAGTTGGTGTACCTCCTCCCGCAGGTATTTTTACCACAGTACCGTTCCCCCTGGCCGCTACATAAACATTCCCTGCGCCGTCAACTGTTAAGCCGTTCGGCGTGATAAACGAGTAGCCCGAACCTATGACGACAGGGGTATTGCTCCCTGCTGGAATCTCTTTTACCTTGTTGTTAAAGTAATCACCGATATAAACATTTCCGGCTGCGTCTACAGCCACACCACCCGGCTGATCAAAACCAGACCCTATAACCTGCGCTGTGGCACTATAAGCCTGGGCAGCAACTCCTGAACTTGTTGGGGCTAAAGGCGTAATCGCCGCGCCGGCCTGGTATATTTGTGGGCTGGCATAACTGATTGAAGGCCGCGCTATCTCTGTCTTAATATTCAAAGTAGCTGAAGTAGGACCACCCGCATTATATGCAGTAACGGTATAGTTTACAGCAGCACTTACAACGGCAGGCGTTCCACTGATCGTTCCGGTGGTCGCGTTTATGCTAAGGCCCGCGGGAAGTACGGTATTGACAAAGAAGCCGCCGGTGGGGTTAATTTCGTAAAGGGTATTACCTGCATAATTGGTATAATACAGGTTGTGGGATGCGTCTACAGCTACCCCTATTGGCTGGCTAAAGCCTGAGCCGATAATAACAGGCGTGGTACTGCCTGCCGGGATAAGTTTCACCGCATTATTGGTTCGGTCGGCTACAAAAACATTGCCGGTAGGGTCAACCGTTACCGCATAAGGACCTTTGAAAGCTGAACCAAGTGCCACTTTTGTGCCGCCTCCTGCCGGGACTTCGTATACCGCATTACCGCCGCTGTCGGCCACATACAAATTACCAAACGTATCCAATGCAACCCCGGTCGGTCCTGTAAAACCCGAAGCAACCGTCACATTGCTGCCGCCCGCAGCTGGTATTTTTATTATAGTTGTAGTGCCTTGTTGGGCCACATATACGTTCCCGGCGGCGTCAACAGCCACTCCCGACGGAAAACTAAGGCCCGCAGCCATTACAATGGGCGTACCACCGCCTACTGGTATTTCTTCAACCTGTCCATGGCCACGGTCGGCGACATATACGTTCCCCGAACCATCAACCGCCACACCATCCGGATTACTGAAAGTAAATGTCGGCGCTAAAATTACCGGTGTATTGCTCCCGGCCGCTATCTTTTTAACAGTGTTGCTGCTATAATCGCCTATATAAATATTCCCGGCCGCATCAACGGCGATACCGGATGGATTACTATAGCCGGAGCCGATGCTAACCGGCGTGCTTGAGTAATTGGGTGAGGCAACACCGTTGCTGGCCGGGGCAAGCGGAGAAATAGCCTGGCCGATATAGTAAGTTTGCGGGCTGGCATAGCTCACTGTAGCCGACGCTACCGACCTTACCTGTATATTAAGTGTAGTAGACCCGCCGCCGCCAATACCGCCGCCTATATTATAACCTGTAATGGTGTAATTAGTTGCAGGGCTTAGCGCCGTTGGCGTACCACGGATAACGCCCGTACTGCTGTTAAAGTTTAGCGCCGGGGGCAGGGCATGGCTGAGGTAATAACCACCAACCGGCGATATTTGCCTGATCGCAAAGTTGCCGACATCGTAAATATCAACTTTACCCGTAGCATCTACGGCAACTGCGCTGGGACTGGAAAATCCGGAACCTAAAGTGACTGCCGGTCCGCCGCCTGCCGGAATCATCTTCACCACATTACCCCCATAGTCTGCTTCGTAAATATTCCCCTCCGGGTCAACAGCCACGCCAAATGGTTGGTTTAGTCCTGTGGCCAATGTAACCGGCGTCCCGTTACCGGCCGGTATCTCTTTTAGTACCCCGGTACTATGATCGCTAACATACAGGTTGCCCGAGGCATCGACCGCTATCCCTACCGGATCAGTAAACCCTGAACCAAGCGTTACGATAGCGCCGCCGTTAGCAGGTACTTCTTTAATCGCATCGTTGCCCGAATCGGCTACATACACATTACCGGCTGCATCTACAGCTACGCCGATGGGTTCCGAAAACCCTGACCCAACGGTGCTCTGTGCGCCGCCGTTTGCAGGTATTTTGTAAATGGCATTATTTTCAAAGTCGGCAACATAAACATTGCCGGCTGCATCTACCGCTACCCCGGTGGGTGAAGTAAAACCGGAGCCGATAGACACCGGCGTACTGCCATTTGCAGGCATTTTGTAAACCTTTTTGTCGTTGGTATCGCCGATATAAAAATTACCGGCCGCGTCAACCGCCAGGCCAAAACCCGTGTTGAATTGTGGCCCGATGATGGTGCTGGTACTGCTGAACCCCGGCGCGGAAACACCGCTGCTGGCAGGTGTTAATATTGGTATGCTAACATCGAGCGTATAAATTTGCGGGCTGCTATAGCTAATAACCGGCGCGGGCAGGGGAGATACCTTAATATTTAATGTTGCTGTTGTGCCTGCGCCGCTGCCGCCACCAGGATTATAAGCAGTAATGGAATAATTTTTTGCCGCTGTTGTACCGGTGGGGGTACCGCTGATGGCGCCTGTAGTTGCATTGAAGGATAAGCCTGCAGGGAGCGGCGCACTAATACAGTATCCGCCTACCGGTGATATTTCTTTTAAAGCGCTACGCGCAAAATCACTCACGTAAACCTTACCATACACATCAACAGTAAGTCCCGAGGCCTCAGAAAAACCGGAGCCGATAATAACCGGCGGGCCGCCTGCTGCGGGGAGCTCTTTTACAGCGGCATTAAGTGCGGTAAAATAAACGTTGCCCAACGCATCAACGGCCACATCGAAAAGCCCGCTGATGCCGGAAGCGAGTGTGACCGGGGTCCCATTACCGGCGGGTATTTTTTTTATGGCGCTATTGCCCCTATCGACAACATATACATTTCCGGCGGCATCCAGGGCCACACCGTTCGGAGTTGTAAACCCCGACCCGAGTGTTACAATATTACCGGATCCTGCGACGATCTCTTTTACCGCATTATTGCCATAGTCGGCCACATATACGTTTCCCGAGCCGCCTACCGCAACCGAAGCCGGATTAGTAAACCCGGAACCGATCGTCACCGGCGTGCCGCCTGCTGCGGGTATCATCTTAACGGCGCTATTGCCTGCATCGGCAACATATACGTTTCCGGCGGCGTCCACTGCAAGCCCTTCGGGCCCCGCGAACCCGGAGCCGATGGTTGTGGGCGAACCGCTGCCTGCCGGTATTTTGGTAATGGTGTTGGTATTCACCGAACTGACGTAAATGTTGCCCGAAGCGTCTATCGCTACACCATCGGGCGTAAAAATACTGGGGCCGACAGTTGTTGGGCTTGTGCTGAAACTGGGCGTAGCCACCCTGCCGGTTGTTGGTGTAAGTGTAGTGATGGCCTGTGAAACGGTATAATTTTGCGGGCTGCTGTAACTTATAGATGGTGCAGCCTCCGCCGATACCTGGATGGGGAAAAATGCGGAAACACTATTGGCTGCGCTGTATGCGTAAACCGTATAATTGGCTGTTGCAGCGGCGACCTGAGGTGTACCAGAAACAACGCCGGTTGAGCTGTTAAACGTCAAACCGGCCGGTAATGCCGGGCTGATATAATATCCTCCTACCGGCGCGATGTAACTTATGCGGACATTATTATCTAATACGTCTATTCTGCCATTAGGGTCGATGGCAACTGCCGTTGGTGCGCTGAAACCCGAGCCTAATGTAACCGGGGTGCCGTTGCCTGCCGGGACCATTTTAACAGCATTGTTTCCCTTATCGGCAATATAAAGGTTACCCACCGGGTCGATGGCCATATTTGCAGGGCTGCTGAAACCTGAACCGACAGTGACCATAGCCCCGCCGTTTGCGGGTATTTCATATACAGCGTTGGTGCCGGAATCGGCAACATATACATTACCCGACGGGTCGACTGCTATGCCATCGGGTGTATTAAAGCCACTCCCGATTGGGACGAGCGTGGTTAGGCCAGGCACTATTTCCGAGACACTTTTTGTGCCTACGTCCGTTACGTACACATCGCCGCTCGCGTCAACGGCCAATGCTGTAGGCTTACTGAAACTACCGGTCAGGGTAACCTCTGTCCCCCCTCCGGCAAGCACCTCTTTCACCAGGCCATGACCTGTATCGGCTATATATAGATCGCCCGCTGCGTCCACGGCCACGCCCTGCGGGTTACTAAAGCCCGATACGTAAAGGTTGATGCAGCATGCGTTATGCTGTTCTATATAAACCGCACCTGAACCGGGTATACATACATACATTTTACCCGATCCGTCAACACCTAAACTGTACATAGCCAAATCGTTGGTGACCGATATATTGACGGGCGTGGCGCCAAATCCCTGGGAGGCTACCCAGGTGCTGGTAGGAGTTAAAGGGGTTATCGCGGTTGAAACCGTATAGGTTGGCGGAGTGCTGTAGCTCAACGTGGGCGCTTGGGCAAACAGTTTTTTGCATGGCAAACCTAACAGGGCCAGTCCTACAAGCAGCAATATTTTACAATCAAATTTTACTTTCGGAAATAACTTTAGGTCAAGAGATAGATTTTTCATGGGTTTGGGGTAATTAAGATAAACCGGCAGACGGGTAAATCTTTTTCTTTGGAAGTTGATCCATCTGCAACAGCCCGCAATAAAATTAAGCGTAAGGAAGACTACGCGAAATAGGACATTTGGCCTATATTGAGGGATGGAGTTGGAAGGCGGGAAAGGCGGGGATAAAAAGACTAACGAAGTTTCGGAAACTTCGTTAGTCGAACATATTTTGAAATATTGGCCTGGAGTTTTTCGATCTTACAAACTCATATCTCGTTCTCCCGATAGCTATCAGGACACTAATATTTAAGAATAATATACCCTGTTTTATGTTTGTTCTGCCCGTTCACACTATAGTCCAGCGAGTAAAAATATGTCCCCGGCAACTGCATCTTTCCGTTAATGTTCGAATGCCCGTCAAACAGTTTCGAACTATTATCATAACCTTTGGCTTGATATACCATCACACCGTTCCTGTCCACTATCATCAGCCTGTTATCAGGGTAATTGGTTATGTTATCTATGGTAAAATAATCATTAATGCCATCCCCGTTTGGTGATAATGCCTGGTGAACTAATATGCCATCATTTTCAATGGTTACTTGTTCGGCTGGTTTTGTTACCGATATTTCATCAAGGTTGTTTTTTCCGGCAGCGGCCGCCCTTGTCGCAGTTATAGTATAGGTTTTGGTGGTGACACCATCCTGTGCCGTAGATACTATACTGATGGTATTACTGCCTACTGCCAAAGCTATTGGCGTTGATGCCGTGCTTGATGCCGTTGCTGTTCCGTTAACTTTTATCGTTGCTGTTAAATCCTGTTCTGTTGCTGTAACCGTGACGCTGCCGGTGGTATTCGGCACTGATGTGGTATAATTCACATAGCTTGGCCCGGTTACAACGGTTAGCGTGGATGCAGGGGTTAGTTTTACGCTGGTTAACAACGCATCAGTTGATGGCGCCCTGGTTACAGTTACGGTATATGTTTTTGTGGTGATGCCATCCTGGGCGGTTACAATAGCGGTGATGGTATTAGCGCCTACTGTCAACGGTATTGCTGCGGATGCTGTGCCCGATGTTACCACTGTCCCGTTTACTTTAGCGGTTGCGGCAGGGTCTGTGGTGGTTGGTGTTACTGTAATTGATGTGGTGGCATTAGTCACGCTTGCAGTATAGCTAATGGTTGTGGTTGCAAACACCGGTGTTAGTGTGCCGCTGCTGAGTTTTAAAGCAGAAAGTGTTGCAATTGGCGATGCAGGTTTTGTGGCAGTGATGGTATAGGTTTTGGTGGTTTTACCATCCTGCGCTGTAGAAACTATAGTAATCACATTTGTACCCACGGTTAAAGCTATCGGTGCTGATGGTGTGCCCGAGGTTGCCGCTACGCCGTTTACCGTTAGGGTAGCCGTCGGATCTTGCTCGGTTGCTGTTACTGTTATGCTATTTGATGTATTTGCAACCGTTGTGGTATAATTCACATAACTTGGCCCGGTTACTACGATAAGCGTTGATGCAGGGGTTAATTTTATGCTGGTTAACAGAGCATCGGTTGATGCGGTACGGGTTACAGTTGTCGTGTAGGTTTTAACCGTTACTCCATCTTGCGCGGTTACTGTAGTGGTGATGGTATTGGTCCCGGCAGCCAATAGAATGCTTGCCGATGCAGTGCCTGAAGTTAGAGCCGTGCCGTTTACGGTTACCGTTGCGGTTGGATCTGTGGTGGTTGGCGTTACCATAATTGAACTTGTGGCATTGGGTACAGTTGCTGTATACACGGTAGTTGCCGTTGCAAAGGCCGGCATTAAAGTGCCGCTGCTGATTGTTAATGCCGAAAGCGTTGCAATGGCTGATGCCGCCCTGGTCGCGGTAATGATATAAGTTTTGGTGGTTTTGCCATCCTGAGCAGTCGAAACAATATTGATGGTATTGCTGCCGGCGTTTAAGGCGATGGGCGCTGACGCCGTGCCTGATGCTGTGATTACGCCATTCACGGTTATAGTGGCCGTCGGGTCTTGCTCCGTTGCTGTTACGCTTACGCTGCTTGTTGCATTAGGCACCGATGTGGTGTAATTTACATAAGCGGGGCCGGTAACAACGGTCAGGGTTGATGTCGGGGTTAATTTTACGGATGTTAACAATGCATCGGTTGATGCTGCACGGGTAACGGTTACTGTATAAGTTTTAGTTGTAACGCCATCCTGCGCGGTTACCACTGTGGCGATGGTGTTAGCCCCTATAGTAAGGTTGATTGCGCTTGAGGCCGCGCCTGATGCTACAGTAGTACCGTTAACTTTCACGGTTGCATTCGCATCGGATATTGTTGGGGTAACCGTAATGGAGTTTATCGAATTGGCAACACTGGCCGTATAGCCGGTGGTTGCAGCGCCAAATACCGGGCTTAGGGTGCCGGTGCTAAGTTTAAGAGCCGACAGGTTATCGTTTGATGCCGCTGTTTTAATCACAGTAACGGTATAGGTGGTAGTGGTAACGCCATCCTGCGCCGTAACAACGGTTGGGATAACGGTGTTGCCTAACGCCACGGCGATACCCCCGCTGGCCGTACCCGATGAAACAGCCATCCCGTTAACGGTCACGGTTGCATTCGGATCGGTAGTGGTTGGCGTAAGGGTGATCGTAGTAATGGTATTGGTTACATTATCGGTATAACTGGTGGTGCTGCCCGAAAATGCGGTCGAGAGCGTTCCGGCGCTTATAGTTAAAGATGATAACGTTGATATACCCGACAATGGCCCTTCCACGGTTATTTTGTAGGTCAGTTTGGTAACACCGTTTTGCGCTGTAACCGTGATAATAACGGTATTGGCGCCCGGGCTAAGCGGAATGGGATTGCTGGCAGAGCCTGATGCGACCGTATTGCCGTCGACCGTAACTGTAGCCATAGGATCAGCTGTTGTGGGCGTTATCACCGCTTCAACCGTTCCCCCGTTTACTACATAACCAATGCCCGCACCTGACAGCAGCGCATTTGATGATGCTGCCGCCCGTGTTACGGTTACGGTATAAGTTTGCGTACTGGAATGGTCGCTGGCGGTGACTACAATGGTAATGGTATTGGCGCCGACGCTTAAAGCTATGGCGCCCGAAGTGCTGCCCGTTGCTACGGCGGTACCGTTTACCTCAATTGTAGCGTTCCCATCGGCGCTGATGGGCGTAAGGGTAATTTGCGATGCGTTGTAAGGTACGCTAACCGAATAACCCGTGGTTGCGGCAGCAAATGCCGGGCTTAAAGTACCGGTACTTGTGGTTAAACCAGCCAAATTGGAGCTTGGCGCTGCTACGCCAAAGCGCAGGGTGGTTTGGGTGCTCCCGCTTGCATTGTATGCCGTTATCTTGTAGTCTTTTACCGGGGTAATTGTAGTTGGCGTACCGCTGATGACGCCGGTGCTGTTATTAAAGCTTAAGCCTGCGGGCAATGCCGGCGAAATATAATAGCCGCCGCTTGGCGTATATTTTCGTACTTGCTGAAAACCGGCATCAGCTACGTAAAGCACCCCGTTGACATCCACTGCTACGCCCTTTGGCGTTTGTAAACCGGATATCACCGTTGTAACAGCTCCTCCGCCTGCGGGATATTCTTTTATCACGCCATTGCCTCCATCGCCGATAAATATATTCCCCGTTCCATCCGCCGCCAACTCGTAAGGTTGGTTGAACCCTGTCGCCACTGCGGCGGGGGTACTGCTTCCGGCGGGAATTTTGTAGAGTGTGTTGGCTGTATAGTCGGCTACAAAAATATTCCCCAGCCCGTCAACAGTAATGCCGCCTGGCAGGCTGAAACCGGATGCAATCGTCGTAGTGCTACCCGACGTAAACTGTACTACGCTGGTGTTCTGCGTTGCGAATATGTTACCTTTTGAATCAATCGCTGACTGATTTACAAAGCCGGCTGGAAGTACCGTTTCCACATAGTTGTATGCGGTACGCACGAGCTCCGAGAACCCAACCTGACTCTTGCTGATATAAACATTGCCCGTACTGTCGACAGCCACGCCTGATAACTGATGATAGCTGGTTGGGGTATAATATAACGGTCCTAAGTTCCCCTGCGTAAAAACAGGATTGTAGAAAGGACCGTTTACCTGGTAAGCCAAGTTTTTCAAACCAAAGTTCCACGGATCTGCTACGTAAACATGTAACGCTGTATCTACTGCTACCGCCCAGGGCTGCCCAAACTTGCTATCCATAAAACCCGGAACCGTGGCATACCCTTGCGCCGCCACGCCGGTAGAGACGGGCGTAATAACATTTGCCGATCCGGTTGTAAAGCCTAAGGGGCCGCTATAAGATAAAGTTGGCAGCGATGCGGTCGCGGCTATGCTTTGAGTAGCCGAAACGCTGCCAATGGGGTTATATGCCGTAATAGTATAATTAGTAGCAGCCGATGCGACAATTGGCGTACCGCTGATAACAGCTGTAGCGCTATTAAAGCTAAAGCCTGGAGGTAATTGGGGGTTGATATAGTATCCCCCGGCTGGGCTAAACTCGTCGATTATGCTGTTGGTGTTATCTGCGGCGTATAATTTTCCTGTTCCGTCAATCGCCAGTGCCGTTATAGAACCCAGCCCCGAAGCTATTACCACGGGTGTAGTGCTGCCGGCGGGAATTTCGCGGATGGTATTAGTGTTATTGTCGCTGAAATACAAATTTCCGCCGCCGTCGATGCAAATATTTGCGGGGGCGCCCAGGCCCGATACCAGTGTTGTCCATTGGCCCCGGTTTGCCGGGATCACGTCGATGGTCCCTGCGCCTGCGTCGGTAACATAAACATCGCCGGCGGCGTCAACCGCCAGTCCCGAAAGCAAAGTGAAGCCGGTACCAATAGGAATGGCGACCGACTGTCCGTATAAATTGGGTATTGTGTTTAAGGGGTCGATGTATTCGTACACGATATTGGGCGACAGACCGGCGGTATATACGTTACCGGCCGCGTCGACACCCATGCCGGCAACACCCCCGGATGCAGATTCCATTGACCCGGTAATTGTGGTCGCAAGCGGTGTTGGGGTAATCGGAATTATTGTAAAACCGTTAATGTTTGCAATATTTCCATTGGTAGCGACCGAAATATATATGTTCCCCGGCCCATCGGTAGCAAGAGGCCCGAATGTGTTGCCGCTTGTGAGGGGCATGGGAATACCCCCGCCCGCCGGAACTTTTACTACGCTGCCGCCATTTTCGGCAATGTACACATTGCCCGGGCCATCAGTTGCCAGGCCTGTGGGCGCGGTTACACTGGCAAAAGTTGTTGGGATGCTGTTATATGTTTGCGGCAATATACTGGTGCTTGTTGGGGTAATAGGTGTTATGGTTGTACCAACAGTTGCATTTACAGCACTGCCATAGCTTAGCGCAGGTGTAGTGATAGTAGCAATGTTTACCATCGCCGTTAAATTACTGCTGCCTGCCGTTGCTGTAACCGTATAATTGGTGGCTATGCTAAGCGCGGTTGGCATACCGCTGATGACGCCTGTTGTGCTGTTTATGCTTAAGCCAGCCGGAAGGGCCGGGTTTACCTGGAAGTTACCGGCTGTCTTTATCTCATCAATTTGCGGCTTGCAGTTGACATATAAATCCCCCGAAGCGCTAAAACCGATGCCAAAGGTTGATGATGTTAAAGTGAGTTTTGTACTGCCGGATGTTGCGCCGGGGGCTATTTCACTTATTGCAGTTCCCGCGCCATACCAAACATTTCCCTGTCCATCCAAAGCAAAGTCGATAGGCGGGGGCGGGCTAAATGCCGGGGTAGACCATGAAGCCACGGTCGACCACGCGCCACCCGAGTAAGTTGCGTAATACAGGTTGTTGTCCTGCCCAATATAGGCCATTTTCAAACCACCCTGATAGGTATTTAAAGCCATCGCAAAGCCTTCCAGGGCGTTAGCAATGGCGGCCGGTGTGGACCAAACCCCGCCGGTGCGGGTTGTAAAGTATATTTGTGAATTTGATGTACCTTTAAAAATGACGGCAAGCTCGGGCCCAGAAGCAGGATGTGTTGCAGCGGTTGAAATTATGCTGGCTGATGTGCTGCCGATAACCACCGGGGTTTGGAACACGCCACCGATATAATCCATTGCCTCCAGTTGTGAGTTGACGGCAAATATCACCGTGCTGCCGGCAACCGCCAGGCTGCCGGCAACGGCGGTTCCGCTATAAGCAATTACCGGCGTACCGCCATTTACAGGGTACATGATGATGTTACCGTTGGATGCAATATTATAAGCATTGCCGGCATTGTCAACCGCGACGCCCTGCATACTGGTTGTATTGGCAAAAAAGCTTGTGGTTGTTGTAACCGCCCCGGGGGATAAAGGCGTTATAGCTGTATTAATGAGATAAGCCTGCGGGCCGGTATATGCTATGGAAGGCGGGGTAACCGGCTGGGCGCTTACCGTTGCCGACGGGCCGGCGCCTGTGGCCTCGGTATTCCCGGCCAGGTCGACGGCGTAACCTGCGCCTACCGAAATACCTAATGTACCGGTGCCCGTAATATTCGAGATAGTGACCATATAAGAGGCGCCTGATCCGCTTACACCAACCGTACCGGTTGCTGTACCCGTAGTGTTTAGCGTAATGCCCGATGTAGTAAGGTTAGTGTTGCCCAAATTAGCATCGGTATAGGTTACCGTATACGAAACCGAAGCGCCGCCGGCACTATTCACCGTGCTTACCGATGGCGCACTGATGCTGGCCGTGGGGGCGATATTGTCAAAAATGATGCTGGAAGTGCCGGAGCCGCTACTGTTCTCATTGTATTGGTTAGTATAACTCCATGACCATGCAATTGGCCCCTGGGCCGTACCAGAACCAAGCATGACCGGAGGGCCGGCCAAAGTGTTATTGACATTGTCAAAGCCCTCCTGACCCTGGCCGGCTACGTATACCTCCCAGTAAGAAATGAGATAATAAGTCGATTGCAATACAAAAGTTATCTTATCCCCCGTTTTTGCATAGCCCGGGTTGGCATTGGAGCTCATCATTTGAAATGTTGCGGTAAGCGGGTAATTTATAACGCCTATGGTTGGGCCCGAAACCGGCAGCCCGCTAACCCCGGGGGATAGCCCCGTGATGTTAACCATATTGAGCGTAACTGTCCCTGCGGACTGAAAGCTGGTTGGAACAGTAACCTCCACCGTCCAGGACGTACCGGAACCCGATACGCTGCTTACATAAGCGCCGGTAGCGCTACCCGTAACGCTGAAGTTGCTTGCCGAAAGGCCGGTTTGTGCTGTGGTAAAAGTAACCGTGTATGGGTTGGTCAAAACGGCGCCGCCGGGGGAACTTGTGGTGATGGTAACCTGGCCCGCCGCCGGCGCGGCAAAACCTGCAAACAGTAAAAAAGCCGCCGCAAAAAGCAGCTGCTTTTTGAGTTGTGAAAAAGGGGCCTTCAGGCTTAAAAAGCGGTGCGCGGGGTTAACAGATGCGATCGATGTGGCTTGCATAACGGGTGAATTATGGTGATGATGAAGAAAAGTAAATAGTGGCAAAAAATACCATTGTAAACTACCTGGCATTCAAGAGTTAAAAATATACTAAATAATAACGCGTGTCTATCACATCTTTGGGGTATATGGGAGGGGGTGAAAAGTAGAACCAAGAACCAAGACGAAAAGATCAATGGCTTGAAATCAGGAGGCCTGAGATCTGTTTGATGCGAGAATGAAGCGTTGAGGAGTGGCATTCAGGTTTTAATAGGAGGCCTTTTTTCTTGCTTCTTATCCTCTTGTTTCCTGCTTCTTTTCAACAACTACCTGAATTCATTGATCAGCTGCACCCGGCTATTGATCTGTAGCTTGCGGTATATGTTTTTGATGTGCTGCCTTACGGTGTCGGGCGAGATATTGAGTTTCCAGGCAATTTGCTTATAGGTTTCACCGATGATCAGCAATTGCGAAACTTCGTGTTCGCGGTGGGTGAGTTGTTCATGGTCAGTATTTTCGGCAGGGACTTGTTTGCCAGAAAAATAGGCGATCACCTTTTTGGCAACCAGCGGGCTCATTGGCGCCCCGCCATCCAAAGCTTCAAGCAAGGCTGTTTTGATTTTAAGCAGCGGTGTATTTTTTAGCAAATAGCCTGTAGCGCCTGCTTGCAGTGCCTTAAAAATGCGCTCTTTGTCTTCATAAACGGTTAGCATCAGGATGTTTACCGACGGATATTTTTCTTTTATGCGGAATGCCCCCTCCAGCCCGGTAATGCCGGGCAGCTCAATATCCAGCAACAATACATCAGGAGCGGTGTTACTTTTCATAAATGCCTCGACACTGCCAAATTCAGCCACATGGTTAAATTCAGGCTGCATTTGTAAAAATTCAACCACGCTGTTCCTGATATAAATATCATCCTCAACTATTGCAACATTGATCATGCATCAAAAATGATAATAATAAAACCGTTTGCCTATAACATGATTGGGGTATTTGTTTTGAGAAGGTTAAAGGTAAAAGGCGAAAGGTAAAAAGGTTTTTATTGCGGAAGTCGGAATGCCGAATGCGGAATTAATTTTATACATGGTCATTTTTTCAAACCTTTCGCCTTTTACCTTTCGCCCTTAACCTCCTCCCTCACCATCTCTTCATCCGTATCGTAATAGAAAACATATCATCTTCTCTTAAAATATCAATAGCTGCTTTCATACGTTTGGCGCGCATCTGCATGTTCCGCAGGCCCTGGCCGGTGTGAGTTGATGCCGGTTTTTTATCTGCTACCGTATTTCGTATGGTAATGGTCATCCCTTTTGCCTGGTTATTCAGCGTTATCCAAACTTTGGGGTTGAAATTATGCTTTGCTACGTTATTGATCGCTTCTTTAAATATCAGGTAAATATTTTGCCTTACCAATTGCGGCAGGTTGGTTACACTATCAAGCCCGTGTACTTCAAAATTTACACTTGCTATACTATCCAGCATATTATGGGCATGTTCCCGCATTCTTGCCACAAGGTCGTCCCTGGTATCGTTGCGCGCATCTATCGACCATATAATATCCGAAATAGAGGCAATGGCGTCCTTGCTGTCGTTTGATATCCTTTCAACTACATTGGTATCAAGCTTTCGCTTAATATTCATCAATTCGCTGGTCAGCGATATCCGCGTAAGCGCGCTGCCAATCTCGTCGTGCAGGTCACTGGCAATGGTTGTGCGCAGTAAATGTTCATCCTTTATTTTTCTTACCCGGGCCAGCCACGCCATATAAATAGCAAAAGCAATTATTAGCGCTATTATGAATTTAAACAACCAGGTTTGGTAAAAATGGGGCACCACAACAATGGTTTTTTTAAACCAGTACCTGCTATCGGTAACTGATGGGAAGCGGGCTTGCAGGGTGTAAGTGCCAGGAGCCAAACCGTAAAAACTAATTTCGTTACTGAGGTTACTTTTATGCCACAGCGTATCAATTTCGTTAATCCGGAAAAGAAAGTTATGCTGCCGCGATTCCAAGCCGCCTGAAAATTTAAGGCCCATAAACAAATAGCCCGGATCAAGCACGATCTTTTTTTCGAGATAAGCAAATAAATCGGTTTCGGGCGCTGCTACCCCGTTCGACCCTTTCTTAACGTATGAAAGCTTTATCAGATCGCTTTGCTTGCCATTGGCCGATGAATAATAATCCATATCCGGAAACAACAGCCCGTTTACCCCGCCAAATATGAGTTGCTGCTGGTGTTCATCGTAGAAAATGGCGGAATGATTAAGTTCTTCGCTGTACTGCGGGTCATCCGGCGGATTGATGGATTGCATACCGCCGTTGGTGTTAAACACACTTAAGCCCTGGTTGGTGCCTGCATAAAGCAAGCCGTTGATTTTAAATAGGGAGTAAACAAAATCGCCCGCAAGGCCGTCACTAAACTTCAGCTGGCTTAAAATTTTACAGTTTTTGTCAATTTTAATCAGTCCGTGGGCGGCCGTGCCCAGCCAAAAGTTATTGCCTTCCTTTTGTATTGCATACACGCCATAACTTTCGTGCATGGGAAATATCTTTTTAAGCCGGTTGTTCCTGTCGAGGTTGAATATCCCCACCGAAGTGGCTACCCACCAATGGTCATCCATCGCCATTATTTGCTTAACGTTACCCAAACTATCCGAATGCAACAGCAATTGGGAAGCCCAT
>Ga0206884_1029_pt1 | contig 40914 bp, 29 predicted proteins | sample Alteio_BWOrgCont_FD_152914 | JGI IMG/M metagenome (GOLD analysis project Ga0206884, IMG submission 152914) | Enriched cells from forest soil in Barre Woods Harvard Forest LTER site, Petersham, Massachusetts, United States -... | ecosystem: Environmental > Terrestrial > Soil > Temperate forest > O...
CCTTACCGTTAACGAAGTTGATAAAAAAGACAATACCAGCCTTTTCAGGCCAACTGTTACCGATGGGTCGGCGAAAAGTACAGGCCGGCTTTACCGGAATGACTGGGACCCGGTTTTAAAGCATCCTGTATTTCATGATGTATCAAAACAGGCGGGGATATCAATAGAGGGCTTTGGGCATGCAGCGAGTACCGTGGATATTAATCGCGATGGCTGGAAAGATATTTACGTAACCAACGATTTTTTGAGTAATAATATACTCTACATTAATAACCACGACGGCACATTTACTGATAAATCAAAGGAATATTTTAAGCATACTTCGAACAGTGCGATGGGGCAGGACATTGAAGATATTAATAATGACGGCCTGGCTGATGTTTTTGAACTTGATATGTTTCCCGAAGACAATTACCGGAAGAAAATGTTCATGGGCTCAAACTCCTACCAAACCTATAAAAACTTTGATTATTACGGCTACCAGTATCAATATAACCGTAACACCTTACAATTAAACCAGGGGCCTCGATTAGGACAAAATGACTCAATCGGCGACCCTGCCTTTAGTGAGGTTTCTTTTTTGAGCGGCGTATCACAAACAGACTGGAGTTGGTGCCCTTTGATTACCGACTTTGATAATGATGGCTTTCGGGATATTGTGATCACTAACGGGTATCCACGTGATGTTACGGATCATGACTTTACAACCTTCAGGGCCGAATCATATATGATTGCCTCCAAAAAACAGATACTTGATCAGATACCAATAGTTAAGATACCTAATTATGCTTTTAAAAATAATGGCAACCTTCAATTTACCGATGTTACAAAAAGCTGGGGGTTAACTATTCCTACTTTTTCAAACGGCGCAGCTTATGCTGATCTGGATAATGACGGGGATATGGACCTGGTGATCAATAATATTAATGACGAAGTACTTATCTATAAAAATACATCAAGGGAGAAAGATAAAAACAATAGTCACTATTTACATGTCAAATTTACCGGGGGCCCGCAAAACAGGGACGGGATTGGCGCCTGGGCGGATATTTATTATGACCATGGCAAACATCAGGTATATGAAAACACGCCGTTCAGGGGGTACCTGTCAACAATACAAAATATAGCCCACTTTGGATTAGGCAAAATTACCTTACTTGATTCGGTTGTTATCAGGTGGCAAAATGGCAAAAAGCAAACCTTGCAAAATGTCAAGGCCGACCAGGTGTTGAAGGTAAACATAGTAAATGCAAAGGACAATTACACTTTTGATGTGCCCAAAGTAAATACACAGTCGTTATTTAAGGAGGTAACACGATCAGTTGGCGTTACCTATAAACACCAGGAGGATGACCTTGCCGATTTTAACATACAAAAACTTATCCCGCATAAATTATCACAATATTCACCGGCTATAGCAGTGGGTGACGTTGACGGTAATGGTTATGATGACATGGTGATTGGCGGGACATCAAAATACCCTGCACAGTTACTTTTACAACAGCCCGATGGAAAATTTATTCAGCGCGACTTGCTGCCCAGGGGAGCAAATAGCGCTTACGAACATGTTAAAGACGAAGGCTTATTACTGTTTGATGCTAATGGCGATGGCCATCTGGACCTGTATGTAGCAAGCGGAGGGTATGAGAATAAACCCGGCTCACCATTTTACCAGGACAGGTTATACATAAATGATGGTAAAGGTAATTTTACCGAAGCAGCAGGTGCTTTGCCTCAAAACTTTACCAGTAAATTATGTGTAAAAGCAATTGACTATAACAAGGATGGGAAACTCGACCTGTTTGTTTCGGGGCGTGTAGAGCCATGGAACTACCCTAAACCAGTTTCGAGCATGATATTGCGTAACGATAGTAAGGATGGACATGTGAAATTTACCGATGTTACAGCAACAGTTGCGCCAGGACTTGAAAATATCGGATTGGTGTGTGATGCTGTTTTTAGTGATTTTGATAACGATGGATGGCCCGACCTTGTGCTTTCTGGCGAATGGATGCCGGTAACTTTTTTAAAAAATGACCACGGCGTATTTAAAAATGTAACAGAAGGCACCGGCATAAGTGATAAATTTGGATGGTGGAATTCAATTGCTGCCGGTGATTTTGAGCACAATGGACGAACAGATTATATAGTGGGCAATGTTGGCTTAAATACTTTTTATAAAGGCACTGACAAATATCCTGTTTATATTACTGCAAAAGATTTTGACAATAATGGGAGTTATGACGCTTTTCCATCCGTATTTTTAAAAGACCAGGATGGTGAGTTGCAGGAGTTCCCGGTTAATACACGTGATGATATTATAAAACAAATAATAGGTATGCGCGTAAAATTTCAAAATTATAAATCATACGCCGTTGCCACCATGGATTCGGTAATCACTCCCGAAATGAGAAAAGATGCTATAAGGTTAAAGGCCAACATGATGCAATCCTGTTATTTGCGAAACGAAGGAAACGGGAAATTTACCATGATACCGCTCCCGATGGAGGCGCAAACATCGCAGCTCGACGGAATTGTGGTTGATGATTTTGATGGTGACGGAAACCTTGACATAGCAATTAGTGGAAATGATTACGGAACGGAAGTTATGACCGGCAGGTATGACGCCTTTAACGGTTTGTTGCTAAAGGGCGACGGCAAAGGCAACTTTAAGCCGCTTTCGATACAACAAAGCGGTCTTTATATCCCCGGCGATGGCAAAGCATTGGTGAAATTAAAAAACGCTAAGGGGGGCTATCTGCTGGCTGCCAGTCAAAACAGGGATGTATTGAAAATATTTGAGTTAAAAAGACCCGTGCATACGGTACCGCTACAGCCATTGGATATGTATGCTATTATTAAATATAAAAATGGTAAAGCAAGTAAGCAGGAGTTTTACTACGGCACCTCATTCCTTTCGCAATCTGGCAGGTTTATAACTGTAGATAATACAATGGAATCGGTAAAAATAACGGATAGCTATGGCCGTGTACGAAATGTTCCAATAAATTAATTATTGTTTTTATTATGAGATGCTATAAAATATTGGCCATACTGTTTGGCATTTTAATGGTTACTGGCTGTGCCAATAAACCAAAGGCTGTTTTGTTAAATGATGCAGACGTGCTTCATAATAATGAAGACCAGCTGACCCAGGTAATTATTTATGACGTTTTTACCCCGCCGGTTGCCGCCCGGATTTATGGATATACCGCGTTGGCATCCTATGAGGTAATGCGTTATGCTGATCCAAAATACAATTCGATAATTACACAGTTAAAGGGGTTTGGAAAACCGCCAGAGCCGCAAAAAGGCAAAAAGTATAATTTTGCGCTTGCAGCTACAAAAGCATTTTTTACTGTAGCGCATAAGGTTACATTTTCAGTGGATACGCTTAAAAAGTATGAAGACAGGGTGTATGCGATGTACAAGGATAACCTTGATGATTCGACTTTTACCCGGTCGGTTGATTTTGGGGAACAGATAGGGAAATTGATATTAAAACGGGCCAATGTTGATGATTATCCGCAAACCCGCGGTAAACCAAAATACCTGGGTGAGGAAAACCCAGCCAAATGGCGCCCTACACCACCCGATTATATGGACGGCGTTGAATTTTGCTGGGGCGATATGAAGGTGCTTGCTATCGATTCGTGCAAACAGTTTTCACCAGGCCCGCCACCTCCGTATAACGACGATAAAAACAGCGCATATGTTAAACAATATGTGGAGGTTTATAATAAAAGCAAGACCTTAACTCCCGAAGAAAAACTGATAGCTAAGTTTTGGGATGATAACCCCTTTGTTATAGAACATAATGGGCACCTGATGTTTGCCGATAAAAAAATTACCCCCGGCGGCCACTGGATAGGTATAACTGCCATTGCCTGTAAACAAACCCATGCCGATGCTGTAAAAACAGCCGAAGCTTATGCCCTTACTTCAATTGCTTTATTCGATGCGTTTATTTGCTGCTGGGAGGTTAAATACCATTACAGCTATGAAAGGCCGGTTTCAAATATCAACGAAAAGCTTGATCATAATTGGTTGCCGTTATTGCAAACCCCGCCTTTTCCTGAATATACCGCAGGCCATTCAACAATAAGTGCAGCATCCTCTACGGTGCTTACACACTTATTTGGCGATAAATTTGCATTCCAGGATACCAGCGATTTGCGATATATAGGCATGCAACGCCATTTTACCTCGTTTATACAGGCTTCGGATGAAACAGCATTAAGCCGTTTTTATGGCGGCATACATTACCTTAATAGCTCACTTACTGGGGCCGTGCAAGGGAAACAGATAGGGAACTTTATCTGGAATAAACTAAAAATAACCAACTAAATATTACTTGTTTATATATGAACTACAAAAAAACCTGCTTATTTACATTTTATATCCTTTCGTTTACCGGTTTAATTTCGGGTAGCATGCTCATAGGTGGTTGTAACAGTAAAAGTGATACTGCATATACATTAACCGGGGATACTATTGCCGATGGCAAAAACCTTGTTCAGCTAAATTGTACCAAATGCCATGCATTGATACCGGTTGATGCCCTTAATAAAAATGTATGGGAACACCATGCTTTGCCTTCGATGGCGCATTATCTTGGCATATCGCGGTATCTTGACGGGTACTACAAGGGCGATAAGGATACTGCCGGCTTATCGGTGCAAGAATGGCAATCAATCGTCTCCTACTATCATAAATTAGCCCCCGACACCTTACTTACTGCAAAAAAACCTATCCCATTACTAAACGACTGGGCAGGGTTCACTTTGAAAACTCCTCCGCCAGTTAAATTTATAAGCTATACAACAGCGGCAGCCATTAACCCCAATAATCATAAAATTTATACTGCTGATGCAGAAAGCAACAGGTTAATTGAATGGGACAGCAACTTAATTATGCATGATATGGGGATTTTACCCTCAACGGGTGTAAATATCACTTTTAAAAAGGATGCAACGGGAGCAAACCAGGCAATAGTATCATGCATCGGCCAGTTTCAGCCGGTTGATTTTCCTAATGGCAGGGTATTGCAAATTAATTTAGATTCAAAAGATACTAAAAACAATCAAACGCTTATAGACGGGGACCTTGCCAGGCCGGTACAGACGGTTGAGGGTGATTTTAATAAGGATGGCCTGACCGATCTTGTAGTTTTAGGCCAGGGACATTTGAAGGGCGGCGTATATTTATTAAAACAGAATGCCGGCCACACTTATATACAATCAACTATATCAGATCAGCCAGGCGCTGTTCAGGCCGTTGTTGGTGATTTTAATAATGATGGATGGCCGGATGTAATGGTTTTATACGGCAGCGGCGACGAAGGTTTGTGGATGTACCTGAATGACCATAAAGGCGGCTTTACTTCAAAAAATTTATTGCGTTTCCCTCCTGTATACGGATCAACAAGTTTTCAACTGGCTGATATAGATCACGATGGAAAACTTGACCTGATTTACACTTGCGGTTATAATTTTCACGATTCGCGGATATTAAAGCCTTACCATGGCATTTATATTTATAAAAACATGGGCGACTGGAACCTTAAACAACAGTGGTTTTATCCTATAAACGGCTGTACAAAAGCCATCGCCGCTGATTTTAAAGGCAACGGTAACATGGATATTGCAACAAGTGCTTTTTTTGCCGACCTGCAAAATGAACCTGGTGAAAGCTTCATTTATTTTGAAGAGGTTAGTCCCTTTAATTATAAACCACATGCAATCCCTGTAAGTAAATATGGCCGCTGGATGACCATGGACGTTGCCGATTTTAATGGCGATGGTAAACCTGATATTGTATTAGGCAATTACTCATCTGGTTTCCCAATTCAGCCCACGCTAAAGCCATTTTGGGATAAAAACTTACCGTTTATAGTACTGGAGAATAATTTTAAGAAATAAGGCAGTGAGTGGTGAGTAGTGAATTGTGAGTAGTTAGAATGCATTTCTACTAATCTTAATTCACTATTCACAACTCACTACTCACCTCTCACTTCTTCAGCATAGCCAGCACCTTTTGTGCCTCCTCTGGATATACAGCTATATGGTGGGTATGAATTAGTGTACCGGTTTGCCCGGCTATGATAAGTTTTGAAGAAAAAGCCGGCATATGGCACGATATGCAATTATTTGCAAGCATTGTTGCACTTAGCTGATTAGCCAGTTTACATTCATTATGCGTGTTTTGGCTATGGCACGATAAACAGCGCCCCGCATATAATAATACCTTGTCCCGGTCCTTAACATGCGTATCGTGACAGGTGGAGCAATCCATCTTGCTGCCGATAAAACATTTACTGCTTTCAAGCAACGCAGTTTGGTTGCCATGTACGTCAATAACCTTATAATTAGGAGCTTCGTTTGAGGTATGTACCCGCATGTAATTGCTTAAGCTATCGCCCGGTTTAAAACCAAATGCAGGTTTTAGCATATGGTTATTGGCCCCGGAATGGCACATTGCACACATGTTTATTTTTTGGGTACGGGTCAACGATTTAAAAGCGACGATATACTTTGCAGTTTTTTCGGCAGGGTTTTCAGTTTGAAATTTAACGTGTTCGGCAGCGGGGCCGTGGCATCTTTCGCAGTCGATACTATAAACCAACGATTTTTTTTCGAAACCTTCGGCGCCCCCATAATACCCCGGCAAGTCGGGAGGTGCTTGCTTAATAAAGGAAGCGTGGCAGCCGAGGCACTGCGTGCCTATCATACGTTCAAAGGCAATACTGTTTGATGCATACCCGGGGCTATTTATCCAGTTATGTGTATTAGCCGTATATGATATTGGCAATTGAAATATTTCATTGGTGAGCCAATAGGCATAGGTTTGACCTTTTATGCCCCCAAAAGAAATGTCGAAACGCTGTGACTGTGTTGCCTTGCCATTTTCATAGCCTGTTTGATAAAAACCGCTGTCGCGTTTATCCATTACCACTTTTAAATTGGGGTTGAATACAAACTCGTTGGATCCTTTTTCAAAACTGCCCTGGATGGTATGACCATCTGCCGGTAGTGATGCCATAAAATGCGCTGTGTGCAAATAAGAACTATAAACGTTTTTATGGCAGCTTACACAAGTTGCCGATCCGGCATATTCACTGCCCCGCGGGTCTTCATGTTTTTTGAAATTAAGACACTGGGAGAAAATAAAAACAATGGGTACTAAAAATATCCCTAAGCGGGTAAGTTTCTTTTTTGACATAAGTTAATGCTCATAAAAAATCTGATCTGATTTTTTATGTATTTCGATATGGTATATATATGATATTAGGCCTTCAAGGTAACAATATTGAACCTTTTTATGCCAACGGGCGAATGTAACATTTCTGTGATGGTTAAGGTTTGAAAGATTATTTTATTTTTAACCTAATAAGCTTTAAGTGATCGTCCTTTTTGCCCTGCCTGAGTTTTAAAGCGGCCCTGGTAAAGTAATGATGGCCCTCAAAAAACTTGACCTGTAATTTGTTCCAGTCGTTTTCGTTATTGACAATACCTGCCTGGCTAAATTCAATATACAAGCTATCACTTATCTCAAAAAAGTCATCACGGCCCAGGTAATCCAGGTCGGCATCGCAAATAATTTCTTCCAGGTGGTTTTTTGGGGATTGCGGTATTTTTGTAGCCATGATTATTCCATTGATCTTTTCGATTTCATCAATAGCATAATCAAAACCTGGTAAATATTGGCTTGCTATTTTGCACGACTCTTCCTCGTGATATTTTGAGTCGCTAATAAAACCTGCATCATGAAAAAGTGCCGCTGTAAGCAGCAGCTTCATTTCATATTTAGTTATCCTTTCCAGTATACCTATGTTTTCGGCAGCATTACAAACATCAAGCACATGGGCCAATGTATGGTACGTTAAGTTTTTGGGTAATTCCTTACTTAGTTTATCTAAAATAAATTCCTTAGCTTGTTTAAATTGCATAATTACCGGTTTATATATGATGCTTTTAATACTTATACTAATTTAGTATATAAAAGTTTCTTTTTCAATTAAGTAGCTGTTGTTGCAGGTTTTGTGGTACCTCTTTCGGATTATTATCAGGTGGGTGTCAATATTTAAATTCAAAATAGTATAATAAAACGGTAAATTAGTACAATACGACCTTGGTTTTAGTTAAGTAGATTTACTGCCGTAAATAGTGTAGATGAAACACTATGTGTAGCTTGACTAACATCGATTTTTAGCATACTACACACAGTTTCATCGGCCTTTAAATACTTAATATTAATGAGAAAATTAATTTGCCCGATGGTTTTATGCCTGTTAATTGGCATAATATTACCAGGTAGCCTTTTTGCCCAAGCGGGGGCCGTTAAACAAGTTAAGCTAACAAATTTCGACTTGCAATCATCCGCCATTATTGGCGCAACGGGCAATGAATTATCAAGCATTCAATACCATTCGTCCGTTTATTGGTTTCCGGTTAAAGTACCGTCAACTGTGCTTACCGGCCTGGTTGCCAATCATATTTATCCTGATCCCTACCAGGGGCTAAATAACATGCTGATACCCGATGCATCCGATCAGTTTAATAAAGAATATAACCTGGAACAGTACAGCTACTTGCCAAATGACCCAAATCCCTGGAAAAAACCATACTGGTACCGCACTACGTTCAGGGTGCCGGCCGGCGATAAAGGCCGCCATTTCCAGCTAATATTTAAAGGGATAAACTACCGCGCGGCGGTATGGGTAAACGGTAAACAAATGGCCGACTCCACACAAATGGCAGGTATGTTTGCCGATTATAATTTAGATGTTACCAGTGCAATTGTTGCGGGGGGCGATAATGCCCTTGCGGTGAAAATATATCCGTTAGATTATCCGGGCTATCCTGCAAAAGAACAATTACAGGCTTTAGGCCCATTTTTTGAAAACGGCGGCCCAACCGGCGACATTGGCAAAAACGTAACGATGCTTTGCTCGGTTGGCTGGGATTGGATACCGCCCGTACGCGACCGCAATATGGGGATATGGCAACCGGTTTACCTGCGTACCACGGGTGCGGTAACTATCGGCCATCCCAAACTGGTAACTGATCTGCCTAAATTGCCGGATACCAGCATTGCTAAACTATCATTAAACCTCACACTTTCAAACCATAGTGAGACCGCTCAAAACGGGAAGCTTACAGTTAGCATAAAGCCCGAAAATTTTGCGGGCCTGCCTGTACAATTTTCGCAAAGTGAAAGCATAGCCGCCAACGGGGCGAAAGAAGTTAGCCTTGATGCTGATAAGGTGAGCCAACTGCTGATCCGCCAGCCGCATTTATGGTGGCCAAATGGCTATGGCCGGGCCAACTTGTACCGCATTCGCCTGCAATATGTTGATGGCGCTGGCATAGCCGATGATACCAGTTTTGTGTTTGGCATCCGCACAGTTAGTTCGCAGGGGGTAATGGTAAAGGGGTTTGTGCGCCGCGATTTTTATGTTAACGGCAAACGCGTTCACCTAAACGGCGGCGCCTGGGTGCCTGATATGATGGTGAACCGGGATTCTGCCCGTTATGATTACGAAATGCACCTGTGCCGCAATGCCAACGTTAACCTGGTGCGGATATGGGGTGGGGGAGTTACGCCACCCGATGCTTTCTGGAATGCAGCCGATAAATACGGCGAAATGGTTTGGTCGGATTTTTGGGTTACCGGCGACACGCAAGGCGAGTTTAAAGGCTCGCCCGATTGGCCGCTGGAAAGCAACGTTTTTATCAAAAATGTGGTAAGTACCATTTACCGTGTGCGCAACCACCCCAGCCTGCTGGTTTGGACAGGCGGCAACGAGGGTCATGCACGTAAAGAACTGTATGATGCTATGCGCAATAATGTGATCAGTTTAGATGGCACACGTCCGTTTATACCAAGTTCATCCGGCTTTGCCAAGTTACCTGCGGGATGGCAAGGCTCTTATCCTGATAATATGACATCGGGCGTTTACAGCAGCGGCCCTTACCAATGGACTGAACCAAAAGAATATTATAAAAAAGTTGATGCCGGTCGCGATTGGTTGTTTAAAGATGAAACAGGTATACCATCGCAACCGCCATACACTACACTCGTCAAAACAATACCCAACCTAACCTGGGACACAAAATTGCCTTTCCCGCTAAACAACAGCTGGGGCTACCATGATGCTTGCACAGGCGCTGCACGATATGATAAATACATCAGCACCATGGTGCAAAAGTATGGGCAACCGGCAACTATGGTTAATTTTTCAGACAAAATGCAGCTGATGAACGCTGTGGGTTACCAGGGGATTTTTGAATCGGCCGGGCATAAGCTGAACGAAACGGGTGGGGTAATGCTGTGGAAACTAAACTCGGCGCTGCCAAGCGTGGTATGGCAGATATACGACTGGTACCTTGAACCAAATGCCGGTTATTACGCACTGCAAAACTCCTGTGAGCCACTGCATATACAATTTAACCAGGATGATTCAACTGTTGCCGTAATTAACCGTGTACACCATGCTACCGGGACCTTAACCGCAAAAGCTGATATTTATGATATTGACAGCAAACGTATAAGCTCATTAACTGTCAATCACCTTGGCCTTGCCGAAGCCGGGGTGCAGGAAGCGATAAAGCTGAAAGACGTACTTGCCGGGGCCAAAGGCATAAGTTTTGTGGTGCTGAATTTAACCGATGCCGTAGGAAAAACAATTTCGCATAATGTTTACTGGCTATCGCCAACGGATGATTTTACCGGTTTCAACAATATGCAACAAACTACAATACAGGCTAAAGTATTAAAAGCTGAAAAAGGAACATCTGAAGACAAATGGACGATACAGTTCTCAAATAATACAAACAAGCTGGCATTTTTTGTACGCCCGCAACTGATTAAAAACGGCGAAGAAGTAATGCCAAGCTATTGGACTGGTAACTATTTTACACTGGCCCCGCATGAAAGTACTACAGTATCGGTAAGTGCCCCGGTAGACAAATTAGGCAAAACGCAGCCAACCGTTTTGCTTGAGGGATGGAATATTGAAAAACAAGTAATAACCTTGCCTGTTAAATAAGATCTTAATCAACTATCAACTCTGGCATGGCCCTGGTGAAAGCCGGGGCCTTTGCTTTTGCCGGGTTCGTAAACCTCAAGGGCTTTAATAGCAGCGCGCCTGCCGGCTTCTACCATTTCTCCGGCCTTGTAAAAGTCAAATATACCGCAGCAATCCCTTGAAATGTTTACCAGGATATCCGGCGGGTACTTTTCAAGTGTCATTTCCGTGAGTTGATAGGTCATTAAATTGAGGGTTTTATTGATCAGGTTGAAGTATCCCATTTTTTCTTCACGAACGCCTAAAGGGAGCGTAGTACGAAACTGAGTGTAAAAGTCTTTGATCTTTTTGTGATATATTGATTGCGTAACAGCAGTTCCATTTTTTTCATCCGCCGGCTTCTCAACCGGTATATCGGCATTTACGTTTACAGCTATCAGTATATCGTTTGGCATTCTTTTTACACGATTAATAGGTATATTATTAATAATGCCGCCATCAATGAGTAATCCGTGTTCCGTCTTTACAGGTGTAAAAACGCTTGGAAATGCCATCGACGCCCTTACAGCTTCAAACAGGCTTCCCTTTGTAAAAACAACCTCCTTTTTGTTGATGATATCCGTAGCCACAGCAGCATAGGGTATGGGCAGGTCTTCAATATTTGCATCGGGAATAAACGCCTTAATTGTTTTAAGCAACTTATCGCCTTTAACCAAACCATCAGCATTTAAAGTAAAATCAACAAGGCTGAATAGTTTTATTTTGTCGAGCGTATAGAGCCAGTTTCTATATGCCTCCATTTCTCCTAAAGCATAAACCCCGCCAACAACGGCACCCATCGACACCCCTGAAACAGATGATATTTCAAAACCATGTTTCACTAACTCCTCTATTACTCCAATGTGGGCTATTCCCCTGGCACCGCCCCCTGATAGCACTAATGCTGCTTTTTGTTTCATTTTATATTTATGCATTCGTTCCTCCAAAGATGTAAATGTTTTGGAACAAGTGAAACGATTTATAATAATGAAACACTGTTTGTTTAAGACGCGCAAAGGAATAGGTAACTTGTGCTATCCGTCCAGGTAATCTTGCCCTGATACTACGGGTAGTAAATGTTCGGCCTCGTTTTCACTAAAAAGTCTTGAGCGGATAATAAACCTTAGCCCCAACGGTATTTCAAGCGAAAAACTGGAGCCGCGGCCTTTGGTAACATCCAAAGTTAGGTGCGTATGTTGCCAGTATTCAAACTGATCGCGGGCCATAAAAAATCCGCAGCCATCAACCTCACCCAAATAAACGTCACTTTCGCCAACTTTAAATTCGCCTTTCTCAAAACACATCGGCTGCGAACCATCGCAACAGCCACCGCTTTGATGAAACATCAATTCGCCATGTTCATTACGCAATCGTTCAATTAGCTCAATAGCTTCAGGGGTTGCAGATATTCTTGCTGTTTTTTCCATAATTAAAAATAAAAAAGGCGCCACAACAAAAGCTGTGGCGCCAGTTCACACAACCATTATCTAAAAAAAGCCCAATTTTTTCTTATCGTAAGAGATCAGCATATTCTTATTCTGACGATAGTGGTTAAGCATCATTTTATGCGTTTCGCGGCCAAAGCCTGATTTTTTATAACCGCCAAATGGTGCGTGTGCTGGATAGGCATGGTAACAGTTTACCCAAACACGGCCTGCCTGTATGGCACGTGGTATTTGATACAGTTCATGTGCGTCCCTTGTCCAAACACCGGCACCCAGCCCGTAAAGCGAATCGTTGGCAATTTCTATAGCTTCTTCAACTGTTTTAAAGGTGGTTACACAAACCACGGGGCCGAATATCTCTTCCTGGAAAACGCGCATTTTGTTATGCCCTTTCAGCAAAGTAGGCTGAATGTAATAACCTTCGCTTAAACCATCAAGGTATTTTTTGCCACCGCCGGTAAGCACTTCGGCGCCTTCTTCTTTCCCAATTTCTATGTACGAAAGTATTTTTTCGTATTGGTCCTGCGAGGCTTGTGCGCCCATCATGGTTTCCGGATTAAGCGGATTGCCCATTTTTATTTTTTCAACACGTTCAATTACCCGCTCAATAAAACGGTCGTAAATGGACTCATGCACCAACATACGCGATGGGCAGGTACAAACCTCTCCCTGGTTAAGGGCAAACATAGCCGAGCCTTCCAAACATTTGTCGAAGAATTCATCGTCGGCATCCATAACGCTTGGCATAAAAATGTTTGGAGATTTACCGCCCAACTCCATGGTAACCGGATTAAGGTTTTCGGATGCATATTGCATAATAAGCCTGCCGGTCGTGGTTTCGCCTGTAAATGCAACTTTCGAAACGCGCGGCGAACTTGCCAGCGGTTTACCGGCCTCGGGCCCGAAACCCGTTACAATGTTTATTACGCCCGGCGGAATAACATCCTTTATCAAATCCATCAATATCAATATCCCTACCGGCGTTTGTTCTGCCGGTTTCATTACAACGGTACAGCCGGCTGCAATAGCAGGCGCCATTTTCCAGGTAGCCATTAGCAATGGAAAATTCCAGGGGATGATTTGCCCAACAACCCCTATAGGTTCGTGAATATTAAGCGATACGGTATTCTGGTCCAGCTCACTCACCGAACTTTCTTCAGCCCTGATCACGCCCGCATAATAGCGGAAATGGTCGATAGCTAAAGGCAAGTCTGCAGCCAGGGTTTCACGGATAGGCTTGCCATTGTCAATGGTTTCAATAGCGGCCAGGTAGCTAAGGTTATCTTCCATTACCTGCGCAATTTTTAACAACACGTTGCTCCTTTCGGCCGGCGAGGTGCGCGACCAGGTAACAAATGCCTTGTGGGCAGCATCAAGCGCCAGCTCAATATCTTCTTTGCCCGAGCGGGGGACTTTGGTAAATACCTGCCCGTCAATGGGCGAAATGCTATCGAAGTATTGTCCTTTTACAGGTGATTTCCACTCGCCGCCTATAAAGTTATCGTAATGTTCTTTAAACGAAGGCCGGGTAACCAGCTTTTCGGTTTCCAAAAGTGTTTCCATAAATATTTTCTTTTTTTGTTTTATTGGTTGGGATAAAATTAGGGTTATAAACGGCTGGTATTTGTGTACTATCCTATCAGGTTTATGCATTAAAATATTAATTTTTTTAAAGCGTTATATCTACAATAACTCGCTACCTTTAGCTAACCAATTGGCCGATTATAATAACATTTTTGATTCTTTAATTTATCGGATTTGTTTATGCAGCAGAAGTTTAAACCTCAGTTAGTGCCTTTGCAGGCAGAAAAAGACCTGAAAACACTGGTGGAAAGCAGGTCTGTTTATACGATGCAACATTGCGAACTTAATGTTTTCGAAACGCGGCAACAATCAGAAAAAGTACGGCTTGTTTTTAGCGATATGGTGCTTACCACCATGCTGCGCGGGAAAAAAGTGATGCACCTTTTTGGTTCTGAACATTTTGATTACCTGCCTGGCGAATCGGTTATTGTGCCGGACAATGAGGAGATGATCATCGATTTCCCCGAAGCCGGTATCCTTAACCCAACCCAATGTATTGCCCTGGCTGTTGATGCTGCGATGCTGAAAGATACCCTGCACCTGCTCAATGAAAAGTATCCAAAAACTGAAAAACAGGATAGCTGGAATATCGATATCAATTGCTTTCACCTGCAAAACTCCCTGGAGATCACGTCGGCGGTAAACAGGCTGATAAACGTAAGTACCGAAAATATTACCGGCAAGGATGTGCTTGTTGATTTTACGCTGAAGGAACTGTTGATCCGGCTGATGCAAACCCAGGCCCGCAAGCTAATACTGGACAGTTATAACAGCAATAACGCCAATAATCGTTTTACAGCCGTCGTGCAGTATATAAAAGCACACATCAGCGAAGAAATTACCATTGATAAGCTGAGCAATTTATGCTGCATGAGCAAACCGAATTTTTTCAGGTGTTTTAAAAGGGAGTTTGGAATAAGCCCTGTAGATTTTATTTTGCACGAACGCATAAAAATTGCCTGCACCATGTTACGCGACCAAAACGTAACCATTACCGAAGCCTGTTATGCAGTGGGCATAAACAATTTAAGCTACTTTTTTAAACTGTTTAAGCGGATAGAAGGCGTAACGCCTAATGAATTCAGGAGAAATCTGAATTAGCTGAAATATTATTTGACCCCTTACGCCAGTTTTGTTATTTAGCGAAATGAATAATCCGGATATTCTCATTATTGGCGGGGGCGCAGCAGGCCTTATGGCTGGCCATATTCTTGCGAAAGCAGGCAAGAAAGTTACCTTGCTCGAAGCCCGTAACCGCTGCGGCGGCCGTATTCATACCTTGCACAACGAGTTGTTTTTTAAAAAAGCCGAATTGGGCGCCGAATTTATACATGGCAACTTGCCGGTTACTTTACAATTATTAAAAGAAGCCGGTATAGCATACCATCACGCAGAAGCGGAAATGTGGCATTATAAAAACGGGAAATTTAGTACTGAAAATGCCTTTAATGAAGATTGGGATGTGCTAATGAAGGAGCTTGGGGAATTGAAAAAAGACATTACCATCGAAAACTTTTTGCAGAATGAATTCCCCGGCGATAAATATAATAGCCTTAAAAGTTGGGTGCGGAAGTTTGTATCCGGTTACGATACCGCAGATACAGAAAGGGCAAGCAGTTTTGCTTTGAGAAGGGAATGGCAAGGCGACGATGATGATGATGCACAGTACCGGTTAAAAAACGGGTATAGCGCGATGATCAATTACCTTGAAGACGAGCTTAAAAGTAATGGAGGGTTAATTTGCTTAAATTCAGCGGTGAAGGAAATTCGTTGGCATTCCGGCGAGGTAAATGCAACAACGGTGGATGGAATGGTTTACAGCGCCGAAAAAATACTTGTGGCATTACCGTTAGGCGTTTTGCAGGCTAAAGCCGGTGAAAGAGGGGCAGTTAGTTTTGTCCCGCCAATTCCCGCCCAAATTGAGGCTATAAACAATATTGGTTTTGGCGCGATCATTAAAATACTGCTTGAGTTCGACAAGGTGTTTTGGGAAGATATGCAAACGGAACACCTGGCTGGTAAAAGCTTAAAAAATATGGGCTTTTTACTGTCGGATGAAGAGATACCAACATGGTCGACCCAATTGCCACAGCATAGCGCCGTACTAACCGGCTGGCTTGGCGGCCCGGCGGCAGCCAGGAAAAAGGACGCGGGTGACGAGGTATTATTACAACAATCTTTACAATCGTTAAGCAATATTTTTAAACGGCCGACAGAAGAATTAAAGCGTATGCTCGTATCGTTTCATATTGTAAACTGGACAAATGAGCCATTTACCCGCGGATCATACGCTTATGACACTGTGGAATCGCCATCGGCGCGCAAGGTATTGGCTAAACCCATTGAAAATACGATTTTTTTCGCAGGCGAATACCTATACGATGGCCCCGCAATGGGCACTGTTGAAGCAGCTTTAACAAGCGGAAAACAGGCGGCGGAAAGGATAATTGGGTGACCAATTTTTTAAAACTGATCTTTTAACTTAATCAACTACTCACCAAATCAACTTAATCAACCACCTTCCAATAATTCCCCGATACTATAATCATATCCAGCAGCTTTATAGTGTTATCATAATAATCAAAATCCTTCAATTTAAAAGCTACTGTATAATCCCAAACCTTATTTAGCCAGGCCTGGTTTTTTTGATCAACCATTGCTGAAACAGCAAACGGCGCTATAAAACTTAAGGCTTCAAAATTCCGGCCTTTAATATCGTTACCGTTTAAAGTGTAACCTGCGCCGAGGTTGTAGGTGTCATTATTGGTGGTTTGCCGTATCCAACGGTTTATTTTATCAACTATGGTTTTTGACCGTTTATCTCCGGTTAATAAATAATCCGTAGCGATGCGCCACGGGTCGCGGCAGGCATTGTAATTATATTGCCCATCATATGCCGATTCAAGAAAATGCGGAGGCGCTGGTTTTGCCTTTTTATTGATGTTGACAATAAAATCGGGGATAAGGCCTGCTTCGGGGCTGTATTTATTCTGCATGTAGCCAAATAATTTATAGCCTTCATCAATTATTTTGCCCCACCTGGTATCGCCTGTTGCCTGTTGGAATGCCTTAAAATGGGCAGGCATAAAATCAGATGACCGCGTATCAAAATAATCCTTGCTTTCCGGTTCTATCCCATCGCACAGTAAAATCGACCATGTTTTGTGGTTGATATCAAGCGCCATAATATCATTGATCATATCCTTGCCGGCCTGAAGATAATTTATAGCGCCCTTACTTCCCCATTGTTTATCGGCAAGCAATAACGAATAGGCAATGTCCATATCCCCATCAGTAGCCGAAGTCCCGTCCGAGCTTTTGCCATTGGTAAATTGCGCCCATGCCATTAAATATTTGCTTCTTTTATCGGGATGGGATTTATAATAGCGGAACAAATTATCGTAAGTGGCTTTCGCCGATGGGTCATATCCCGCCATCAACGCAACGATGACCATGCCATATCCCTGCCCTTCGGATACGCATTGTTTTTTATCAACCCCTTCAAACCGAACATAACTTTCCGTTTTGCCGGGCACATTTTTTATAAACCGCTTTTTCCATTGCTTGTAAAAACTGCCAACCTCATTATCCAGTTGGGTTTGAGAAATTTGGTTGGGTTTAATGGTGCCTTCAAAGTACTTTAAGTGCTGCTGAAAGGGCTTAAATACTGGTTGTGCAAGCAATATAGTGTCAAAAAAAAGTAAAACAATAACCGATATTATATGCCTGCGGCCCATAAAAATAAGTTTAGCTGTTAATAGCACCAAAGTGCATTTTTAAGTTTAAAAGTCCCTATACGCTTCGTAATCAGCCTTTTTTCCCTTGAGATTTTAGCCCCGCTAATCTAAAAATTAGTTGGGGTTTAAGATTCGGTAACAGGGTTGATACTATATTGCCTACATTTATTGTAGGATATAATTTTACTTTTGTCGTGTCAAAAATACACATATGTTAAACATCTCTTCAAAACAGTTCATTTTAGGTTTTTTGAGTGTTTTGTTTATCTCCAGGGCACAAGGTCAGCAAAAAGTACTTACCATAAAAGATGCAGAGCAAATGGCCCTTGCCAATTATGGTACCATAAAATCAAAAGTAAACCAGCTAAATGCTTCAAAGGCATTTTTAAGCGAAACAAAAACCGAGTACCTGCCAAATCTTAGTATATCCGCACAGCAGGATTATGGCACCGTTAATTCAAATTACGGGCCGGTTTACGGGCTCAATGGCTTAGCGGTAGCATCGTCAGGGCCTATATTAGCCAAACAAAACTGGAACGCCGGTTTTGGCTCACTTTACTTGAGTAATGTTAGCTGGGACTTTTTCGCTTTTGGCCGCGCAGTTGAAAAGGTGAAGGTGCAGGCAACTACAGTTAACCTTGATCAGACAGATCTGGGCCAGGAACAATTTCAGCATGAAATACGTGTTGCGGGTACTTACCTTAGTCTGCTGGCGGCCCAGCAATTGAGTAAAGCAGCCCAGGATAATCTTAACCGCACCATCGACCTGCAAACGGTAGTAGTAGCAAGGGTAAAGAACGGGCTGAATGCCGGGGTTGATTCATCACAGGCCAATGCCGAAGTAACCGCTGCACGTATAGCTCTTACTAATGCACAGGAAATTGTACAGGAACAAAATAACCTGCTGGCGCAATATCTCGGCACGCCGCCGCAGGATTTTGAGTTGGATAGCACCTTTGTTATAAAAGCCCCAAACAACGCCGACCCGCAGGCGCAAATAAAATTTGAGAGCCACCCCTTACTGCAATTCTATCAAAATCGCATTGCCGTAAGTGATGAACAAGCCAAATACTTAAATACATATAAGTACCCAACTTTTAGTTTGTTTGGTGTGTACCAGGGAAAGGGGTCGAGCTTTAACGGCGGCTATGGGACCAATACAAATGAATACACGGGCAGTTACGGCGCCGGCGCCGACCCCACACGGTACAATTACCTGTTAGGTGTGGGTGTAACATGGAACCTTACCAGCATATTAAGGGTGCATTACCAGGTGAAATCGCAGAAGTTTATCTCAGATGAGTTTAAGGACGATTACGACCTTATTAGCGAACAATTGAGGGATGAACAGGTGCTGGCCGAAACAAGGATTAGCAATTCATTAAAAAACTATAAGGATGCACCCGAAGAAGTAAAAGCTGCAAGAGATGAATTCAGCCAAAAATCTACTTTATATAAAAACGGCCTTATCAATATTGTTGATTTTACACAGTCGCTGTTTGATTTAAACCGCGCCGAGGTTGATGATTATATAGCTGCAAATAATGTTTGGCAGGCGCTGTTATTTAAAGCTGCTGCAACCGGGGATTTTGGGATTTTTATAAATAACTTTTAATATAGGATAAGAAAAATGGGAATGATAAAAGGCGCATTACAAAGGCCGATCACCATACTGGTTATAGTTGCAGGGTTGTTTTTCTTTGGTATCAATGCAGTACGCAGTATTAAAATAGATATATTTCCGGATCTTAACCTGCCCGTAATTTATGTATCGCACCCTTTCGGCGGTTTTACACCGGATCAGATGGAGGCCTACTTTGGCAAACCATATGTTAACTTACTGCTGTTTGTTTCGGGTGTAAAAAGTATCGAAACAAAAAATATTCAAGGTTTAACGCTGATAAAGGTTACTTTTTACGAAGGGACTAATATGGCCCAGGCTGCTGCGGAGGTCACGGCGTACACCAACAGGGCCCAGGCGGGGTTCCCGCCCGGTTCGCAGCCGCCGTTTATCCTCCGTTTTGATGCTTCGACGTTGCCTGTGGGCCAGTTGGTATTGAGCAGCCCCACCCGCAGCAATAATGAACTGTTGGATTTGGCATCTGTATATATCCGGTCTCAATTTACTACCGTTCCGGGCCTGGTTGCGCCGGCACCGTTTGGGGGTAACCAGCGTACCGTAGTTATAAAGGCCGATCCGGAGTTGCTGCGTGCGCATAACTTAACGCCCGATCAGCTTGTGCTGGCCTTGCGGGATAATAACCTCAATACGCCTGCCGGTAACGTGCGCATGGGAAATTTAAATTATCTGTCCCCATCAAATGCTACTATAAAAACTATTCCCGATTTTGGAGATATCCCGCTTTATAAAAATGGGGTACAAACCGTTTTTTTACATGACGTGGCCAGCGTTGAGGATGGCGCCGATATTACCAGCGGGTATGTTTTAATAAACGGAAAACGGTCGGTTTACCTGCCTATTACCAAAGCGGCTTCGGCCTCCACATGGGAAGTAGTGCAAGACCTCAAAAAGGCGCTTCCCCGTTTCCAGGCCTTGCTTCCGCCCGATGTTAAGCTCTCCTTCGTGTTCGACCAATCTGTTTACGTTATAAATGCAGTTAAAAGTTTGGCCGAAGAAGGCGCAATTGGCGCTGTGCTTACGGGTTTGATGGTGTTGCTGTTTTTGGGCGACAGGCGGGGGGCGCTTATAGTTATATTAACTATACCAACATGCGTTATATCAAGCGTGTTTTTCTTATATCTGTTCCATCAAACCATTAATATCATGACGCTGAGCGGGCTTTCGCTCGCCATTGGTATCCTGGTAGATGAATCAACGGTAACTATTGAAAATATTCACCAGCATTTTGATATGGGCAAACCAAAGGCTTTGGCAATTTGGGATGCCTGTAAGGAAATAGCGTTTCCTAAGTTGCTGATCTTATTCTGTATCCTTGCAGTATTTGCACCCGCCTTTACCATGACGGGTATCCCCGGTGCATTGTTTCTCCCATTGTCATTGGCTATCGGGTTCGCCATGATCATTTCCTACATGCTGGCGCAAACATTCGTGCCTATTATGGCTAACTGGATAATGAAAAATGAGCACGAAGACAAAAAACATGAAGGTGGATTTTCTGAAGACCCGGAAGATCATTGGAAAGAAAAGGAGGAAGCTTTTAAAAAGCTTAGTGAAGGAAAGGGGAAGGACGCAGGGAAATTCGACAAATTCAGGATCGGTTACCTGAAACTGATGGACTGGATGATGCCCAACCGCAAGCTGATTGTTTCTGTTTATATAATTGTGGCATTTGGCCTTGCATTTTTACTGTTCAGCGTTATAGGGCGCGATGTATTACCCAAAGTTAACTCGGGCACATTCCAGGTGCGCCTGCGCGGCGCCGATGGAACGCGTCTTGAGCGTACCGAAGCAACTGCTGTTACTGCATTGCATGTATTGGAGGGACTGGTTGGCAAAGAAAATATTGCCATAACCTCTACCATGGTTGGTTTACACCCCTCATCATTTTCAACAAACCCTATTTACTTATTTATGGCCGGCCCGCAGGAAGCGGTTATGCAGGTTCAACTCGCTGAAGGCTATAAAACAAATTTAGAGGAACTGGAAGACCGTTTTCGTGGCGCCATGAAAAAGGCCGTACCTGATGTGAAGCTCTCTTTTGAACCGATAGAGCTTACTGATAAAATTTTGAGCCAGGGCTCGCCAACACCTATAGAGGTTGCTTTAACCGGTAAGGACAAGCAGCAAAACGTAATATACGGCTTCAAAGTAATGAGGAAGCTTGATAGTATTAAATATTTACGTGATGTGCAGATAGGGCAGTCGTATAAATATCCAACTATAAGCATTGATATTGACCGTGTGCGCGCTGCTGAACTGGGTGTAGGTGTAAGTGATATTTCACGGACGCTTACTGCTTCAATGTCATCTTCGCGGCTTACCGAAAAAAATGTATGGCTTGACCCGAAAATAGGCCTGAGTTACCAGGTGCAGGTTGAGGTGCCTGAGTACAAAATGTCGAGCCTTAACGATGTAAAGGAAATACCCATATTGCCAAACCAGCCGCGGCCTATTTTAAGCGATGTAGCGAGTGTAAAAGTGGATACTACTAATGGCGAGGACGATGATGTAGGCGCTATCCCAACGTTATCGGTTACCGCAAATATCAATAAAAAAGATTTGGGCTCTGCCACAAACGATGTACAAAATGCTATCCAATCGTTAGGAAAATTGCCACATGGTTTAACTGTTGAACTGCGTGGTATGAGCCAAACGCTTACTGACACGCTTGATAGTTTACAAACCGGTTTGCTGGTGGCTATTTTGGTAATCTACCTTATGCTGGCCGCCAATTTCCAGTCGTTCAAGGTATCACTTGTGGTGTTGTCAACGGTGCCGGCGGTATTGTTTGGCTCGTTGATGCTGGTTAAATTAACCGGCGCTACACTTAACCTGCAATCGTATATGGGTATGATCATGTCTGTAGGCGTTTCCATATCAAATGCGGTACTATTGGTTACCAATGCCGAAGAATTACGAAAACATAACGGCGATGCCCTCAAGGCGGCGCGTGAAGCAGCGGCTTTGCGTATAAGGCCTATCCTGATGACCAGTTTGGCCATGATAGTAGGTATGATCCCTATGGCATCGGGCTTGGGCGAGGGTGGTGACCAAACATCGCCATTGGGCCGTGCCGTTATTGGCGGCCTGCTGGCATCAACATTCGCTGCCCTGTTAATATTGCCGCTGTTGTTTGCATGGATACAAGGCAACGCTACAACCGACTCCGTTTCATTAGACCCTGAAGATAAAGAAAGTAAATTTTATGTCCCCTTGCACCATGATGAACATCACTAAAAATAGATCGATTACTGCGGTATTTGCTTTAATAATCGGCATTGGGCTGCTAAGTTCATGCGGCCCGAGTAATAAAGAAAAAGAAGAACAGGCACAAACAGTAAAAGATGAAAACGCCATCGATACGCCAACGGTTGTATTAATACCTGCTCATAAAGGCAAACTTACGAGTACAATTGCAGTACCCGGGGAACTTATACCTTACCAGGAGGTTGACCTTTTTGCTAAAGTAAACAGCTATGTACAAAAGCTATGGGTTGATATAGGTTCCCAGGTACACCAGGGGCAACTGCTGGTTACCCTTGAAGCGCCGGAGATAAATTCGCAACTTGCAGAAGCCGAATCCCGCATAAAGCAAATGGATGCGGTTTATTTTGCAAGTAAAGCAACTTACGACAGGCTTTATAGTACAAGCAAAACGCCGGGTACTGTTTCGCAAAACGACCTGGAACAGGCTGAAGCCAAAAAAAACTCGGACCTTGCCAATGTGGACGCAGCCAAATCTTCTTATAAAGAAGTTGCCGCAAACCTGGCTTACCTGCAGATCAAAGCTCCGTTTGACGGTGTTATTACCGCGCGGAATATCAACCTTGGCGCCTATGTTGGGCCGGGAAGAACTACTGATCCATTATTAGTATTGCAGGACCAGAAACGAATGCGCCTTGTAATCTCCGTGCCCGAAAACTCCACCGGCGGGCTAAGCCACCAGGATGTTGTTACTTTTAGTGTATCTGCTTTGCCAACCCGCAAATTTACGGCTAAAGTAACAAGGCTTGCCGGCGCGCTGGATACTAAATTAAGATCAGAGCGCCTTGAAATGGATGTTTTTAATAACGATAAGCTTTTATTGCCGCATATGTTTGCCGAAGTTGATGTCCCCCTGCCATCGCGCGACAGCGCTTTTATCGTGCCGAAATCAGCCGTAGTTACATCTACCGAAAAAGTATTTATTATAAAGGTGGTCGACAACAAAGTAACGTGGGTTGATGTAAAAAAAGGATTATCTGCAGGCGACCTTACCGAAGTTTATGGTGATATAAAGGATGGCGATGAAATTGTTAAAGTAGCCAATGACGAAATACGCGACGGTACGCCTGTTAAAGTAGGCAAGGACAACAAAAAGACTGATAATGCAGCAACGGATACTACCAGCAAAAAACAGCCTGATAACAATAAGCCGAAAGATAACAGCAAGTAAACGCCAACACGTATTTATTTTTTTAATAAGCCCTTGTCATACTTATGGCAGGGGCTTTATGTTTTGAATGTTGACGATATAGCAACGCTGGCGGCAGTTGCTATCGATTACCAAATACCGTTGGCCCGGATTTGTAATCCCGTGATGCAATTCTGCTTTTTGTGGAGTACAAATCCACCACTATTATGGTAGTGGATTGCAAATCCCGACCAACAGCTATATTAACATCAAAGCTTTGGCCTATTATAAATGCACGCCGAAAAAATGATCGCAGCAAACCACCCTCAATTCCAAATATGGTTGGAATTAGTTACTAAATAACTATAAAATACCGGGTAATTTTTAAAACATACCTGTGCTAAGGTTCAGGAAAACAAAAATAGCAACAATGCATTTGGTTTATAACCAACTAAATACAGGTAGAACTTTAAAGCAAATTACTTTAAATAAAAGGCCCGTTAATTAAGGCAGGCCTTTTATTTAAAATTATATTTTTACCAACGGCCACCGCCGCCGCCACCGCCACGGTTGTTATCCCTTGAATAGCCGCCGCCACCGCCGCTTCCGCCACGGTTACCGCCGCCGCCGTAGCCGCCACCACCGCGATTTCCGCCGCCGTAGCCACCACCGCCGCCGCCTCTGCGATCATTCGGTTTCTTTTCTTCTGCCTGGCTAACAGCAATTGACCTGCCTTTTACTTCAGCGCCGTTTAATCCGGTGATCGCTTTTTGAGCGCTTTCATCGTCAGGCATTTCAACAAAGCCGAAACCCTTGCTTCTGCCGGTTTCTCTGTCACTAATTAATTTAACGGTGCTAACTTCACCATAAGCTTCGAAAAGCTCTTTTAAATCGGCTTCCTCTAACGAAAAGGGAAGGCTTCCTACAAATATGTTCATCAAAATTTAATTTATAATTAGCAAGTCTAATTTTGCCCGCTATATTTTATTATCACCAAATATAGTAATAGATATTTGATGATTGTTGTTACAAATAGTAAATACTTAACAGTTATTTTAAAAAAAATATCAAAAAACCTGTTTTATCAGGTAAATTTTGTCGTTTAACTTAAATTCAACCCCGGCTTTTTGCCCTTTTAGCATCATCCCGACAGGCGAAGCGGGCGAAATTGCAAAGTAACTTTCATTATTAACTTTTAATAAACCGGCGCTTATCGCTATATAAAAGCTGCCGTTGCTGGTAATAACCAGGCTACCGGTATCGGCAATGTGATTAACAACATTAGGGTTTATTTTGTTTAAAGCAATTTTTAATTTATTTGCTTCAATTAATTGGGCAGTATTACGGTTAGTTTCCTGCTGCATCATCTCGCGCCCGGTTTCGTATTTATCGCCTGCGCTGCTTTTGGTATCATCGGATGATGCTTTTTGCGCTTCATTAATAGCCAATTGCGCAGCCCCCATGCACTTTTCTACATAGTCGAGACATTGGTTATACAATTCTTTTTTTAATTCACTCATTATTGAGGGCTAAGATAGAGATTGTTTTTGGGGAGGCGATGCGTTTCCCTTAACCTACTCGGCCTAAATTATCTTAGAATTTATTCCTATTATTTATGACCGGTGGTGTCAATAATATTCCCCCTGAAAATTAACACGAGAGGACTGTCTGAAGTATTAGTTGTTACCAAAGCTGAAGATTGAAAAATACCAGGAATAGAAGAATTATATTTCAAAATAATTTCCGAAGAATCATTTGGTTTAATTGCTTTCTTTGAGAAAATGGCACCCGTGCAATGACAATCCGGCATTACATTTTCTATCAAAAGATCGGTGGGCCCGATATTGTAAATAGTAAATTTCCCTTCGGCAGGGCTTTTTATTATCCTGTCCCCTATATCAATCAGTTTTTTAGAAAACCTTATTTTCGTTAGCGGCGTTGATTCGACAACATTATTGCGTCTTTTATAAATGATTGAAAATACACTCAATAAGAAGGCTAATATTAAAATCGGTAAAAGAAATTTTCTCATTTTATTTAAGAGTGAAGAAAATTAGGGTAGGATTATCATGGGCCTTTCTGAGAATTAACTTTTCATATAAAATCGGATATTTTTGCTTAATGATGCCTCCGTTATTTTTTAAAATATCCATAAACTTGTCAGGATTACAAAGCATTATCAATTGTCCATCTGACTCAAAAACAGAATTGTTAAATAATCTATCCAATTGATTTAATTTGGCATCAGTCGTCAATAGTTTCTCGGTTTTGATATTAAAAAAAGAAAGCAGGTGGTCACCTTTAGTTGAATAGCTAAATCCTACATAATTATCTTTCTTAATAAAGTTTTGTGTTAACAAACTACGGTTAGCAAGATAGAAATCCAGTGAGTCCTCACCAAAGTCATCCGGGGTATTTCCATTTGCGAAATCGACTTTATAAATTGCTTTGGCGCTGTCATTTTTCAATGAATAAACAGTTCGTGTAAGTGGGGGGTTGTAATAAAGTTCATCTCCAATGGTATAAATTCCACCTGCAAAAAGTATCCCGGACTTACGCTTTAAAGGCAAATTAAAAAATTTTTGTTGTATGTTTAGATCCGAGTCAGTAACCAGAACATTTTTGTCTCCAGAAGCATCTGATTGATTCTGGTTTACAAAAAAATAAATTTTGTTTTTTGTTTCAAATCCTAAATCACTGGCAAAAAAGGGAATATGTGACTCTTTGAGTATTTTTCCATCCAAAGAAAATTCAGTTATTTTTTGAGGGGTATTGCATAATGCCCAAAGAGAATGATGAGGGGGGTAGAACGCTATGTTTTGAAGGTTCGTAAACTGCCCAGGGTTGACTCCTAATGAGCCAATGCTATATAAATATTTGCCTGTTCCGTCAAAAACTTTGATGGACATATATTTCCCGTCCATTATATATAGCCTTCCTGCATTTATAATAATTCTTTTAATATTATAGTCACTGGAAATAGTAGAATTGTCGGTGCTTTCAAGATTAATGACTTTAGTAATTTGAATAGCATCTGCAACAGAGGAATGTAAACTGGTTGGACTTAAATTTATTACAAGGGGGTTATTTTCCAAAATTCGTTTTTCTTTTGTTCCACGACAGGAAGCGAGTATGCATAAAACGAATAAATAAATTTGAAATTTCATATGATTAAGATAGGTTGTTCTTCTCCTTGCTATTAAAATAAAATCTTCTCTGTACAATATGTTAATATCAGAGAAAGATTTTATTTTAATGTAATAAGTTACAAAATGGTGTACTTGCTTAGTAATAATCAGTTAGGACCACTACCAGGACATGTTCCACTCGGAGTGCAATTTGCGTCATTGCCTGAACCGCAAACTGAAATATGCGTTTTACCGTCAGGACACGTTGCACTTAACAGTTTCCAAGTTTGCGGAACTGCCTTTGCTTGTGAAATTAATTTGAAGTGACCCGAAGAGTCGAAAGAAAAGTTTAGGAATAAAGTACTTACAAACACAATCCCAGTAGCAATTTTTAGAGAAGTTTTCATACATCTAAGATTTAATGGTTAATAAAATTATGAGTATTTATGTTAATGCGATAATTAGGTTCATTTCATAACTTGCTTTTTGTTTAGGCTTGTAAAACGTACGATTTCAATTTTAACAAGTCAAAATAAAAACCATATAAGTAGGATAGATTGTTACTTACTTAATATCAAAACAAAATCTTCCTTTGTGACTTGAAAAGTCGCAGGAAAATTTTATTTTAATATAATACGCTAAAAAACAGTGTGCTTACTTAGTAAAAATTAATTACCACATGTTCCGCTTGGAGTGCAACTTGCATCGTTTCCCGATCCGCAAACTGTAATGTTTGTTTTAGTGCTAGGACAGAATGCAGTTAACGTTTTCCAAGTTTGCGGAACTGCCTTTGCTTGTGAAATTAATTTGAAATGACCAAAAGAGTCAAAAGACAGGTTTAGGAATAAAGTGATTACAAATACAATTGCTGCAACAATTTTCAGAGAAGTTTTCATACATTTTAAGATTTGGTGGTTTATAAAATATAATTTGAGAATTTTTTAAGGTAAAAGGCTTAGGCTCGTTTCATATCTTGTTTTTAAATTTAGGACTGTGTAGATATATGATATTTAATTTAACAAATCAAAATACACGCCAAATAAAATTAAATTAGGCCATTAAAATATTTATATCGGTTGTCAAAATTTATTATTTCCCAAACTTCCTGGGAAAATAAGATAAAGTGAATATAAAATATTGCTGCAACACATTAACAGTGCCATGTGTAATCATTATATTATTACCATAATTGATGATGCCTGTGTTTTGATGCAACAGGTCAAGTGCTGAAAATTTTAATTCGAGATTATTCCCTTTCATAAACCGGTAAGCCGCGCTGGCATTCCAGATAGTAAAGTGGATTGTTCCAGAGCCGGTAGACGTGTTATTATTTTGCGTTATATTACTGCTTAATGTCAATCTTTTAGTGCAGTTTACACTGGCGCTCAACTGCGTGCTTTGCAGGGTGCTTTCAAAATCGGTGTTATTTAGCCCTGTTTGTTTTGAGCTGTAGGCATTAAGCCCTTCCGTAAGGTTTACCGCCAGGAAATTTAAATACGAGTAATACAAAATAAGGCTGGTGTTGCTGGCCAAATTGTCTGAATAATTAAGTATCGGGCTTTCGTCAGTGAAATTTTGAGTGTAGCCCGGAGCCTTCGAAAAGTTGAGGTCGGCAGCAAATTGAAACTGTAGCTGGTTATTACCGAATTTATATGCTTTTTTCACACTTCCCGAAAGGTTTGCATACCTAAAACCGTTCAGGTTGACAAAGGAATAAGTCGACCTGCCGCTTGAATCGGTAGTATTGCTGTAGGCAAAACCATCGTTTATTGTCCCGGCAGCAGCGTTTAAGGAGTAATCAAAAGTTTTTTTTGGCCTTAAGCCCGTGTGCTGAAAGGATAACGACAATTCGTTTTTATGGCTTGGTTTCAGATAGGGATTGCCCGTTTCGATATTATAAGCGTATGAAAGGTCGACTATAGGATATAACTGCTCCATGATAGGGTAATTATAGGACGAGACAAAACCAACCGACCATTGGTTTGAAAAATAACCGTATTGGGAGTTGCTGTAAGTAAAACTTGCCTTTGGAATAAATTTCTGATAGTTCTGGTTGAAATTCTGGTCGGCATGATCAGAAATGCTTTTTTGATCATACACCTGTGCCTGTATACTGGCACTAAGAGTGGCGTCCTTTTGAAACCGGCCGCTTAAGTGTTTGAAAAACTTTTTGCTGACATTTATGCCAGGCCGGTCATCTATCACAGTGTAGTTCCGGTTGACAGAGAGGGCTTGATTGGGCACATAACTGTTTATTGCCGTGTCCATATCGCTTACGTTATTGTGAAAATCCTGGTAATTGATCCGGATATCGTTTTCAAGCCCAATGGTAACAGAACTGCGATAATCGAAGAACAAATTAGAAAAATCATTAAGCCGGGCATCTAGGCGCTGACTGAAACGGGTTTCATTGGCATTATACATCCTGTTATAGTAACTACTTAGCGTTGGGTTAATTAAGGCCACAAAATCAGCAATTTTATTGGTATCGCTTTTAATAGAACCCATTTTGAAGGCATAATCCAAGTTCCAGTTGCCTGGCGCCCAGTCTTTACTGCCGGCCGGCTTCTGATGCGACATTGAAGCACTCAGCGCCAGCCTTTCCGAGTTTACGTGTATCAAATCATTGATGATATTGTTGCTCTGCCGCCCTAAAGTTGAGCTTGCTGAACTGTCTTTTTGAATCGCCATCGTCGTATTATGATCTGTATTGAACGCAGCGACGATTATGTAGGTATAATTGCCGATATGCCTGTTGTAAGCTAACGTCAGGTTTTGCGACAAGTCGGACGATTTATGATCGTTGATCGCGTTTAGGTTTTGACTGGTATTGTTACCCAACGCAGTTATCGTTTTGGTGTTGGAGTTGATAGTTGTATCAATATTGCTGGCGAAATAATTTGCTGTAAGCCTGTTGGTTTGAAATTTATCTGGCTCCAGCGTAAAATCGTGCTGAAAGATGAGCCCTCCAATTGTCGTGCGGTTGGTTCCCTGAACGGTAAAGTCGGGCTGATAGTCTATACTGGTGCCCACTCCCTTATAACTGCTATTATCCATCAGCGCGGTGATATCCTTTGCGGTTTTATTGATATCGTTAGCCGCAACAGCAACGCCAAATTGCGTCAATGGCGAAAAAAAATTCATGTCGGCATCTGCTTCAAAGCGGTTATCAGTACCATAACCTGCACCTATCTTTCCGAAATAGTTAAATCCTTTATCCTTTTTTAATTTAAGATTGATTTCGGTGGTTGAATCCAGAAGGTTTGTAGGGTCAATAACCTTGCGGTACACTTGCACTTTGTCGATGGCGTCCTTGGGTATGTTTTGAGTTGCTACCTTGGCATTGCCTCCAAAAAAGGGTTTTCCGTTAACCAGCAAACTACTGATCTCGCGCCCGTTTACAGTTATGGTGCCGTCCCCCCAAACTACTACTCCCGGCAGTTTGCGAAGCAAATCTTCGCCCGCCGAATTCTTGTCCATATCAAAAGCAGCCGCATTAAATTCAAGTGTATCACCATGCATGCGCACAGGCGCTATCGCAGTAACTTTTACTTCAGCCAGTTCGTTGCCAAGCAATTGAAGGTTAAGGTTCTTTAAATCAAATTTTCCACCTGTTTTTTTATTGATAATGAACTTTTGCACAAGTCCCTGATAACCAACATAAGTAACCACAATTTTTAAGGGGATTTCAAAAGGCAAGTCCCTGAAATGAAACTCACCAAAGTTATTTGATAACTGATAGCTGACAAGCGATGAGTCGGCAAGTTTGTATACTGCTAACGTAGCAAAAGGCAATACATGGTTATGTACCGAGTCGCGGACTACGCCATTTGCTATGCCCGTCCAGGTCGGGTCTTTTTGTTGGGCATAAGCAGCTTTGCCGGTTATCACAGCAAATAGTGACAGTAGTAAAACCTTAAGACATAGGTTCATTTAATTTTAAAGGCTACCTTTTAGTTGACATTCGATAATCACCGGGTTATCTTTTGGCGTTCCTGTTGCGAACAAGGCCTTAAGTTCCGGGCTGTACGTGGTTGTTTTATTAGAGGATGTTTTTATATTAAATAACATCACAGCTGATATTCTAGTATAGATGTGGCTATTGTAGACGCCCAATAAGCTCTCGTCAAAGTGGGAGTCGAGCACCGGGATATAAAAAGAAGCAGCATCGCCAGTTACCCTGTTAAACACGTAGGTACTGGCGGTTTTTAAATTATAGAACAGGTTGTCATTATCACCATCAACTAATCCTATTTCCTGTAAATGAAAGATCAAATAATCATTTATTTTGAAAAAAGGTGTTAGTGTTGTGTATTTGCCTGTATTCTCCTGTGAAGAAAACACATAATTTTTTCTTTTCCCGGCGAAACTGCTATCCGATGCGAAGCCGGGGGGCAATGAATATTTTTGCGGGAATATAAATTTATATCGATGAATGATCCCTGTATCATTTAATTGTATGGCGGTATAATCATAAGGGAAAGTAAAAAAGCAGGTACCATCGTTATTATCGCTGAATACTGTATTCGGCAGATTATATTCATACTGTTGGTATTTGGAATTATAGGGCAACAGTTCTTTTGTGACATGGTTAAACCCATCGGAATATACAAGGTCATACTTCCTATTATCCTTCTTATCCCATTTTAGCGGCCTGTTGATATGATAAGCGATGGATTGCGTGGTAAAATAAAATAGCCTTGCTGCGTCCAAAGGACGCTTCCGTTCAATTATAAATTTACCGTCAAAATCATAAATCAAAATCTTATCATTACCAGCTGGCATGATTATCTCGTTTGCCTGTCTATCGATAGTGATCGAATCAAAATATTCATTTTCAGAACGTTTTTTAATTTTTGCATGGAATTTCCCGTTCTTATCAAATATCAATACACACCACGTGTCAAAATCCGTAATGATAAAATATTTGTCAGTAATCTCTAATTGATTAATTTCTCCAAATAAACTTTCATTGGTAGTTTCCAGGGGAATAAACTTTACGCTATCAAATATTTGCGAAGTCGTTCCGCCCAGGGCAGCATCGGGATCCATGTGTACCGTTGTTACTGACTGGGCACAAACGGATGTACCTATTATAAAACCAAATAGAAAAAAAAAATAGAACTTTCATATTAAATTGACGACTGATTAGGTTTAGGGAATAAAGCATAGGTTAAATTGTATGGCATATATACGAAATACTTTGAACATGACAAAATAAAAGTAATTATTGATTACGATGAGTAAATGAAATTAGCTAAATTCAATAGTTGTCCCTAAGAAAAATTTATTTTAATCGTGCCAATAGCAAAAGCATGAAATAAGCAAGTTTTAGAGAATCAAAAACCAAGAAAAGAGGGGCCAAAAAGAATCAAAAGCCGGGTCTCAAAATAGCATTCTGTCTTGACTCTTGGCTCTTGATTTCTGGCTCTTTTTCCATTTAAAATAAAAGCCCCCTTGCACTCGCTGCTTGGGGGCTTTCAACCTAAACCTTATCACAATTATAAATGCGAGAATGCATTTATACAGTACAATAACGTATAAAATGGGCGTTAAGTTTTATAGGGATGGCAAAAATTTGCACATTGAAATAAAAACTGACCAAAAAATGATAATACGGCGTGTTATGCTAATGATTTTGTGATTTTGTAACCTGATTTTTACTTTAAAACGGGTTAGTAGCCACAATACCCGTGTGCGGAAACGCGTAATTTGAAAAACATTATACAATATCATTTTCGTAAATCCCATCATAAATCTATTTTCGTAGTTTAGCCAATCGAAATAATCCGTAAATAAATAATGTTCTGGAAAAAGCTTGCTGATCTCATATTAAAAAACCGCCTGCTTATACTGGCTTTAGTGGCCCTATCAAGTGCTTTTATGGGTTATCAGGCCAGCAAAGTGCGCATAACTTTCAATGGCGGCAAAGTATTGCCGGTAACGGATTCGGCCTACATCCGGTATATGCAGTTCAAAAAAACTTTTGGCCAGGATGCAAGTACAATGGTTATCGGCTTTAAATCCCCCCATATATTTGATAAGGATGTACTTAACGACTGGTACCAGATAGGCAAAAGCCTGCAGCAAATTCAAGGTGTTAAGGCTGTTATTTCGGTTGCCAACATTTATAACCTTGAAAAGGACACCACCCGGCACCGTTTTGCATTGAAGCCGCTGATTGATCATACTTTAAGTACCCAACAGGATGTTGATAGCTTTAAAAAAGTAATCGCATCACTGCCATTTTATAAAGGCCTTATTATGAGTGAAGACGGTCAGTCTACGCTAATGGCCATCACCTTTGATGATAAAATTATAAATACCTCAAAACGTGTTCCAATTATAAATACCATATTAAATGATGGAAAACAATTTGAGCAAAAACATAGTATCGCGATACATTATTCAGGCCTGCCGCTTATCCGTACCGTTGCCGGCGATTTAATGAAACGCGAGTTTTCGCTTTTCCTGGGACTTTCATTACTCATCACAACTGTGATATTACTGCTTGTTTTCCGCTCGGGCTACCCGGTTGTTTTCCCGATAATAGTGGTGCTGCTTGGTGTAACATGGGGGCTTGGTATTTTGGTGCTGATGCATTACGAAATCACCATACTTACGGGCATCATATCGGCGCTCATGGTAATTATAGGTGTACCCAATTGCATTTTTATTTTAAATAAATACTACCATGAATTTGCTATAACGGGCAATAAAATGCAGGCCTTAAATACGGTTATCTAAAAGGTTGGGATAACCACGTTTATAGCGAATGTTACTACAGCCATCGGCTTTGCCGTATTATGTTTTACCAATAGCGAACTGCTATCTCAATTTGGACTGGTAGCTTCTTTGAGTATTATGGTAACTTTTGCGCTTAGTTTGGTGCTTATACCTATTATTTTTAGCTACCTGCCCAACCCAAAACCTAAACTAACCGGCATTAAGGATAGAAAATTAATGCAAACAGTATTAATAAAGCTCGATACCCTGGTACATAACCACCGCAAAGCAATTTACACCATTACTGTAATAATGATACTTATTTGCTTTTACGGGATGTTAAAAATCAATGTAAATAGTTTTGTGGTTGATGACCTGCCCAAAACCAGCAACACGCTAAGCGACCTTCAATTTTTTGAGAATAATTTTAAAGGTGTATTGCCGCTTGAAGTCAGCATTGATACCAAACGAAAAAATGGGGTGATGAACCAGGTTTTTATCCGCAAGGTTGAAAAAATGGAAAACGTTATCTCATCCTATCCTGAATTTAGTCGTTCGGTATCATTGATACAAGCTTTAAAATTTTCGACCCAGGCATTTTATGGTGGCAACAGCAGTTTTTACCGTTTGCCCGAAGGCTTTGAGCAGGCTTTTGTTTTAAGTTATGCGGGTAACTCCGGTAAAAATGCCAGTGTACTTAAAAGTTATGTAGATAGCAATAAGCAATTTACAAGGGCAAGTTTCGAGATGATAGATGTTGGCTCGGCCCGTATGAATAAAGTGATAGCAAATTTGCAGCCCCGGATCGACTCGATATTCAATCCTGAAAAATATCATGTTGAGCTAACCGGTTCGAGCATAATATTTATAAAGGGCGCCAACTACATGGTGAAGAACCTGTACCAAAGCCTGGCCCTGGCAATTTTATTGATTGCAGGGGTAATGTGGATATTATTCAGGGGGATAAAGATGATCGCCATATCTCTGTTGCCCAACCTTATTCCGCTGGTAATAACCGCAGGCATTATGGGCTTTTTTGGCATCCCGCTAAAACCATCAACCATACTTATTTTTAGTATTGCGATGGGTATCTCGTCCGACCAAACAATTTACTTCATTACCCGCTACCGGCAGGAATTAAAAAGCACCAAAAAAAGCATCTCAAAAATTGTTTCGGATACCATCCGCGAAACAGGTATCAGTATGATCTATATAGCCATTGTACTATTTTTCGGCTTCGGCATATTCTCGTTCTCTACGTTTGGCAGCGTAAGCGCATTGGGCATTTTGCTGTCAGTAACCTTATTGGTGGCAATGGTCAGTAATCTTACGTTATTGCCTGCGTTTTTATTGAGTGTAGAAAAGAGGAAAGCGAAGAAGGTTTTGGTTGATTAAGTTCGACTGAGTTGATTAGGTTAATTAAATTAAATAGGCTGTTTCAACTTAGTATATAATAAACTTAATCAACTCAATCCAACCCAATCAACTTAATAAACTAACCTACCATGGATTTAAAACTCACAAACAAAGTAGCCATTGTATTGGCCGCCAGCAAAGGCTTAGGCAAGGCAATAGCAACCGCCTTATCTGCCGAAGGCGCAAAAGTTATTATTGGTTCGCGCGATGAAACTGAGCTGAATAAAACCAAAAAAGAAATACAGCAACTCACCGGAAACGAAGTTATTGCCATACCTGTTGATGTATCAAATGGCGATCAAATTAAAGCACTCATACAAAAAACTGTTGAAACCTTTGGCAGGATAGATATTTTGCTCAACAACGGCGGCGGGCCGCCCTTTAATAAATTCGAGAATTTTGATGATGAAGCATGGCTAAAAGCTTTTGAGCTTACCTTGCTTAGTTTCGCCCGTACCAGCAGGCTGGTATTGCCGCATATGCAAAAAACCGGCAGCGGGCGCATTATCAATATTATCAGTGGGTCGGTAAAATCGGTATTGGGTAATTCGGTGCTTTCCACCAGTATGCGGATGGGGGTTGTAGGCATGGCTAAATTAATGGCTGACGAATTTGGGCAATATAATATAACCGTAAATAATGTAGCGCCAGGCATGATCCTCACCGACAGGCTAAAACAAACCTTACCCAAAGACACGGACCCGGAAGAAGCATTGAAAGAAAGGGCTAAAAACATTCCGCTTGGCCGCATCGGTAAACCCGAAGAACTGGCTGCGCTTGTTACCTTCCTGGCATCAGAACAGGCCGCTTATATTACCGGCATTACCATACAGGTTGACGGCGGAGCGAATAGGGGGATATTTTGAGGGAATTGGTTGATTAAGTGAGTGGTTGATTAGGTGAGCAGTTGACTAAGTTAAAAAACAAAACCACTCACCTAATCAACTGAATTAACCACTCACAACAATAACGGGTTCATCTCCGAATCTATCACTTCACCAATAGGCTTGCCCATCAGCCATTTCATATGATCATTTTTTTGCCATTCGTTTTTATAAGGTGTAACGCGGGCGCCATCAGCTATATAAATAATGGTCATTACTTCGCGCCGGGTATTTGAATTATTGCCATTGGCATGGTGCATTGTAAAACCGCGGTGCCAGGTAGCATCGCCTGCTTTCATAGTTTTTGCGCGGCTTATCTCAAACTTGTGATCCTTTACATAGTCGTCAAATGCACTTTCTGATTCATCCGATATCTCAAAATTAAATACCGAACCTTCTTTATATGATCCCGAAGCAAAAGTAAGCATCCCCATATCTACATCAATATCAACCAGTGGCATCCACATGGTTATGGTATTATTGGTATCTATAGGCCAGTAGTACTGGTCCTGGTGCCATGGAGTCGGGCCGCCGCCTGGTTCTTTAAACAAAGCCTGGTCATGATACAACCGTACATTTTCAACACCCATTAAGTCGGCAGCAATTTTAGCCATGCGTTTTGCCACTACAAATTTGCGGGCGTCAGCATCGTTTTGCCACAGGTTCATGATCTGTAAAAAAGCCTTGCCGTAAGTGTCCCTATCCTGCAATTTCCGTTTTTCAGTATTATAACGATCAGCTGCGCTAACTATAACAGGCCGGTAAGCTGCAATTTCTTCTTCTGTGAGCACTTGCTTCACCAAAGTGTGGCCTTTTTCCTGGAATTCGCGGATATTATCTAAAGGTAATTTCTTAAAATCGTCCAACTCTGGCAGCGCTGACACCTTTATGCTCATAATCGTTTAGTTTTTATCAAAAATAGGATTTGGAAGGTACGAAAAAAAAGAAGAAAAATGGTTTAATTATGGATTATTTTATCCGTATTTTTATAGAAATATTTTTTTTCAATTAACATATACCATGATCAAAGCATCGTTTGAGGTACTTACCCCCGTAAACGGACAATCATTTCTATTCAGGAAATTCGACAAGTCTGCTTTTGATGTGCCTTACCATTTCCATCCCGAATATGAGCTTACTTGTATTTTGCAGGGCAGCGGCAAACGCTATGTTGGCAGCCACATGGAAGATTTTGCGCCAGGCGACCTTGTATTGCTTGGCCCAAACCTGCCTCATTGCTGGAAACTGGAACAAGGAAAAGAAGCACAGGCGGGCGGCAGCGCCATTGTAATACAGTTTGACGGGGCCTTTTTGGGTGATGATTTTTTTAATAAAAATGAATTACAGCATATTAAAAAGCTGTTTCAACGAAGCGGTTGTGGTGTCAGCTTTAATTCGGGCACACAAACTGCGGTTAACCATAGCTTATTGGCATTAAGCAAAGAGACGAATAATTTTAAGCTGATGGTGGGGTTGCTGGAGGCATTACAACGGTTGGCAACATCAAATGAATACGTTTTGCTTGATCAAAACATGGCTGTTGGTGAGCGCACCATAGCCGAGCAGGAACGCATAAACCCTGTGCTGGCTTACCTGGTCGAAAATTTCAGGGAACAGGTTTCCCTTAATGAGGCCGCCGGTATTGCCAATATGACCACCAATGCGTTTTGCAAGTACTTTAAAAAAATTACCCGCAAAACCTTTATGGAAACCATTATTGAATACCGCCTCAATTATGCCATACAACAGCTGGTACAAACCGATAAACCGATATCCGAGATATCCTTTGAAAGCGGTTTTGGCGATGTTTCACATTTCTACAAAATGTTTAAATCAAAAATGCACCTGAGTCCTCTTAACTACCGCAAAAAATTTATGCGGAACCTAAATGGGGAAGAGAAGATGGCGGTGGCGTAGGGTTAAGTCAATAGTCGCAAGTCACAAGTCTTTCTTTATGTATCCCATAAGGCGGAGATACCGGGTAACGTTAATCACCAGTTTTCTGAACAACCACAACTTTTTTATGGATGATAATGCATGCCCCTGTGAAGATTACAACACAAATAAAGCAGGCAGCCAGGTAGTAATGCAAACCCCAAAGGCTTAGTAAATCCTGCCTGGAGCCCGGTAAAAACAAAAATACAGTAGCCGTACTATTTATTGTAGCGTGGATGATCATCCCCGGGATGACCGACTGCGTTTTATAATAAATCCACCCTAAAAATAAGCCGCCAAAAAACGCCGGTATAGCTTGCCATGGATCAAGGTGTATCAAACCAAAAAATAATGCCGAAATTAATATCGCCTTATAGGGCGGATAGTTTTTTAACAAGCCCCTCAGAATAATTCCCCGGCATAATATTTCTTCCAAAATTGGAGCGGCAATAACGATAGTAATAATGGAAAATATATCTTTTCTAAATGCACCCTCAAAAAATTTCTTAATCGAATCTGGCATCGGTATCCAGGAAGCGCTTTGCTCTAATAGTACAAACAAAGCCAACGTACTAACAATAATTGTGGGGATCAGCCAAAGTTGTATTTTTCTAAAACTGACAGTCTGGTAATAACCTTGTTTTTCCTTGCTTTTCTTTATTGTATATTTAATCGTAATTAAAAGTGTTGCTAAGTATACCAATAAATTAAATAATGATTTTAGTAAGAGCGAATTATGTATTATCACATCAAAGCTCATCATTAAAATAACGCCAGGTATTGCTACAATAACGGAGTATAAAATGAAAACAAAAAACAGTATGACAATGGATTTTACATCCGGATAGCTAATTTCCTTAACATTTTCAATAGTAATTGCGGTTATAGCCAAGCTATTTTGCGGTTCAGTTTCGGTCATCCATCAATATTAGAAACAATATAAAGTTTCGCAAATTTTTATTTAAGATGCTTTTCCGCCAGGCCCATCTTTATTGCTTCCTGTAACTCAAAACCTCCTTCGGCTAATTGTTGTGCATGCTTCCCTTTTTCCGGGTCTACTGGTTGATATTTTAAGCTCCACGAACCCATTGCAATAATAACCGGCAAAATGTCAATTCCCTTTAAAGTAAGGCTGTAAATTATCTTTTGTTTATGCTCAGGGTCGCTTTCTTTTGTTATTATCCCTTCGCGTTCAAGCATGGCAAGCCTGTCGGTTAAAATATTCGAGGCAATTTTTTCGTCAGATTGCAACAATTCCCTGAAATGCCTTTTTTTCTCAAACATCATGTCGCGGATAATGATTAAACTCCACTTATCGCCAAAAACTTCTAAGGCTAAATTTATAGGGCATAAAGATTTGTGATTCTCCATTGTTTTTATTTTAAAAACTGGTTGCATTTTACAATTAGTTATTTATATTTGCAACTGGTTGTTCTTTGCAATCTGACAAAAGTAAAAAAATAATTCAAGCTTACTATACAAAACTAAAAACCTAAAAAAATGGAAAAAGTAATCGTTCGTTACAAAGTAAAACCAGGTATGGCCGAAGAAAATGAACAATTGGTAAAAGAAGTGTATAAACAACTGCACCAGGAAAAGCCAGCAGATTTTAATTACGCTACCTATAAGTTGGAGGATGGGCTAACATTTATTCACATGGCTAACTATGCCGGGGAAGGAAAAGCGCCCTTGCCAGGCTTTGAGGCATTTAGAAATTTTACCGCAGGCATAAAAGACAGGTGTGATGAACCGCCCGCAGTACAGCAGCTTACCGAAATAGGGTCCTATTGGTTTTGCTAATGAACAACGTCTTATGCAAGCTGGTTTAGATTTGTCAACTTTTTAAAAGTTGACAAATCTATCTGCGCGCAATCTACATCCCCCAAACCTCAACCCCGTAAGCAGGCATGTGTACCGCTATTATATTAGTAATAATGCGTGGTTTTGAAATACCGTATAAAACCTTGATCTGGCCTGTTTGCCCTTCAAGTGTAATAGCATCATCAATTGGCTTGCCCGACAGGTTCACCGCCACAATCACCTTCTTATTTCCTTCATACCGCATAAAAGTGAATACCTCATCCTTATCATTTTGCAAGGTTTTATAAACCCCTTTTGATATTACCGGGTTAGCTTTACGTATGGCTATCATTTTGCTGTAAAAGTTCCACAACGAGTTGGGCTGGGTTTGTTCTTCTTCAAGTGATATGCCATCATTGGGTACATCGTTGTTAAATTTATCTTTCCAGGGGCCTTTTAGCTTATACCAGTAGGCCATTCCTTTTCCCTGGTCGCTTTTGTACCATTCAAAGGCCTGCCTGTCGGGGATCTCGTTGGCATCTGTACCGCCAAATTTGCCGCTTGTTCCGGTCATGCCCAATTCCTGGCCGTAATAAATGGAGGGTACGCCGCCAAGCAGCAGGTTTAAAGCGGCGCCTATTTTTAATTTATCAATATCGCCTTTAACGCCGTAGCTAAACCTTGGCGTATCGTGGTTTTCGATAAATACTACCTGTTGTTTATTGGCGGGCGTAGCTAAAAAAGTTGAGTCCGCCGCTGCGATCAGCTCTTTCTTTTTAAATGACCTGATGGCAAATGCAAGCCGGAATGCAAATACCCTATCAACGCCGCCATTCTTTAAATAATCTAACCCTAAAGAACCCCAACTGGCCTGCTCGGCAACTATTTTTAGTTTGGGGTTTATATGCCTTAACCTGCCCAACAGCGGATTCCAGAAATTAACGAACAAATGCTGTAACCGGGGTTTATCATCCAGGTTATCCATCATATGGTCCAGCCGGAAGCCATCAACACCATCGTCAAACTTACCATCGCCGTTAGGATCGACCCAAAACTTAAAAAGCTGGTAATTATATTCAAGTACCTTTGGGCTGTTTAAATTCACCGTGGTTATTTTGCGGTAAATACTGTCGTAACCCAACAGGCCTTTGAGGTC
>Ga0206884_1032_pt1 | contig 40291 bp, 34 predicted proteins | sample Alteio_BWOrgCont_FD_152914 | JGI IMG/M metagenome (GOLD analysis project Ga0206884, IMG submission 152914) | Enriched cells from forest soil in Barre Woods Harvard Forest LTER site, Petersham, Massachusetts, United States -... | ecosystem: Environmental > Terrestrial > Soil > Temperate forest > O...
TAAAGTTTGAAAGGATCGGGTTTTCAATGATTTCACCACCTGAACCTGATTTTTGAGGCTTAGCCATCAAACCACGCATACCTGCAAGCTGACGGATCTGCTCTTTTGAACCACGCGCTCCAGAGTCAAGCATCATATAAACAGAGTTAAAGCCCTGGTTATCGGTCGACAGGATCTCCATCACATTCGCTGTTAAGCGGTTGTTGATACGGGTCCAGATATCGATGATCTGGTTGTAACGTTCGTTATTGGTGATGAAACCCATGTTGTAGTTACCCATTACATCTTCAACCTGTTTAGAGGCTGTTTCAATAAGTGTAACTTTTTCAGCAGGGATATTAATATCCTTAAGGTTAAATGATAAACCACCCTGGAATGCCATTTTGAAACCTAATTCCTTAATATCATCAAGGAACTGGGCTGCGCGTGCCATACCTGTAATTTTCACTACCTCGCCAATAATGTCACGCAGTGATTTTTTGGTAAGCAGTTCATTTATATAACCTACTTCAACCGGAACATGCTGGTTAAATAACACACGGCCAACAGTAGTATCAATAATTTTAGATACTATAGCGCCGCCATCTCTTTCTTTAACAAAAGCTTTAACCTTTATAAAGGCGTGAAGGTCGATTTTCCGCTCGTTGTAAGCAATAATTACTTCTTCGGAAGAATAGAAAGTTAAACCTTCGCCTTTGATCACACGCTCAGCATCAGTTTTACGGCCTTTGGTTATGTAGTACAAACCAAGCACCATGTCCTGCGATGGAACTGTAATTGGTGTTCCGTTGGCAGGGTTCAGGATGTTGTGCGAAGCAAGCATTAATACCTGGGCTTCCAAAATTGCTGCGTTACCAAGTGGTACGTGAACAGCCATCTGGTCACCGTCAAAATCCGCGTTGAAGGCGGTACAGGTTAACGGGTGCAATTGTATCGCCTTGCCTTCAACCAGTTTTGGCTGGAAAGCCTGGATACCAAGCCTGTGCAGCGTTGGCGCACGGTTTAGTAATACAGGGTGCCCTTTTAATACGTTTTCCAATATGTCCCAAACTAATGGGTCTTTACGGTCAACGATCTTTTTGGCTGATTTTACTGTTTTAACCACACCACGCTCAATCATTTTGCGGATGATAAACGGTTTAAACAATTCGGCAGCCATATCCTTTGGTAAACCGCACTCGTGCAGTTTAAGGTTAGGGCCTACAACAATTACCGAACGTGCTGAATAATCCACACGTTTACCCAGTAAGTTTTGACGGAAACGGCCTTGTTTACCTTTTAATATATCCGAAAGGGATTTCAAAGCACGGTTGCCTTCAGTTTTTACTGCATTTACTTTACGTGAGTTATCAAATAACGAATCCACAGCTTCCTGCAGCATACGTTTTTCGTTACGTAAAATTACTTCCGGTGCTTTTATCTCGATCAAACGTTTTAAACGGTTGTTACGGATAATTACACGACGGTATAAGTCATTCAAATCCGAAGTTGCGAAACGGCCACCTTCCAATGGTACTAACGGGCGTAACTCAGGCGGGATAACCGGAACGATCTTAACGATCATCCATTCCGGGTTATTCTCAATCCTTGTTTTTGCATCGCGGAAAGCTTCAACAACCTGTAAACGTTTTAAAGCTTCGTTTTTACGTTGCTGTGAAGTTTCGTTTGCCGCCTGGTGGCGTAAGCTAAATGACAATTCGTCAAGGTCAAGGCGTTTTAATAACTCCTCTAATGCCTCGGCACCCATTTTAGCCACAAATTTTTGCGGGTCTTTATCGTCCAGGTATTGGTTTTCTTTTGGTAAAGTATCCAATACGTCCAGGTATTCTTCTTCTGTCAGGAAATCCATTTTATTGATTCCGTCAGCTTCTTTAATACCGGGCTGTATAACTACGTATCTTTCATAGTAAATGATCAGGTCTAACCTTTTTGTAGGCAGGCCTAATAAATAGCCAATTTTGTTTGGCAACGAACGGAAGTACCAGATATGAGCAACAGGCACCACCAAATTGATGTGGCCCATACGCTCACGACGTACTTTTTTCTCGGTTACTTCAACACCGCAACGGTCGCAAACAATACCTTTGTAACGGATACGTTTGTATTTACCGCAATGGCACTCATAATCTTTAACCGGACCAAAAATACGCTCGCAGAATAAACCATCGCGCTCAGGTTTATAGGTCCTGTAGTTGATGGTCTCCGGTTTTAAAACTTCACCGCTTGAACGCTCAAGTATAGATTCAGGCGAAGCTAAACTGATAGTAATTGTGGTGAAATTACTTTTGATTTTATTATCCTTTTTGTAAGACATAGTCTCCTTTGTTTTTTAGTTGTTGAAAGGTTGTAAAGTTGTAACGTTGAAATGTTGAAGATAACTTTACAACATTCCAACCTTTCAACGTTACAACAAAACCTTATTCTAACGTTATATCCAAACCTAAACCTCTTAATTCATGAACCAATACGTTGAATGATTCAGGGACTGACGGTGTTGGCAGGTTTTCGCCTTTAACAATAGCCTCATAAGTTTTGGCACGGCCGATAACATCATCCGATTTAACGGTCAATATTTCCTGTAGTATGTTTGATGCACCGAATGCTTCGAGTGCCCAAACCTCCATCTCACCAAAACGCTGACCACCAAATTGTGCTTTACCACCCAATGGCTGTTGTGTAATTAATGAGTATGGCCCTATTGAACGTGCGTGCATCTTATCGTCAACCATGTGACCCAATTTCAGCATGTAGATAATACCTACAGTTGTTTGCTGGTCAAAACGGTCGCCGGTTAAGCCATTGTACAAATAGGTACGGCCTGATTCAGGTAAGTTTGCCTTTTTAACCCACTCTTCCACTTCGTCATGGCTTGCACCATCAAAAATTGGCGTTGCGAATTTAATGCCAAGCTCTTTACCTGCCCAGCCTAATACAGTTTCATATATCTGGCCCAGGTTCATACGTGATGGCACACCCAGCGGGTTCAACACGATATCAACCGGTGTTCCGTCCTCAAGGAACGGCATGTCTTCGTCACGTACAATACGTGCAACAATACCTTTGTTACCGTGGCGGCCTGCCATTTTATCACCCACTTTAAGCTTACGCTTTTTAGCGATGTAAACTTTAGCCATTTGCACAATACCTGATGGAAGCTCGTCACCAACACTGATAGCAAATTTATCACGACGGTAAGCGCCCAATTCTTCGTTAACCTTGATGTTATAGTTATGAAGAAGGATTTTTATATGGTCGTTTTTGTCATCATCAGTAGTCCACTTGGTCGGGTTAATATTTTCATAATTAAGCTCAACCAGTATTTTCTGTGTGAATTTAACGCCTTTAGGCACTTGCAGTTCTTTGTAAACGTTGTATACACCCTGCGACGTTTTGCCATTCACAATTTCGAACAATTTTTCGATCAAAGTATTTTTCAATTCTTTAACCGCTTTTTCGTGTTTGGTATCCAGTTTTTCCAACTGTGCTTTTTCTTCGGCTTTCGAAGTCTTTTTAGCACGGCTGAATAATTTGGTATCGATAACCACACCTGCAATTGACGGTGGTGTTTTCAATGATGCGTCTTTAACGTCGCCGGCTTTGTCACCAAATATGGCACGCAACAGTTTTTCTTCCGGTGAAGGATCTGATTCACCTTTTGGAGTGATCTTACCGATCAAAATATCGCCTTCCTTAACTTCGGCGCCAACACGGATAATACCGTCTTCGTCCAAATCTTTGGTAGCTTCTTCTGATACGTTAGGGATATCCGGTGTCAATTCTTCTTCACCGCGTTTTGTATCACGCACTTCAAGCTCAAATTCTTCAACGTGAAGCGAAGTAAATATATCCTGTGAAACAACGCGTTCCGAAATTACAATCGCATCCTCAAAGTTATAACCCTGCCAAGGCATGAAAGCCACTTTCAAGTTACGGCCCAAGGCCAATTCACCATCTTGTGTAGCATATCCTTCGCAAAGCACCTGTCCTTTTTCAACGCGCTGGCCTTTTTTAACAATCGGCTTTAAGTTGATGGTGGTACTCTGGTTAGTTTTCTTGAATTTTGTTAAACGATAGCTTTTGCTGTCGCCTTCAAATGAGATCAAACGATCTAATTCATCACGGTCGTATTTTATGCGGATTTCATTTGCATCAACATATTCAACCACGCCATCGCCTTCGGCGTTGATAAGGGTACGTGAATCTTTTGCCACACGGCCTTCCAAACCTGTACCAACAATTGGCGCTTCAGGCCTTAATAAAGGCACTGCCTGGCGTTGCATGTTCGATCCCATCAATGCACGGTTAGCATCATCATGTTCCAAAAACGGAATTAATGAAGCCGCGATAGACGTGATCTGGTTTGGCGCAATATCCATTAAATCCAGTTTTTCCGGATCAATAATCGGGAAGTCACCTTCAAAACGTGCTTTAACTTTAGGTAGTGCGAAAACACCATTATCATCATAGTGGGCATTTGCCTGGCCTATTGTTTTACCATCTTCATCTTCTGCCGACAGGTAAATAACATCTTCTTTAACCTGTACCTTACCTTCAACCACACGCTTGTATGGTGTTTCAATAAAGCCTAAGTTGTTGATCTTTGCGTGTACGCAAAGTGAAGATATCAAACCAATGTTCGGTCCTTCCGGAGTTTCGATGGTACACAAACGGCCATAGTGGGTATAGTGTACGTCACGAACTTCGAAACCTGCACGCTCACGAGACAGACCGCCTGGCCCTAAAGCTGACAGACGACGCTTGTGCGTGATCTCTGCCAGTGGGTTGGTTTGGTCCATGAACTGTGATAGCTGGTTTGTACCGAAAAACGAGTTAATAACCGATGAAAGGGTACGTGCATTGATCAGGTCGGTTGGTGTAAACACTTCGTTATCACGGATGTTCATACGCTCGCGGATGGTACGTGCCATACGCGCTAAACCAACACCAAACTGTGCATATAACTGCTCACCAACGGTACGCACACGACGGTTTGATAAGTGGTCAATATCATCCACCTCGGCTTTTGAGTTGATGAGTTTGATCAGATATTTTACTATCGCGATGATATCCTGTTTGGTTAAAACTTTAGTTTCTTCCGAAGTTGTAAGTTTTAATTTACGGTTGATGCGGTAACGGCCCACATCTCCCAGGTCATATCTTTTATCAGAAAAGAACAAACGGTCGATGATACCGCGCGCTGTTTCTTCATCAGGCGGTTCAGCGTTACGTAATTGACGGTAGATATGCTCAACCGCTTCTTTTTCTGAGTTCGAAGTATCTTTTTGTAAAGTGTTATATATAATGGTATAGTCACCACTGGTTGCCGCATCTTCTTTATTAAGGATGATGGTTTTAACACCTGCGTCGATGATCATATCAATATGATCGTCTTCCAGCACGGTTTCACGCTCCAGGATGATCTCGTTACGGTCAATAGAAACAACTTCACCGGTATCTTCGTCCACAAAGTCTTCAACCCATTTCTTTAAAACCCTTGCAGCCAGTTTACGGCCGATGAATTTTTTAAGACCTGATTTGCTAACTTTAACTTCGTCGGCCAGTTCAAATAATTCCAATATATCTTTATCAGAATCATAACCAATTGCACGAAGCAGGGTAGTTACCGGGAATTTCTTTTTACGGTCAATATATGCATACATCACGTTATTAACGTCAGTAGCAAATTCGATCCATGATCCTTTGAAAGGGATAACACGTGCCGAATATAATTTAGTACCGTTTGTGTGGCGGCTCTGGCCGAAAAACACACCTGGTGAACGGTGTAACTGTGATACAATTACACGCTCGGCGCCATTGATAACAAAGGTGCCTTTAGGTGTCATGTAAGGGATAGTTCCCAGGTACACGTCCTGTACGATAGTTTCAAAATCTTCGTGTTCCTCATCATTACATGATAAACGAAGCTTGGCTTTTAAAGGCACACTATAAGTTAACCCGCGCTCGATACATTCCTGAATATCATATCGTGGCGGATCAATAAAGTAATCAAGAAACTCTAAAACGAAGATGTTTCTTGAATCGGAGATTGGAAAATTTTCGGCAAACACTTTAAACAGCCCTTCTTTATAACGGTTGTCTGAGGTAGTTTCCAATTGAAAAAATTCCTGGAAAGATTGCAACTGAACATCAAGAAAGTCGGGATAATCCAATACCTTCCTGCTGGTTGCAAAATTTACTCTTTGATTAATTTTGTTTGCCAAGGGATTTTAATTTTAGTTTATTAATAAACTGATGTAGATGCGTATTTAGATGTGAGATTTGAGACGTGAGATATGAGATTAATGATTTGATGATTAACGCGTTCTTTAAAACATAACGGGAAAATCTCAAATCTCATATCTCAATACTCATATCTAAAAGATATAAACAGCAATAGACCCCGACCAAAAAGGCCGGAGTCTGATGCTTTATTTGTGTGGGTTAGCTTATTTAACCTCAACTACTGCTCCGGCTTCTTCTAATTGTTTTTTCAGAGATTCAGCTTCTTCTTTAGTAACACCAGTTTTTACTTCTTTAGGTGCACCATCAACTAAGTCTTTAGCTTCTTTCAAACCAAGGCCGGTTAGGTCTTTTACTAATTTAACAACTGCCAATTTAGCGCCGCCTGCTTCTTTCAGGATAACGTCAAATGCAGTTTGAACTGCAGCTTCAGCAGGAGCGTCATCGCCACCACCAGCAGCAGGTGCAGCAACAGCTACAGCTGCAGCAGCAGGCTCAATGCCATACTCATCTTTTAAGATTTTTGCTAATTCGTTTACTTCTTTTACTGTTAAGTTTACCAACTGTTCAGCAAACGCTTTTAAATCCGCCATTTTATTTTAAATTTTACTTTTAATGCTTTTTGTTTTTTAATTCGAACTTTAAGGTGTTCGGTTAACCTCTTTCCTGTAATGTTTTTACAACGCCTGCCAGTATATTTCCGCCTGATTGCAGTGCAGAAACAACATTCTTCGCTGGTGATTGCAATAATCCGATGATCTCTCCGATCAGTTGTTCTTTTGATTTCAAATTGATCAAAGTATCAAGCTGATTGTCGCCAATAAAAATAGATGCATCAATATATGCCGCTTTTAAAATTGGCTTTTCGCCTTTTTTCCTTAACTGTTTGATCAGTTTTGCCGGAGCAGTTGCTGATTTTGAGAAAAGGATAGATGATGAACCTTTAAGCACATCATGTATTGACGAAAAATCGCCGCCGACAGCATCCATAGCTTTTTTGATAAGGCTATTTTTTGCTACCTGCATCGTAATGTCACTTTCGAAACATTGACGACGGATGTGATTTACTTTTGCAACCGTAAGATTAGCAGTATCGGTAATATAAAAATTACCATACTCTTTCATCTGTTCAGCAAGGGCGGCTACTAATTCGTGTTTTTCTTCTTTGTTCATGATTTAGATCCCCGCTACTGTTTTAGTTTCAATTTCAATTCCAGGCGACATTGTTGAAGAGAGATGAATACTCTTAAAATATGTTCCTTTTGCAGCCGAAGGTTTTAATTTTGAAATGGTTTGCAATACTTCCAAAGCATTTTCATAAATTTTCTCCGGCGGGAAAGATACTTTTCCTATTGAGGTATGGATAATACCGGTTTTATCAACCTTGAAGTCAATCTTACCACCTTTTACCTCAGTTACAGCCTTGCCAACTTCGGCAGTTACTGTTCCTGATTTAGGGTTTGGCATAAGGTTACGCGGACCGAGAATACGACCCAAACGACCTACTTTAGCCATAACACTTGGCATAGTTATGATAATATCAACATCAGTCCATCCGCCCTCAATTTTGGCAATGTAATCGTCCAAACCTACAAAATCTGCACCTGCGTCTTTTGCTTCTTGTTCCTTATCAGGAGTGCAAAGCACTAAAACGCGTACAGTTTTACCGGTTCCATGAGGTAAGGTAGCTATACCACGCACCATTTGATTGGCTTTACGCGGATCGACACCTAAACGAACATCAATATCAACAGATGAATCAAATTTGGTAGTAGTAATATCTTTTACCAAAGATGACGCATCCTGTAAGGAATACGCTTTGTTTGCCTCAATTTTGGACTGTGCCACTTTTTGATTTTTTGTTAATCTTGCCACTGTCTTAAACTGATTTAATTTTTGTATTTCGAATTTCGGATCTTCGATTTCGGATTTATTATCCTCGTCTTTTTCTTCATTCGAAACGTTAATGATCGGCTCCCGGTTTCTCAATTAAATTCGAAATTGAAAATCCGAAATCCGAAATTGATTGTTAGTTCCAGGGAGCTGTACCTGTTACGGTTATCCCCATACTGCGGGCAGTTCCTGCCACCATTTTCATGGCTGATTCAACTGTAAATGCGTTCAAATCAGTCATTTTATCTTTAGCTATCGTCTCAACCTGTCCCCAATTTACATTGGCGACTTTTTTGCGGTTTGGCTCGGCCGACCCACTTTTTAATCCTGTAGCTTCCATTAACTGGATAGCAACCGGAGGGGTTTTGATGATAAAATCGAATGACTTGTCGACATAAACAGTAATAACTACCGGTAAAATTTTGCCAGGTTTATCCTGGGTACGAGCGTTAAATTGCTTGCAAAATTCCATTATGTTCACCCCTTTTGCACCCAATGCTGGGCCTATTGGAGGTGATGGATTTGCAGCGCCGCCCTTTACCTGCAGTTTCACCATCGCACCGACTTCTTTTGCCATTTTTTACTTGTTTAAATTATAACTCAATGTTAGTAAGTGGAAGCTAAGTAACATTTAAGATTTTAGTGAGTGGTTGATTAAGTTGATTAGGTGAGTGGTTGCTCACTACACTTAATTCAAACACCCGTTATATTTTTTTGTTGGTATTAATGGTTAACTACTCACTTAATCAACCCAATAAACCAATCAACTATTCTTTCTCTACCTGCATGTAATTCAATTCAAGCGGCGTACGGCGCCCGAAAATCTTTACCATTACTTTTAGTTTTTTCTTTTCTTCGTTCACCTCTTCTATCACACCGCTGAAACCATTGAAAGGGCCGTCCATTACTTTTACGCCCTCGCCTATATAATAAGGCACATTCATGGTTTCGCCTTGTGCGCTCATTTCGTCAACCTTACCTAAAATACGGTTAACTTCCGCCTGGCGTAAAGGGATAGCATTGCCTTGTTTATCGCCTAAAAACCCGATAACGCTGTTTATATTTTTAATGATGTGCTCGATTTCAGCATCCAAAGCCGCTTCAATTAACACATAACCCGGAAAAAAATTGCGCTCTTTTGCAATTTTCTTTCCATCGCGCATCTGGTAATATTTTTCGGTAGGTATCAATACCTGCGGAACAAGATGTGTAATACCCAAACGGTTAATTTCGGCATCAATATATTGCTTTACCTTTTTTTCTTTACCGCTTATAGCACGCACCACATACCATTTTAATTGATCGCTCATCGTTATTCAAATAATTAGGCTAGTGATTTATAAAACTGGCTGAGTAAAAAGTGTATACTTTGATCCATTACCAGTACTATAACTGCAATAATTAATGCTGCTATCAGTACTAATACAGCGCTGCTTTGCAACTCTCTCCAGGTTGGCCAGGTTACTTTCTGGGTTAACTCAACGTACGACTCCTTAATATACTCAGATACTTTAGACATTTTCTATTTTCTGTATGCACGGGAACAAGGATTCGAACCCTGATCAAAGGTTTTGGAGACCTCTATTCTACCATTGAACTATTCCCGTATAAAACCTTAATCCCTAAAGGGACTTTTTAATTAACAAAGTACTTAGCCAAAATGGCTAAGTACTTTGCCTTAAATTAACCTTGCCTTTTCCTCCCCTTCAGGGGGCGGGGGCTGGCCTTATTTCAATATTTCAGTTACCTGACCGGCACCTACTGTCCTGCCACCTTCACGGATAGCGAAACGCAAGCCTTTTTCCATTGCGATAGCGTTGATCAGCTTTACAGTGATGGTAACGTTATCACCAGGCATAACCATTTCTACACCTTCAGCTAAGGTAATTTCACCTGTAACGTCAGTTGTACGGAAATAGAATTGCGGACGATATTTATTGAAGAAAGGAGTGTGACGGCCACCTTCAGCTTTTGATAATACGTAAACTTCTGCTTTGAAATCAGTGTGCGGGGTTACTGAACCTGGTTTGCAAATAACCATACCACGACGGATATCGGTTTTTTCAATACCACGTAACAATAAACCTACGTTATCACCAGCTTCGCCACGGTCAAGGATCTTACGGAACATCTCAACACCTGTTACGGTTGATTTTAAGTTCTCGGCACCCATACCTAATATATCAACCTGCTCGCCAGAGTTGATTACACCACGCTCGATACGACCGGTTGCAACAGTACCACGACCAGTGATCGAGAATACGTCTTCAACAGGCATAAGGAACGGCAATTCAGTTAAACGCGGAGGAATTGGAATGTGTGCATCAACTGCATCCATTAATTCCATAATTTTTTCAACCCATGCAGGATCGCCGTTCAAACCACCAAGGGCCGAACCTTGAATTACAGGGATATCATCACCTGGGTATTCGTAGAATGATAATAATTCGCGGATTTCCATCTCAACTAATTCCAACAATTCCGGATCATCCACCATATCCACTTTATTCATAAACACAACCAATGAAGGCACACCAACCTGGCGGGCTAAAAGGATGTGTTCACGTGTTTGAGGCATAGGGCCATCAGTAGCGGCAACAACTATAATTGCACCATCCATCTGAGCAGCACCTGTAACCATGTTTTTTACATAATCCGCGTGACCTGGACAGTCAACGTGTGCATAGTGACGTGTAGCAGTTGAATACTCAACGTGTGCTGTGTTAATAGTAATACCACGCTCTTTTTCTTCAGGAGCCGAGTCGATAGAATCGAATGAACGAGCTTCTGAGAAACCTTTATCAGCCAATACTTTTGTAATAGCTGCGGTAAGGGTTGTTTTACCGTGGTCAACGTGACCGATAGTACCGATGTTTAAATGCGGCTTACTGCGGTCAAACTTTTCTTTTGCCATGATTTATATTTAATTATTTGTAGGTTAATTTATACTTAAAAATTGTATTCGTATTCTGTTTATAACATTGAGCCAACAATGGGATTTGAACCCATGACCTCTTCCTTACCAAGGAAGTGCTCTACCCCTGAGCTACGTCGGCTAATTTTGCTCAGTTTGCAGTTATCAGTTGCCAGTTTGCAGTCGCTGCCAACTGCTTACCGCCCACTGCCAACTCCTCAACCGAGCGGAAGACGAGGTTCGAACTCGCGACCTATAGCTTGGAAGGCTATCGCTCTACCAACTGAGCTACTTCCGCTTGTTAATTATTGAAGGATTGAATTATTGAGTTATTGATTTTTTCAATTCAATAATTCACTAATTCAATCAATCAACCTCGTGGGGGGAGAAGGATTCGAACCTTCGTAGCCGAAGCAGCAGATTTACAGTCTGCCCCATTTGACCGCTCTGGTATCCCCCCAATTGTTGAATTTCGGATTTACGATTTACGATTTCGGATTTATAAATCGTCAATCGTAATTCTAAAATCGTAATTCAGCAGAGCCTCCTATCGGGATCGAACCAATGACCTACTGATTACAAGTCAGTCGCTCTACCAGCTGAGCTAAGGAGGCATAATTATAACCTTTCTGTCCCCCGCTGACCATTGCTGATCTTCGGAATTTATACCGGCTAATTAATAAGGCTGTATTTTTTATTTTAAAGAACCATCCATTTCTTAAAAAGAACATCGTTAGAGGCCTTTCCGAAAGGGATTGCAAATTTACACATTTTTAACGCTGAACAAAATTTATTTTTCAAAAAAATTCCGGGCGCTTTGCAAGGGGTTTTTCATGGCTTAAATGCCGATTAGTAATATGGCTACAGCGCCTTATCCACGCGCTTTATTCATGGATTATACAGGACCAATTTTCAATAAAAACAGGCTAAAATTATCAGTTATTTCTGATTACCACTTTTTTAAGTTGTCGATTATCTGCTTAAATTCTAACACTTTGATTGCAGAAACTGATGGGAAAGGAATACTGCTCAATTTATTGAAATGCTTATCTTCTGAAACAATATAATCGGCATTTGCTGCAACGGCACAATCAAAAAATTTATTGTCATCGGGATCATTTTCGATTACGTTCCACTCGTAATACCGGATTATTTGAACAGTATTCTGATGCAACATAATTTGGTTTAGCGTATATTCTGCATCAATTACCGAGAAATATCTTTCTATAATCTCTGCATATTCGTTTAAAATATCGGTTGTTATGCACAGTTTATATTTTCCTTGCACAAATGCCCGCCACACCCAATGAAAGGGAGATTGCTGGGATATACTTGCCACTAAAACATTGGTATCTAAAACTATCCGGATCATCTTAATGCGCCTTACGCTGATGTCCGGTCAACATTTTTTCAAAATCGTGTTTGGTATAGCCTTTTTCGGCAACGGTTTTATCCAAATGTTGCTGCATTTTGCGGTCATTAAAATCCAACAGCAACGCACGTAATTCCTCTAAATCCTGCTCATTATAATATTGCTCCTTAACTACCTGCAAAACCATAATCTGGGCATGGTTCATTGGATTTGGTTTAACTGCACTTTTCATGATAAAAATAAATCGTTAAACAAATATAATCAGATTAAGGCACAGGCTAAAATTAATGTTAGTTGAGTACCCTATCATCTGCTTACAACAAATTTATTCAAAAAAAATCGGCGGGTTAAAACCCGCCGATCCTATAGAAATTTCTATGATTATTTAGCTTAAAACTCTTCTGTTTCTGCCAGCAATACGGCTTTTTTAGCAGCCTCGGCAGCAATGGTTTTCTTTTGTTTATGTTTTTCAATTTGTTTGCGAAGGCATTCAACCGCCAGGTCTGTCGCCTCTTCAAAGGTTTTACATTGCTCCTTGGCAAATATCTGGTTGCCCGGCAGCATCAGTTTAATCTCCGTTATTTTATTGGCTTCGTCTTCAACATTCTCCAGCTTTAAGTAAACCTCGCCACTAATAATGTGATCGTAAAAGGTTTCCAGCTTATCAACTTTACGCTGAATAAAATCCAATAATTTTTTGTCTGCATTAAAACGAATAGATTGCACTGTAATTTTCATGATTCCTCCTTTTTATGCCTTTGGATGGGCTTGTTTGTAAATAGACTTTAGTCTTTCGACCGAATTGTGGGTATAAATTTGAGTTACGCTAAGGTTAGCATGGCCCAAAAGTTCTTTGATGGCGTTCAGATCAGCGCCACGGTTTAATAAGCTTGTTGCAAAAGTGTGCCGCAGCACGTGCGGGCTTTTTTTATTTTGGGTAGATATGTAGGAAAGATATTTCTGCACAATTAAATAGATCAACTTCGCGTAAGCATTCGCTCCTTTATCTGTAACGATTAAGGTTAAGGAATTGTTACCGGAAAAATCCTGTTTTTTCTTTAACTCCTGGTATTCAGCAATTAATAATTTCAGTTCGCTGTTTACCGGGATGATGCGTTCTTTATTGCGCTTACCCAAAACCTTTACGGTGCCTTCGTAAGTATTTACATCGCTGTCTTTAACGCCGAGCAATTCGGCCAAACGCATCCCTGTGCCGAACAGCATTTCAACCACCAGCTTATCGCGCAGGCCCTTAAAATCAGCACTAAAAACCTCGTTCTCGTCCAGCATTTGGGTAAGCTTAAGGTCTTCAACAATAACGGGTAAATTCTTGGGTATCTTTGGCGTATTGATCTTGGAGGCCGGATTAATTTCAATAACACCCTCCTGCAATAAAAACTTAAAGTATTTACGCAGCGTGGCTATTTTACGGTTGATAGAGCGGGCAATAATATCATGACCCATCATTTCAACCATCCAGCTACGGATATGATAGTGTGTAATTTGCGAGGGATGGGTAATTACAGCTTCTGGCGCGGGTGTTAATTTTTCAGGATTGTTGAGGAAGCTGAAAAACTGATCAAGATCTGACTGATAAGCGGATACGGTATGAGGTGAGTACCTTTTTTCGAATTTAATATACCGGATAAAACGCTCTGAAAACATAAAAACTACTTGTACACCCGAACGCTGAATGTACAAATAGTTTTTTGTATTTTGATTAGAAAAATGAAAGTTTTTTTAAAGAAATTTAAAAAAACTAAACAGTGGTTTCTAAGTTCATATTTTGTTTGTAGATGGCATGTTTTACCACGTGACGACGGGTAACAGATTTCTTTTCAAATGCCTGGCGACTGCGGAGTTCTCTTAAAACACCGGTCTTTTCAAATTTCTTTTTGAAGCGTTTTAATGCTTTATCTAATGATTCGCCGTCTTTTACGTTAATAATGATCATAATTCCTGAAATACCTCCTTTCGTGGGAAGGCAAAGGTAGGGAATGTTTTTGGAATTGCAAAGGGGGATTGGGAATTAGTTGATTGGGTGAGTGGTTGATTCTTCATTAATTAATTAATTACAACTTCATTTGACCATATCAGGTTAGTTGTCTTAGGCATTAGCTGCAACACGGGCATTTTTAAATTCGGCAATTCGAAGCCTAATCGTTGCAAACTCATTGCTATCCTTAATTTTTGACCGCGATAGTAGCTTTTTTGCGTTATGATCGCAATACTTTTCGTTGCCGCTTGATGAGGCGGCAATACCATTATTTGCTGACCATTTTTAAAAACATTCCACCAGTCAGCAGCCAGTGCGAAGTTTTGATTATCCAGTGAATACAAATCCCACCAGGAGGCAGACATCACAATGTATTTTAGGGTATCATTCGAATTATTAGTTAGCGTTAACGGGCAATGTGTAATCAAACATTTTTCACGGTTAAAGGTGGTATCCTTCAACAAAGGTACTTGAGCTTCAGCTATATTTAACTTGTAATTTAGTGTATCTCCTTTACCAATACTAATAAAGCCAGTTAAAGGGTGAGCGAATGCAACTGAGCTATATGCTACGAAGAGTGTCAATGATGCCATTAAAAATCTGAAGTATTTCATTTTGTGGTCGAAAATTTAGATAATTACAATCAAACGTACTAATACACTAGATATTTTAAGATAAACGCCGACTTCAAAACTTGAATTTCCAAACATGAAGGTTAGACTATTCTGAATAACATAATACCACTATTTATAAGCTTTGTAACTTATTACCTGATAGGTGCAATGATTGATAAATTATTTAAAAGAAGTACATTGCTATCATTGTTTACTACAGGGATAGTATTATCCCTGACTACACCAATAATATATTTCGGTTTAGCTACAAACCATACATTAATAAGCAATGGCTATAATGAAAAAGCGATATTAATTTCTTTAATCAGCACCTTTATAATCTCGGTGTTGCTATACATAATACTTAATCAGGGACAAATACGCGCTAAGGCATTAAGTTAGTGGAGGCTAATATTGATGAGGAATTTATTTCATTCTATTTAATAAACGCTCTTTTGTCTCTTCTAATGAAACTCCCTTAACCTTTCCACTTCTTAAATCAGCAGAACGCCTGTCAAGTTCCGCTATCATTTCTTCGTCATTCCACCATTCATAACGTTCAGTATTTTCCGCAGCATCTTTCGCTAAAAAGTCCCGTTGTGCTTTGGTAAAGCCATCTTCATCGATTTGTTCTGTATCCTGGAATTCTTTTACAATAGCAACTATTTTACTTTCATAGGCCGCCCTTAGCGATGGAGAACTATTATTCCATGCTTTTGCCGATGCTTCATCTATTTCCAATACAATTGTTTCCATGTTACCTAACAGTGTTATAATCAAAAATACACGATTTAAATTTCACAAACAAGGAAGAATTCGAATGCAAGAGCAAATAACGGCTTAATAAGAGCAATCATCTGTAGGGGCCACCCTTGTGGTTGCCCCTGCCAAGTGCCCATCGGTATGTTTATGCATAAACGTTTAGGGGCGGCCACAAGGGCCGCCCCTACGTAATTCAATAACAAATTTACCTCAATACCTCGCGACTGATCACAATCTTCTGTATCTCCGATGTCCCCTCGCCTATTGTACATAGCTTGGCATCGCGGTAATATTTTTCAACCGGGAAATCTTTGGTATAACCGTAGCCGCCGAATATCTGTATAGCTTCAGTTGCCGTACGCACCGCTACTTCCGATGCATAGTATTTGGCCATGGCCGACTGTTTGGTTACGGGCAGGTGTTTGTTTTTAAGATCCGCTGCCTGCATGATCAATAGTTCTGCAGCTTCAATTTCGGTGGCCATATCCGCCAATTTAAAGGCGATGCCCTGGAAATTACTTATGGATTGCCCGAATTGTTTACGCTCTTTTGAATAGGCTACTGCCGCTTCAAAAGCACCTTTGGCAATGCCTAATGATAGTGCGGCTATAGATATACGACCACCATCCAACACCTTCATGGCTTGTTTAAAGCCTTCGCCTTCTTTGCCTAAAAGGTTTTCTTTGGGTACGCGGCAGTTATCAAATATCAGTTCGGTGGTTTCAGAGGCACGCATGCCCAGCTTGTTTTCTTTCTTCCCGTGGGTAAAACCGGGCGTACCTTTTTCAATCACAAGGGTTGAAATGCCTTTTGAATCGCCTTTTTCGCCGGTACGCACCATCACTACAGCCACACTGCCGGATTTACCATGCGTGATAAAGTTTTTTGAGCCGTTTACTATGTAATGATCGCCATCCAATACAGCGGTTGTATTCATGCCCATCGCGTCCGAGCCTGTGTTTGATTCTGTTAACCCCCAGGCGCCCAGCCATTCGCAGGTTGCCAGTTTAGGCAGCCAGCGATGCTTTTGTTCTTCGCTCCCAAAAGCAAGGATATGGCCTGTACATAATGAGTTATGGGCGGCTACAGACAAACCGATAGAGCCGCAAACTTTCGCGATCTCAACGATCACCGTTACATATTCAAAATATCCAAAACCCGAGCCACCATATTCTTCGGGAACAAATACGCTCATCATACCAAGTTCGCCAAGTTTTTTAAACAGGTCGATTGGGAAATGCTGTGTTTCGTCCCACTCCATAACATGGGGACGGATGTGTTTTTCGGCAAAATCCCTGGCCATCTGGCCTATCATTTGCTGGTTGTCGCTAATAGAAAAATCGTAACCCGATGGGGCTTCTGTGAGTAAGGAATCCATGTATTTATAATTGATTTATAGCAAAGTAACGCAATAATTTGCGCTTTGGATTCAAATAAAACGCAGCGGAAAAATGACAACATCGGTATATGGTATGAATTGTGGGTTTAGTTGCTATGGATGGATTATTGAAGATAATTAGTGGATATTTTTTTTTTTGTAAAAGCCAGGATAGGTTTGACATAAGTATAAAAAGCGATATATTCGTATATAGCAATGGTGCCAGGAGGTTCACCTCGTCCTCCAATATTTTGACGCGATGAATATAGAAATAGTCACTAATGGCCTTCAATTAACAGTTTATGGTTTCTTCGGAACTGCGGTAAACAAGGATTATGCAGGAACAGCCTTTAAATTAATGGATAAAATGTGGCAGGTGGTTAAGGCAAACGGTTTAAAAAACAAAGGCCAGAACATTTGGGTATACGAGCCCAATGAATCGGTGTTTGCCGGTGTTGAACTTGACTACAGTCCAACCAACATCGGGTTGGAGCAAAAGACCATATCTCTTACAAAATACGCCTACTACAAACACATTGGCCCTTACAATCTGATAAAACGAGCGGGACAAAACATGCAAGAGGAAATAAAAAACAGGGGGCTTGAGACCACCCTTCCCTACATTGAAATATATGGCCACTGGACAAATGATGAAACGAAATTGGAAACGGTGCTTTTAATGGCTCTCAGATAAAGCTAAGCAAGCAATAATTCTGCGTTACTCTTTAACCATATCTTTTTTTACATCTCAATAATCAGCCAGTACCACCACCCTATCGCAAACCGGCGTTATCCGTTCTCGCCCATTTAAAAACCCTAATCCCACCACAAACGAAAAACCTGCCACTATGCCGCCCATTTCCTGTATCAGTTCGCTGGCGGCAAGGGCTGTGCCGCCGGTGGCCAGCAAGTCATCGTGGACAAGGATATGCTGACCGGCTTCAAAGGCATCAGTATGCAGCTCAATAGTTGCGGTGCCATATTCAAGTTTATAGGCCTTTTGTTTTATAGTAAATGGCAGCTTACCAGCTTTGCGTACAGGTATAAATGGTACGCCAAGTTTTGTTGCAAGTGTAAGGCCGAATAAAAACCCACGACTTTCTATCCCGGCAACGGCATCAATTTGCATACCTTTCAATTGCTCGGCAAAGGCGTCAACAATATTTATGCATAGTTGCGGATCTTTTAATATAGGCGTGATATCTTTAAAAATTATACCCGGTTTCGGGAAATCAGGAATATCACGGATGGCTTTTTTTATTTGCTGCGCTATCATTTAAAATTTAAATATGGTTCAATTTTAGTTAAAATTTTGTCATCAAGTATGGCAATGTTTTTCATATCGGCAATAGACGCATAATTACCATGCTGTGTGCGGTATTGTATAATGGCGTTCACTTGTTTATAACCGAGGTAAGGGAATATCCGCAACTGATCGAACGAGATGATATTGATATTTATCCTGGTTACCTTATTGGGGTTTACAGCAACCTGGTTTTCAATACCGGCATACATTAAGGAATCAACACCGAAAACCTCTTTCAGTTGTTCTTTATGATAAAAACCTCCTAAACGATTGCGGTACCGGATGATCCGTACAGCGAAAGACGGCCCTACACCCTTGAGTTCGGTCATTTTTGCTGAATCGGCGCTGTTGAGTTCAATAATTTCGCCCGGTTTGGCTTTTTTTGAGGTATAAGCCGCTTCCGGAAATTGAATATAAGGTTCGAGCCTGCTGTAATCGGCGGGGGTAATGCCGTATATCTTTTTCACATCCTCCTTACAATAAAATCTGCCGCCTTTTACTTCGTAATGCTTAATCACATTTGCCTGGTGTTCACTCAACCCCAGTTGTTCCCATTGTTGTATAGAAAGGTTATTAGGGTTAAATGGGAACATAACCGGCTGTGCTATTTTATCATCCGATGCCCTTTTGCTATTGTCATTACCGCCCTGGTATCCAGCCTTGTTCAGTTGGGCAACGGCTTTATCAAAATCTTTAATATTTATTGTACTATCTTTGCGGAACGCCTGGTAGATATAAGGTGCGACCAATACCAACGCAATTAAAATTACAAGTACCACCATGCCATTCCATTCTTTTTTAGTGACGGATAAGTACTTTTTAATTTGCGCTTTCATTTACAAGGTTTATCAACGTTTAAATTAAATAATTTTTCAGGATATTTATTACCCTTATTGAAGGGTTTATTTTTAATATGAAAGTAATAACCACCGAAGAGTTTGCCAAAGCCACAAAACTGGATAAATTAAGGATGCCAGGTCTCGCAGCTTTACTGATGGAAATTATGAAAATTAATGAGGTAAACAAACTGTTTGCCCAGGCGCAGCCAAAGCAAGGCCCCGAATTTATTGATGCCATTTTGGAAGGTTGCGGCATAAAAATAGAGTTTGACGAAAAGGAGCTGAAAAACATACCGGCAAAAGGCAGCTTTATAGCTATTGCAAACCATCCTTATGGAGGAATAGAGGGTATGGTGTTGTTGAAAATATTATGCATGGTGCGACCAGATGCCAAACTGATGGCCAATTTCCTGCTAAAGAAGATACCCAATCTGAGCGATTATTTTGTAGCGGTAAACCCGTTTGAAAATATTGAACATTCATCAAGCATCAGCGGTTTAAAAAACACGTTGAAGCTATTGGCCGACGGGACGCCTATTGGTATATTTCCAGCCGGAGAGGTATCAACCTTCAAAGTTGATAAACAACAGGTGACCGACAGGATGTGGCACCCGGTTGTGGGTAAAATTATAGCGAAAGCAAATGTACCGGTAGTCCCTATTTATTTCCATGGCAATAACGGCTTGTTGTTTAATTTGCTGAGCCTTATTCACCCTGCATTGCGAACAGCCAAATTACCTTCGGAATTGTTTAACAAACAGGGCCACACCATAAGGCTTCGTATTGGCAAACCCATTAATGTTGAGGATATTCCAGAATATAATAACAGCACTAAATTATTAAACTATTTAAGGGCGCGCACTTATGCTTTAGGTACCGGGCTTGATGAAGAAAAGAAAATATTTAGCCCCCGTAATATCTTCAAAATAAAAAAGCAGCCTAAAACTATAGCGGCCGGTGTCAGTTCTGCTATCCTTGAAAAAGAAATAGAACCGTTGCGGGAGGACCATAGGGTTTGGGTAGAGAAGAATTATGAGGTATTTATTGCACCTACCGCTTTAATGCCTAATATTATACGTGAGATAGGGCGCTTACGCGAGGTTACGTTCAGGGAAATTGGTGAGGGGACAAATAAGGCTACCGATTTGGATGAATACGATATTTACTATAATCACCTTTTTATTTGGGATACGGAGGCGAAAATGATCGTTGGCGCCTACCGCATTGGCCTTGGCGATGAAATATTTTACAGTATGGGCAAAAATGGATTTTATTTATCTGAACTGTTTAAAATAAAATCGCAATTTACCCCGGTACTTAAAAAGAGCATTGAACTTGGGCGCTCGTGGATACGTAAAGAGTACCAGCAGAAAGCATTACCCTTGTTTTTGCTGTGGAAAGGGATTTTAAAATACCTGATTGATAATCCGCGCTATCGCTATTTGATAGGCCCGGTTAGTATCAGCAATTCATTTTCAAAATTTTCAAAATCACTTATTGTCGATTATATCAACCGCAACCATTTTGACCACGACATGGCGCAATATGTAAGGCCACGAAAAAAATTCAAGGTTAACCTGGCCAGTATCGATACTGATTTACTGATGGCCGGGGAAGATACTTTTAAAGGCCTGGATAACCTGATATCGGAAGTGGAAACGCGGAATGTTAAAGTACCTGTTTTGTTGCGCCAATACATCGCCCTTAATGCAAAAATCATTTGCTTTAATATAGACCCTAAATTCGCTGATTGCCTCGACGGCTTTTTAGTGCTTGACCTTGAAAAGGTGCCGCAGGATATATTGGATAAATTGGGGAAGAATTTGTGAGTTTAGTTGATTTGGTTGATTAAGTGAGTGGTTGATTAAGACATAAAGCTTTATACCCAACCAGGCTAACTTAGTCAGCCTAATCCAACCCAGTCAACTAATTTAACCTATCATTGTACTTTAGCTAATGTAAAGTATTGATTGACGGTTAAGGTATCTATTGGTGCGCCGCTGGTAGTTCCAAATATTATTGTAGCGTTTACCAGCCAATGGGTCGCATCGGTTCTTTTTCCTTTGATCTCACCTCCGATAGGCTTTGTTGCAAAGGCGACATCGCAGCAAGGACATGCCATGTCGTAAGCCATTACCTGGCCGGCAACAATTTGATTTGAGCTTATGTCGAAATCATCATTGTTCATCGAAGTTTTAAAATAAAACTGGCTGGTTTCATCACACAAGTTACTGTTAACGCTTTTATACCAAAACACCCTGTAATTGCCACTAACCGGTTGATTCCAGTTGGTGAAATTAGCATTATCATAATAATTGTAGGTACAGGTGGAATTTGCAGCACAATCAGTTAAGGCGCCGGTTAATCCCACGTTTACATTTGCAGTCTTTTTACAACCGAGTAAAGCAACAAACAGCACAATTATAGATAGTTTGGTTTTCATGTCATTATTATTTAGCGAAGGTATTTTTAACAAATACGGCAAGGTTTATCTTTTCGTTACAAGCAACCCCTAATTATTAAAAAAGGATCTGATCACAGAAATAGGTTTAGGGAGAGATTAATACTTTATCGAAAACTTTTGCAAAATAAAGTGAAGCAGCCATATCGGCCCGATAAGGAGGAATTTGAGGTCATCTAAAAACGAAGGTTTTTTCCCTTCAATTTTATGGCCGATAAACTGCCCGGCCCATGAAGCTACAAAAATAATAAGGCATACCAGCCACAATGCAGGGCCACCTGTTTTTTGCCAGGCATCCAACTGAATGATGCCATAGCTAAAGGCAAAAACGACCACGAACATGAAATACGACAATACAGGCGATAGTTTGTAGTAGTAATAAACGCTGAAGGCAATTAAAAACGATGCCCAGTTAAAGAAGCCGTTGTACTGGCCTAAAAAACCAATATGAGGGAAAGGGATTGCCCAAACAAGCCCAAGCAAGCTAAACACAATAAGCGGCACACATATCCAATGGATAGTTTTATTGGTGGGATTTTGATGGCTTTCGGCGTATTTATCAAAATAAACATCAACCGGGCGTTTTTCAACCTCCGTTAACGTTGAGCTTTTATTTGATTTGGTATTCACTTTATATATAAATAAAATAGCTTCTCCTTTTTTGTCATTGCTGCGAGGCACGAAGCAATCGCGAATATACAGAGCGGTCATGCAAAGTTCGCGATTGCCGCGTTCGTTCCTCGCTCGCAATGACAAAGTTTATTTATGCCATTCCTCCTTAGAATTTTTCAATTTTACCGTTCGCAACAACAAAACGGCTTATTTCGCAAACGCTACCGACCTTGTTTCCCTTATCACGGTAACTTTTATCTGTCCCGGATAGGTCATTTCGGTTTGTATACGGTTTGAAATATCGGCAGCCAAAACTTCTGATTGCGCATCGCTTATCTTTTCGCTTTCAACAACTACACGCAACTCGCGGCCGGCTTGAATAGCGAATGTTTTCTCAACACCGGGATATGATAACGCCAATTCTTCCAGCTCTTTCAAACGTTTAATATAGCTTTCAACTACTTCACGACGAGCACCTGGACGGGCGCCTGATATGGCATCACAAGCCTGTATAATGGGCGACAACATCGATGTCATTTCTATTTCATCGTGGTGGGCGCCGATGGCATTGCAAACTTCGGGGTGTTCCTTATATTTTTCAGCCAGCTGCATACCCAAAATAGCGTGAGGCAATTCAGGGTTGTCATCAGGCACTTTGCCAATATCATGCAACAGCCCGGCACGTTTGGCAAGCTTTACGTTAAGGCCAAGTTCAGCAGCCATGGTAGCGCAGAAATTTGCCACCTCGCGCGAGTGCTGTAACAGGTTTTGCCCATAAGACGATCTGTAACGCATACGGCCAACCATACGGATCAGTTCCGGGTGAAGGCCGTTTATGCCAAGGTCAATAACTGTACGCTCCCCTATTTCAACTATTTCTTCCTCAATTTGCTTTTTGGTTTTGGCAACCACCTCCTCTATACGTGCCGGGTGGATACGGCCATCGGTTACCAAACGGTGCATGGCAAGGCGGGCAATTTCGCGCCTAACCGGGTCGAAGCCCGAAAGAATTATAGCTTCAGGCGTGTCATCCACAATGATCTCGATGCCGGTGGCAGCCTCAAGCGCTCGGATATTCCGTCCCTCACGGCCAATAATCCGTCCTTTTATTTCGTCATTTTCAATATTGAAAATGGAAACAGTGTTCTCGATTGCGCTTTCTGTGGCAGTCCTCTGGATAGTTTGAATAACTATCTTTTTGGCTTCCTTGGTCGCGGTAAGCTTGGCTTCGTCAACGATATCCTTTATCTGGATCATAGCTTTACTGCGGGCTTCTTCGCGCAAAGTATCAACCAGTTGGTTTTTCGCATCTTCGGCGGACAAACCTGCAATAGTTTCCAGTTGCTGCACATGCGAGTTTTTCAGCACATCAACCTCTTCCTGTTTTTTAACAACAATTTCGGTTTGACGCTCCAGGTTTTTACGCACATTGTCAATTTCACTTTCCTTGCGGTTCATGTTTTCCAGGCGTGAATTAAGCGATTGTTCTTTTTGTTTTACGCCGTTTTCACGCTGGTTAATGTTGTTGTTTTTCTCGTTGATCTGCTGCTCGTGCTCGGCCTTCATTTGCAAAAACCGCTCTTTTGCTTCCAGTAATTTGTTCTTTTTAAGAATTTCAGAATCGTTTTCAGCATCCTTCAGTATCTTTTTTACTTTGTTCTGAGCTGCTACTTCCTGATCTTTAAAAAGTTTACGTAGAAGATAGCGCCCTATGAGTACGCCGGGAAGGCCACCTATAAGCACGCCGATAAGAATGTATAATGTAGTATTCATTGTTTAAGTTATAAATATATAATTGGTATAAAAAAAAACCGCGTCTAAATTTTTAAGTGTCATGTATTTTAAAAACTTCTGTCGGGATTATTGGAATCATGGTTTACCGTTAAACGAGAACGAGTAACGCATGCCTCTTCGATCCGCTAATATTGAAGCGTTAAGTTTTTAATAGTGAAACTTAAAATTTAACCGCGGTTAGATCTTAATTGCTCTGTATTATGCAAAGAACGTTATTGCTTTGAAAAAAATTGGTTCAACATATAATCCAATTGATAAACCTTGTCTGCTACCTCAGTATCTTCTACAGTAACTTTTTTATCCGCTTTTAATGAGGATGTTGCATAATGCAGCACACACATCGAAAGCAGGTCTTGTTTATCCCTCACTGCATAATTTTCCTGATATTCTTTTATCCGGTCGTTAATCAGTTTGGCTGCCCTACGTATTATTTCTTCCTCTTCCATGTTTACCTTTAAGGGGTAAACTCTGTCAGCAATATTTATTTTTATGGAGATTTCTCCCATTTGAGCTATTCACTTTTTGTACTATTTTTTCAATAATACAATACACTTATCTATTTCTTGCACAAATTCGTTAATTTTTTGCTTTATGTCAAGACTTTTTTCATTTGTTTCTGAAAATGATTTCGCCATCTTCAATGCGCGCAGCTTTTCGTCGAGTTCTTTGGTCTTATTTTTACTCGCATTCAGGGCTACGGTAAGCGCTTCGCTCTCTAATTTCAACAGGTCATTTTCCTCCTGTAAAGCAGCACAAAGCTCTATTAAGCGCTCCGTACGGTCTACAATTGTACTTAATTGATCTGCTAATGCCATCGTTGGTTGATTAGTTGATTAAGTTTATTAGGTTGATTAAGTTAAAATGCTTTTCAGGGACGAAATATATCAATTAATTTTTTAAACTCAATCAACTACTCACCTAATCAACTATTTCCTTATCTCCGCTCCTGCTTCTTTTTGTAAATTATAAATTAATTTCTGCATTATGCTATCAATGGTTTTATCGGTCAGGGTTTTTTCATTGTCCTGCAAAATAAAACTTAAAGCATATGATTTTTTTCCGGCCGGCAGTTTATCGCCTTCGTAAACATCGAACACATTTACATCCTGCAATAATTTACGTTCTGTTTTTTGTGCGATTTGTTTTAGTTGTCCGAAAGTAACCGGTTTATCAATCAGCATCGAAAGGTCGCGCCTTACTGCCGGGAATTTTGAAATTTCCTCAAAAACGATCTTATTTTTTTGTGCCGATTTTAAAACCATATCAAAGTTAAAATCAGCATAAAAAACTTCTTTGTCAATATCCACCTTTTTCAACGAATCGGCAGCCACTGTACCGAATTTAACCAGTTGCTTCCCGTTGCGTTTGTATTGCAAACCATAAGCAAGTTTTTTACAGGTAGCATCCTCAACGGTAAAATCGGTAATGTTTAGTTTTACAACAAGGCCATCCACAATGGATTTTAAATTATAAAAAGAAGCCGCTTTTGCTTTTTGGTTCCATTGTTCTGATTTGTCTGCCCCGGTTATAAAAATGGCAAACCTTTGGTTTTCATCATATTTTCCCTCCTCAACCGAATAAATCTTACCAAACTCATACAGCTTCAAATCGGCATTCTTGCGGTTTTGGTTGTAAGCGATGGCTTCCAAACCCGAATATAGCATCGTTTGGCGCATCACGTCCAAATCATTGCTCAATGGATTTAATATTTTAACCGCTTTATCAAGGTTTGATGAATAAGCTGATTTTGTTAACGAGTTTGACATGATCTCGTTAAACCCGTTTGCCGTAAGCAAATCGGATAAAAGGCCTTGTACCGAATCTTTCTCCGGCCTTACCGAATTGTTTAATGAGGCCCTTATCTGTGTGGGTATCTCAATATTATTATAGCCGTAAATTCGCAGTATTTCCTCAATAACATCCACATCACGGGTAACATCAACGCGGTATGGCGGTACTTTTAGTGAAAGGGCTTCAGCCGTTTCGTTAACCACCTTGATGTCAAGGGCATTTATTATGCCTTTTATTTCATCATGCGGGATTGCTTTACCTATCAGCCTGTCGATATTTTTATAGCTTACGTTTACATCAAACGGTTTGACAGGTGTTGGGTAATGATCGGATATTTCAGACGATATAGTGCCTCCTGCCAGCTGCTGTATCAGCAAGGCGGCGCGTTTTAAAGCAAAAACCGTCATATCCGGATCAGTTCCGCGCTCGAACCTAAATGAGGCATCCGTTTTTAAACCGTGACGCTTTGCGGTTTTACGTACTGAAACCGCGTTAAAATACGCGCTCTCGAGAAATATATTTTTTGTGGTCGCCTTTACGCCAGATGCAATACCGCCAAAAACGCCCGCAATGCACATCGGTTCTTCGGCATTGCAGATCATCAAGTCATCGGCAGAGAGTTTGCGCTCTATGCCATCCAAAGTTATAAACGGAGTTCCTTCAGGACAGTTTTTTACGATAACTGTGCCGCCTTTTACGGCATCTGCATCAAAGGCGTGCAGCGGCTGACCCAGGTCATGCAAAACATAATTGGTAGCATCCACAATGTTATTGATAGCACGTATGCCGATAACGCTCAACCTATCTTTAAGCCATTGTGGTGATTCTTTAACCTCAACACCGGAAATAGTTACACCAGAGTACCGTGGGCAAGCCAGCTCATTTTCAACAACAACTTTTATAGTAAGATCATGATTGTCAACCTTAAACTGTGAAACATCCGGCTTACGGATTGCTATTTTTAAAAATGCAGCAACATCACGTGCGGTACCCAAATGCGAAGCAGCATCAGCCCGGTTGGGCGTTAAGCCTATCTCATACTGGTAATCATCACCTAATTTAAAATAATCTTTAGCCAGCGATCCAACTACAGCTTTATAATCAAGCTCGATGATGCCCGAATGATCGGAACCCAAACCTACTTCATCCTCGGCGCATATCATGCCTTCGGATACTTCACCGCGTATTTTTGATTTGTTGATCTTAAACGGCTCACCTATGGTTGGATATATCGTTGTACCAACGGGTGCAACAACTACCCTTTGCCCTGACGCTACATTATGTGCGCCGCAAACAATTTGCAGTTCTTCGCCGGCGCCTATATCAACTTTGGTAACACGCAGCCGGTCGGCATTGGGGTGCTGGTGGCATTCCCTTACATAACCCACTACCAGGCCTTCAAGCCCGCCAGGAATGGGCTGCACCTTTTCCATGCTCTCCACTTCCAAACCTGTACCGGTCAATATTTTCGAAATTTCTTCCGGGGTTTTGTTCGTATCAATAAATTCTTTAAGCCAATTATAGGATATCTTCATTATAGCGCGATGATAATCGGCAAAGATAGGATTTGGAGGTGAAAGGCGAAAGGCAAAAGGCTTTAAAATGAGGTAAAAGGCGAAAGGTAAAAGGCGAAAGGTTTATGTGTGGTTGATATTTAAACCCTTTACCTTTCGCCTTTAACCTTTTACCTAAATTATTCGTCCTTAGCAGGCTTCTCATCCTCACCTAAATCCAACGTGTACGATGATTCCGAAGCATCATAAGCCCGCTTTAATTTATCAGGATCAGCGTAATCTACTGTATCGCCTGGTTCGGGGGCATCATCCAATCCGTTTGAATGAATGTCCTGCTGGCTTTGCTGATCATCAGCTTCTGAGCTGTCTGAATCGTCTAATGGTATTTGGTTATCCGGGGTTATCATGGCTATTTTATTTAATTGTTAAACTACAACAGTAAAGTTATGGGGTTGTTTCCATTATTCAAATAAGGTGAAAGGAGAAAGGTTAAAGGTTAAAGGCAAAAGAAAAAATGGTTTAACCCGTACTTCAAAAGACCTTTTACCTTTCGCCTTTTACCTTTCGCCGCCTCAAAAAAGCCCTTCATCAGCAAAACTGTAATAGCCGTTATCGGTGATGATCAGGTGGTCTGAAATTATGATATCCAATATTTTGCCTGCTTCTACTATTCTTTTGGTGAGGTTAATATCCTGCTGGCTTGGTTTTAAGTTACCTGATGGATGGTTATGTATTAGGAAAATCGCATTGGCCTTGTATTGCAGGGCCGAGCTGAAAATAATTTTGATATCGATCAAAGTTTCCGAAAAGCCGCCTTTGCTAACCAGTTCTTTTCCTAATACCTTGTTAGATCTGCCGGTTAATAGTATCCAAAATTCTTCATGGTTAAGATCGACCAGGTGGCGGCGCATGATGTGGTAAGCATCCTTGCTGAAACCAATTCTTTCCGGTGCTTTGCTTTCCGTTTCATTTCGCCTGCGGCCTATCTCGAGCGCCGAAATGATAGAAATTGCTTTGGCTTCGCCGATGCCTTTAAAGTTGGAAAGTTCGATAATGGATGCTTTGCCAAGTTTGTTAAGGTCGTTATCGTAATGGTGCAGGATGCGTTTGCTCAATTCAACCGCTGTTTCGTTGCGGCTGCCGGAACCAATGAGGATGGCAATCAGTTCAGCATCCGTCAATGCACGCCTGCCCTGGCCGGCCAGCTTTTCACGCGGGCGATCTTCCTCAGCCCATGATTTTATGCCGATTTTGTTTTCGTAACTTTCCACGGCATTAAAGTAGTAAAATATTTTGTCGGAACCACTGATTAAGCTGATTTACTTTATTACATTGATTTTTTGATACGAGACAATCTGTGAAATCAATAAAATCAGCTTAATCAATGGTTCAGATATTTACTCACTTACCACCAACACCCTAAATGTCCCCGGTATCGCAGCCGGCCTGAAAGATTTTGGATCTTTTGGTTTGAAATCAGCCGTTGGCAAATAAACTTTGTGGGTAAGCTGGTCTACAGCCTGTGTGCGTGCGCCTTTTTCGGTTTTCAGCACCTGGGCTATTATAAACTGATCTGATGGTGTCTCTTTTATTATAGTTAAAGTGCCTTCGCCGTTGGATGAATAAACGGTTTTAAGCTTTACATCAAAACCAACTGCATCACATTCATCGTCAATGGGCAGTGTGGTAACAATTTTCCCGTTGGTGGCATCCATTACTACCAGCAAATTGCCATCGCAGCCAGCAAACAATCGCATACTGGCCCTGTCTATCGCTAAACCGGATGGCCCTTTTCCCGGCGCAAGTGGCCATGTGTTTAATATTTTATAAGTAGTCGCGTCAATAACATCTATCTCGCTTTTTTCGGCATTGTTTACATATATCCTCCCTTTGCCATCGCTCACTGCGGTTTCCGGCCAGCCTGTTAACTGTATGGTAGCAACGGCCTGATCAGTCGCCGGATCAATAACCGTCATATTCTTTCCCCTCCCATTGCAGGTGATTACTTTTTTAGAGAAGGTATCGTAAAAAATCCCATCGGCAAACGCACCTGTTGGCACATGGCCAAGTACTTTATTGGTTTTCAGGTCGAAAACCAACGCGCTGTTTGCGCCGCCATTTGAAATATAGCCTTTACCAAGATCATGAACAAGCGCAATACCGTGAACATCTTTATCAGTTTTAATGACGCCTATGGAATCTCCGGTGGTTTTGTTTACAACATTAACCTGCGTGCCGTGCGACAGGTATAAGTTATCGGACAACGAATCAACCGTAGTATAGTCATAACCGCCTGCGCTTGGGATATGGAAGGTATTGGTGATATGGTAAGACGTGTTTTGAGCGTAAGCGGATGTAAGCGTTAACGCTGACAGCAGCGAAATTGTGAAAATGATCTTTTTCATTTTTAACAGGATTAATAATGGTTGAACAATATTACAAACGAATCCTGTTTTTTTTCTGCATAATTTGCCGGGAGGCAAAATTTTTAGACGTATGGCATATTGTCTGAACCGTTGATTAAGCTGATTTTTATGATTGCTTTGATTTTCATTTTCAAAAAAATCAGTGTAGTCAGGTAAATCAGTTTAATCAGTGGTTCAGACAAGTTACTACAACAAATTCTTCCAGCTCACCCTATCCCCAATTATCTTTTCCAAATCATCTGCATTTACCCGCTCCTGTTGCATGGTATCACGATGGCGGATGGTCACGGTGTTGTCTTCCAATGTTTGATGGTCAACTGTGATACAAAACGGCGTACCGATGGCATCCTGGCGGCGATAGCGTTTGCCTATGGCGTCTTTTTCTTCGTATTGCAGGTTAAAATCTATTTTCAGCCTGTCCATTATTTCGCGTGCTTTTTCGGGCAGGCCGTCTTTTTTTATTAATGGAAAAATAGCAGCTTTTACAGGTGCCAGGCATGGGTGCAGCCTTAAAACGGTGCGGCTATCCTGTTTTTCTTCCGTGCTAAGGTCTTCTTCTTCGTAGGCATTGATCATCGTCAGTAAAAACATCCTGTCCAAACCTATCGAAGTTTCAATTACATAAGGGATATAGTTACCATAAGGCTTGTCAGTAGCTGGGTCGATCTCAGGATCAAAATACTGCATCTTTTTACCCGAAAACTTCTGGTGCTGGCTTAAATCGAAATCGGTGCGGCTGTGGATACCTTCTACTTCTTTAAAACCGAATGGGAAATCAAATTCAATATCATAAGCTGCATCGGCATAGTGGGCCAGTTTGGTGTGCTCATGATAACGGTATTTATCAGGTGATGTTCCTAAGGCCAGATGCCATTGCAAACGTGTCTTTTTCCATTTATCAAACCAGTCCTTTTGCGTGCCGGGGCGTACAAAATACTGCATCTCCATTTGTTCAAATTCGCGCATGCGGATGATGAACTGGCGGGCAATTACCTCGTTACGGAAGGCCTTACCAATTTGCGCTATTCCGAAAGGAATTTTCATCCTGCCTGATTTTTGCACGTTCAAATAGTTTACAAATATCCCCTGCGCAGTTTCCGGGCGCAGGTAAACCACATCGGTATCATCGGCCACAGCGCCCATTTGGGTACTGAACATCAGGTTAAACTGGCGGACATCTGTCCAGTTGCGGGTGCCGCTGATGGGGTCGGCAATTTCGTGATCTACAATTAGTTCTTTTAACCGCGTGAGGTCTTCTTTTTTTAATGCTTCATCCAATTCTTCCTGCAACAATTCAGCCTTATCGGTTTTGCCGTCTTTTGTGTACCGTTCAATTTTATCCTCCAGTAACTGATCAGCCCTGTATCGCTTCTTTGAATCTTTGTTATCGATCATCGGGTCGCTGAAACCATCCACGTGGCCGCTGGCTTTCCAGATAGTTGGGTGCATAAATATGGCCGAATCTATCCCGACAATATTCTCGTGCAACTGTACCATGGACTTCCACCAGTAGGTCTTGATGTTGTTTTTTAACTCCGAGCCGAATTGTCCGTAATCATAAACAGCGCTTAAGCCATCATAAATTTCGCTTGACTGGAAAACAAAGCCATATTCTTTTGCGTGCGATATAACGTTTTTAAAAAGTTCGTCGGTTGATTTGCTCATAATAGCGCAAAGATATATTTTGATTGCGGATTGCGGAATTTCGATTTCGGATTTTTTTGAATGCGGAATTCGGAAGTTCGATTTCGGAATGTTTAAAAAAGTCCGGAAGTCAGTAAAGTCCGGAAGATGGAAGATTGGCGGCCGCGGCCTAAATTCAGTCAGAATGTACAACTTTAGTAATTTAACAACCTGTACTTTAGCCTTAGTTAAAACATAAACTAAAACCACATGCTGAATAACGCCACTATAAAAGCTTTTGTGCCAACCACAAAACCTGCCGAAGCCAAACTGTTTTACGGGGATATACTTGGATTAAAATTATTGTCGGAAGACGATTACGCCCTTGAATTTGAGGCCAACGGCATTTTATTGCGGGTCGCCATTGTAGCCGAATTAAAACCACACGCCTTCACCATTTTAGGATGGAATGTGCCTGATATTTCGTCAACCATCAAATCACTTAATGAAAAAGGGGTTGAATGTAAAAAGTATGATTTTATGGAACAGGATAGTTTAGGCATATGGACATCGCCCAATGGCTCGAAAGTAGCCTGGTTTAATGATCCCGATAGGAATGTTTTATCGCTTACGGGGGTTTGAGCGCCAATTCTGATTGTTAAATGTTGTTAAACAATTACCTCTCTATCAGCAGATGATTATTTTTGATTGAATACCCCAATTCATTATAATAGTTACCTGCATGAAATACCTGATGTTGCTGATCATATCTTTTATATGCTGTAGTGTATATGGTCAAAAAATAACGGGGGTTGTTATCGATAAAACCACCAAACAACCTGTATATGACGCTTTAATAAGTTTGGGCAATGCAAAAACCCGCACCAACGTTTCGGGTGTATTTGAAATACCGGCAACTGGCTTAAACGACAGCCTTAAGGTAGCCCATTTTGCATATGAGCCGTACCGCATGGCGATTAGTAAAAATACCACTGTTTTGCGGATTGAACTTGAGCCAAAGGTTACAAAATTGAATGAAGTTACTATACGTGGCAGCAAGGATTTTAAAAAAGACTCTATCGAAAACCGCCTGGCCTACGCTAAACAATTTAATTATAAAGGCCCTACTGTGATGGATGCCTTTACGGGCAACCCGGACAAAGGGCCGGGCGAGCTGATCTCCATAAACCCGCTGATACTAATAGCCGCATTAACCAAAAAAAGCACAACAGAGTATAAATTCAATAAAATACTGATAAGGGATGAGCACGAACAATTTATAGATGAGCATTTTAACAAAGGGATTGTTGGCAGGATAACTGATTTAAAAGGTGATACCCTTTCGGCATTTTTAATGCAATACCGGCCAACTTATGAGTTTGTAAAGAAATCGACGGAGTATGATATGGAGGTTTATATAAGGCAGAGTTATAAGAAATTTAAGGCGGAGGGAATTTCAGTATCAAATCCGTTTCATGATGCTACAAATGAAAATGGGGATGGTGTTAAGTTGAATTAATTTCGATGGTTCGTCCGGGGCGTTTTGCTTGACAAATAGCATATTAGCTACCTTTTAGACTTTGATATTTAAAATAATGTGCTTATTTTTGAGAAAATGAATATTCAAAACGCAAATCATAAACCACTCAACTCCAGGGGGGCTGCTATTTTCAAAAAAATGCTTGAAGATAAAAAGGCAATCCATGAGCATTTGCAAATGGGAGGAAAATTAACTGATTTAAAAGACAAATATAATTTTGCTACACCCCTATCCCTTACAGGAAAAAGATAAATTAACCTATCAATTTATTACAGATCAGGGAATTTCGTATCTTATATATTTCCTCGATTATAGTTATATGTTTGAGGATTATCCTTTAATAGCCAAACGTATTTACACATTTAATATTGACGTTATAGATGATAATGTAAACCGATTGATGAACGATGAGCGTATTGGCTTAACGGTTGTTGAAGTAATCAGGTTGTTTTTTGAAGAGTTTAACAACGTGGCTATATACATTTGCGATAGTGTAGACAATAGGCAGTTGGCACGTAAACGAAAATTTGATTTATGGTTCTGGAAATATAGTGACGGCAGTATTATAAAAGAAGATGAACTTGCCCTTGTTGAAGGCGTTAGAATTTATAATACACTTTTACTACACAGGGATAATGAATATTTTGACAATATTTTACAGGCTTTTAAAGCGTTAAATGCGCGCGATTATGATAAATAAGCGCGTGTGAATTAATATATTTGTTATCCTTATCACGCTAAATGGAAAAATACATACACCCTAATGCAAATAAATCTTCCAACCTGCTCAGGCTTTCGGCATTGCTAACGTTAGTTGCTTATTTTTTATTTAGCGATCGTAAGTCTTCACCCGTCATGATAGCTACACTAATTACAATTTCATTATTAATTGGCGCTGCTTACTTGATAAGAAGAAGTAATAATTGGGTTAGGTGGGTATTGTTAGTTCTATTTATTTTAGGAGTATCATTGGATGTTTTTTTGATACCGTCTGAATTTAAGTTAGGTTTAGCTAATGGATGTTTTGCTATTTTGCAAGACATCATACAACTCGTTGTTGTTTTACTACTTTTTATTCCATATAAAGTAACCCAAGTAACTTCAAGGCCAATCGGAACAATAGAACCCTAATTCAACACCGGCTGCACATTCGTCAAACTAAATATCTCGGCCATTAAATCATCGCTTGGGTTTACTTTAAATGATTTTGAGGGCAGTTCAACCAACATGGCTTCTTCCCTGTCTTTTATCATAAAGCGCAGGGTGCAGTTTTTAACCGGGTAGCGCTGGTTATTGGTAGTTATCAGGTCTTGTATGTTATCTAATAGTTGGCTGTTTAAGGCGTTCAAATCAAGACAAACGGTTAACGATTTGGTGAGTTTATCGCGCATTTCGGATAGCAGGCTCATGGTCATTATTTTCATGTCCCAGTTATCCTTTTGTTTGAATTTTTCTTCGATGATGCCTTTTAAATGCAGGAAATAGCCGTCCATCATCAGGTTGCGGAACCTTACGTAATCCTCGCCAAACAGGGCAAACTCGTACGATTCATTGTAATCTTCCAACACAAATGTGCCAAACGGCTTGCCGTTTTTGGTCATTTTATGCTGCACGTTTGATACCAGGCCACCAATGCATATTTCGCCCCTTTTGCGCAGGTTGGCAAAGGCGGTCATGATCTCTTCGCCGCCTTCGCCCGAACGTGCTTTCTGCATATTTTTCAGGTCGCTGATACTACTATTGCAATACCGATCCATCTCCACCCTGAAATTATCAAGCGGGTGGCCGGTAAGGTACATGCCGATAACTTCCTTTTCGTATTTTAATTTTTCTATCAACGGCCACTCTTCAGCCTCTGGCATGGCAGGCTCGGGTATGTAGGAGTTTACAGCCCCGCCGCCAAACAACGACGATTGCGAACTGTTTTGTACGTTCTGGTAATCATTGGCGTATTTTATTAACCGCTCAACGCCTGTTAAAACGCCATTATCTGTTTTGGCAAAAAACTGGGCGCGGTTTAAGCCAAACTCATCAAAGCCACCGCCATACACCAGGTTTTCGTACGATTTCCGGTTTACGCTGCGCGTGTTTGACCGCTGCGCAAAATCATAAACCGATTTATACGGGCCGCGTTCATTACGTTCTTCAATAATACTTTCTACTGCTTTATCGCCAACGCCTTTAACACCTGTAAGCCCGAAACGGATCTGCCCTTTTTTATTAACGGCAAACGCCATATCCGACTCATTAATATCCGGACCTAAAACCTGTACGCCCATGCGGCGGCATTCTTCCATAAAAAAGGTGATCTTTTCCATGTTGTTCTGGTTATTTAAAACCGCAGCCATGTATTCCGATGGGTAATGCGCCTTTAAATAAGCCGTTTGGTAAGCCACAAAGGCATAACAGGTGGAGTGCGATTTATTGAAGGCGTATTGGGCAAAGGCCTTCCAATCGTTCCATATTTTGGTAAGTTTATCTTTGGGGTGGCCTTTCGCGGCGGCGCCCTCCATAAACTGCGCTTCTTTTTTATCTAATACATCCAATTGCTTTTTACCCATGGCCTTACGCAAAACGTCGGCGTCGCCTTTGCTGAAGCCGGCAAGTTTTTGCGATAAAAGCATCACCTGCTCCTGGTAAACGGTAATACCGTAGGTTTCGCCCAGGTATTCTTCCATATCCGCGAGGTCAAAGGTAATCGGCTCACGGCCATGCTTGCGGCTGATGAAGTTGGGGATATACTCAATCGGGCCCGGGCGGTACAGGGCGTTCATAGCAATCAGGTCCTCAAACTTATCGGGCTTCAGATCGCGGAGGTACATTTGCATACCGTCACTTTCAAATTGGAATGTGCCGTTGGTATCGCCGCGCTGGTAAAGCTCAAAAGTTTTAACATCATCCAGCGGGATATAATCGATGTCGATAATTACACCATGATTTTGTTTGATGAGCCTTAATGCATCTTTAAGGATGGTCAGGGTTTTTAAGCCCAAAAAGTCCATCTTTATTACGCCGGCATCTTCAATAACACGGCCGTCATACTGGGTAACCAGCAGGTCGGAATCTTTTGCTACCGCGACGGGGACAATATCGGTCAAATCATAAGGCGCAATGATGATACCCGCCGCATGCACGCCTGTATTACGCACCGAGCCTTCCAGTTTTTCGGCTTCGCGTAACACCTGGGCTTTAAGGTCATTGCCTTTTAATATTTCTTTTAGTTCGGGTACTTGCTCAATGGCATCCTTCAGGGTAATACCCAAAGTATCCGGTACTAGCTTTTTAATAGCATTTACTTCGGATAACGGCATATCAAGCACCCGCCCAACATCCTGTATGCTGGTACGTGCCGCCATGGAGCCATAAGTAATGATCTGCGCTACCTGGTTTTTGCCGTATTTCTCGACCACATAATCTATCACCTTCTGGCGGCCTGCATCGTCAAAATCCGTATCAATATCGGGCATCGACTTACGGTCAGGGTTCAAAAATCTTTCGAACAGCAGATTATACTTCATCGGGTCGATATTGGTGATCCCGGTACAGTAAGCCACCACCGACCCCGCCGCCGAACCACGCCCCGGGCCTATAAATACGCCAATATTACGACCATGCTTAATAAAGTCGGCAACTATTAAAAAGTAACCGGCAAAGCCCATAGTGCGAATGGTGAACAACTCGAAATCGATGCGCTCCTGCACTTCGGTTGTTATATCAACATACCGTTCCTTAGCCCCCGTATATGTTAAGTGCTTTAAATATTCCCATTGATTTAGCGTATCGAAATCCGGGGTGCTATCGCTGTGGATTTTAAATTCATCGGGGATAACGAAGTTAGGCAGCAAAATATCCCGCTTTAACTTCAGTACCTCAACTTTATCAACTATCTCGTTGGTATTATCTAACGATTCGGGGATATCATTAAACAGTTTGCCCATTTCGGCCTGCGTTTTAAAATAAAACTGGTCGTTAGGAAAGCCGAACCGATAGCCTTTGCCGCCTTCTTCATCGGTAGCAATGGGCGTACTTTGCATATCGCCGGTGTTTACGCAAAGTAAAATATCGTGCGCGTTCGAGTCCTGCTGATCTACGTAATGCGAATCGTTGGAGCAGATCACCTTCACATTATACTTCTTGGCAAACTTGGCCAATACAAGGTTCACGGTATTTTGTTCGGGAATATCGTGGCGCTGCATTTCGATATAATAGTCCTCGCCAAACAAATCAAGCCACCATTTAAATTCAGTTTCAGCTTCTTCTTCACTGCCCCTTAAAATGGCTTGCGGTACCGAAGCACCCAGGCAGCAGGTAGTTGCAATTAATCCTTTATGGTGTTTTAATATCAGTTCCTTATCAATGCGCGGCCATTTGCTGTACAGGCCTTCCATATAACCCAATGAGCATAATTTCACCAGGTTTTTGTAGCCTTCGGGGTTTTTGGCCAGCATTAGCTGGTGGTACCTTTTGTCTTTTTTTTCTTTGGTGAATTGCTTTTTGTGGCGGTCGTCTACCACATAAAATTCGCAGCCAACTATGGGTTTTATATTATGTTTTCCGGCTTCGGCCACAAACTTAAACACGCCGAACATATTGCCATGGTCGGTAATGGCCAGGGCTTTCATGCCATCGGCTGCTGCTTTTTTATATAGTTTTGATATATCGGCAGCCCCGTCGAGCAATGAGAATTGGGTATGTACGTGTAAGTGCGAAAAATCCGGCATCGTGTTGTATCCTCTTTTAGAAGAGAACAAAGTTACTGATTTCGGATTTCGGATTTTCGATTTCGGATTTATTGTGGAGAAAAATTGGGGATATGGAAAAGTAGTTTCAGATTTTTTCTATTTGTCATTCTGGAGCGAAGCGAAGAATCTTCTGCGACATACATTGCGAACTATGCATAGCGGACTATTGCAGGGTGGAGAAGATTCTTCGCTTCGCTACAGAATGACAAAACAGTTTTTTTAGCACTTTAAATGAATTGGCAAATTTCAATTCCGAAATCGAACATCCGAAATCCGAAATCACTTCGCGTTCAAATTAGGCAAATCATTATTGCCTTTTAAATACCGCTCCAAATACTGAAAGCTTACATCTGATATCAGCAGATAGCTTTCCCAGTTGTACGCTGCGCCATGTGCGCCCGGTGGGTAAATGCGCAGGTCAACGTCCTTACCGGCATTGGTTAAGGCAGTTAACAGTTGCATGGTATTGGCAGGGTGAACATTATCATCACTCATAGAATGGATAAGCAGCAGGTGGTCTTTAAGGTTAGCTGCATATGTCATATCTGCACTGCTTTTATAACCAGTCTCATTATCGGGAAGGGTTGACATATAGCGCTCGGTGTATATATCATCGTACAAACGCCAGTCGGTAACCGGGGAATTGGCTATGCCTACTTTAAATATACTGGGGTGGGTTAATAACGTATAAGTAGTGCTGTAACCGCCATAGCTGGTACCCATTATGGCCATTTTATTGCCATCAACAAAAGGCATCTTGGCCAGATAATTTGCCGTTTCCACAAAATCGTTGCTCTCCCATTTGCCTAATTGTTTGTAAACAACTTTCATAAATGCGCTGCCATAATTGGCAATCCCGCGGTTATTTACATCGGCAACTATATAGCCGTTTTGTACAAGCCACTGCTGCCAGCTATCGGTTGAAAAACTGTTAAATACATCATGCGATTCCGGCCCGCCGTAAACCGTCATCACCACCGGGTACTTTTTATTTGGATCGAAATTAAGGGGCTTAATCATATAGCCATCCAGGCTAACCCCATCAGACGTTTTAAACTTAAAATATTCTGGCGTTGCATAGGCATGACTCTGTATATACTCGCTTACCGCATGGTTGTCCTCCAGCATTTTTAATGATTTCCCATGGTCATCGCTTAAACTGACATGCAGCGGCGTACTTACATTGCTGTAAGAATCAAGATAGTATTTGGTATTTGGCGACATGTTGATATCATGATACCCTGCGACCGCCGACAATTTTGTTTTATCGTTACCATCAAACTTTATGGAGTAAAACTGCTGCTCCAGGCCGCCGTCTTCTGCCGATAAATAATATATCTTTTTAGCTTCCTGATCGATGCCGCTTACTTTTATCATATCCCAATTACCTTTGGTAACCTGGTTAATGAGCTTGCCATCATAGCTATAACGGTAAATGTGGTAATAGCCCGAACGATCAGACACCCAGAAAAACTCTTTCGATTTTTCGGGGAAATAAACCATATCGTTTACGTTGGTGTAAAAATTAAAAATGGCTACCCAGGTGGTGTTTTGTTCTTCCAATACAACATGGTGCTCGCCTGTTTTTACATTAAAAAAATAAAGCTTCATATGGTTTTGGGCACGATTAAGGGTCATTAGTGCCAAAACATCAGGCGTGCTTGTCCAATAAATGCGTGGGATATAAAAGTCGCCGGTTTCATCAGGCGTAAGCCATACCTTTTTGCCTGACTCTACATCAACCACGCCAATTTTTACCGAAGGATTGGGATCGCCAACTTGGGGGATAGAAATATGTACCTGGTCGGGATGCTGGCCTTCGAAATTAGTCATCTGAAAATCGGGTACAGGGCGTTCGTCAAACTGCCAGAAAGCAATGTATTTACTATCCTTGCTCCAGTTCCATGCCTGCGCCTGGCCAAATTCTTCTTCATAAACCCAATCGTAATGGCCGTTGAAAGTACCGTTCTCACTGGTTGAATCGCTGGTGAGCTGTTGCTCTTTGCCACTTGCAAAATCATAGGCAAACATGTTGCCGTTGCGCTCAATGCCCACTTTTGTGCCATCCGGCGATAATTCTGCGGTGCGGGCATCCTTTGCGGCCTGTTTTAATTGTTTGGTATCCACACTATAATCAAAATAATCGGATATGGCCGAGCGGCGGAAAATATGCCTGGTATTGGTTTTAAAAACGAGGTGTTTTGAGTCATGCGACCACTGGAACGATTCATAATCAAACGGCTTTGTAGTACCGGGAAAGTTAACCCCCTTGTTTGTAAATATCAGTTCATCACTCAATGTTTTAGGATCCATGGAGCGGATCTCATCATTATTGATGTACGAATATTTATTCCCCTCGTTTGTCCAGTTAACACTTTGCGGGCCGGGGTTGCCATACAAGTTACCGCCTGATCGTAAAGCATCGGTTAAACTTGCATATTGTTGTTTTTGCGCCTTTAAGCTATAGGTAAGCA
>Ga0206884_1033_pt1 | contig 40128 bp, 23 predicted proteins | sample Alteio_BWOrgCont_FD_152914 | JGI IMG/M metagenome (GOLD analysis project Ga0206884, IMG submission 152914) | Enriched cells from forest soil in Barre Woods Harvard Forest LTER site, Petersham, Massachusetts, United States -... | ecosystem: Environmental > Terrestrial > Soil > Temperate forest > O...
GCTTTTTACAGAAACCTTTGTAAACATTACCGGTGTACCCGTTGAGCTTTATAGAAACGATGGCAGCGTTGGCGCTGCGCTTGGCGCAGGCATAGGGGCTGGGATATTTTCATCAGCAAAGGAGGCGTTTGAATATATGCACCCGGTACAATTGATTGAACCATCGTCAAAACAACTTGAACCGGTTTACCAGCAATGGAAAAAACTACTTGAAAAACAATTGGAAAACTAAATCACCCAAAGACTTACAGAGTTTTAAAACTTTATAAGTTTGAAATAACAGCAAATCAATAATTCACTAATTCAACAATTCAATAATTATGATAATTACAGGAGAAAGGGAATATTTTAAAGGCATAGGCCAGGTAAAATTTGAAGGCATACAGTCGGATAACCCGTTGGCTTTTCGCTGGTACGATGAAAATAAGGTTATAGCAGGCAAAACTATGAAAGATCATTTACGTTTCGCCTGCGCTTACTGGCATTCGTTCTGCGGCAGCGGCGCCGATCCATTTGGCGAACCAACCCATTTATTCCCATGGAATGAAAAAGCCGACGCCGTTGGGCGCGCCAAAGATAAAATGGACGCCGCATTTGAATTTATTACCAAAATGGGGCTGCATTATTACTGCTTCCACGATGTGGATGTGGTTGATTACACCAATGATGTGAATGAAAACGACAGGCGCTTGCAGGCATTAGTTGAATATGCCAAACAAAAACAGGCAGCAAGTGGTGTAAAGCTGCTTTGGGGGACATCAAACCTTTTCAGTCACCGCAGATATATGAACGGCGCTGCTACCAATCCTGATTTTCATGTACTTAGCCATGCCGGTGCGCAGGTAAAAGCCGCTATGGATGCTACTATTGCCCTTGGCGGCGAAAATTATGTGTTTTGGGGTGGGAGGGAAGGCTATATGTCCCTTTTGAATACCGATATGAAACGCGAGCAGGAACACCTGGCTAAATTCCTTCATACAGCTAAAGATTACGCCCGAAAACAAGGCTTTAAAGGGACGTTCTTTATCGAACCAAAACCTTGTGAGCCAACAAAGCACCAGTATGATTATGATGCCGCTACCGTATTGGGCTTTTTGCAAAAATACGACCTGATTAACGATTTTAAACTAAACCTTGAGGTTAACCATGCTACGCTGGCCGGTCATACTTTCCAGCATGAACTACAGGTAGCTGCAGATTCAGGTTTATTAGGATCGATGGATGCAAACCGCGGCGATAGCCAGAATGGCTGGGATACCGACCAGTTCCCGAATGATATAAACGAGGTTACCGAAATAATGATGATCGTACTGGAAGCAGGCGGTTTCCAGGGCGGCGGTATAAACTTTGATGCCAAAATACGCCGTAACTCAACGGATCCGGCCGACTTGTTTTATGCACACGTTGGCGGTATGGATATTTTTGCAAGGGCTTTGATCACTGCCGATAACATTCTGCAAAAATCTGAATACTTAAAGCTTCGCAAAGACAGATATGACTCGTTTGACACAGGAAAAGGGAAGGCCTTTGAAGACGGCAAACTATCGTTGGAAGACCTAAGGGCTTATGCCATTGAAAACGGCGAACCTGGCACAACCAGCGGCAAACAAGAGTATATAGAAAACCTGATCAACAGGTATATTTAGTTGATTGGGTGAGCGGTTGATTGGGTTTGACAGGTGTTTATTATAGAACTTAATCTAACTCAATCAACTTTTAAATAAAAAATAACTATAATTGTCAGCCAAACAATTAAACTTAAAATTAAAGCCAAATAATGAACTTGAAAACCCTTTCTATCGGCGATTATGCTGTATTTCTTTTCTACTTTATAGTAGTATCTCTTTACGGCTGGTGGGTATACCGGCGCAAAAATAAGAGTGACGGTACCTCCAAAGGATATTTTTTGGCCGAAGGTTCATTAACATGGTGGGCAATAGGTGCATCGCTGATCGCTTCGAATATCTCCGCTGAGCAGATGGTGGGGATGAGCGGCTCGGGTTTTAAAATGGGGCTGGCAATTAGTACTTATGAATGGATGGCGGCAGCAACGCTGGTCATAGTCGCCGTATTTTTTATACCAGTTTACCTTAAAAATAAAATAGCTACCATGCCGCAGTTTCTTCACCAGCGGTACAATGGCACTGTGGCTATGATCATGGCTATATTTTGGCTAATGCTTTATATTGTTGTGAACCTGATGTCGATACTTTATTTGGGCGGGGTTGCAATAGCAGGTATTTCGGGCTTGGACTTGAGACTTGTAATCGTTTTATTAGCGGTTTTTGCTATAATTATCACGTTGGGCGGCATGAAAGTTATAGGTTATACCGATGTTATACAAGTATTTTTCCTTCTGTTGGGCGGCCTGGCAGCTACATACATCGCGCTGCATTTGATAAGCGAAAAATCTGGTACAACCGGACTTTGGAACGGCTTCAAGCTATTACGTGCAGATGCCAGCGACCACTTCCAAATGATATTCAAAAAAGGCAACGCCAATTACCTCGATTTGCCGGGTCTTTCGGTGCTTATCGGCGGTATGTGGATCACCAATTTAAATTACTGGGGTTGTAACCAATACATCACACAAAGAGCGCTTGGAGCCGATCTTAAAACAGCCCGGTCAGGTATCCTTTTCGCAGCTTTTCTAAAGTTGCTTATGCCGGTTATTGTAGTGTTGCCAGGCATAGCGGCATACGTGCTTTATCAGAAGGGTATGTTTCACCATGAAATGTTAAGCTCAAAAGGCGTTTTAGATGTCAATAAAGCATATCCTTCGATACTTAACTTATTGCCCAATTACCTCAAAGGACTTTCATTTGCCGCATTAACGGCAGCTATTGTGGCATCTTTGGCAGGCAAAGCAAATAGCATAGCCACCATATTTACATTAGATATTTATAAAAAGGCGATAAACTCAAAAGCATCAGAAAAAAATCTTGTTAATACTGGTAAAGTAGCCGTAGTGGTTGCAATGGTATTGGGCGTTTTATTATCATTTGTCATTGGCGATATGTTAATGGGCGAAGGCAAACAAGGCTTCCAGTATATACAGGAATACACAGGTTTTGTATCACCTGGTATATTTGCCATGTTTATCTTAGGCTTCTTCTGGAAAAAGGCAACTTCAAATGCTGCATTATTTGCAACAATAGGTGGTCTTGGATTTGCTATCGTGTTCAAGTTTTTGCCCTATTGGACTAACCTTTCCTTCCTGCAGCCCTTTGGTTTTTCAAAGCTAAATGCCGATGGCGTCTATGAAATTCCTTTTTTGGATAGGATGGGTTTTGTATTTATAATCTGTATTGTGGGTATGTATATTATATCGATGATTGAGAACGCAAAAGGATTGCGTACAAACGGATTAGAGGTAGACGTAAATATGTTTAAGACCAACCGAAGCTTTGCGATTGGTGCTATAGTAATTGCTGTTATACTTACTGCTTTGTATACTTTCTTTTGGTAATAATATATTCCAAATAAAAACAGCGATGGGGTTACACCTCATCGCTGTTTTTGTTATAAGTACGCTGCCGCGAGTTTAGCAAAGCGTAACTCGTGGTGCGGCATTTGGGAAGCTTTCAGCTTCCACGCTACAAAAGCAGAAAGCTTATGCCATGTAATATCACGGGTTAAGCTTTGCTAAACTCGCGGCAATATGCTTTTGGTTCGCGGCAGCTTTCAAAATCCTATCGAATTCCCCCCATCAACAGGTAGCACCACCCCGGTTACATATTTGGCAGCATCCGAAACTAAATAATAAATAGCTTCGGCCACGTCATCGGGCTGACCTAATTTGCCCATCGGGGTGCGCGACATTACTTTTTGTTTGCGTTGCGGGTCGTCATCCAGCGCTTTTGCCGACATGTTGGTTTCAATAAATCCCGGTGCAACACAGTTAACCCTTATCCCTTCGGGTGAAAGCTCTACTGCCATTGCTTTTGTCATCCCTTCAATACCTGTTTTTGCGGCGGTATAGGCAATTACATAAGGTATGCCGTATTGTGCCGCCATGGAGCTAATGTTTATGATGCAACCGCTATTATGCTTTAACATCGTTTTGGCAACCTCGCGGCTTAAAGCAAAAACCGATGTTAAATTTGTTAAGATAACTCGTTGAAATTCTTCATCAGTCACTTCGGTAAAAGGCTTTTTTTGATTAACGCCGGCATTATTTACCAGTATATCTACCGGGCCAAATTCTGCTGTAATTTCGTTAACTAACTGTGGTATGGCTTTTAAATTAGCCAGGTCGAAAACTTTGTAGCTGCAAAGTTGCCCCAATTGATTTAAAACTTCTGACAGGTTAGTTTCATTTCTTCCTATCATAACAACCCTGATATTGTTTTCAATAAACTTTTTTGTGGCTGCAAGCCCTAAGCCTGATGCACCGCCCGTTATTATTGCAGTTTTAGATTTTAAATTCATTTTTTGACAGGGGTTATTATTTGAGGGGAAGATGATTCGTTTTTTTTAATGAAGATTCTCTGACGATCAGTTCCGACCGGAGTATCAGGCTATGGGTTTGTTGCAGGTCGTTATTGTTATCCAAATGGCCTATTAATATTTTTGCGGCAACCTCGCCCATTTCGTACCCTTTATAGTCAATTGTAGTGAGGTTTGGCTCAATCACGCATGATGTTGGGTCGTTGTTGAAGCCTGCAAAGGCAATATCCCCTGGTATTTTAATGCCGTCCTTTTTTAATACCTGCATACAACTGATGGCGCAGGTATCGTTGGCAGCGAATACAGCATCGGGCATTTCGGGCATTTTTAATATCGCTCGCGCAGCTTCGGCACCGGCTATAACACTAAGGTCATTGATGATCAGCAGATCTTTGTCAAATGGGATGTTATTATCCGCAAGCGCTTGTTTATAGCCATTAAAACGGTCGATATAAACGTTGCGTAACTGGTTGCCGCCAATATGCAATATTCTCTTGCAACCCTGTTCAATTAAATGAGCGGTGATGTTATACCCGGCTTTATAATTGTCGATAAATATACTCGGGCATTGATTATGCTCATATACGCGGTCGAAGAAAATAACAGGGATACCACGGTTAACAAAAGCCTCAAAATGTTCTATGTTTTCGGTATTGTACGCTAATGAAACCAACAGGCCGTCAACCCGGTTGTTGAACATTGCCTTGGCGTTACTGGCCTCCTTTTTCATAGTCTCGAGCGACTGGCTGATGAAAAGATTATAGTTGGCCTCGTTAACAACCTTCTCTATTCCCGCAATCACATCCGACATAAAATTACTATTGAGCCGGGGCACTATTACACCAATAATATTGCTCTTTTTTTTACGTAAACTGCTTGCAAACGAATTGGAGCGGTAGCCCATTTCGCTTGCTGCATTTAATATTTTTTTCTTCGTATTTTTGTTTATCCCGGGATGATCTTTTAATCCCCTGCTTACCGTTGCTGCCGAAATGTTTAATTTTTTGGCTATATCATAAATGGTAACTTCTTTTTCAGGTTCACTCATAATTACTGGCTAATTTAGCAATAAATATACAATCGGTTACAATAAAATTATATCCGAAACTTAAATAAAAATCAACACATTTAGGCATAAGAAGCACTAAAATATATCTTAACTAAACTGTGCTAAATTAAAAATAATATTTTTTTAGCAATCGATTGCTAAAAAATCTATATTTAACCTATCAGACTTTTAAATTTGAAAATAGTTGCAACAAATCTAATTTTTTCAATATAAACATAATTATAAAATAACGTGATGCCAACCATTAAACCAATCTTTAATATGAATAAATTTAAGCTACTTTTTTCTTTAATCTTTGTATGCCTCATAAATATTACCAGGGCGCAAAGTATCTATCTTGATCCGGCGAAACCAATTGATGAACGTGTTAATGACCTGGTATCAAAACTGACGCTTGACGAAAAAGTTCACCAGATGATGAATTCAAGCCCGGCTATACCCCGGTTAAATATCCCGGCATATGATTGGTGGAACGAGGCCTTACATGGGGTTGCCCGCTCGGGAGTGGCTACCGTTTTTCCGCAGGCAATTGCTTTTGGGGCTACTTTTGATGATCAGCTTATCCACAAAGTTTCAACCGCTATATCTGATGAAGCCCGGGCTATGTATAATGCAGCCCAGGCGGATGATTATCATCAGCGCTTTGGTGGCCTTACCTTCTGGACACCCAATATCAATATTTTCCGCGATCCGCGATGGGGCAGAGGGCAGGAAACATACGGCGAAGACCCATTCCTTACCGCTACAATCGGGGTTGCATTTGTTACCGGGATGCAGGGTGATGATCCTGACCATTTAAAAGTTGCTGCTTGCGCCAAACATTTTGCCGTTCACAGCGGGCCCGAGCGTTTACGCCATACATTTAACGCGGAGGCATCGCCGAAGGATTTGTTTGAAACCTATCTGCCTGCATTTAAGGCTTTAGTCGATGCCCATGTGGAGGCGGTTATGTGCGCCTATAATCGTACCAATAACGAACCTTGCTGTGGCAGCAATTTGTTACTTGACACCATTTTACGTGATAAATGGCATTTTAAAGGACATGTAGTTTCGGATTGCGGCGCGATAGCCGATTTTTATATGGGGCACCATGTTGTTCCGGGCCAGCCTGAAGCGGTTGCGCTGTCCGTTAAGCATGGTGTTGACCTTAATTGCGGCGATGAATATCCTGCATTGATTGAAGCTGTTAAACGGGGTTTGATCACAGAAAAAGAAATTGACGCTGCATTGGCAACTTTACTGAAAACCAGGTTTAAACTGGGGATGTTTGATCCAAAAGGAAGTGGGCCTTATGACCATATTTCAGAAGATGTTATAAACAGCCCGGAACACAGGCAGTTAGCCAAACAGGTAGCATTGGAGTCCATCGTTCTTGTTAAAAATAACGGCGTTTTACCTTTACGGAATGACCTGCCTAAATATTTTATCACTGGCCCTACAGCGGCTAATCTGGATGCAATAATCGGTAATTACTATGGCGTAAACCCGCAAATGACAACGATATTGGAAGGCCTTGCTTCTGGAATATCACATGCCAGCCAGATGCAGTTTAAGCCGGGTATTTTGTTAGACAGGCCAAATGCAAACCCTATCGACTGGACAACAGGCGATGCCAAGGCCTCGAATGTAACATTTGTTGCAATGGGAATTACCGGTTTGCTGGAAGGAGAAGAGGGTGAATCAATAGGCTCGCCAACTTATGGCGACAGGCTTGATTATAACCTTCCGCAAAACCAGATCGATTTCCTGAAAAAATTAAGGGAAGGCAACAAAAACAAAATTGTTGCTATAATTACCGGCGGCAGCCCAATGAATTTAGCCGAAGTGCAGCAACTTGCTGATGCCGTATTATTGGTTTGGTACCCCGGCGAAGAAGGTGGTCATGCTATTTCGGATATCATATTCGGTAAAATTTCTCCATCCGGGCGCATACCTGTTACATTTCCAAAATCGTTTGACCAGTTGCCTGCTTATACAGATTACTCAATGAAAGGCCGCACCTATCGTTACATGACAGCTGAACCATTGTACCCGTTTGGGTTTGGTTTAAGCTATACTTCATTCAGTTATTCAAATATTAAACTTTCGGCAACGGATGTAAAAAAAGAAACACCTGTTACAGCAGAAGTGACCGTTACAAACACAGGCAAAATGGAGGGCGATGAAGTAGTGCAATTATATATTACTGATCCGCAAACCGGCGATAACCCGTTGTTTTCGTTAAAAGGCTTTAAACGGGTTGGCCTTAAACCTGGCGAATCAAAAACCGTTTCGTTTGAACTTACGCCGAAAATTTTGCAAAGCATTAACGATAACGGACAGGCAGTGCAATTATCCGGTGACTACCGGGTTTATATAGGGGGATCGCTGCCAACAAAGAGGAGCGAAGAGTTGGGTATGCCTAAGGATAGTGAGGCTATTTTAAAAGTGAAATAAAAGCCTAAAAAATTTTGTTATGGCGAGTCACGAAGCAATCTCGTCGCATGCATAGGCGACGAGATTGCCTCCGCGCTCAGTGGGATCGCATGACATAACATGACATTCTCTCCCTTTTGTTACGATAAGCGTGCTTTTTAATTTGTCCCTATAAAAAAGATAATCTTATTTTTATCGCCAGATAACACAATAACTATGTTCAGTAATTTAGAACAAACTTTTCGCTGGTTCGGGCCAAATGATGCAGTTACATTGGCAGCCATAAGACAAACCGGTGCCACGGGTATAGTGAATGCCCTGCATCATATTCCTTGCGGGGATATCTGGAGCGTGGGTGAGATAAAAAGCCGCAATGAAATGATCAATGCGGCCGGCCTTGATTGGTCGGTTGTAGAGAGTGTGAATATCCACGAAAGTATAAAAACCGCAGGCCCGCAGCGCGATGAATATATTGCAAAATACATTGCCACGCTGAAGAACCTTAGCGACGTTGGCATAAAAACCGTTTGCTATAATTTTATGCCGGTGCTTGACTGGACGCGCACCAACCTTGATTACCGGCTGCCCAATAATGCTTCTGCTTTACGCTACCACGCACCCGCTGTCGCGGCTTTTGACCTTTACATATTGGAACGTGAAGGCGCATTCAATGATTTTACTGTAGCACAGCAGCACTACGCCAAAGAATATTTTGACAGTCTGGATAACGACGAAAAGCTGCATTTGACCAATACTATTATGGCTGGGCTGCCAGGTACTGATGATGTTTTTACTATCGATGAATTTAAAGAACATTTAAAAAAATACCGGGGCACTGATGCAAAAAAGCTTAAAGAAAACCTGGCGTATTTTTTAAAAGCGATTATTCCTGATGCGGAAAAACTTGGCATAAAAATGTGCATTCATCCGGATGATCCACCATTCCAGATCTTAGGTTTACCGCGCGTTGTTTCAACAGAAAATGATTTGCAGGACGTTGTAAATGCCTGTTCTTCACCAGCCAATGGTATTACTTTTTGCACTGGTTCTTTAGGCGCCCGGTGCGATAACGATCTGCCGGGAATAGTGAGCAGATTGGGCGAACATATCCATTTCCTTCACCTGCGAAACGTGCAGCGCGAACCGGATGGCAGCTTTTTTGAAGCCGACCATTTAAACGGCAGCAATGATATGTATGCCGTGATGAAAAATGTGATACTTGAACAAAAGAAACGGATAGAAGCAGGCAGAACAGATATTGCTATCCCCATGCGCCCCGATCATGGGCATAAATTGCTGGATGATTTTAACTACAACACTTACCCCGGCTATTCAATTATTGGCAGGTTAAAAGGTCTGGCGGAATTGCGGGGCTTAGAGATGGGGATAAAACGCAGCCTTGACCAGGATTAAACGATTTTTGGATTTACCGGATGATGATAGTACAAGCCAAATCCAATTAAGCCAAACCAGGATTAAGGGATTTTTTGGTGACAGTTTGAAGGCGTCAATATTAATTCGTATTGGATTTAAACAGCAAAGGCTGCCCGAAGGCAGCCTTTTGCACGAAATCAAATATATAATAAACTATTAGTAGCCGGTATTTTGTGTCATTGCAGGGCCTGAAAGCACAGCATTGATCTCATCTTGCGGAATTGGCCTTAAAACGTCAAAACTCTTAATATACTGATTTGCCTGCGGGTTATACATAGCAACCCTTCTGAGTAACGACCCTGTACGTACCAGGTCATTCCATCTGCGCGGCTCGTTGTAAAATTCACGACTATACTCATCCAGTAAAAAATCAAGCGTCACCTGGGCGGGCGTTATGTCCATTGCAGTAGCATCAGCTGCAGCTTGCGCCGGACTTTTGCTTGGGTCATAAGCTGCTCTTTCTCTTATAACATTCAGGTATTTAGCTGCGTTTATATTGTCGCCCAATTTTAAATAGGCTTCGGCAGCTACAAAATATGCTTCCGCAAACCGTATGATACATCGCGGTCTTGTCGATGGGTCGTTTGGCCCTACCCTTGTAAGATCGTCAAATTTTTTGGTTGTAGGGAAAATAACAGAGCTGTATTGGCTTGGTGTAATAATAACGCCTTTAAACTTCGCCCTTTGGGCATCAGTTACTTCATAGCCCGGCATCCATATAGCGGTATCTTTGCCGCAGATTAATGTACCGCGGGGAGTGGTAACACTATTTGATCCGATTACAGTATTCGAGCCGCCTGAAGGCGTTGTATTAGCTATCCATACCGTTTGAAAAGTTTTGTTGTAACGGGTATCCATTACTCTTTCGGCAAAAGCTTGAGTAAAAGTGTAACCAGAAGGTTCGGCACGGCTGTACGGGCGCCCGTTTGCAACGTCCCTGAACATCATCGATGTTCCACCACCTGTATTAAGGTTAACCGGTATAGTCTCCTCGTTATCCGATGCGGCCGAAGTAAGTGTTACATAATTCCATCTGAACAGGTTCGGCAACACATTCTGGGCGTTGCCCCCTGAGGCACCTGATTGATATTCTCCATAGGTTGTGTTGTTGTCATGATCGCTTACCAACAGCACCTCTTTGCCATAATCATTAGCCATGGCAAAGGCACTTGCGTAATCCTGCCATAAACCAATGCCATAAGTTGATTGGTTGGCTATCAGGGTGGTGGCTATCGTTGCCGCTTGCGTAAAATCATTTGCCTGTGCTACAGATGACCACCCCCGGGTAAGGTAAGTTTTAGCCAGCATAAAAAAGGCTGTAGCCTGTGTAGCTGTTTTACCAAGGAATGGCGCCGTTACTGTAGGCGGTAATTCTGTAGTTGCATCAGTAAAGTCCTGGATGATCTGGTTATAAACAGACGCTATCGGTGCCCGTGTGTCTGCCGATGAGGCCTGTGTATTAAAGGTAACATGCAGCGGTACAGCGCCATAGGTAGTTACCAGGTAATAATAACAAAATGCCCTTAAAAATTTAGCCTGACCAACATACAGGTTTAATGTTGAGGCAGGTAAACCTGATGCCGGCGCGAATTGCAAAATACCATTTAAAGTATTTATGTCCTGGTACCATGTGTTCCACATGCCACTAAAAGTACCCCCGTTTATGCCGTTGTAGGTGCTAAACATACCATTGCTTTGGGCGCTTACGCCGGCAAAGTTCTCGTCAGTACCTGCATACTGCGTTAGCTCAAACCCTTCGGTGCCATAATTGCTGCGAAGATCGTTATATACACCTGCAATGCCACCTTCCAGGCCACCCGGAGTACTTAAAAATGACGGCACGATAGAAGACTGGGGTTTTTCCACTAATAATTTTTTACAACTTGTTATGCCTGATAAAAAGGCTACCGCTGTAATAATGATTGATATTTTATTATATATTTTCATAATTGTAAATTATAATCGGTTAAAATTTCACACTTAAGCCAATATTAAAGTTGCGTACCGAAGGGTCGTTTGCGTTAACGCTAACCTGGCGGCCTGGAGCGCCAAAAGAAGATGAACCTTGTGCCAATGCGCCGCCGCCATACCCGTTTCCTTCCGGATCAGGGCCATATCCATCCTTAACAAAAGGAGAATATATTATAAATGGATTTTCGGCGGTCAGGTATATCCTTAATGAACTGATCCCTACCCGTGCAAGCAATTTAGGCTCGAAAGTATAACCAAAGTTAATAGCACGGACCTTTATGAATGAGCCGTCAACATATTCTGTTGTGGATCCATATAATGGTGCAGATGCGCTGCCATCAGGCTTTGGAAATGCATTTGTGGGATTAGTCGGCGTCCAGTAATCAACCTTTAGCTGGTTGTTCCTTCCCTGTTCAAAAAACGAATAACCGCCGGTGGCAACGTCAGCGCCAAGGTATGGAACCAAAACATCCATCCCCATCCTGGCATACATTACTACCGAAAGGTCGAAGTTTTTGTAGTTAAAACTGTTGGTTAAACCAGCTTCATATTGGGGCTGAAAGTTTCCTACAATTTGCTCGTCGGCAGGAGTTATTTTACCATCTCCGTTTACATCTTCAACTTTTATCTGTCCCGGTACTTGTACAGGTGATGTTTGCGTGGTGAGGCCAGGGTCACCAGTCTGCCAGATACCGATCTTTTTATAATCATATATCACTGTTGAAGGGTAGCCTACAAACCAGCCATCTGGAATGTCGACAAGGTCGCCGTTAGGTAGTGCTGTAACTTTGTTCCTGTCGAAAGAAATATTAAAGGCGGTACGCCATGTGAAACCGTTCCTGTTTTGGATGTTTACAGTGTTGATGGTGATCTCAAGCCCTTTGTCGTTTGTTGAGCCCAAATTCGAAATTTGGCTGGTTGCACCATTACTTGGCGGTAAAATGTTGTTTACAATGATATCGCTGGTGTTTTGGTTGTAAACATCGATAGTACCTGTAATACGGTCATGCAATATCCCGAAATCCACACCCATGTTAAACTCTCCGGTGTGTTGCCATTTCAAATCGGGGTTTGCAAGCTGACTAACAACATATGCCGAAGATTGGCCTGCTGTGGTTGTCCCGAAATTATAATAATTTGATGAAAGGGCGCCTAACGTTTGATATGGCGCACTACCCTGGTTACCTGTAACACCATAACTCACTCTTAATTTAAGTAAATCGATAGTGTTGATATTTTTCATCCAATTTTCGTTCATGATATTCCACGCTACGGCGGCGGCTGGATAAGTAAGGTATTGATGCCCTGGCGCAAGTACCGAAGCCCCGTCCCGGCGTATTGTTGCTGTAAACGAATATTTATCCTCGAAAGAGTAATTTACGCGGGCCATTTCAGATATTAAACCCCTATTGGCAAAGTAATTTGCAGTAGGGTTAGTGCTTGCTGGCGTCGCGAAAATACTTCCTGCCAGCGCAAGGTTGGTATTTTGTATATAGTCTGCCGGTAACCCTAAACCATTGAACTGCGAGTTTTCGGTATGGTCTTTCTCCGTGCTAAATAACCCCGTAAAGGTAAGGTGGTGTTTTTTGGCAAAGGTGTGGTCATAAGTTAACACGTTTTCAATTGTATAAGTATAAGCCTCATCATTGGTAACCTGCGTGGTGGCCTGGCTAAGGCTTGTAATATTGCTGTTTGCATAGGTATCAACGCCTGTATAGTTTCCCCCGTTTACCTGGGTAAAATCGAGGCCTACATTAATGCGGTATTTCAAATCTTTAAGGATATTTACTTCGCCGTATAAGCTGTTAAATGTCCTTAATTCTCTTGTTTGCGAATAGATAGCAGTTGGGTCTGTTTTCAACGTCAGCGGGTTAATCGTCGATGCATCTGTTGAGCCGGCTTGCGGCAGCAGGTTCAATGAGCCATCTGCATTGTACGGTGCAGTTAAAGGGCTTAATCTCAAAAGACCGCCTGTGATGCCAGTTCCTCCCGGGTTATTGTTGTAGCTTAATGTTGTTAAGCTATTAATGCCCACCCTGAAAATGTTGTTCAGTTTGTGATCGATAGTTGTACGTAACGAATACCTTGAGAAATTTTGATTAGGTACTGTAGCGGTTTGATCAAGATACCCGGCGGCCATTCCATATTGCGTGTTTTCATCGCCGCCGGAAAGTGTAATGTTCTGGTTTAAATTGTGGCCGGTTTGATATAGCAATTTCTGCCAGTCTGTTGAGGTGCCATTCGCTACACCCGCTACTTCTGCGGGGGTAAGCGGATAAGCTACAGTGCCGGGGTTCACAGTATTGAGCTGACCAGAGTATGCTTTAAATTGCGCATATTCAGGGCCGTTAAATACTTTTAGCTCGCCTAAAATATTCGAATTACCGTAGTACATATTATAGGTAACCGTTGCTTTGCCTTTTACACCGCGCTTGGTTGTTATTAATATAACGCCATTTGATCCACGTGACCCATAAATTGCGGTAGCTGATGCATCTTTCAAAATGTCCAGAGTTTGGATGTTATCCTGATCAAGGTCATTGATATTGCCACCGAAAGGGATACCATCTACAACAATCAGTGGTCCGTCCAGACTGTTAAGTGCAGATGAACTGGTCGAGAGCGAACGGCTACCCCTGATACGGATTTGGTCGGGGGCGCCTAAGCCAGCGCCATTACTAACAATGTCTACACCCGCGGCACGTCCTTTTAACTGGTCCACAACGTTTGTTGATGGCGCTTCTTCAAGCGTGGCACCGCTAACCGTTACCATAGCGCCTGTAACATCCCTCTTTTTTTGTGCGCCGTAACCTACAACAACAACTTCGTTAAGGTTGTTGGGGTTTGGTAAAAGGATGATCTGTAAATTTCTGCTTGTTGGCTTAACGTCTATATCCCTTGTAAAATAGCCAAGGTACGATACGGTAATTGTACTTACCCCTGATGGTAATTGCAGCGAAAAGCTACCACTGACATCAGTGGTAGTGGCTCCTTGTGCATCTTTTAATTTAACGGTGGCGCCGGGGAGCGTTTGTCCCTTTTCATCAACCACCTTGCCTGTAATGGTTGGGTTTTGGGCAAAAAGGGATGCCGAAAACAAGCTCATGCTTATAATTAAAAGCAATGTTTTACAGCTTTTGATAAGTTTAAGTTTTTCCATAATTAATTAGTGTAATAGGTTTGTATGAAAAGTTAATATCCATTATTTAATAGCCCTGGCTTGCCTTTAAAAAGGCCATCAATGAACGGCTTTCGTCCATAATAGTGGTTGAGTCGAATTTTCATCATTTTTTTTTAGTTTAATTGGTTGGTATATGAAATTGAATTGTTTAGCAATGTAAAAGCACAATGGCGCGGGCTTTTCAAATAAAAAGAGTATGCAGAAATAACACTACGTAACAGCACTATCTGGCTTTTCATCAGGTACTGGATTAAGAAATTTATAATTGGTGTATAACTTGGAATAAAAGTAGAAATAAAAATTAATAATGCAATCGATTGCAAAGATTTTTTTTATTTTTTTTGTTAAAAGAGAAAGCCGCTCGTCGATTTTTATAAAAAAATCATTTAATTCGATTTAAAAGAGTAAATAGTTTATTTCAAAAGCTATACAAATGATAAATTTATAAAATGTGTAAAAATGTCAACTAAATAGAGCTTACGAGGGTGTCTTTTTTTTAACTAATTCGGTGAATAAATATGCCTATGTAATCCGTTTTTTACATTAAAATCTGCGCATATTACTATATATTTGTAATCGATTGCTTAAGCTACTGAAGGCAATAATTCAGATATACTCTATAAACCAGTCCTATTGTTTAACTTGTTACATTTTTAAGAAAACGACATTATTATGGTAAGAAAATCCTTAAGTTTTTTAATACTCCTTTTATATACTATATATGCATCGGGGCAACAAACATCGTCCAAAGGGTTGAAAGATTTTTATAAAAACTATTTTCCTATTGGTGTGGCAGTTTCGGCGCGTGATATTAAAAACCCGCAAGAAGCCGCACTTATATTAAGCCAGTTTAATAGTCTAACACCCGAGAATGCCATGAAAATGGGGCCGATACACCCCGAAGAAAACAGGTACCACTGGAAAGATGCAGATTCGATAGTTGCTTTTGCACAAGCGCATGGGCTGAGGGTGAGGGGACATAACCTTTGCTGGCATGAGCAAACACCCGGATGGCTGTTTAAAGATAATGCCGGTAACCTGGTTACTAAGGAAGTATTGTTAAAGCGGTTGAAAGACCATATAACTACAGTAGTAAACAGGTATAAGGGCAAAATATATGCATGGGATGTTGTTAACGAGGCTGTTGATGACGACAGCACAAAGTTTTTGCGTAACTCATTATGGTACCAGATATGCGGTGAGGATTTTATAACCAAAGCTTTTGAATATGCACATGAGGCTGACCCTAAAGCGGTACTATTTTATAACGATTATAACACTGAACGCCCTGAAAAACGCGAACGTGTTTATCGCTTATTAAAGAAACTTGTTGATGCCGGCGTTCCTATAAACGGTGTTGGCTTGCAGGCGCATTGGTCGTTATATGAGCCGGATCAAAAGGACCTGGTAGCTACTGTCAAAAAGTTTTCGTCATTAGGGTTGAAAATACAGATCACAGAGCTTGATGTATCAATATATCCATGGGAAAAAAACAGGCGGGCGAAGCGACCAGGCGAGGTAGATGCTTACACGCCTGAGTTAGAGCAAAAGCAAGTGGATAAATATGCTGAAGTATTTAAAATATTCCGCGAATATCGCAATGTGATCACCGGGGTTACCTTTTGGAACATATCCGATAAGAACACCTGGCTGGATGGCTATCCTGTTCCCGGAAGGAAAAATTATCCCTTATTGTTTGATCAAAACCTTCAACCCAAAAAGGCTTACTGGAAAGTAGTTGATTTTAAATAATATGTATAAGTTTTTTAATTGAAGCACTATGAAAAACCAATTCTGTTTCGCTGCCTATATATTATGCATGGCATCTATATTCCCGGTTATTACTTATGGCCAGGCTCCGGGAGATAAATCCTACATATCATTTAAAAATGGCGCAGGCTATTTCCGGCTTTCAGGAAATGGAAAAGGGGCCGCGCTGGAGGTAGGTAACATGGAATACCCCGGCGTGGTAAGGGCTGTGAAAAGCCTGCAAACAGATATCACCGCAGTAACAAAAACTTCACCGGATTTACTAACAGGCAATGTTGGAAACGCTAATCAAATTGTGCTTATAGGCACCATAGGGAAAAACCCGCTGATAGATAAACTCATCGTACAAAAAAAACTAAACGTTACAGCCATTAAAGGCAATTGGGAAGCACATATTACAACAGTTATTAATAACCCCTTACCGGGGATTAGCCACGCGCTGGTAATTGTTGGCAGTGATAAGCGCGGGACTATTTACGGCATATACGATCTTTCTGCCCAGATCGGTGTTTCGCCGTGGTACTGGTGGGCTGATGTGCCAGTTAAGGAACAAAAAAAACTGTATGTAATACCCGGCAAGTACACTGATGGCGAACCTGCTGTAAAATACAGGGGCATTTTTATAAATGATGAAGCGCCGTCCTTTTCGGGCTGGGCTAAAGAGAAATTTGGCGGCGTTAACCATTTGGTGTACGAAAAAATGTTCGAACTTATTTTACGCCTTAAAGGAAATTATTTATGGCCCGCCATGTGGGGAAATGCTTTTAATGATGATGACAAGTTAGATCCCGTGCTGGCCGATGAATACGGGATTGTGATGGGTACATCGCACCACGAACCTATGGACAGAGCGCAGCAGGAATGGAAACGTTACGGCAAAGGCGCATGGAACTATGAAACCAACGGCGAAGTGTTACGCGATTTCTGGAAAAAAGGCATCGAGAACATGGGCAGCAAGGAAACTATTGTAACCGTGGGAATGCGCGGCGATGGCGATATGCCTATGACAGAAGGCAGTAATATAAAATTGCTTGAAAAAATAGTTGCCGATCAGCGTAAGATCATAGCCGATGTTACCGGTAAAGATGCACCAAAAACGCCGCAAATGTGGGCCTTATATAAAGAGGTACAGGATTATTATGATAAAGGTATGCGCGTGCCAGATGATGTTACGCTTTTATTATGCGACGATAATTGGGGCAATATTCGCAAACTGCCAAAATTGGGCGAACAACCCAGGAAAGGCGGTTACGGTATTTATTATCACTTTGATTATGTGGGTGGCCCGCGCAATTATAAATGGTTAAATACCAACCCTATCAGCAAAACATGGGAACAAATGCACCTGGCCTATGAATATAACGCCAAACAGGTATGGGTGGTTAATGTTGGTGACTTGAAACCGATGGAGTTCCCGATCAGCTTTTTCCTTGACTATGCATGGTCGCCAGATAAATGGCCCGCTAAACGACTTGATGAATATACAAAGCGGTGGGCTTCACAACAATTTGGCCCGGAGCATGCCGGAGAGATCGCAGACATTTTAACATTATACACCAAATATAATGGTCGCCGTAAGCCCGAGTTGCTTGACCAAAACACTTATAGCATTGTTAACTATCGTGAATTTGAATCGGTAGTTAATGAATATAATAGCCTGCGAGATAAAGCGCAGGAATTGCATAAAAAAATACCCCTTGAATATAAAGATGCGTATTACCAGTTAGTAATGCACCCCGTTGAAGCTTGTGCCAATTTAAACGAGCTTTATTATGATGCCGCCAGAAATAAGTTATACGCAGCACAGGGCAGGGCTGCAACCAATATAATGGCCGATAGTGTAAAGGAGTTATTTAAAAAGGATGCCGAAATATCCGAACATTATAATAAAGGCATAGCAAACGGCAAATGGGACCATATGATGGACCAAACCCATATAGGTTATACCTACTGGCAGCAGCCGCCCGTTGATAAAATGCCCGATGTAACTAATGTTGAGTTACCTGCAACGCCTCAAATGAGTGTTGCCATTGAAGGTTCTGCGGCGTGGTGGCCAAATGCCCAGGCAAAAGCCGTATTGCCCGGCTTTTATCCGGGTGAGGGGAGCCATTACGTGGAGGTATTTAACAGGGGGCAGGGCGCATTTAATTTTAAGGCCGAAACAACATCGCCTTATATAACTATCGAACCGAAAAACGGAAATGTAACCATTGGGCAGCGTATCTGGATAAATGTAAATTGGGCAAAAGCGCCCAACGGTATAAGTACAGCGTCGGTAACTATTACTTCCGCCGATGGGGATAAAGTAGCTATAGAAGCGGTTATTAACAACATATTGCCCCTGAATACGACTGGCTTTAATGAAAATAACAGCTACGTAAGCATTGAAGCAGAACATTATACCAAAGCGGTGGATAATGCTACGGCTAAATGGACAACAATACCCGATTATGGACGGACTTTGTCGGGCGTGATACCATCGCAGGCAACGGCAAAAAAACAAATACCCGGTGGCAATAGCCCGCATCTGGAGTATGCCATTAATTTGATTGATACCGGTATGGTAAATGTCGAGGCCTACATTTCGCCAACCATTGATTTCACCAATACAACCGGCTTGCATTACGCGGTTTCGATAGATAATGAGCAGCCGCAGATCATCAATATAAATGCCGATAAATCAGAAAAGACATGGAACAAAGATGTTGCCGACAATATTAAAATAATGATATCCAAACATCATATAACCAAACCCGGTGCGCATATTTTAAAATACTGGATGGTTGACCCGGCTGTGGTATTGCAGAAAATTGTTGTAAACACAGGCGGCGAAAAGTGGAGTTATTTAGGACCGCCGGAGAGTTATTTTAGTAAATAAGCTTCGCAATAACACTGGTAGAAAACCTAAATCGATAAAACTATCGCTAAATGTAATATATTAGCTTATTCAACAAATAACCAGGTATTTTACTTCAATTCGATAATTATGACGGCTTTGAAAATTAAAAAGGGCATATTTTATTTATTGCTTTTTATCCCGTTTATCGTTAATGCCCAATCCGTTAAAATAGTTACCAACCAGGTTGGGTACGAGGTTGATAAAGCCAAACACGCTGTTATTGTTGCGGATAGTAAGATTGATATAAATACTTTTAACCTTGTCGATGCTGAAACACACCACGTGGTATATGCAGGCAAACCGGTATTTAGCGGCCCGGTTAGCAAATGGAAAAACTTTTTGTTCTGGACGATTGATTTTGATGAATATAATAAACCGGGCACATACCAATTGCAAGTTGTTTTGCCCAATGGGGCAGTATCGTCTTATCCATTTGTCATCGGAAAAAACGTATTGGAGAAGGCTACCATATCAGATGTAGTTTATTATTTTAAAGGTCAGCGCAGCTCAGGTTTATTTGATAAAGCCGACCATCATTTGGCATTACCCTTTAAAACTACCGATACCATTGATGCACATGGCGGATGGTATGATGCAACCGGCGACTATGGCAAACACCTTTCGCACCTTTCTTTTTCATCTTATTTTAACCCGCAGCAAATCTCGTTAACCGACTGGGGCTTATTTAAAACCTATGAACTTTTATCAAAACGACCTGGTACTGATTTTCACCAGATAGACCGGCGGCTATTGGATGAGGCTATGTACGGCGCTGATTATTTGGTAAGGATGCAGGCCAACGATGGCTCGTTTTACCGCTCTGTCGGCGCACCAGGCCCGGGTAAATTGCCTAAGGACAGGAATATACAAGCAGATGAAGGCAGTTACCGCATAAAACAAACCAAAAACGATGCCTTTGGCGGAACCAGGACAGTAAAAAGCTGGCGAAGTTATGAATCAAGCTACCGGTCGGGTGGGGGAATTGCTATTGCGGCTTTGGCCATGGCATCGACCTACCCAGTGTCCGGCGAATTTAGTAATGCCAATTATTTAAAAGCTGCGGAAAATGCTTTTGCCTTTTTAGAGAGAGAAAATACAAAAATGGATTTTGATGGCAGGGAAAATATCCTTGATGATTATTGCGCCCTGAGTGCAGCTACCGAACTTTATAAAGTAACGCAAAAGGATGTTTACAAAAAGGTGGCTGAAAAAAGGGCCGGGCAATTAGTAAACCGCCTTGCATCATGGGGCAATTATAAAAATTACTGGCGGGCTGATGATAAAGACAGGCCGTTTTTCCATGCGGCTGATGCCGGATTGCCTGTTGTAAGTTTATTATATTATTATCCTTATGCTTCAGTGGAAATGCAGGCACATATAAAGGAGACAGTGAGAGCATCGATGGAATATGAATTAGCGATCACCCACGAGGTTAATAACCCATTCGGCTACAGCCGCCAATTGGTGCAGGATACTTTAGGAGACAGGCGCAGCTCGTTTTTCTTCCCTCACGGCAGTGATGCTGCGCCCTGGTGGCAGGGTGAAAATGCAAGGCTATCTTCAATAGCCGCGGCGGCAAGAATGGCGGCAAATCTTTTTAAAGATGATAAACCATTTCACGACCAATTAGATGCTTTCGCGCTCGACCAACTAAACTGGATATTAGGCCTAAACCCGTTTGACGCCAGCATGTTGCAAGGCACAGGGCACAATAACCCTGCTTATGGCTTTTTCGGCACTTTTGAATATACCAACGCACCCGGCGGTATAGTTAACGGAATTACATCAGGATTTGATAACGAAGATGACATCGACTTTAACCTTCCCTACAGCAAAACCGGCAAAGACTCCGACTGGCGCTGGGCCGAGCAATGGCTGCCACATACAACGTGGTACTTATTGGCAGTGGCGTTGAGAGAATGATTAACAGCTATATGCCATGAGCTCGTTGTTTAATCTATTCGGCTCGAATATGACTATAAAATGAGCCGAATAAGGGGTCTAATCGGCTCATTGCATTGCGGCTCAACAGGCGCATGTAACATTTTTGCGGATAGAGCTTTCCTTTTAAACCTATTTATAATTTTTCTCTAACTTGTACATCTAAAATTCGTCCAGATGAAAACCTGCAAATACCTTTTGCTATCGCTGTTAACTTTATTTACCTGCAATGCCTTCGCCCAGCAAGCTACTGATAGTCTATACCAGGTACGCGGCTTTGCTATATCAGCCCCAAAGCCAAACGGCGTTGATGATTTTGTTAAATTTATTAATGAGGAACTGGCGCCGCGTAAGGTAAATACGCTCATCATCAGGGTAGATTATAATTACGAATTTAAAAGTCACCCGGAGCTTCGGGACACGGCAGCGCTAACAAAACACGATGTTAAAAAGATAGTAGCGGCATGCAAAAAGAATAATATCAGCATTATCCCGCAGATAAATTTGTTGGGCCATCAATCATGGGCAGCCGGATTGGGTATGTTGTTAAAGGTATATCCCGAATTCGACGAAACACCATGGGTGAAAATGCCAGCACGGGCCGATTATAAATGGCCCAATGCCGACCTGCTATACTGCAAAAGTTATTGCCCGCTTAGTCCGGGGCTGCATAAAGTAGTATTTGATTTGATTGACGAGATAACAGACGTATTTGAAGCTAAAGCCTTTCATGCAGGCATGGATGAAGTATTTTACCTTGGGGAGGATAAATGCCCACGTTGTGCCGGGCGGGATAAAGCTGTGCTTTTTGCCAACGAAGTGCAAACTATTCGCGACCATTTGGCTGAACATAACCAGGAACTCTGGATATGGGGCGACCGCCTGATCGACGGCAGGACGACCGGCATCGGCGAATGGGCAGCAAGTTATAACGATACCTATAAAGCCATTGACCTTATCCCGCGTGATGTGGTAATATGCGACTGGCAATACGATAAAGATAACCAGACGGCGGTTTACTTTGCGCTAAAAGGCCTGCGCGTAGTAACCTGCGCCTGGAACCGCCCACAAGTAGCTGTAAGCCAGGTAGAAGACCTGTACCGTTCAAGGGCTCTATCGGGCAAAGAACTTAAAGGGCGTTTTTATGGGATTGCAGAAACCATATGGTCATCGCCTGTACAGTTTTTTAATGGCTATTATGGCAAAACACCCAGCCCGGCAGCCGGCGATAATACGCCCTGGAATACATTTAAGGTGATGTTTGATAAGGTGGGGGAGATGGATAAGGCAATTGCGGCTAAATAATGAGGTGTCATTAGTCCTTAGATAATTGTTGTATTTCCTGTCTTATCCTATAAATACTATTTTCATATTTTATTTTCAATAATTTCTGAAAGTTTAATAAATATAATATATTTGCTTTATGGAATTAATGCGTGTTATTGTTTATGCTGGTTTAAGTAAAAGTAGGGGAGTGCCTCAATTTCATATACAAGACTTACTTTGCATAGCTGGCATAGCACAAATAGCGCTGGTGATCGGCAGCCTGGTTATTCCGAAAATACTGAACTGGAAGCCAGAGCTGGGAAAAGTACGGCCGTTAATTAAACAGATGTTCTGGACATATGCAGCCTATATCCTTGTAATAAATTTATCTTTTGGATTACTTTCTGCCTTTGATTTCCGGGAGCTAATCAACGGTTCCAATCTTGCCATGGTTATTACCGGTTTTATAGCTGTTTATTGGGTATCAAGGGTTTTAATTCAATTCTTTTACTTTGACCGAAGGGATTTTCCCACAGGTAAGCTAAATATGCTTGCAGAGGTGTTATTGGTTGCGCTCTTTGTATTCCTCAGCCTGGTGTATAGCCTGGCGTGTTATACTAATTATATCCAAATCTGATCATGGTAGTGCTTTTGCATATTTTTTGTTTCGCGCTTTTGAACTTAATAATAGTGCTGCTTGGATATATATTTTTAAAAAGGCACATGGTATTAGAAAGCTGGGGCATGCTGATTGCAAGCATCCTGCTAATTTATTTCATTTTCCTTCATGACGGCCCGGTACTGCGTATGTTAGCAATAATTGCTACAACTTTTACAGCTATGAAAGTGGTTGCTGTAACAGTGGGTTATGAAAATAAAAATAAAAGTCGCGGCCTTAAGTTTAGCCAATGGCTGGCGTTTGCTATAGGATGGGCTGGTATGCGGGCGCAGCCTTTTGAAACTATGGGGGCAAATGCCCTGCCAAATGCCTGGCCAATGATAAAGTTTGGAATAAGCAGGGTTATCGCCGGGCTGTTGCTCATTCTATTGGCGCATATAATTGTTTCGCAGCACTTAAATTGCACTGTAACGCATATGTTGGTAAGCGCAATATTATTAGTTGCTTTAAGTTTGACTTTGCATTTTGGCGTTCTAAGTATAAGTGCAGGTGGGTGGAGGCTTTTGGGCGTTAACACTTATTTATTATTCAAAGAGCCAGTAAAGGCATTGAGCCTTGCGGAATTTTGGAGTCGACGTTGGAATATCGCCTTTAGTGAGATGACGTCAATAACTGTATATCGCCCCCTGAAAAATAAAATTGGGAGCGCAATGGCGTTAATGTCCGCCTTTATATTTTCCGGATTTCTGCATGAATTGGCCCTTAGCGTCCCTGTAAACAGCGGCTACGGTTTGCCGCTATTGTATTTTGTTATCCAGGGTTGCTTGGTGTTAGTCGAAAAAGTAATTGTTGATCGGAAGGTTAGATTCTTACAGCGTAATATTGTTGCCAGGTTTTGGACATTGTTTTGGGTGATAGCTCCTATGCCATTGCTGTTTCATACCCAATTTATTAAGGAAATAGTATGGCCGTTGGCGGGGTTGAAATATTAAGATATGTTCCTCATAAGAAAATAAATGCTATATTTATTCCAGATCTCGCGCTTATCATGGTTAAAAAGTTTACACATAACCCCTTGTTTATATTTTCCCCCTTCCTTTTTTACTATGTATATGTTATTGTTATAAATAAATGGCCCACTTTATATGGTGATGAGATACGATATGTTGATTTTGCGCATAACCTTATACATGGCTTTTATTCGCCGCCTGCGCCGCATATCAACCTCTGGAACGGACCGGGTTACCCGCTTATGATAGCACCATTTATTGCATTAAAAATACCAGTACTTTTTATTACTTTATTAAATGGCTTGTATCAATACCTGGCTGTCGTACTATTGTACAAGGCGCTACGACTGATCGCCACTAACAAAATAGCCCTGGCAGGCGGCCTTTTATTAGCTATTTACCCCAATGCTTTATCCATCTTACCCGTTTTGTACACAGAGGCATTTACCTGCTTTTTGGTGTCATCCTTTATTTACACTATTACCCTTTATTATACCAGCGAAAATAGGAGACATTGTGTAATAGCTGGGCTGATACTTGGGTACCTGGTACTTACAAAAATTATTTTCGGTTATGTGCTTATTATAAGCCTGGTTATTTGCCTGGCATGGTTGCTATTCAAAAAAATCAGGCCTAATTATTTTAAACCGGTAAAAATACTGCTTATTGCCTTTGCCGTTACACTGCCTTATTTGGTTTATACATGGCATATCACCGGAAAGGTTTTTTACTGGGGAAATTCAGGTGGGATGAGCTTGTACTGGATGAGCACACCTTATGAAAACGAGTATGGCGACTGGAAAGTCCCTGAACTAACTAATAATCAATACCCAACACTTTTTAAATCTAAAGAGGTGGTTGCTATCTTAAAGAAAAACCATTCGAAGGAGATGCAATTTATTTTAAAGCATAATGAAATTGAGCAGGATGCACTTTTTAAACAGGCTGCTATTAATAACATCAAAAACCACCCATTAAAGTTTCTCAGTAATTATTTTGATAACTATTCGAGGATGCTGTTCAACTTTCCTTATTCATATGCTTACCAGGATGCGGCCATAGTGCGCAATATCATAACCGGGTCGCTGATTTTATGGGCTTCGGTAATTGGTGTTGTTTTGACATGGCGCAATTGGCGCAGCATAATTTCGCCGGTAAAATTTTTGTTATTAATAACATGTATTTATTTGCTGCTGAGCGGGGCATTAAGCGCATACCCCAGGCAACTGGATGTTATGGTGCCTGTGCTGCTTTTTTGGATAGGCTATTTGGCTGCCAACTTGAAAAAGGTAAGCCTGAATTTTGCGGTTAAAGAAAGGTTGGAGGATATTGATTTGATGGAGATGGTGGGAGAAGACAGCGTTGATAATAACGCTTTTTAATTAGACCATAAACAATAACCGCCTAAAATAAACAATCATAATCTCGATGCCCCCATTCAAATAATTTTTCAATAAACCATTGAAAATTTATCAAAAAAATACAATATTTGAATAGTAGCAGCATCGCTGCAAAATAGTCCTGAATCTTTAACAACGGCGCCTTTCCGAAATGAGGAACCTATGATGAAAAAAACCGAAAATATCGATATCGCCATTGTCGGCGGTGGTGTATCCGGCGTTTATAGCGCCTGGAAGCTTAAACAAAAGTATCCCAACAAAAAAATTGTTGTTTTTGAAGGCTGGGACCACATAGGTGGTCGCCTTTTGTCAGTTGTACCGCCCAACATACCTGATATGGTAGCCGAACTTGGCGGAATGCGGATACTTCAAAACGCGCAGCCGCTTATTGTTGAGCTTATCAGGCAGCTAAACAAGCAGCTACCGGACGACAACCAAATTGAGTTATACGATTTCCCGGTAGATGAAAATCAAAATATAGCCTATTTGCGTGGCGTGTACCTACGGCTGTCGGACTTTGCTTCGAAACCCGATAAAGTACCTTATAAACTTTCGTTTTTGGAAAGGGGCGGCTCGCCGGGTGGTATTGTTGTTAATGCAATTGAGCAAATTGTACCCGGCATTACCAATCCTAAGTTAACCGAAGAACAACGGCGTGTAATGGCACGGGAAGCCTCATTCGCGGGGGAGCCACTTTATAAGCAGGGTTTTTGGAATGTATTATACCGGGTGATCAGCGGTGAAGCTTACCAATTTGGTTTGGATGCAGGTGGCTACAATTCAACCTTATCCAACTGGAATGCGGCTGACGCTATCCCGTGGTTCCTGACGGATTTTGGCATTGTACCGCAATACAAAGGGTTTAAAAACGGGTTTCAGCAGGTGCCTAAAACCCTTGCCGATTTTTTTGTGAAACTTGGCGGCGAGATACGCCTTAACACAAAGCTCAATGGTTTTGAAAACGTTGACGGCAAGTTTCATTTAGCCTTTAATGAAACCACCGTTATTGCAGATACTTTGATATTGGCCATGCCACGCCGCTCGCTTGATCTGCTTGCGCCAACAAGCCCGCCTTTACAGCGGGCGAAGCAGTTGATAACCAGCGTTACGCCCCGGCCACTTTTTAAACTGTTTACCACTTATACCAACCCATGGTGGATGGCTGCCGGGTACACCGATGAAAAAACAGGAAAGTTTGTGCCTGTCGAGGCTGGTCGCAGCGTTACCGACCTTCCCGTAAGGCAAACATATTATTGGCCGTTAAATACCGGGAAGCCTGCTACAAAAGGTGAATCGATGCTATTGGCCAGTTATGATGATGGCAACAATATAGGTTTTTGGGACGGCTTGCGCCCGCAACGCAAACAGGCCTGGAGTGAAGGCCTGCAACATGCCAAAATTGAAGCCCCATTTTTAGGGGAAGAAAAAAATGACAAGACCGACCTTGACTGGTTTGAATATAAAGCTCCCATTGCAATGGTTGAGGAAGTAGCCAGGCAATTACAACTGATGCACGGCCTTAGCCACACGCCAATTGTTAAAAACGCAGCCTTCCGGGATTGGGGCGAAGACCCGTTTGGCGGCGGATGGAACAGTTGGAATATTGGTGTAAAAAGCTGGGAAGTAAAGGAGCAGATAACGCAACCTATAGACGATTTACCGCTTTACGTTTGCGGTGAAGCATATTCAGATGCCCAGGGCTGGGTTGAGGGCGCTTTGCAAACTACGGATATTATGCTGAAGAAAGTAATGAAAAAATAGAACGGCGCTTGATTAATATAGGAAATAACAAAGCCCGATTTGCCACAGCAAACCGGGCTTTTCCAGGTACTCCCAACCATAAAAAGGTCGAACCAATTTTTGGAATATTTGCGTAAAATTGCCTCATTATCAAAGACATTGGGTCTTCATTTCTGCTGATTTGATCCATACCCATCTTATTGAACGGCCCGAAGGGTAACAACAACGCTCGTATGACCGGTATCAACACCGGGATTAAAGCCAACTTTCATCAAAAAATCGCCGGAATAGACACTTTGCGGACTGATACCGGATAATTTTCCCGGGTACAGGTTAACCTCCGTCAACTTGTACCGCTTTGCAGGGTCAAGTCCTTTGAGCCGGATAGGTTGCTTCGTTCCCTGGTCATAGCGATAATTAACAAGATAATTGAACATAACAGCGGATGCTTTTGCAGAATCTACATACATAACGGACGCAACGCTGCTTTCCTGCGGATCGGACAAGCGGTATTGTTGTCCCTGCCAAATTACCGGCTTCAGGGCGTCATAGGTTTTTACGGCATTTTTGCAAAATTCCAGGTCCGCAGGCTTTAGTTTATCAATCACAATGTCAAACCCAAGTTTGCCCATCATCGCTACGTCCACATGAAACTTCAACGGCTCATTACCCGAGTCTGTTACATGGTTGGAACTTGCTATTGCGGGGTAGAAATAAGAATACTCCCATTGCATAAAAATGCGTTCAAGTGGGTCGGTATTATCGCTTGGCCAATATTCTGTAAAGTATTGCAGCGCATTATAGTCCACGCGACCGCCGCCCCCCGAGCAGAGCATCATTGGGACAGCCGGATATTTATCCCTGATACGTTTTAATACCAAATACAGGCCCTCAACATAATCGACATAGAACTGGGACTGGGCGTGCTTGAGATAAGCAGAATAAGCATTATAGATGACCGCGTTGCAATCCCATTTGATGTAAGCTAATTTAGGGTCGCGGATGAAAAGTGAATCGATTACATGAAACACAAAGTCCTGAACGGCGGGATTGGTAAGGTCCAGCACCAATTGGTTTCTGAAATAATATTCCTCCCTGTTAGGTTGTTTCACCACCCAATCCGGGTGCCTGCTATACAATTCGCTTTTGGGGTTGACCATTTCCGGTTCCACCCATATGCCGAATTTTATGCCTTCGCCATCAGCCTCGTGGCCAATTGACGAGATACCGTTGGGTAACTTCTGGCGATTTTCCTGCCAGTCGCCTAATCCGGCATGATCGTCATTCCTTGGATATTTATTCCCAAACCAGCCATCATCCAGCAAAAACATATCTACGCCAAGCTGTTTGGTGTTTTTTAACAGCTGACGTAGTTTATCCTCATTAAAATCAAAATAGGTTGATTCCCAATTATTCAACAGCGTAAGGCGCGTGCCCTTGCCGTCAAGCAATTTATAATTACGCGCCCAGGATTGCAGGTCCCGGCTGGCCCCGCCTTTACCCATTGTAGAAAAAGTATAAACAAACGGCGGCGTTTCAAACTTTTTGCCCGGTTTTAAATGATATGCAGAAGCGTAATTATTGATCCCCGAGATAATCCTCAAATTATTCTCCGGGTCTACCTCAAAGTCCTGCCGGAAGTTACCGCTCCATTCCAGCGCACCAAACAATACATTGCCTTCATCTTCGCTTGCAGGTTTATCCAGTGATACCATAAAAACCGATGGCATAAAAAGATTTGCGCGGGTACCCAGCTTACTGTCAAGCGTTTTGATGCCATGCGTTAGCTGGGTTTCTTCGGGCTGCATCTCTTTTTCCCAGTCGCCATGGTATTGACGCAGCCAGTAACTACCTGACTTTAAATACAGATTTGCCGAAGCAAATTTTTGCAGCACAATATCATCTTTTTCGTGATTGACAATAACACTCCATTGCTCGATGACATTTTCTTTATAATAAGCCTTGTAATAAAGTGTTACTTCGATGGTATAGACAGGATCTTTCATCACAATCTTCAGCAACTCAACATCCGGTGATATTTTAACAGTTGTGTGGCTAACATATTGAAGATCGAGCGATTGATTGCCATCGGCATGTGTAACAGTGATAGCCGGTTCAAGCAAATTCCTCGACCCGGAGGAGGTATATACCGAATTATACATTCCGGTATAATCGGCCTTTGATCGTTCTACCGCCGGGAGCGCACTATAATCTGATCGATTATCCAGTTTAACGCCCAGGTATATATAATGCAAACGCTTTTGCGCATCGGCCTGTATAACGAGCGCACTTTTGCCTGTTTCTAACGAAATGACCGTATCCTGCGATCTGGCGGTCTGGCCTATCGATAATAAACCGATGAGCATTGGTATGCCGCGTATGCAGGCTGATAATGGTTTCTTCATTTTTTTGGTTGTTAGTGCATTGAGATGGCTTGGTCCACCTCTTCCAGGTTTTTCCCCTTCGTTTCTTTTATCCTAAATAAAGCAAATAAAAACCCGGCTGCACATATCACGGAATAAATATAAAAAGTGTTCTCCTTCAAACGTTCAAACAGCGGAGGAAAAGTGAATACTAATATAAAATAAGCAAGCCAAAGGCATACTACCGCGATAGTAATAGCCGCAGCACGTACGCCAACCGGGAAAATTTCGGAGATCAGCACCCATATTACCGGGGCTAATGTCATAGCGTATGTGCCGATTGCCGCTAAAAGCAGGCCCGACAACATGCCTGAGCCCGACTGTAATGCATTTACAATAAGCACATACAACACACTTAAACCACCGGCCCCTATCAGCATCAGCGGCTTTCGGCCCAATTTATCAACAAGGGCCATTGCCAGAATTGTAAACACCAGGTTTACTGCGCCGATGAAAACCGTTTGCAGAAGTTGGTCGTCTTTTGAGGCGCCGATGCTTTGAAATATTTTTGGCGCATAGTTAAATACGGTATTTATGCCGCAGAATTGCTGAAACATTGCAAGGCCGATCCCTGTTAAAAGGGCTGGCAATACCGCACGCTTAAATGCTGCAGCATAATTTATCCTGGCTGTGCCGATAACGGATTTTTTGATCACCGACAAGGATTCGCGTACGTATAGGTCATCTCCCATTTTACCCAGAATAATTTCGGCGGCCTGCATTTTATTGTTACGGATGAGCCATCGCGGGCTTTCGGGTAAAAAATATGCCCCTACCAGGAACAACCCGGATGGTACCACACCCAGGCCAAACATCAGGCGCCAGGCATCAACACCATTATTCCGCAATGTATAATTGACCAGGTTTGTGATGAGGATACCCAAAACAATGGTTAGTTGGTTCATCGCCACGAGGCGCCCCCTTATGGCTGCCGGAGCTATCTCAGAAATGTACATGGGCGATAGCATTGATGCCATACCAACACCTGCACCTGCCGCAAACCTTGCTACCAGGAAGAAATCGCGGTTTGGCGCAATTGCCATAGCAAGCGACGAAACGGCGAATAATGCTGCGGCAATCATGAGGCCCGGCCTCCGGCCATATTTATCAGCTACCTGCCCGGCAAATATGCACCCCACTATGGCCCCAATGGCCAATATGCCGGTGGCAAAACCTTCCCAATAGGAACTAAACGCAAATTGCTTTTGCAAAAATGGTAAAGCGCCTGATATTACTGCGAAATCAAATCCGAATAAATACCCTCCCAATGCCGAGATGAAAGAGATGCCTAATATGTACCGGTTCTTAAAATTTGATTGCTGCATTTTTAAGGTTTAAATCATTGTTAATTTCTATTCACAAACGGAGAACTCATAGATGGTTTCACTTATCATACGCTGACCTGGCTTCAAAATGGTGCCGGGGAAGCAGGGGTGGTTTGGAGAATCCGGAAAAGATTGCGTTTCCAGCGCTACAGCCCCATGTTTATTGTAAGCAACGCCCTGGGGGCCAATAATATCGCCCAGCCAATCATTGGCGGTGTACAGCTGCAATCCAGGCCTGTCTGAATATACTTTTAATACCCTTCCAGACATCGTATCTGAAAGAGTAGCCACCAATCTCACCCGGCCGGCTATGTAATCATTCAAAACAAAGTTATGGTTGTAACCGCCCGATGCCATTACACCTGCCATATTGGTTCCGATCTCCCTGGCACATAAAAAATCCATCGGGCTGCCTTCAACCGGCAAAATTCTGCCTGTGGGCAAATTATGCCCGTCATTTTCTGTATAGGCGCCTGCATTTATCTGCAATGAGTGCTTCAATATATCACAGGAGGTAAATCCACCCAGGTTGAAATAGGAGTGGTTGGAGAGATTTACGGGTGTACTTTTGTCGGTAACAGCATCATAAATAATTTTCAGCCTATTGTTCCGGCCCAAAATATATTTTACGGTTATCCATAAGTTTCCGGGGTACCCCTCGTCACCATCGGGACTAAAATATTCCATAATAACCCCTGCCTCCGTTTCTTCCTGGATAAAGGACCTGATCCTCCACACTTTTTTGTTGAACCCCTTAAAACCGCCATGCAAGTGGTTCACCCCGTCATTTTGCGAAAGTGAAAAAACATTCCCATCTAATTCAAATTTTGCACTTGCTATCCTGCCCGCATACCGCCCTAATATACAGCCAAAATAATGGGGGTTGTGCTGGTACCTGCTAATATTTTCATACCCTGCCACAATGTTATGGTGTTTGCCGTTACGGTCGCTTGTAAATATGGCGGTTATAGCGGCCCCCAGGTTCGACATCTCTACAACAGTATTATCATTACTGATCGTTATCAGATATAGAGGATCGCCGTCCAGGAAACCGCAATGGTCACTTGATACCGACAACTGCGCTTTGTTGCTATCTAACATGCGCCTTACTTATTTGGTGAAAAAAATCGGCCATTCGCAGGTGGACCGCAGCGCCCTGGTGGTTAATGTCAATATCTAAAACCTTTTCAAGTAATACCTTGCCCTGTTCAATTTCCCCGAGCCCCATTTTACCCAAACCGATGAGGTAGTTGCAAAAGATGTAATTCCTGCGGTTTATATCTATGTCAAACACCAGCATATCCGGCAGCGAAACCGCAAAATAATCTATCCTTATTTCATCGTTCATATGTTCGGTTCCGAAATCAATAAAACGCCGGAATATTTCTTCCGCCTTCTGCGGCTCGCCAAGTTTTTGCCATGCAAGGGCCTGGTACAATATCTTATCCGGCTGAGGGTCGTTATAATAGATGGCCTGTACCGGTACGCTGTTGCCGGCTGTCGCCGCAACAAACCTTGCATTGGCCAAATCATTTTCCTGCAATCCCTCATGGGCGCACCCAAGTAAATAGTTTATATCGTTTTCCGGCGTGCTGTATAATTTCCCTTCACCCAGGTTCTCGGGATACTTTTCAAGCTTACATAACAGTTCAACAGCTTTATGATAATCGCCATCCTGCAAAGCCCGTTTAGCCTGTTCGATATGGCAGAGTAAAAATTGCCCTATAACCTTACCTTCGCCGCCCTCCCATGGATGGAATTTGCGTGAGGCCAATAATTCCATCACTGTTTCGTATTCACTGATATTGTTGAGGATGGTAACCCGTTCAAGATAAAGGTCATCGCGCTGCATCACAAGATGCGGGTATTTATCAAGTAGTTGAAGCCGTTCCTTAAACGGTTTGCCGCTGATCTTATACAATTGGTCCAGCTCCATCAGCACGCGTGCATCAATGAGATCAAGCTTAAACGCTTGTTCCATTTCTGCAAGGGACCGTTCGCGTTCGTTTAGTTTATTGTAGTAAGCCAACGATAAATTGCGGTGAACCGTGGGAAAACCGGGATCCAGCTTCGCCGATGTTTCCCAGCAAATAATCGCCTCATTGTATTGGCGCTTATCATACCAAAGATTACCCAGGTAATAATATGCCCTGGCATCGGAAGGGTTGACGGTGACTGCATTTTGAAGGATGAGTACTTCCTCTATCTTGTTCGGAAAATAAATAGCCTCGTTGTTAGCGGCAGCTTGTCCGGCATGTAATTTTGCTTTTTCAAAATCGCCAAGTTTTGTTGCAAACCAACTCTTATAGTATAGCACGATTTGATTTTCCGCACGATAGCTTTGTTCATATCCCTCCAAAACCAACAATGCATCCCGTTGCAAACCGGCCTGCCCGTAACTTAATGACAACTCCAGGTAATTATTAGGCTCGCTACGCGTCAGGTTAGTGATATTCTTCAGTTTCGCAGCAGCATCTTGCTTTTCACTTGCAAGCAGGTATTCTTCAAACAAACAACCATAGTTGAACGGGTCTATCACTAACGACTCCATGATAAACGCCAATGCTTCACCAGGCCAGCCACTAAGGCGCAACAATGAAGCTTTAAGGTGCCTTGCAGGCGAGCTGTGATAATTGCGTACCAATGATTTTTCGACCAAAGCCAGTGCTTCTGTTGTTTTCCCTTGCGCGGTTGCTATTCGCGCCAGCTCCAGGTAGGCACTATGCTGCATAGCATCGTTCCAGGCTGCCTTATAAAAAGCGTCAAAAGCCTCATCCGGCCTATTTTGCAATTTAAGGCTCAAGCCGAGATTGAAATAGGGTTCGCCATCATACGGGTTTGGATTCCTTTTGGTAATGGTTTTGATAGCAGTCCTGAAATATGGTTCGGCCTTTGCAAACTGGCCTCTTTTTAACAACAATAAACCGATGGCGTTATTGCAGCGGATATCGCCGGGGCTTCTCCGCAACGCTTCTTCATAATAATCCAGCGGATTATAAGTAGCATGCCTGTATTGCTCCAGGTGCAACCCGTTTAAAAACAGGTCCTCAATCTGTTCAATTTCCGCAGGTTGTTTTGCGGCTACTGCTGCCGAAGGGATTTCCTGGTCTGTATTTTTTTCGGGTTGATAGCTAACCAGTGTCAAACCTTTATTATCCGCAACCACTATTTGCAGCTCTGTTTCGTCAAGATCGGCCGGGATGCTAAAATTGGAATCAAATATCATATCCGGGGCTATGGTTGCCGTAAAGCTTTTTACTTCGTGCCCGTTACGCAACACCTTAATTACGGCATGCTCATATAAGGCGGTGGCATAAACCTTTACAAAATAATCGTTGCCTTGTTTTCCGGCGCTGATCATAGCCTCTTTAGTTGCGTTTTTTACCACGCCTATTTGTGCATAAGGCATAAAATACTGCTCAAAAGTTTTGCCTTCATTGGGCTGGATCCACGAGAAATCGGGTTGGTTATCGGTGAATACACCTGTCATCAGCTCAATGTATGGCCCATCCTCATCGGTGAGGTTGCGGTCCCAGGCAAAGCCGAAATCGCCATTACCCCAGGTCCATTGTTTTTTGCCGGGCGATACGTGGTGATCGGCTACGTGCAGCATACCTCCCTGCGTGTCATGCTCATAGCAACCCATAAAGTCGTATTTTGACTGTATTGCCATATACGATGTGGGCACAGGGATATTTTTATAGCGCGAAATATCGGTACCGGGAGCATAGTTTACTTTGTAATAAGTGCCTGTTGCTATCGGGAAATCGGAAACATCCCTCTTGCCATGATCAAAAACTGCGTAAACATCCGGTGGGAAAACGGATTGATAATAATCGTTGACCTTGACTGCCGGATTTGCCCACCACAAAAATGTTTGCGGGAATGGCGTAGGATTAAAAAGTTTGCCGCTTATTTCCAGGTAGGCTTTGCCGGGATATAGCGTAAAACCTGCCATACCTTTTGTGCGAAACATGATCTCCAGTTCGTTGACCCAAACAGTTTTACTGCCATCCGGATTTTCCTGTATTTTATAATCAACCGGCGAGAATGTGCTGGGGCGATGATGCTGCGGCCAGTTAAACTCAATACCCCCGGATATCCACGGGCCTGCAAGGCCAACCAGGGCGGGTTTTATCACCTGGTTATAATATACAAAATCGCGTTTTTTAACTTTATCGTAGGCCCTTTGCACCCTGCCGCCCAGTTCGGGCAATATCATTATTTGCAGGTATTCGTTTTCAATGAATACAGCTGTATATTCCTGGTCATGTTTTTCATCTTCTATCTTTTCAATTACGGGGTGGGGATAAACTACGCCGCTGCTGCCCTGATACACTCTTTTCTCGAGGAACATCGGGTTCTTTTCAGGTTCCCCGGTTCTGTAAGTAGGAATGCTGACTTGTTCAACCCAGGCTTTTACTTCCATATATTATACTAATTTATTATTTTTTATTGGTTAGATGGTACCAGCTTCACCATGATGGCATCAGCAGTTGGTATGCTAAAAGAAAACGAATCCTGGCCTTTTGCTATTTTACCTATCGGCTGGTCGGTCAGGAAATCTTTAATGATATACTCACCGCTCCCGAGTCCGAGGTCTGCGCGGCGCCAGGAACGGTCGAATTGTTTTTTTGTATCGAAATTGAATAACGAAAGCAATGTTTCAGCACCAGGCAGGTAAAATGCTATTTGCTGATCAAATGTCTCGCCATCGGCAAATATCAAAGGGGTAAATGCCTTCGGGTTACTAAAATAGGCACATAAATATTTGTTATCCAGGTATTTTTCGGCCCTTTCGTCAGCGAGTTTGTCGCGATAATCGGAGCCGTCGCCCAGTATACTGCCCATTGACATCATTGCAAACAACCGCGTCCTGATCTCATTTTCGGTCAGATCGTGGTTCTTTTCAAAGTTCTTCATAATGGCCACGTCCATGTTGGTGTATGGCCAAAGCGTACCCTGCACCCACCATAAATGCGAGCCGTTGGCTAATGACCCTTCCGTACTGCCATAATGCGGAAACCCCGGCTCATCATCGCGCAGGTGCGAATAAACATCGGTTGATACAAAACGGGTATGCGCATACTGGCTTGGGAACATGGGGGAAATGGCTTCCGTTATAAAAACGTCCTTTCCCATGATCGAGTCCGCCAGTGCCTTCAGCATTTTCATGCCGTAGTTATAAGCCTGCAGGCCGGTACGCACATTTGGATCATAGCGCCTTGTCGACTCCAATGCGCCCGCTGTCAAAAAATCTATCTTAATAAATTTGGCGCCGATTTCTTTCGCCTGCTTTAAATTGTAAATGACAAACTGACGAACGCCCGGATGAGTTGGGTCCAACGCAAGGCACCCCCAATCGCCATTTTTAAACCAGATAGGTTGATTTTTGTCATCACGAAGGACTACATCTGACAAATTATAATCCGTTCCTTCAAGCTTTGTATTTTCTGTATTATTTTTCCAAGCCCATTTGGCAAACGGAATAAAATAGAAACCCAGCTGCTGGTTCTTTTTTTCGATATACCTCCCAAAAGAAGCCAAAAGGCTTGTTGTGTAAATTGATTGATCATAAGAGTCGATACTAATGACCGGTTTTGAATATTTGTTAAAATTGGGGAGTGTCTGGATAAAATCGGCTATTTTAGTTACGTCCTTTGGCATCATTCTACCCTCATAACCTAATACGCCTTCAACGCCAAAGCTGTTCCAGTAAACCGGCGCATTGCCCTTCCAGCTAAGCTTGCCGTTAACAAGGGCATTGGCATTACCGTATTCAACAAAACCTTTACGTGTGTCCCCTCCGCATAAGTAAATGAAGGACGAATTAACAGATTTGCCTTTCATGGTCCCGTGGGGGGCATGGTCATGCGTACCATCGTTGCCGCCATAGTCCGGCGGGAGTGAAGGGTTATCCGCAGTAGCTGCGCCATCGTAAATTTTCAATGAGTCGATAACGCCCTTTTGTGCCGAGGCACGGTAAACGATACCCGTTTTCCAGAAATCATGGGAAATACTGCCCATTACCAAACCTGAGAAATCATCATTGTTATATGATGAAGCAAATTCAAAGCTGATACCCGTAAATGCCGGTTTTCCGGGTTCCCATTTACGCTCCAGTATATGCGACCAGTTATCATTATCAAACGGCACATCCAAAAAACGAGGTTCGGCGCCCGGTTGCAATAGTTGTGCTTTTTCCTGCGGAAGCACCGCAAGTGCGCAAATATCACTGGTTTCCAGTTCCATAGTTGTGCCATCACCTTTTACCGCAGTAACATTGGTAAGCAGGTACGGATGGTCCTGGTATACCAACACCTGCTGCGTGAGTGTGATACCTGCATCATTGCCGGAGTGCCGGATTATCACACGGATACCTTTACCGAGATCATTTTCAAATTCACCGGTAGCCGCCTGGTGTACCCTGCACGCCGAGGTGGAAATATAGCCGTCGGTTAACTCGTTTACATAAGCAATGGTGTTGTCCAGCACAACACCATTGCCAAAGCGATAGTTTAAACGCCCTGTTTTATAATTTACCGATACCGACGATCCGCCCGTACTGACTACAAGGCTATCATCATATTTTGTTACTTTTTGTGCCGAAACGGCTGCCGACAGCAGCAATAAGCATGGTACCAGGTATTTTATAACGGCGCGTTTTTGAAACTTCATCTATTATTTTATTTAACAATTAATATCCCGGGTTTTGCGCTTTTAAACCCAATGCCTGGTTGTTTTGCAGCTCGGTTAATGGGATCGGGTACAGCATATTTTTCGAAGATACATTCTGCTTCGGATGAGGATCGCTGCCGCCACCTCTCTCAACATAAGGATTGTCACGCTGCTGTACAAGAGATACAAGCAGACCGGTACGCTTAAGGTCGAACCAACGCCATCCTTCTGCTCCCAATTCCCGGCTGCGTTCGTCCATAATTTCACTGCGCAAGGTGGCCTGGTCGGTTATTGTAAAATCAAGACTGCCATTACCAAAAGCACGTTCACGTATTTTGTTAAGCGGCGCTAATGCATCTTGCATCTGGCCCAGCTCATTAAGTGTTTCCGCATACATCAAAAACACATCTGCCGAGCGCAGGTAGTACAGGTTCTTGCCTGAGTGGTATACATCAATATCGCTGGAAGAAATATCGTATTTTTTGACAGTAGGCTGTCCCGGATCCCACCACCAGGAGTCGCTGGAACCAGAGTTGGGGTCATAACGATAGCCATTGATGGATGCGTTGTAACGGGCATCATATTGATATTCCCACGAATAAGGCCTGGCAAAAACTGAATCTGCATAAAATGAAGTAGTGCACACTACGGTACCGCCGTAGCCTGGGGTATGGGTATTCCATGCTTCCCCTTGTATTGGCGGTCCTGCATAAGAACCATAGAGGTTTTGGAGACCTTGTGTATCATTCGAATTATCTGTGGAATACTGTATCTCGAACAGGGACTCTGCATTATTTTCGTGCTGCCCGTCAAACAGGTCGGCATAATTGGCCAATAAACTGATATGATAATTATTGATTAAATCCTCAAATGCTGTTTTGGCATCGGTATAATCATGCAGGGTAAGATATACTTTACCAAGTAACGCTTCGGCAGCTTCGACACTTGCGCGGCCTATATCATTGCCGGTAAGTTTGCTTTTTGGCCAGCAATTGGCCACCGCGAACTTCAAATCGGACTCAATCTGGCTATATACCTGCGCCTGTGGAATGCGCGGAAGGCCATTTGCAAACGATGTATTTTCAAGCGGCATCGGCACATCGCCATATAGCTGTACGAGGTAAAAATAGTACAACGCACGCATAAAACGGGCTTCGCCCACCAGGCGGTTTTGGACGGAGGGTTCGGCAAAATTTTTGATCTGCGGTATGTACAGTATTGCTGCATTGGCGTTAGCTATGCCCTGGTAGCAAACTGTCCAAAAACCGGTAACATCGGCATTTTGACTATTAAACGTAATGTCGTAAACATCCATGCCAACTATACCTGCATAATAAGCACCATAGCCCTGGGCCTGGTAGCAGCAACGTGCCTCATCGGTGCCAATTACCCCTATCAGCTGGTAGTCAGATTTTTTGAGGGTTTGTAATTGCTGGTAAATACCTGTTACGCCCGCTATCGCCCCCGGCTCATCTTTATAAACACTTTGCGCCGAAACAAATACTTCAGGTGTATAGTTCAACTCCTTTTTGCAGCCGCTTAAGCCCTGCAGCAGGATTACTGCGAGGCCAATGGACCATAATTTCTTTAAATATTGCTTAATACTTTTCATATAAAAAATGTTTTTAATGTTATAACCCTAATTTTGCCCCTAACAGGAATGTACGGTACCTCGGATAAATCTCATTCGCTGCATCGGCGCCGGCCACATCGGGATCAACCCCCTTATAACCCGTGAATAGGAAAGGATTAAGCACCTGCGCGTATATATTTAGACTGTGTACCTTTATTTTATCCAATAAGGTTGATGGAAAATCATACGCAAGCGTTATATGCTGTATTTTGAAATAGCTTGCATTTTGTATAGAGTAGCTTGAGCCCTGGCCTGGCCCCCCTGGGAGCGTTTTCAATGACGTTCCGAAGGCATTTGGTCTTGGGATATTGGTATTGGTGTTGGTTGGCGTCCAGTAATTGCCGCCTTGCACCGTTACATTCGAGGCATTTCCATATAACGCATTATAGTATGTCAAATCGGTAAAAGTAAGGTTATTGAGTTGCTGGCCGTATTCGTAGGTGCTGTATATGGTAAGCGACACGCTCTTATACCTGAAATAATTCCAGAAACTTCCCCATCCTTTTGGAATGCTTGAGCCTACAACCTCCTCATCTTCAGGGGTTATCTTACCATCGCCGTTTATATCCTTAATCTTGATATCGCCCGGTTTGCCGTTAGGATCAAGGGCAAAGTTGTCGCCTTGCTGGTACAGGCCGTTGTATACATAATTAACATAGGTTCCGCTTGGTGGCAAACCGACACGAAGCGCCAGGTTTACAGAGTCTCTGCCAGGGAACAGTTTGGTAACTTTGCTTTGATATTTCGACCAGTTGAGGGAAGTCTGCCAGGTAAAATCCCTGGTTTTTATAGGTGTTATTTTCAATTGAATATCGATCCCCTTGGTATTCATGGCGGCAACGTTGACGTATTCGGTCTGGAACCCAGATGAAGGCGCAAGCGGGAGCGGCATCAATAAGCTACTG
>Ga0206884_1036_pt1 | contig 38148 bp, 31 predicted proteins | sample Alteio_BWOrgCont_FD_152914 | JGI IMG/M metagenome (GOLD analysis project Ga0206884, IMG submission 152914) | Enriched cells from forest soil in Barre Woods Harvard Forest LTER site, Petersham, Massachusetts, United States -... | ecosystem: Environmental > Terrestrial > Soil > Temperate forest > O...
TTACTAATAATAAAAAAAAGTTAGCTTTAAATATCATGACTGACGTTTATAATATAATTTTTGTTCTGTTTAACTACATAAAAAAGATACAATTAATCAATAGTTCTGAAAGAATAATTTATCGCTAAAATAAAATTAAAGTATAAAGCGCTAATTAAGATAACCTACGCCTACCGGCGCATCAGGTTCAAGTGCATAATGGATGCAACTGAATCCAGTTAAAATGTCCTGACTGTTGTTTAAAAAATATAATAGCAAGCTTATTATAAATGAAATTGCGAACAGGCTATTACAACACAACAGCCAGGGATTTAATAGACTAATAACCTTAAAAAGGCTTTACCTCGATAACGTTGCTAAAGTAAAAAACATTGCGAACTAGGTCCGGATAATCCTCCATTCACACAGTAGCAATTGTGGGCGGCCGAGCAGATACCATCCATGTAACCCCCACCATTTCCAATTTCTCCAACGTAGAAACTACATTCACCACCGTCAGTACAGGTACCAAGTCCCCCACCATTTACTTTTTTCATCTCTTCTCTGCTGAGTTTTTTGAAATTTTCCATAAAAATTTAAATTTATGATTAAAAAAAATTTGTTTAGCTATCACGGAACAACCGGCTATTTTAAAGGTATGCTCCTTCACTTTGCAAAGTATCTTTATATGCTTCATTCAAGCATGTATTTTAAATCGGTGAGCTGGTATAATTGTGGCAGGCGGTAACCGTTAAGCAACAATGTTGGCGTCGCGGTAACCTCTGCCAACTGGCACCAGGCTTTTTGCTGCTCCATTTTCTGGTATTCAATGCCGTTTAAAGCAATTGGGTACAGTTTGGCCCAGGCTTCGTAGTTTTTTTGCTTTTGTTCGTACCAGTCGTTTAGCGCCTGTTTTACTCGACAGTACATCGCTGATAGCCAGCAGACTGGGGTAATCGGGATGTATTTCCAGTTCGGCGCTGATAGTGGCCGGATCAATGTTTATAGATAAATTTCTTAAAAGTTTATTTACTGCGGCATCTGGATTATTATCCCTGGTAAGTATCGACATAAGGTTTAGGTAAAATTGTTAACCAAATACACTTGAAACGTCAATCAAGTGGTGTTTGATGAATGAACGCAGCAATCTTCTTAAAATTATTTACATATCCAAAAATATTTTATAGTTAAATAAAAATAAAACTTATGGAAGTTGATAATAAAAGAAAGCCGGTATAAATTCATCCACAAGCTTCCGCAATCGAACTTTAAAAAATAAATCCGAAATCTGCCTAAGCCCCCTCTAAACTGCGAAGCATTCATGAACACATTTAAAAAACAAATAACTTTGCGAATAATCTCCCCCGGTTGGGGAGACTTTAAGCAATACAAAATCAAAATCAAAATAAATCCGAAATCGTAAATCGTAAATCCGAAATCTCCTCAATCTCCATCCTGCACGGTAAACAAATACGTTTCAGTGTTGCCCACCGGCAGGCTGCTCATTTCGCCGCGGTTTTGCTGCCACCAGAAACGAAACTTTGGTTTATCGCGGTTGCCAATTTCATTCATCGATTCGGCATCGTACAGGCGGCCGTTTACCATTACGTATTTTATGTTATCGCTATTATGAATGTCATCAAGCGGGTTTGCGTTTAAAACTATCAGGTCGGCAAGTTTACCGATTTCCAGTGAACCTATTTCTTTGTCCATCCCTAAATATGATGCGCCGTTCATAGTCGCGCAGCGCAGGGCCTGCATGGGCGACATACCACCCTGGGTAAGCATCCATAGTTCCCAATGTGCGCCCAGCCCCTGTATTTGCCCGTGCGAGCCTAAATTAACTTTGGTGCCGCCATCGGCTATTTGTTTTACATATTTGCTAACCTCTATATGCCCGTAATCACCATATTCGGAGGTTGTCCTGCGCCTCGAGCGGGCGTCGATGATGGATTGCGGGGTGAAGTTAAGCAGGCGCTCATTTTTCCAAACTTCGGTACGGTCATACCAAAAGTTTTCGCCCCACTGGGTGCCGTAGCAAACAATGAGGGTGGGGGTATAGCCCGATTTGCTATCGTTCCAAAGGCTTTTTACATCTTTATACACCGGCCAAACTGGGATATTGTGCTCTATCCCGGTATGCCCATCTAATATCATATTCATATTAGTAAAAAAGGTTGATCCGCCTTCGGGCACTACTTCCATTTGCAATTCGCGGGCGGCCTCAATAATTTGCTGGCGCTGCTCGCGGCGGGGCTGGTTATAACTTTTTACTGAAAATGCACCCACATCTTTCAACCTGCGCAAATTGGAGCGGGCATCATCAAGGCTGTTGATAACAGCTTTAAAATCGCCGTCAGCGCCGTATAGAATTGTACCTGTGGAGTAAACCCTGGGGCCAACCATATTCCCGGCCTTTAACATTTCTGCCTGGCTAAACACCATTTCTGTATTGCTTGATGGGTCGTGCGCTGTGGTTACGCCAAAGGCCAGGTTTGCATAATAATTCCAATCCTGCTGCGGCGAAATGCCATCAGGGCTGGTATGCAAATGGGCGTGTACATCCACAATGCCGGGCATCACGGTTTTACCCGCCAGGTCATACACTTTTGCGCTATCGGGTATTTGTATGTCGGCAGCTTTTCCAACTGCCGAAATTTTATTGTGAACAATAATTATAACGCCGTTTTCTATTACCTCATCGCCTTTCATGGTAATTATACGGGCATTTTTAAACGCAATTATGCCATCGGGCACATCTGTTTTTAAGGTAAGGCCGATATCTGTACCAACAGTATCGATAACAGGGGTTTTATCTGTAGCCCCTTCTGCAAACGGGAAGGCATTACGTATGTCTCTTACAAAATATTTCGGCCCTAAAGTCCACATTAGTTTTTTGCTGTCCTTACTCCAATGTAAACAGGTGCCTGCATCGCGGGTTAGTTTATTTAGCGGCAGCGCTTTGTTCGCAGCCGAAAGATCCTGTGGGCTGCCTGTATAAACCATCGGCGTTATATAGCAGTTGTATAATTCGGTAAACGCCATCCATTTACCATCAGGGCTTGGGTTAAACTGGGTGGTATATTTTGAGGTGTAAAGCGTCCGCTGGTTGGCCCCCGTTGTATCCATCATTTTAAAAGCTTTATTGTCACCCTCGCTGCTTTGGTAATACATTTTGGAGTCATCTGTCGAAAATTGCGGAAAGATTCCGTTGTTAATGACCATTTTTGGCGTGCCGCCAGCCGCCGGAACTATGTATATACCCGGATTTTTGCCAAATGCAAAGCCCGATGTTTCATTTCCTTCACCCTTTCTAAAAACTATCTTATCGCCTTTATTCGAGAATTTTGGGGAATAGTAAAACCCTTTTTCGGCAGTAAGCCGGGTTACTTCACAGGTTAACAGGTCAATTTTGTTAACCGAACCTTTTAACTCATCGCTCCAGTCAACATACACCAATGATTTACCATCGGGACTAAAAGCCGGCTCATATTCAAAATCGTTAGTGGCGGTTATGCGTGAAGGCCTGCCATTTGGCAACACTTTAATATAAATATAACCTGCCGCATTAAAGGCCACCATGCTTCCATCGGGCGAAGTAGTTAACTGCCGTATCATTTTAACCGGGAACTCGTCTTGAAAAACTTTTTGCTGGTAGTGTAGTGCTTCTGTAATAGTTTGCTGCGAGGTAACTTCAAACGGTATTTGGGCTGCGCTTAGCGTGTTTACATTCAAATTCAATATTTTGCCTTTGGCGTAAAAGATGATGTTTTTACTGTCCGGTGTCCACCCAAAATTAGGGTAAACGCCAAAAATGGCCCATGTTTCCTGCTGGTCGTGCGACAGGTCATCATATACCGGCCATTCTTCGCCGGTGCCTAAATTATGAAGATATAACACCGATTTTAACCTTACCCGTTTTACAAAAGCCAATAACTTGCCATCAGGCGATATTTGCGGCCTGCATGCGCCGCCAGCGCCACCTGTTACAGTTTCTATGTCGCCCGTTTGGCGATTTAATCTCAATATGGCATATATACCCTGGTATGGGTCTTTATTGTATTGAAAATAAGGGCCGGGAGTAACATCTTCACTCCAGTAAACATATTTGCCATCAGGCGAAATGATAGGCTCGCCGGCATCCTGCTGATCGTTTTTGCGTTTGGTTAATTGTATGCCGTCGCCGCCGTTTTTATGGTACAGCCACATCTCGCCAGCGCCTAATGAACGTGTGCCTGTGAAATGTTTACGTGCAACCAAAAACTGTCCGTCTGGCGCCCATGAGGCATTGTTTAACAGGCGAAAATTTTCTTTAGTGAGGGCATGTTTATCGGTGCCATCGCTGTTCATTATCCAAATGTTATCGCCGCCATCCTTATCACTGGTATAGGATATTAACTTGCCGTCCGGGCTAAAACGGGGCTGTATTTCCCAGGCTTTGCCGCCGGCCAGCAGGGTAGCCTTGCCACCCGTTACCGGGATGGTGTAAATATCACCCAGCAAATCAAAAACAATGGTTTTACCATCCGGACTAACGTCGAGGTTCATCCATGTGCCTTCATCAGTAGTTATAGATACCTTTTTTTGAGTGCCGCCAGGGTTTTCTACATTCCATTTTTGGGCATGAAGGGTAGAAGCAAAAAATAACAACAGAATAACAGGAAAGATGTATTTCATAATATGAATTTTACAGCTGCGAATTTAGACACGATTTTCAGGATTTTTGCGGGATTTTCAGGATTATGGTATCAATTTTACTTATCACCTTACAAATAATCCGCCAAATCCATAATATCTTAAAAATCGTGTTAAGAATTTGATAGTTTTGAAATCATAGCATCAAATGGAATAATCCACAATATTTAAATCCGAAATCGTAAATCCGAAATCCTCTCATGACTATCCACCAAATATTAAAACAGTATTGGAACCATGACGCCTTCCGCCCTATGCAGGAAGAGATCATATCCTCTGTTTTATTAGGGAATGATACATTAGCATTGCTGCCAACCGGCGGTGGTAAATCGGTTTGTTTCCAGGTACCGGCATTAGTTAAAGATGGGATTTGCATCGTTGTTTCACCCTTGATAGCATTGATGAAAGACCAGGTTGAAAATCTGAAGGCAACAGGAATTGAGGCAGTTTCCATCGTATCGGGCATGAGTAAGCGCGAAATTGACATCGCACTCGATAATTGCATTTATAACCCGGTTAAATTTTTATACCTGTCGCCAGAGCGTTTATTATCCGAACTGGTGCGCGAACGCATCAAATACATGAATGTGAATTTGATAGCCGTTGACGAAGCACACTGTATTTCGCAATGGGGCTATGATTTCAGGCCGCCGTACCTTCACATTGCCGATTTACGCGACCTTCATCCCGACGTACCCGTTTTAGCGCTTACTGCCACCGCCACAGCGGAGGTGCGCGAGGACATTCAGCAGAAATTAAGATTTAAACGGCCAAATATTTTCCAGAAAAGTTTTGAACGGAAAAATATTAGCTATGTAGTGCAGAACGAGGAAAATAAACTCCGTAAGCTCTTAGATATTGCCAAGGGGGTAAAAGGTAGCGGTATTGTTTATGTGCGCAGCCGCAAAGACGCCGCCGAAATAGCTAAATTTTATAATGAAAACGGCGTTAAAGCCGATTACTACCATGCAGGATTGGAATCAGGCCTCCGTTCACAACGGCAGGAGAACTGGAAAAACAACCGTACCCGTATCATCGTTGCCACAAATGCTTTTGGTATGGGGATTGATAAGCCCGATGTTCGTTTTGTGATCCATAAAGACCCGCCCGAAAGCCTTGAAGCATATTACCAGGAAGCAGGCAGGGGAGGGCGCGATGAGCATAAGGCCTATGCTGTTTTACTGTGTAACCCGGCCGACAGGTATAAGCAGGAAAAGAAATTTGAGCTGAGCTTTCCTTCTATACCCGAAATAAAACAGGTTTATCATTACTTAGCCAATTATTACCAGCTGGCATATGAAGCCGGCGAAGGCCTGAGTTTCGACCTTGACCTTGGCGACTTTTGCAGCCGGTTTAAACAGGATATTATAAAAACCATTAACGCGCTAAAGTTTTTGGAACAGGATGAATACCTGTCGTTTAATGAAAGTGTTTTTTTGCCTTCCCGTTTCAGGTTTGAGGTACAAAACGAGGAACTGTACAACTTCCAGATACAAAACCCGGGCTGGGACCCATTTATAAAAACCTTGCTGCGTTCGTACGGTGGATCGTTTGAAAATTACGTACGCGTAAGGGAGTTTGACCTTGCGCGGCGTACGCACATGAATGTTCAGCAGGTTATTGATGGGATGAAACAACTGCAGGAGTTCAGAATTTTAAGCTACTATCAGCAAACCGATACGCCGCAGGTAACCTGGTTAAAACCCAGGCAGCAGGCAAAGGCCCTTTACATTAATAAAAAAGCCATCGATGAGCGTAAAGCAACCTATCGCAGAAAAATGGAAGCCGTTTTTGCCTATGCCACACATAAAAAATGCCGGAGCCAAATGCTTTTGGCCTATTTTGATGAGCTGAATGCAGGTAAATGCGGTGTTTGCGATGTATGCCTTGAAGAAAAACGACAAACAAATGCATCTGAAATAGTTGATGACATTACCAGTGAGGTTATACAGCAGTTAAGCACCGCTTCAATGGACCTTGCGGCCCTGGTAACCTCAACCAATATAGGTACCGACAAAGAGAAAATAGATACCATAAGACTGCTGCTTGATGCTGGGAAGATAAAATTTGCCGGCGAGAAACTTGTTATCGGTTGATGGTGCAAATTGGCTTAATATTGTAATATTTGAGCAAATCATGACAAAATTGGCACCGGGCAACTATCTTTATGCAATTGCGTTTTATAAAACTTGTAGCCGTTAAAATTATCCTGTGAAAAAAACCATATTGTTTTTCATCTGCTTTGCAGCTGCTTTGAGCGTTTATGCGGCAGGTGACACCACCGCCCACGCAACTCCGGCTACGCTCGGTTCGAAGTTCTTTTTTCCAAATTCAATAGGGTTAAGTGTGCCGTTTAATAATGTGCATACCCAATTAAGATGTGGCCTTTCATTAAATACAGCTGTGGAATACCGGATAAATAATACTAACCCGTTTTATTTCAGAATTGACTATAATGTTTTAAATAATAATTACACCAGTTTCGTCCGAACTTTGCCAACTGATGTAATTCAGGGAAAACTATCGTCAAATTTTATACTGGCGGGCGCAGGCTACCGGAAAAAAAATAGACAGGTGGGCAATATACCTTGCGCTGCAACCCGGACTCGGTATGCATTCATTTGACCGGGCGGCGGTAAGTACCGATGGCATAATTATAAGCAGGGCTACCAATGATAGCTTTGCTGCAAAATCGGCGCTTGGTTTTGAATACTACATTAAGTCGCACTTTGATGTTTTTTTTGAGCCTTCCTACTATAAATTCTTTTCACACCAGGGGTTTAGTGCATCTCATTCGCAATTTATGGCTTTCAATATAGGGATTTCTACCGCGAGGTTTTAATTAAGTCCGAAAGTCCGGAAGACCGAAAGCAGGAAAGAAGCTGCGAATTATTTATAAAACGGTGGCGCTTTATTTTTTTCTTCCCGACTTGCGGTCTTTCCCGACTTTCGGACTAAAAGAATTTAATCTCTCATTTGCAGAATATTCCCGTGCTAACATTCCGTCCGCGGTGTTTTTGCCTGCTTATTTCAACCCCCAAATAGACCTAAACAAAATTTTATTCTGTTTTTGAAAAAATGGATACTTGGTGTAATAATTACACTATGATGAATAATTTCACCGATAAAAAACCCACCTTTGCCGATAAAAATAGGGTGTTCGTCTATTTTATAAAATTTAGTGTAACGTTTTATAATCACGCACGTCTTATTGATGTATTTAAAAAATGATAAAAACACAAATTACTGACAATCAAAATAATAATAAAATGAAAACAACAATATTTTCCATAATAACAATGTTCGTAGTAACATTAGGAATAGCAAATTCAACTTATGCAGCCACTGCAAATAACACAACAGTTACCATTTTAAACAATGTTAGCGCCATAAACAAAATCGAAGTACACGGCAATGTTCAGCTGTTTATCTCTGACGGTGCGACCGACCAGGTAAAAGTGTATAACAAATATTATTCTGAAAGCGCCCTGGTGCAGAGTTCAAACGGCGTACTGCGCATATCTTCATACAACAACGAAAAACTTGTTGTTTGGGTAACTGCTAACGACCTTCGTTCAGTTTCAGCTTATGACAATTCAGAAGTAAGGTCATTCGGTGATATTTCGAAAATTGAATTTAATGTTGACCTCCACAACACTGCATCAGCAAAATTAAATTTAGATGCTTACAGCGCAACCGTTAACGTAAGCGACCATGCCAAAGTTGACCTGAGCGGTAATGCTGATGAGTTTAATTTAAGCCACAACTTTGCTGCAAGCGTTAACAACTATAACTTTTCAGCTGTTCACTTTACAGAAAAGAAAGTAAACTTCCCGGCCGCATCAAATGATGACATGGCTGGCATCTAATCCAACTTTTGCAAAAGTTCAACATATAATCTGGGAAACCATCTGTTAGTGCGGGTGGTTTTTTTTATTGGTTGGGATTACACCGATTGTAATGTGACTACAACGATCTTATGATGTATTGCACAAAAAAGGCTTACGCAGTTTTTAATACTGCGTAAGCCCTCTTTTTTTTTAATAATTATCTATTGCTTTTATTAATTGGCCATTATCATTAAAAGATAGCAGTTTGTCTTCAAATGAACCGGCATCTTCATAAAGCATTTTATTGCCGCTGGCATTATCTACTTCAACCTGGTAAATGTTTTGGGAAGGTGTCCTCAGCCGTTCCATATTATCGATATGCCAGCTGGCGTAGTTTCCCTTTTTGAGATATAACATTGCTTGCACAGGCAGGCTCGAAGTATGTTTTATATTTCGCACAGTGTTAAGCCACTCCCCGTTGTTTGAATACGATGCCTGGTATTTTTTGTTATTCATTACAAACAGGGCAATCGACGTACTATGATTTGTTTTCCACTTTTTTAGTTGTACGTCAGGGTATTTAGCCGAAAATGCTGTAAGCACAGCCTGCGGAACATTGTTGTTTGGGTTTTGTGCCATTGCACTATATGTAATCATCCCTATTGTTGCAACAAGGATAATTGCTTTTATTTTTAAGCTTTTCATGATCTTTAAATTTAAATTCAGTTATTAATTTACGTAAAGTGGTTTGTTACACCATTGTCTATATTGCTGATACTCCAGGATACTAAAGCGTTTTGATTGATAATATCAAAAAATAACGAGGGGCGGCATGCGCATAAAGCGGCCGGACTATAGCATCAGCATAACTGAAAGGATCAGATCCTGATCACGTGGTTTGATAAATAGGAGTAATGATGATCGGGTAAAAATTGAAATGTGCAGGCTTCGCCGGTAGCATTTGCCAGCAATGGGTTCGTACTATTTAAACGTGAAGCAGAAAAAAGAGAGATATGCTTCGCAAAGGTTTTAACTGTTTTGTTTTCACTAAAGGTCGACCTGTCATTCCTGATAAGGTAATAAATTACTTCAGTGTTTTTTTTGAAAGCAGGGTTGTGGCCGGCGATATAACTTTCCCGGAAATTTGGGACAAAAAATAAATGGGCTGCAACAATAAAAAGATATACCGCCATTAAAACTAATGCGCCAAAACGAGCGAACGGATATGCTTTTTTAAGTTTCACGATATTACAATTACAATAAAATAAACAGTCAAAAAACAAGGTTGTTTTAAAATTAATTTCCAGGGGATTAGTTTTTGCCGTTATAAATAATAAACGCTTTAATAGCCTGATCTATTATAATTTAAAGATATATTTTGTCCGGGTTAAACAAGATGGGGGTTTATTTATGAAACTTTGTTTGGTGATACCCCAAACTTCTTTTTAAAAGCATTACTGAAATGTTGTACCGACGAATATCCCAGCTCAAAAGCGATTTCGCTGGCTGATTTTTTCTTTTCGAGCAAGTCGGTTTTGGCTAATTCAAGGCGGGTGTCGGATAAATAACCGAATACGGTATTGCCAAAGGTTTCTTTAAAGCCTCTTTTTAGTTTATACTCGTTAATGCCAGCCACCCGCGACAGTTCAAACAGGCTTGGCGGCATATCCAGGTGCCGGATCAAATAATCACGTGCATAAATGATACGCTCTTTATCATATTCGGTCTTTAAATACCTGGCAGGTGAATTTTGGAAGCTGTTATAAGCCTCGGCCTGCAATACCAACAGTTCGATGCTTTTTGATAGCAAAAACATTTTTTTCAAACCTTCGCGGTAATTGCAGTTTACCACGGCGTTAATGGTAGTCAGCATGTTTATGTCCATATACAGGCTGTTATTGCAAAGTGCAACTGTTTTGCCAGCCATCACATTGTCGCCAAAACGTTTCAATACATCATTGGCATCCTGTGTTACCCTTAAAAAGGCATCTTTGGTAAACTGGATCATAAACGTGTTAATGTGCAAGTCATCGTTTTTTAATGTCCCGGCGCCGGTTTGCGAATAAAATAAGTTATGCTGGTATTTGCCTAATTCATAGGGGCGTTCAAAATCTTTGTTGCCGATGGTGGTTTTACCCTTTATGTTAAAGTAAAGAGTAACCATATCAAGGTCGCCTTTCCATTCCATCTCCACCTGGTTTTTATAATGCCAGTCCGAGTAGCCCAACCTTATGCCATCAAAATACCATTGCTGCATCTTTGCATCGGCAAACGGCAGGTTAATTTCCATCACATTCTCAACCAGCTTATTAGTGTTAAAATCCTTTTCCGACAAGTTGTTGGAATGAAGGATTTGGTTATCCGCTTTGTTTTTTAACTCGAATGGCATTTGTTCCCGATTATATAAGTTTTGCTCCGTTTAACATAAACCGGCAGGCTATGTTTTAACGGACTTTTGTATTGTAAATCATTTGTAATATTAAACTCCTAAGGTGGCGGCAAGTTACAGGTGATCCATAAAAAATTTAAAAATGACCTTTAAAAATTTAAGGCAAATGATAAAAGTAAAAGGAAATGGGAACATAGTTTCCAAAGAAATAAGTGTGAGCTCTTTTATAAGGCTGCACCTGCGTGTGAGCGGGCTGGTTGAACTTATACAGGCTGATGAAGAAAAAATCGTCATCGAAGCCGATGAAAACTTGCAGGAGTATATGGAGATCAATAACTCCGGCCGTACGCTATATATTACTACAGAAGGAAAATGGCGTGTGCCTGATTTTACCTCGATAAAAATAAAAGTTTTTTATCGTCAGCTATACAACCTATACAATGCCTGCGAAAACGCAACAGTTTTTTGTGCAAATGCGCTGAGGTCGACAGAGCCGGTTGAAATAAAAATATACAGCGATAAAAGCGTTAGTAAGCTTAATGTGGAAGCCGCATCTGTAAAACTATTAACAGCCTGTGTAGGTAATGTTGAAATAGCGGGCAGTTGCAATTTATTCGAGATCAGTGCAAAATCTCAGGGCGACCTGGATGCGAGGAACATGATCGCGAAAAACATTGTCCTTAAAAATTATTCCCAGGGCAATATCGACCTGTTTGCCGATGAAACGCTTACCATCAGCAATTACGGCGAGGGCAATATCCATTACTGGGGTAACGGTATTTTAAAGGACATTAAGCACAATGGGGATGGGGAAGTGAAGCATATGTTGGTTGATTAAGTTGGATTAGGTTGATTAAGTGAGTGGTTAGGTCATTGTTTTGACTATTCAAATAACTCAATCAACCTAATCCAACTAAATCAACCCAATCAACTAAAAAATGGTAGAAATATTCAAAACAAACGTAACTAACAAGCGGCTGGCAAGCAGGGTATTGAAAACTCTGCATGCCAGTTTGCCTTGTTATCATTTTAATTTTGACCTGGAGGATTGTGACAGGATACTCCGTGCGCAAAGTGCTGATGAACCTATTGAAATTGCGCTGGTTATCAAAATAGTTAAAGATTGCAGGGTTGATGTTGGTTTATTTGAAGGGTGAACTTTATGTATCCGCAAGCCCTTTTTAATTAGGTGCTTGCGGATACCTCTTAATTTATTCCATACTTCTTTAAATATTGCAAAGCTTTTTCCAGGGCAACATCTTCATCTTTTACTGTACTTTTAACCGTCTTTTTTGCCCGGATGTCAATTCTCACCCCGCGCTGCTGAGTTGGCGTTTTATCCGGGTAGTAAATCCCGTAGCCCGAATGCGAGATAGACATACCGCCTCCCATTGGAAAATAGGAATCCGCGCCATCCAATCCGCAGGTTTGGCTACCGATGGTAACCGAATGAGGAATTGTCTGTAGCGTCATTACCGTGTACTCGCCCTGGCTTTGGCAGCGCTCATCGGCCAGTATGATCACTTTTCCGCTGTATGGCCGCGGGTTAACGCCGCCTATTTTGGGCGACAGTACCCATTTAAAATAACCGGGCTCGTTGGGCATTATTTTCGTTTCAACGTCAATTGGCGCAGGACGTGGCAGAAACATGTCGAATATATTGTAAAAAGCATCGTTGTCCATATAGCTACGCGCATCAAAGATTATGGCCTTTTTGGTCCGCATCAGGGCTTTTATCGTATCCATATTTTTACCCCAGTTTTGGGCGGTGTACACCCTGATGATAGATTTGCCGATCATCTCGTACCCTTTTTCGTTTGCAGTGTAGTTATTGATGTATTGCCATTTTCGCTGTGTAACAAGTATATTGCTTATCCGGATAGCAAACGTTTTGACGCCCCGTTTAATGGTAACTTGCTGTGCCGTATCGGTCGTTAAAAGCAACAGTTGCTCAAGGTGCCTGTTCAACGATGGCAGGTTTGATGAAGTTGTATATCGCCTAAAGCGCGCTATCCGTTTAGCAATAGGTTCGTTATTTATCGCGACCAGCAGGTCGCCGGGTTTGATACGCCCACCATCATCCGTGTGCGAGATAACGACTGTGTCATGTAGCACGGTTATGTAAAACGGAAGCCAATACTTACCCCATAGATCATCACGACCCCATAGTTGCGCATGGCCGTCATGCAGCTCCACCGCCAGTTGAAGCAATATTTTATGATAAGCGGTCGTGTCTTTTACCCGCTGCACCTTCGGGATAAAACGGGTTAAAACACTGTTCCAGTTTTCAGCCGTGATAAACTTGTATGGGTCATAATAATTAATTGCATTCCAGAACCGGGCTAAAAAAAGCAGGCGGTATTCAGGGGTGGGCCATGTCATTTGTTCGTAGGGGTTTTCCCCGCTGTAGTCGGTTTGATTGATGGATTTCACAAAGCGATTATTGCCGCGGTTGCGGTGTGTAAAGATGTACAGAAGCCTGCTCTTGTTAGATTGGTTCAACACGGTCGAATGCTCCAGCCAGCCGAGGTCATGGTTTTTAGTAAAAATGTCACCTGTTGGGGGCGCCACCTCCATGTTTTTGTCCGTCCCTGGTGCGGCAATCAATTCAGCCACTTCGGCATTTAAGTCCTCGCTATTTTTTGCAACAATAATTTTATCGATATGGGCGACAAACACCGAGTCCCAATTAATGGTACCGCTGGCGACGTTGGGGTGATGGTACTTGATAAAGCCCCATACTTTGGCGTAGATTTCGATATTTTGGTATTTCGACTGGCTGAAACTATCAGCGCTAAGCATAATAAATAGAATTGACAGCAAGACTTTTAAATATTTCATTGTGTAAAAATTTAGCGTGAGTAGATAGCAAAAACCGAATCGCCACCGTACAAATCTGCGCTTTAGGACGCGCACCAATAAATTTATTAGTTGAACGGCCATGATAATTCGACGAACAGCACCGCCACAAAATTCAACCCGTAAAAAGCCATGTTCATCGAAAAACTTAGCGGGTTAACAAACAATGATGTAATTTTAAAAATGTCAGTCATTTTTTCATCGCTTAACTACAAACAAAAAAGCCTGATTGCCGAAGTTGTTTTCCTGTTTGTTATAGGCGTAGTAAGCCCTTTTGCGGTAGGGCTGCAAACCTGGTCGTGGATATCGTATACCTTCAGTTATGTGTTTCTTACCATCCTCGGCCTGCCGGTAATTATGCTGTTTTACAGGGTGTACCTGCCTTACACCATCGGCAAGGATCGGTATTTCTTAGCCGCTCTCCTTTTTGCGTGTTATATCCTGCTTTATGAATTAAGCAACAGGATAACAATGGTTGTTACAATTGCTATGCCCTTTATTCCCAAAGGTTACCGGGATGGCTTAAGGTATGCCCAGCCGCTTAATTTTTCGAAGGTTTTTTTTAACGAAGACATAGGTTATACCATCCTGGTGCTGCTGGCGGCTACATCGTTATATATATTAAAATTGCTTTTTAAAAACCGGCATAACCTGTTTGTGCTTGAAAATGAAAAACTTAAAATGGAGCTTAACCATTTAAAAGCCCAGGTACAGCCGCATTTTTTTTTCAACACGCTTAACAATATGTATGCGCTTAGCATCGCGGGGTCACCAAAAACGTCAGCTATGATAGCCGATCTTTCAGGTATCATGCGCTATGTGCTATATAATGCCGAACAGGATAAAGTGCCGCTACAGCAGGAAGTTGATTTTATAAAAAGCTATATTGAACTGGAAAATTTGCGGCATAACAGCAAGGAAAGCATTGAATTTTCGGTACAGGGCGATATCAGCAATGTTTTTATCGAACCGCTTATCTTTTTACCATTGATTGAAAATACTTTTAAACATTCGCTGCAAAAAGATACGCCCGATAAGTGGGTGAAACTGGTGTTAACCGTTGATGATGAAGAATTTATCTTTCAAACATCAAACCCTAAAAACACACATGAAGGTCCTTCGCAGGCGGAAGGCGGCATCGGACTTAAAAATGTAAGAAAACGCCTTAACCTGTTATATCCCGGCAGGCATCAGTTGAATATTTACGATGAGGAAACCGTTTTTACCGTTACTTTGATGATAAAATACCAAAAAGAATGATCAATTGCATTATAGTTGACGATGAGCCGCTGGCCAGGCAACTCCTGGCTGGTTATATCGGTCAATTGCCCTATTTGAAATGTGCAGCTGTTTGCCAAAGTGCAATTGAAGCATTTGCGGTATTGCACGAGCAAAGGGTTGATGTTATATTTTTAGATATCGAAATGCCGGGCATAACCGGCATAAACTTTTTGCGTTCATTGAAAACGGCACCCAAAGTAATATTCACCACGGCCTATCCAAACTATGCGGTTGATGCTTTTGAAATAGAGGCTATAGATTACCTGCTGAAACCCATCACTTTTGAAAGGTTTGTAAAGGCTGTTCAAAAACTGGCTCCAAATGGCGCTGAACCGGTGGCTAAAAACAGCATTGAACCTAACGCGCATATATTCCTGAAGGTAGACCGGCGGCTGGTTAAGGTAGATTTTAACGATATAATTTACATTGAAGCCTATGGCGATTATTTAAAGGCGCATATGCCCACCAGAACTTATATTACCTACATGACCTTAGGTAAGATAGAGCAGCTTTTGCCGTCTGCGCAATTTATCAGGATACATCGCTCTACTATCATCAATAAAAACTATATAAAATTTATCGAAGGCAATTTTATTAGTGTTAATGATATAAATCTGCCTATCGGGCTAACCTATAAGGACAGCTTGCTGGAATCCCTGGGAAACAGTTAGACTTCCGAAGTTTTCAAACGGCGAAGCCCTCAACGAGGCCTTTGAAAAACGAACAGCATCGAGTTAAACTTCGGAAGTCTTTGTTTTTTTACTTTAGACTCCCGGCTTAAGATTATGGACTTTAAAACTACCCCCCAGCCCTGCCCTGCACATCTGACGCGCCAGGCGCGTGGGCTTTAGTTACTTTGCCCGTTCCAAAACGGTAAGTGAAATTGACGGATACTGACCTGGTATAAAAATACCATTCAGAATATTGGTATAAACCTGCGTTCCTGTCAATGGCGTTATGCCCTTCGCTTTGCAAAATATTATGTGCATTTAGGGAGATGCTACCTTTATCAGCTAATATGGGTCTCTTTAAACCGAAGCTCAATATGGAATAGGGACCAAAAGTTGAATTGATAAATTGACGTTTTGAGTCATATTCAAAATCGCATTCGGCGGCTAATTTTTTACCAAGCTGGAAACTGTTATTGGTGCTTAAATAAGCTGAGAGGATGCCGCCATTATCAAGACTGTAACCATTTGCGCTGCCATTAAAAGCGGTTTGATAGATAGAGAGTGTATTATCAGTGGACCACCAGCCGGTTAATTTCTTTGAATAGCCGATATCGATATCCAACGCATGTGCGCCCTGTACGTTGGTAGGTATGCGTGTGATGGTTGTTTTGTTGCTATCCAAATATGGGAACGTGCGGATGTAATCCCGGTAGATATCATAATTAAATGTAATATAAAAAGCACTTTGAAAACTCCAGGTGGCTTCAGCATGCCACGAAAGTTGCGGCTTTAAATTAGGGTTGCCCTGGAAATATAGCGTAGCCGTTTGCGGTCGCCTGAAAGGCACCATTTCGGAATATTCGGCACGTTCAGTTCGCCTCCCAAGCTTAATATTAAAAGTGTTTTGGTCATCCAATTTATAATCAAAAAACAAAGTCGGGAAAAGCTGGAAATAATTTTGATTAACCACCTGGTTGGTGAGCAATTGTTCGCCTTTTGCAATTGTTTGCTCGCCACGCACGCCAGCTTGTACTGTAAGCTTTTTAAAGTTTTGGTTGATGTTGATGTAAGCCGCATTGATGTTTTCCGTATTGACAGAATAATCGGTTTGGGCGGTATCCAGCAAGTTTTGGCCTCCGATCTGGTCATAATAATTGTTATCGTTAATTGCCTTTACATAACTCGATTTTATCCCCGTTTCCAATTTGCCCTTTTTATTTAGCGGTTGCTCATAATCGGCATTTGCCTCATAAATATTTAGGTGCCTTTGCTGTAAAAGCAGTGCATCGGTTTCACTCAAGAAATTTCCGTTGGCATCATTTAATGTGGTAAAATTGTTTTGAATGGGCATGTTCCGGTAGTTTGAGTAATCAAAATTTACAGTAAACTGTTTACCCAATGTGTCGAGTTGGTGCACCAGCTGGATCCCGGTAGTGTAATTTATCGGGTTATCATGCAAATCACTTTTAAAATTTTCTGTATTGGTTTTCACCCGGTTGCTGTCCAATATATTCATATTCGATATAAGCGGGTTATCCGAAAGCCCGATGCCGCCGGTGCCCGATAATGTAAGCGTGGTTTTTGGTGACAGGTACAAATCGATGCCAAGCGTGGGCCTGTCCGTTTTATTTGTACTGGAGCTGTAATTGTCCGATGCTTCCTCTGTTAATAAGGAATTATTGGGGTTTAATATATCACTGGTTACAGTACGTCCACTCCGGGTTTTGCTGTAGCTATAGGTATTGTTGAAGAAAATATTATAGTTTTCGGTCTTATAGCTCAGGGTAAGGCCGCCGTTATACTTGCTGTAATAGCTCTCGCCAAAGCTACCGTTAACGCTTCCGTTGAGGCCTTCTTTGCGATTTTTCTTTTTTACGATGTTGATGATACCCGCTGTCCCGGCGGCATCGTATTTGGCGGATGGGTTGGTCATGATCTCTACCTTTTGAATGGTTGAGGCCTGCATCCCGCCAAGTAAATTCACAAGGTCTTCGGCGGAGAGGTAGGTTGCCTTGCCATCGATATAAACATTTACGCCGGGCTTACCGTCCAGCGTGATTTGCCCGTCGGGCGATACCTGTACACCCGGCAGTTTCTGCATCACCTCCAAGACTGTGGAACCATCGTTGGTGATATTTTGACCGACATTCACCACCGTTTTATCTATCTGCCTTTCAATAAGCGGCACATCAGCTTTTATGGTGACTTCTTTTAGTGTATTGGTTGATTTTTTAAGGATCGAGACGCCCAAATCAATTTCACTATCGGCAATGGTAATTCCCGGTTTAACAAGCTTTTCAAAACCTATCATCGATAGCTCTATAAAGTAATTGCCCGGTTTTAATTTGTTAAAAGTAAATGCGCCTTTTTCATCACTAAGGGCAGAACGGTAAATGCCTGAATCTTTTGCATTTTTTAAAACGATAGTGGTGTAGGGCAGGGGCGCTTTTTGTTCATCAACCACAATACCTTTAACCGATGCCGTGTTTGTGGCCTGCGCGAAAGGTTGTAAGGCGAGAAGTGTAAAAGCCAATGTAAAACTCAATTTTTTAAATAACGATGCTATTGAATTTGGGCGCATATTCTTGCTGTTTGCCCAATGTTCATCATTATTCTATTGCGATTTTGTAACCGCCTACATACGGCTGGTAATAGTCGTCGAACAATAAATTTTGTATGACCGGGACGGTTTGACAGCTGATTTTAACTATTGAGGGGTCGGTTTTATTTGTTCGTCGACAATTGGTAAATAAAATAGCCATTAGCCGTATACTTGTTATAATGAGTTTTTCGGATAAAATAATAGGATTTAATAAGGAGCAGCGCGTAACAATCCATATACTATTCTGGGTGACAGCCTTATTGCTGCAATTAAGCTCAAGCAGTTATCATAACAGCGATGTTGTCCCATTTACAAACAATATTATTGGGGATGGTATTAACCTGGTTTCACAAATTCCGGCAGCTTATATACTGGCATATGTTATTGCCCCTTTGTTTTACCGGCAAAAGTATGTGCAGGCTTTTATTTGCTTTTTGCTTAGCGCTTATGTAATATGCGCACTTTCCAGGTTCGAGGTAATATACTTTCAAGAGCCTTTTTTTGGAACGGCCAAAAATCCAAGCGAAACCCCCGTTGAAATATTGACCGACCTCCCGAAACTCATCTACACGTATTTTTTTCGCCTGTTTTCCGTGGCATTTGTTTTTATGTTTTTAAAGTTGCTGAAAGACCAGCTGGCTATCCAAAAACATACGCTATCATTAGAAAAAGAAAAAGCAGAAACAGAACTACGGCTATTAAAAACACAGCTTAACCCCCACTTTTTATTCAATACTTTAAACAATATTTACTCCCTGTCGCTGAGTAATTCCAATAAAACATCGGCATCAATCGGGCGCTTATCCGAGATCCTGGACTACATACTTTACCGCTGCAATACAACTTTTGTTCCCCTTTCGGGGGAAATAACTTTGCTGAACAATTATATCGGGCTTGAGAAATTGCGTTATGATGATCGCCTGAAAGTGAATTTTAAAACGGAAATCGACCGTGAAATAGAGATAGCGCCATTGATATTAATATCCATCGTCGAAAATGCTTTTAAACATGGGGCAGGTGATGATATGGGCAGCCCGATTATTAATATCGATTTGCTTGTAAACAGCAGCACTTTTAAATTTAAGGTATCCAATTCATTCACGCCAAAACCGCAGAGCGGTGAAAATATCAGCATCGGCCTGCCTAACTTAAAAAAACAACTGGAACTCATCTATCCAAAAACACATACCTTAGTAGTTGAACATACGGACACTTTTTTTACGGTAACCCTTACGGTTGATTTAAACCCTGCTGAAAAATGAAAATAAAATGCCTGCTGGTTGATGATGAACCTTTAGCAATTTCGCTATTAGAGCAGCACCTGCAACAGCTGGATTATTTCGAGGTAACCGCAACCTGTAACAATGCTGTAAAAGCGCTTTCGGTTTTAAATACCCAGCCTATTGACCTTTTGTTCCTCGATATAAAAATGCCCAAAATATCAGGCCTCGACCTGCTTAAAACCTTAAAAAATCCACCAAAAACAATTATTACGACGGCCCACCGTGAGTTTGCACTTGAGGGTTATGACCTTGACATTGTTGATTACCTGCTAAAGCCTATCACGTTCGACCGTTTCTTTAAATCCATTGAACGTTACCTGCGAAACAGCAACCAGAGCATTGCCGAAGTTTTGCCATCATCCGAAGCGCAGTTCATCTATATCAAATCAGGCACAAAATATTTTAAGCTTAATGTGGATGATATTTTATATGCCGAGAGTTTAAAAGATTATATCAAAGTACACACTACCGACAAACAAATTATTGCCAAGTACAAGATCAGCAACTTTGAAAAAGAACTGAATGGCAAAGGCTTTTTGCGCATCCACCGCTCATTTATAGTAAACCTTAAAAATATAACCGCCTTTACCGCTGCCGATATTGAGATTGGCGCCGTTGAGTTGCCAATAGGTTTTAGCTATAAGGAATATGTTTTTAAGGCATTGAATAGGTGAGGGGCTATGGCACCTCAAACACATCCCGGTCATCGGCCAGTAGCAGTTTTGTAATAAACGGGCCTTCCTCTATCAAAGCTTTTACTTTTTTGGCATTTGATGGCATTGCAAATACCAACTGCGTTTCCAAAGATTGGTGCAGTTCTAACCGGCTATCGATACCGGGCTGTTTACCTGTTTTTTGCTCAAGCGCTTGCTGTCCTTTCGCAGAATATTCCCAATAGTTCCCATTCTCTTCTATTAAATGGACCCGTGGCTCCGATGGTTTTTGCGCAATGCCCCGCGCCTGGTTGCTCATTTTTATATGTAATATCACCCATGTGCTATCTGTACCCAAAGGCGGTAGTTTTGTTTGCGCGGCGCCGCTTGTTTCAATTTGGGTGACGGTAGCGCACCAGTCGTCAAAGCAAACATCGGTACCCAGGGGCACGGTGATAAAGCTGCTTTTAATGTAAAACCCCGTCCATAAAACTAAATAAACGCCCGCTATGATGCCGATTGTTTTTAAGGTGGGTTTAACCGGCTTGTGCCTTATTGCTTTTATAATTAGCCGGATAAGCAAAATCAGCAATGATAAAAATGTCAGCAGGAATAGCAGCGTTGCCATAAAACGTTTTTATGTTATAATGCAAAATAGAGTTTTGTTTGCAGGGGATTTTTGTTTTTTATCTAAAGGAAAATAAATGTATATTTGCTCCGTGAACACACAAAATCTATATAGCCTCTTACTGTCAAGTTATTCAAAACTGAATGGCAAGAGGAGTCCTATGGATTAAAAATATTAAAGTTTATACTTTAAAAAAGCCTCTTGACCAACATCAAGAGGCTTTTTTTATTTGCCCCTATGACGTAATTGGCAGTCGTACATGATTTAGGATCATGGTGTATCGGTTCGAATCCGGTTAGGGGTACAAAAGGTGCTATTATGTAACAGGCAACCGTATTGGACTTAAAATCCAAGTTTCCGGGTTCGAATCCCGGTAGCACTACACAGAAGGTTGGCCGAGTGGTAAGGCAACGGTTTGCTAAACCGTACAGGGTAAAACTTGCATGAGTTCGAATCTCATATCTTCTGCAAATGGGAACGTGGCAGAATGGTTATTGCAGCGGACTGTAAATCCGCCGTTTCGCAACGTTGGTGGTTCGAGTCCATCCGTTCCCACAAAAAAGGTAGGCGCCGTACAATGGTGTACATCCGGTCTTGAAAACCGGCGGGGCGTTAACGCGCAGGGTTCGAATCCTACGCCTACCGCAAATTAAGTTAACGAATGGGGCTTTGTCCCCGCAGGTTCTCTCGAAGAGGAACCTGCGGTATGCGATATGCTTGTAAACAAGCCAATACGGAACATGAGAATAACTTCTGATTAAGTTTGAAAACCCGGGTTATTTCCAAATTTGAAAATTCCACTTCAATCTGGTACTACTTGAACGCAGGGTCCTTTTTGTTCAAGTCAACCCACAAAAATAAGTAGCAAATAACGCGCCGTTAATATAAAATCGGCGATCACCAAACGTTCCTATGGAACGTAAAAACGATTTTTGATTCGACTTCTACCAACCAAGCGTCCCTACGGGACGCATTTTTTTTTTTCGTCCCATCGGGACGTATGGTTGGTAGAAAATATCTTCGCCAAAAAATGCGTTCCGTAGGAACGTTTGGTGAAATCTACTACTATATCCGCCTAACCAAATTTTGTGTGTTAACTTAAACCTTTCAGAGACCCCGTGGCGGCGGGAATCTGTTACTATGGAACGCCGCTACCTTCCAAATTCAACTATGGACTATGAACCATCAACCATCAACTAATTTTTTTCACCGACACTAATCCCCGCTTCACCGAGAAAAGCCCCTCCTATACCTAATACAGGCCATTTTGCTGTAACGTTAGCTATGGTGGAGGGGTCTTATTAGCGTATTTAGAAACAGAAAATAAAACAAGAACAATCAAAATATCAAACATCATGAAAACTCAAATAGTAACCATATTCGCAGCACTTGTATTAAGTACCGGAATAGCAGCAACATCTTACGCAGCAGCCCCTGCCGATAACGGAAGCTACACCGTTTTAACCGATGTAAGCGCCATTAATAAAATAGAAGTTCGCGGCAACGTTGAGCTGTACATATCAGACGGTGCAGCCGACCAGGTAAAAGTTTACAATAAATATTATGCTGAAAGCGCATTGGTGCAAAGCAAAAACGGGGTGTTAAGCATCGCATCATACAAAGCCGAAAAATTGGTGGTATGGGTTACCGCAAACGATCTTCGCTCAGTTTCAGCTTATGACAATGCAGATGTAAAATCATTCGGTGATCTTTCAAAAATTGAATTCAATGTCGACCTGCACAATAACTCATCAGCCAACCTTAACATAGATGCTTACAGCGCCAGCCTTACTGTAGCTGATAATGCAAAAGCAAGCCTGAGCGGTGCCGCCGATGAATATACTTTAAAATACAGCAACGCAGCCAACATTAATCAAAACGATTTTGTAACTGTAAATGCTTCAAAAACTTTAACAACAGTTGCAACAAAAGCCCCGGTTGTTGCAGGCTTAGATGACCTCGCAGATCTTTAGTTGATTAGTTAGTTTAAGTGTTATAAGTGGGCAGGCTGGCAACAGCCGCTCACTTTTTTTACGAAACCAACCACTCACTTAATCCAACTCAATCAACCTAATCAACCGATTATAACAAACAAATTCATAAATTTGATGTAACTTAAATTCCTAACTCATAGTCAAACAAAATAAAATCATGAAAAAGATACATTTAGCACTGGTAGTAATAGCAGGCATTACCTTAGCAGGGTTGTCGGCATGCAGGTTTAATTGCGTACATGGCTCGGGCCATATGGTATCCGAAGATCGTAAGGTAGGCAATTTTAGCAGCATCAGCGTATCGGGCAATTACAAAGTTATCTTAAAGCAGGATAGCTCGATGGCCATAAAAGTTACCGCCGATGACAACCTGTTGAAATATATTAAAACAGAAATTGAAGGGGACAGGCTGCGCATTTACAGCAAACGTAATTTATGTAATAACGGTCAACTCGTAATAAATGTAGGCGTAAAAAACCTTGATGAAGTAAAAGCATCAGGGGCTGTTGAAATTGAATCGGATGGCAAAGTAACAACCCAGGACCTGCATTTTAAACTATCAGGCGCCACAAAAGTTACTATGGACCTTAACGCCGGTAATGTAACAACCAACGGTAGCGGCGTGACCGAACTGAACTTAAAAGGCCAGGCAACATCGCATGATATTGACCTGAGCGGCGTTGGCCGTGTTTACGCTTTTGATTTTGTTGTAGGCAGCTGCCAGATCCAAACTTCGGGTGCAGGCCATTGCGAAGTAAATGTACTAAACTCGTTGACCGTGCATACCAGCGGTGCATCTGACGTAAAATACAAAGGGAACCCCTCAAGTGTTAATGCGGATAAATCAGGCGCTTCATCGGTTGAGAAGGTGAATTGAAATAAGTCCGAAAGTCGGAAAGTCCGGAAGAAGAAAGTTTTATAGAATTGATTGTTAAGAAAGCGCTTAAATCTGAGCGCTTTTTTGTTTAACCTACTCCGCCTTTGTTGGGTGTTATCACCAACAAACCGATATATTAGCTTTTAACTACTTCCCCATGCGATGGGACTTATTGGTGATAATACCAACAAGGGTAATCTTTTTACTTTCGGTCTTTCGGACTTTCCGACTTTCGGACTTTTTCCATACCTTTGCCCCTCCAAAATAATTAACGATGAATATTACCCAGGAAAAAATAGACAGCCTGAACGCTATTGTAAAAATAAATATCAATCCCGAAGATTACCAGCCGCGTGTTGATAAAGCTATAAAAGACCATGCTAAAAAAGCAAAGATACCTGGCTTCCGCCCGGGAATGGTGCCGGCATCACATATAAAAAGAATGTATGGTAAAAGCATTTTAGTTGATGAGATAAACAACATGCTTTCGGATACCCTGAATAAATACATTGAAACTGAGCAGTTGGAAGTTTTAGGGCAGCCACTTCCGCAGCTTGACGAGGACAAACAATACAACTGGGATTTTGCCGATAACTTTGAATTTAACTACGAAGTTGGCCTGGCACCTGATTTTAATATCGATTTTTCAGCAGCTGATAAATTAACACAATATGTAATCAAAGTTGATGAGGAAACTTTAGCATCGCGCATTAAAAATATCCGCAGAAGCTATGGCAAAATGACAAATCCTGACGTATCGGCAGATGATGATGTGCTTTACGGCGAATTAGTCCAGCTTTCGCCGGATGGTTCTGTTTTTGAGGATGGGATAAGCAATACAGCGTCTGTCCGTTTAGACCAGGTTAAGGATGAGGCCGTAAAAGCTTCACTTATCGGGTTAAAAAAAGGCGACGAAATTACGCTGAATATTCAGAAAGCATTTGATAACGATGCAGCTAAGGTTGCAGGTTTATTAAAGATAGATGAAGAGACAGCAGCAGATCTGAAATCCGACTTTCGTTTAACTGTGAAAAATGTTAATCGTTTGGACGAAAGCGATCTGAACCAGGAGTTCTTTGACAAATTATTTGGTGAAGGTACAGTGACTACCGAAGAGGAGTTCAGGGCAAAAATTACTGAAGAGCTTGAAGGTATGATGCAGCAGGACGCAGAGCGCAAATTGCAGGACGATATTTACAAATACAGCCTGGATAAAGTACAATTTGAGTTGCCTGATGAGTTTTTGAAACGCTGGTTAAAAGCTACCAACGAAAAACTGACTGCTGAAGAATTGGCCGGCGGCTATAACGATTTCGCTAAAAATCTTAAATGGACTTTGATAGAAAATAAGGTCATCAAAGAACAGAACATCGACATTCAGTATGATGAGGTTTTTGAATTAGCAAAAATACGTTTAGATCAGCAATTCAGGATGTATAGCCCAACACCGTTAAGCGATGAGCAATTGGGGCAATACACCGTTCAATATTTGCAGAATAAAGAAAACGCCAACAAAATATTCGAAGAGGTAAAAGCCTTCCGCGTATTTGATTATATAAAAAGCGTTGTTACTTTAGATAAGCAGGAAATTTTATATACAGATTTTCAGAAGCTGTAGTTAGAGGAGTCCGAAAGTCGGGAAGTCCGAAAGTCTGAAAGATGATTGGTTTTCCCGGCGCGGCGACTCTTGCATTTTTTCTCCTATCCTTGTCTCGTTAGTTTGGTTATAACAAGTTTCTGTTGTTACTTTCGGTCTTCCGGACTTTCGGTCTTTCAGACTTCCACCAATTAAATTTACTTAAAAAAAACTTTCTGATAACAAAAGTATTTAAGTAACAACTATATTTATCGCGGTTAAAATGCCGCATCTAACACAACAAAAAATCATGAGTAATATTGATAAAAACGAATTCAGAAAATATGCTGTTAAGCATCACCGCATCAACAGCATTTATGTAGATAAATTTATTGGCGGCGTTGAAAAAAGTATGCTTCCAACGGGAATGACTCCTTATATTATAGAGGAACGCCAACTAAACGTAGCGCAAATGGACGTGTTTTCGCGTTTAATGATGGACCGTATTATTTTCCTTGGCGATGCGATTTATGAAAATATTGCAAACATTATCCAAGCCCAATTGCTATTCTTACAATCGGCTGATGCTAAACGCGATATACAGATATATATCAACTCACCTGGTGGTTCGGTTTATGCCGGTTTGGGAATTTATGATACCATGCAATTTATATCAAACGATGTAGCTACAATCTGCACAGGCATGGCAGCTTCAATGGCAGCGGTGTTGTTATGTGCAGGTACCGAAGGTAAAAGGGCGGCGTTGCCACATGCAAGGGTAATGATACACCAGCCATCGGGTGGTGCGCAAGGCCAGCAGTCGGACATTGAAATTACGTATCACGAAATAACCAAATTGAAAAAAGAATTGTACCAGATCATTGCTGATCATAGCGGCGCACCATTCGAAAAAGTTTGGGATGCATCTGACCGTGACCATTGGATGATTGCTGAAGAAGCAAAAGAATTTGGTATGGTTGATGAAATTTTGCGCGGTACCAAAGGAAAGAAATAAGTTTTTATAGTCCGAAAGTCAGTAAAGTCCGCGAGTCCGAAAGATAGAATTGTTTTGGGATAAATCGAACATTAAAGGCCCCGGACTCGTACAAATAAAGTCCGGGGGCAGATAAAGTCCGAACGCTGAAATTTTTTACTTTCGGACTTTGCCGACTTTTCGGACTTTCGGACTTTTTTATTAATTTTGAATAAGGAATCTAAATAACATGAATAAAAGCAGCAAGGAGATCAGGTGTTCGTTTTGTGGGGCAGGTAAACAGGATTCGCTGATGCTTATAGCAGGGCTCGACGCACATATTTGTGATAAATGCGTTAACCAGGCAAATGAAATATTAGCCGAAGAACTGAAAGTACGTAAAGTTAAAACATCGCCAACCACACCGGCCATGTTGAAACCGACAGAAATAAAAGCTCACCTTGATCAATATGTAATAGGGCAGGACGATGCAAAAAAAGTATTGGCCGTTGCTGTTTACAACCACTACAAACGCTTAAACCAGCGTATTGATAAAGACGAGGTAGAACTGGAAAAATCAAACATCATTATGGTGGGCGAAACCGGTACCGGCAAAACATTGCTGGCCAAAACCCTTGCAAAAATATTAAATGTGCCTTTTTGCATTTGCGATGCTACTGTATTAACTGAAGCTGGTTATGTAGGCGAAGATGTTGAAAGTATCCTTACCCGTTTACTACAGTCTGCTGATTATGATGTTGCAACCGCCGAACGCGGTATTGTTTACATTGATGAGGTGGATAAAATTGCCCGTAAAAGCGATAATGCGTCCATCACCCGTGATGTATCTGGTGAAGGGGTACAACAGGCACTTTTAAAAATACTTGAAGGCACGATGGTGAATGTACCGCCTCAAGGTGGCCGCAAACACCCCGATCAAAAAATGATCACCGTTAACACTAATAATATCCTTTTCATTTGCGGCGGTGCGTTTGATGGCATCGAGCGTAAGATAGCTAACCGTTTACGTACACAAACTGTTGGTTATAAAATGAAACGTGATGATGGCGAGGTTGATTTAAAAAACCTGTACAAGTACATTACACCACAGGATTTAAAATCGTTCGGTTTAATACCCGAACTGATCGGCCGGTTACCTATACTAACTTATTTAAACCCGTTAGACAGGGAAGCATTGCACAATATTTTAACCGAGCCCAAAAATTCATTACTTAAACAATACAAAAAATTGTTTGAATATGAAGGCGTAAAGCTGGACTTTGAAGAAGATGTGCTTGATTTTATTGTGGATAAAGCCGTAGAATTTAAGCTTGGCGCCCGTGGATTACGCTCGATATGCGAAGCCATAATGATAGACGCCATGTTTGAGTTCCCTTCAAAAAAGGATATCAAACGTTTAAATATCACACTGGATTACGCACACGAGAAATTTGAAAAATCGGACTTGAAAAAATTAAAGGTAGCTTAACAGTAAGCATATAACCGGTTATTATATTTGATATACAGTAAGCCCTGGTTAACGCCGGGGTTTGTTGTATAAACCACTTCCCCCTAAAGGGGAATAGAAAATGATAAGCAAAACGAAAGAACAATGAATGAGCAATTAGATATAAAAAAAGACCAGGTACCCGAAAAACCTGAAAAAAAGATAAAAGAGGTAGTAGCTTCGAAGGTTACCGGTTTAAAGACCAAAGAATCAATAGTTACCAACTGGCTGCCACGCTATACAGGCCGCAACCTGGCTGATTTTGGCCAGTATATCATCCTTACCAACTTTTCTAAATATATACAGCTATTTTCCGAATGGAATGATAGTGCACCCATAATGGGCCTTGATAAGCCCATGCAAAGTGTAACCGCCAACGGCATAACTATTATTAATTTTGGTATGGGAAGCTCGGTAGCCGCTACTATAATGGACCTGCTTACAGCTATTACTCCAAAGGCTGTTATATTTTTAGGGAAATGCGGTGGCTTAAAAAAGAAAAATAATGTAGGCGACCTGGTATTACCGATAGCAGCTATCCGGGGGGAAGGCACATCAAATGATTACTTGCCTGCCGAAGTACCTGCATTGCCTGCGTTCGCGCTGCAAAAAGCAATTTCTACTACTATCCGTGATTTTGGGCGCGATTATTTTACAGGTACCTGCTACACCACCAACCGCCGCGTGTGGGAACACGACAGGGAGTTTAAAAAATATCTCAAAAAACTACGTGCTATGGCCATAGATATGGAAACAGCCACCATATTTACTACTGGCTTTGCTAATAAAATACCGACCGGCGCGCTATTACTCATCTCCGACCAGCCGATGATCCCCGAGGGTGTTAAAACCGCCGAAAGCGATTCCGCCGTCACCGAACAATTTGTACAAACACATTTGCAGATAGGGATTGAATCGTTAAAACAATTGATAAATAACGGGTTAACGGTGAAGCATTTGATTTTTTAGGTTGATTGGGTTGGATTGTGTTGATTAGGTGAATGGTTGAAGAAGCGTTGTGTTTAGTACATCTCCCCAATATTGTCCACCTTTTTAACCGCATCCCAACCTTTGTTTTTAAAAATTGTATAGCTGATATAAATGCCTGTTAATATCCCGGCAAATAGTCCGGCGTAATTTATCAAAATCGTTAAGGTAATTTCGCTATATCTTTGTGTAAAGGTATCATACAAACCTATGCCTGCTAATGCAGTACTTATAATTACTGCTATCAGCGCGGCATATTTTCTTTTTGAAGGAATAAATAGAGAGGAAAGAAATACAAAAAGAAAAAAGCATATCATATTTACGAATGCATGATAATATAAATAGCTTCGTCTATAAAGTTCGTTATGACTAATTGCTGACGTGAACTCGGCATTAAGGATAAGTATTCCAATGGCTATCGATAAAGCCAAAGGGATTCCAAAAATCCACCTAAGTCTGTTCATAGTCAAATATAAACTATCTGCGAACAAATTATTTATCCACAGGTAATTATAAATCGCATATTCAATGTCCGATGGCTAATTACCAATAATTACCTTCTTCATCCCCTCCCTGCCATAAAATACCGGGAAATACATCATCTCCGTTTTTGCGGGATTGAGGTTGTATTTTCCGTCGTATCTTGGTATAAGGTTAACGGTAAATTCGTACTTACCCTGTTTTAGTTTCCTGCAAAAGATGCTTACTTTTTCTTTAAAATATTCACGGTGAACTTCGTTGTTTTCCCAGCTTTGCTGTTTGCTTTCGTAGCAGCAGCCAGCCGGGATTGGTATTTCGATCATAACATAATCAGCATCGCCTTTGGCAGTTACTTCGGCTTTTAGCAATACAGGTGCACCCCCTTTTAGCTGGCTGAGTTTAACGTCGTTTTTTTCGAACCAGGTATCAACCATAAAATCTTTACTAACCTTTTCGGGGTTGCTGTTCCAAAATTGTTGGTACCCTGTAATATACACTGGCAGGCTGCCTGTTTTGCTGATGCTTAACTGGCTATCGGTCAGCGTTGCAGTGTAAGGAAAATTGGTAATGGTTTCAGTTTTGTTGCCAGTAATAGTTATCGATGAGGGCTCAACCTGTTTGTTTTCTATCAAAATGTCAGGCAGTATGGTTTCCAATATTAACGACGACTCGTAAGTATTACGCCATTCGCCGGTGCGGCGTTGTTCTAAAAAGTAGCCCCTTATTTTTTCGAGCAGTTCAGGGTGTTTGCCTTCGTTTTTCAGGATCTTATAGGCCAGCACGCTTAGCTGGATGGAATTATCAAAAAAGCGGTAACTATCCTCGCCCCAGTAAGTATTGCCGAAAAGGGTGTGGCGCTCATTGGCAAACAGACTGTCCATTTTAACTCTTTGTCCAGCTTCCTCCTCTATCAACATTAGGCGGAATTGGTCATATTTTGATACCTGCTTTTTAGTAGCAAATTCTTTGGTAATAACCCCGATGTATTTTGAATAATCCACTTTGGCATTCAATTTATGCAGCAGTTCGAGGCAGGTGAGTTTATCTTCGCCTTTGTAGCGTTCCAATTGGTAAACTAAATATTCGGTGAGTTTTGGCAGATCGATATCAATGCTATAGCCTTCCTTTTGCGCATCTGTTAATGCTTCAACAGCATGCAGGCTTATCCAAAGTTCCTCATCCGTATCTTTCCACCAGCCCCAGGTACCCTGGCTGCGCCGGTTCTCTTGCAGTTTTTTTATTACTTCAAGGATATTTCTTTCATATTTAAAAGATTCACCTAAATATGTCCTGATACGTTTTTCGGCAAGTAAGCCCTTAAGTTTCGAGGCCAATTGCTCGTTACATAAATATTTATACTCGCGCAGGCGCTGGGCTTCTTCTGCCAATGCTGGTAATGCCGATGCTTCAGCCCTGAAAGTTATTGGCCCAAGCGCCGGGTCGAAGTTCATCATTATTGTGGTGTCCTTATTTAAAGCTTCGAATTCTCCTTTGGTTTCTTTTACGCCCTGTTCAATAACCGGTATTTTGCGCCTTTCGCCATCAAAATAGCCATTGTTGCGTTTTATTGTATATTCAAAGGTGAGGCTATCAGTTTTGGCGGCAGTAACGTTTAAGGTATCTATTTTTGAATCTTTTATTTCGAGTGCATCTTGTTTAAACAGTTTGCCATTGTAAGTAAAGCTTCGCGTTAGTTTCACCGGATCGGAATTATAGTTCATCACCTTGCCTATGGCGCTCAAAGAGTCGCCCTGAACGGCAAATAAAGGAGTTGTCAAAGCCGCACTCAGCGGTTTATAGGATTTAATTTGGTTTTCTGTAAAACCTGATTGCTTTTGGCCGTTGATGGCTATGACGAAAGTGCGCCAATTGGTAATATCATCCGGGAAAGTACTGGTAAAGCTCGCCTTGCCGTTTTCATCAGTAATAAGTTTAGGCTGCCAATAGGCATAGTCGGAAAAGTTTTTACGGATGGACAAGCCGTCTGATTGTTGGGCGGGTGCTCCCACATTATTGGCCTTCGGCTTACTGGTGGTTATTATCACAACCCCGTTGACCGCTTCGGAGCCATATAACGCAGTTGCCGCTGCACTTTTTAAAATACTGATATCCGTTATTTGATCAGGCGAAAGCCCCGCGAGGCTTTTAACGGGCACCCCGTCAATAATATATAGCGGTTGCTGACCTGGTTCAGACGAGACGCCCCTGATATGTATCTCCTTACCCGATCCGGGGTCACCTGTTACCAAAACGCCTGCCACTTTTGCCGCCAGTCCATTTATTACGGAAACAGATCCCGATATATCTTTTCTCAGCTGTGTAGTATAACCTGTTACAACAACTTCTCTTAGTTCGCTCGCGCTGGGGGCCAGTGAGATTTTCAAATTCTCACCATCTTCAAATTCAACTTCCTGCGTAATATAACCGATATATGAAACCACCAATCTCCCACTGGCCGGCGCTTTTAGGGTAAAATCGCCGTTCACATCCGTCACCGCGCCAATAGTAGTGCCCTTTACACGTAATGAAGCGCCAACAATTGGTAACTTATTGTCACTTCCAATCACTTTTCCTTTAACCATTTTAGTAAACAACGAGTCATTTAAATATTTTTCGTTAAATGCCTCCTTTATTTTTAGGGCATCGTTTACAATTTCACTGTCCGAGTTGTCATACCTGCCTGTCCGGCTTTCAATAATTTTATTGATCTTTATACTAACCGAATCCCTTGGATGTACAGGCGTAACCCTGGCTTTGTAAAAATTGGTGCCATAGGGTTTTATTACGATATTTTCTTTTATATTATACGTATCGCCCTTTAATAAAAATAGCACGCGGTAATTTCCTTTTTCAAGCCGGTCGAAATCAGTTGTATTGCCGGGGTATATCCTGGTGAAATCAGGGTCATCGTATTTGTATATAATGATGTTTTTGATAAGCACCGGTACCTCCTTCCATTTTACAGCTCTTTCAAACTTAAACTTTCCTGATTGGGCTGTTTTTAAGGGCGCATTTACAAATAATTGTTGTGTGTTGCTGCGGTTGTCAAGATATTGCTGCCATATGCTGTCGGCCCCGGCTTCGGTCAGTACATATTGCGAATAATCATCGGTACCCGCCGCATTAGAAAGTCTCCGGCTGAAGGGATAGGTAGTAGGGATGCTGGTTTGCTTAAGCAGACCGGGCCCAAAAAGATAGGCGTAACTTGGTTCCGCCTCAAATCCCCGTAATTTTTCGCCTTCAAGGTTAAAAAGCGCATAATTATCCGATAGCGGGCCTGTTAATATGTAATCCCTGGTATTGGGTTGCGGGTTCAAAAACACGATATGGTTATTTTGTTCCAACAGCGCTTTTCGCTGTTCAAAATTATTAACCATTACTATCATGTATTTATTAATGAGGCGAGCCTCATAATCACTCAAGGTGTCGGACACATCGATAGCGTGTGCATGACCTGGGTTTAGGCCTAATATTAACTTTTTGTTTTTTTCAACCAGCACACTGTCAAGCTTTATGTTTTGCCTGCTGGTTCTGAACCTGAGCGAATGCAGTCCGGGCGTAACCATAAAACTATAGCGCTGTAGCTGCTGGGCCTGGCTAAAGTAAACCGGTTTTTCGTCAATATAAAGGATATGCACTGGTATAATATCTCCATCTTTGACTATAAAAGGTGCAATCTGGGTAATAGTATCAATGCCGGGCTCCTCTATCCGGTAAATGCCGGCTGTGTGCGTGAACTGGTAATAGATAATGCTATCCAAACCCATTTCGCGCCCCCAGCGCGCCCAGTTTAACTTTATGGAACCGCCGCCGTCAAATTCATCAGGCTCAAAAGCCTTTTTTAGTTTTCGCGATGGGTAAGGCCTGCCAAGGTATGGCGTGTATGGTAACCTGTAATTATTAAATTTACTGGTAAGCGACCATGCGGTGAGGTCGGTATTGGCGACAGGTTTTCCGGTTATATCCGTAACAACAATGTCGGTTTGCACCTGCTGGCCCGGGAATATGGTTACGGGTTGCTTAACGCTGATGTTAAGTTTATCAGTACGGTAAACAAGCTCGTTGGCTTCGGTAGATTTAATTTCGTTCCCCCATATATAGTTCGCTAAAAAAGTGATGCGCTTTTGTTTGCTGTAAGCTTTTTTGTAAAACAATTGATCGGCTTCCCCGGCATCAATTAATTTGCTGCCCGCAAATACCGAATACCAAAAATGAAGGTTACCCGGGTTGTTAACCTTAACCAAAATTGAATCGGCGGTACGCTCGGCAGATAACGAGACATCTGGTTTTTCATTTTTGAGATCGAAATCGGTATCGGTACTGTCGGTTTCTATATTATAAGTAACAGCGTACGGATTGATTATTATTGATGCCGGCAACATCACTTTAACTTTCGCAATCGTATCGTCATCCGCACTCATGGCGCTCACCAGCGCAGGCGCCTGTAATTCTTTGCCAAGATACCTGTACTTCGCTTTAAGCGTATCGCCAACCAATTCGGTAATGATGTTGTATTTATCATATTTATACCAGGCGCTTAAAGTAGTTAAGTGGCGCTCATTCGAGGAATTTAGGAAATTGGCATTTATTTCATAATAGATATCTGCTTTTGGAAAAATTGAATCGGGTATAGTGACTTTAGTTTCACCAACCGGGTCAAGCTGTAGTTTATGTGCCCATAAAGTATCCGGCACAAACACATGGTTAGTTGCAAAGCTTGTAGCGCTGTACGTAGTCAGAGTAAGTTCAACGCGCCCATCGGGCAACGGCAGGTCATTCTCATCAACCGCCTTTAAATAAATAGCTGATTTATCTCCCGGTACCTGATCTTTTTTATCGATACGGGCATTAAATTTAATCGATTTTAACTCATAGTCTTCGTATTTAAAAGAACTGCTTATTAAAATTTTGTGACCATCACCACTAATATTATCGTTTCTTTCGTCCTTATCACGATCAATTTTTGCGCTGTCGGGTTCTTCCAGCAGAATGGTATATGTCCAGTCTAACTTTAACTTTAGTTTATCGTTCAAAACGAAACTATACTCAAAACCCCCGTCCCTGTAGCTGTTAACTATCCCTATTGTTTTTTCGTCCCCGTTATAGTTTTCTTTTAACCTCACCAATAGTTGCTTTTTTGTTACCGGTATGCGCGATTTGGTGCCAACTATAAAAGCTTTGAATTTGACCGTGTCGTTAGGTCTGTACATGGGTTTATTAAATACAATAAAGCCATTATAGTCATGTTTAACAACATAACGGTAGCGGTCATTATCATCCTTTTTAAATATGTTTTTTACTTTGGCCCATAAAATTGCCATCCAACTTTTGTCATTATCATCCTCATTATAATCTTCCATTTTTAATTGAAAAAAGTTTGCCACGCCTGCATAATCTGCTTCTACAAAGCCATTCGTTTTGCCTCTGTGGATATGGTAAGTTTTACTTACTTCATCATACGAAACATTCCTGTTATTAAATTTAACCACATCCGCCCGGATGCTTTTACCTTCTTTGTCAAAAAAGACAAAGCGCTGATCGTAGTTATTTGAAAGTATTTTAATAAACGCCGAATGGTTCTCAATAAGGGTGTACTTGAGTTGATTTTTTTCTGCGGATGCTTTTATATAATTTCCGGCTGGTAATGTGTCTTCCCAATATCCATCCGTTTTAACCGAATCCACCGGGGTATGTAGTATTTGGTCGTTAAGGCCTTTATCAGGATGTTTGTAAAATGTTAGCACGTCGGCCCCGGTAATTTTGTAGATATAAGTATAATAACTGCTCTGCCGGCTGTTAGTTAGGGGCTTTTGGGCATGGCATAAAAACCCAGTAAAGCATAGAAATAATAATACCAATAAGGTTTTTTTCATAAAACAAGTATGCGGGGATACCTTGGTTTTTGTTGATTGGCTAAATATAAGTATTCTCATATGATGCAGGTTTACCTAAGGATGCAGTAAACCTTTTAATTCCATAAAGTATTTTATATTTTAAGATAATATCATATCAGAAGGTTATTTTTGACGGGATATTCCGGGTTTGCCATACTTCGCACTCCGGATAAAAACAGGTAATATGTGGTACAATAATATATTAGAAACCATCGGCAATACGCCCATGGTGAAGTTAAATAAGGTTACTAAGGATATCCCGGCTATAGTTTTGGCTAAGATAGAAACTACCAATCCTGGTAATTCCATAAAGGACAGGATGGCGCTTAAAATGATTGAGGATGCCGAAAAAAGCGGTAAGCTTAAGCCAGGCGGTACTATTATTGAAGGCACATCGGGCAATACCGGGATGGGGCTGGCTATTGCGGCGGTGATAAAAGGCTATAAATGTATTTTTACCAGTACCGATAAACAATCAAAAGAAAAATTTGACGCACTGCGCGCGTTCGGCGCCGAGGTAATTGTTTGCCCTACCAACGTTGACCCGGAAGACGCACGTTCATATTATTCTGTTTCATCCCGACTGGAACGTGAGGTGCCTAACTCATGGAAGCCAAACCAATATGATAACCTTTCAAATTCCGAAGCGCATTATGAGCAAACCGGGCCGGAAATTTGGGAGCAAACCGAAGGCAAGATAACGCACCTGGTAGCAGGCGTGGGCACAGGTGGTACCATATCAGGTATCGCAAAATATTTAAAGGAGAAAAATCCGGCGATACAGGTGTTGGGTATCGATACTTATGGTTCCGTGTTTAAAAAATATAAGGAAACAGGTGTTTTGGATAAAAACGAGATATATCCATACATCACGGAAGGTATTGGCGAAGACTTTTTACCGCAAAACGTTGATTTTAACCTAATAGACCATTTTGAAAAAGTAACCGATAAAGATGCCGCCCTGATGACCCGCGAGATAGCCCGCAAAGAAGGTATTTTTGCAGGTAACTCTACAGGTTCGGCAATCGCCGGGCTATTGCAGATGAAAGATAGGTTTAAAGAAGGTGATGTGGTAGTTGTTATTTTCCCCGACCATGGCTCACGCTATATGGGCAAAATGTACAGCGATGACTGGTTGCGCGACCGCGGGTTTTTAAAAGACGAAAAACTCACCGCCCGCAACATCATCCAAAAGAAAGAAAACCAGCAGATCATTACCATCGATTGCGAAAAAACAGTGCTGGAGGCAATCAACACCATAAAATCACTCCATATTTCGCAGATACCTGTAACTCAAAAAGGCATGGTGATAGGTAAGATCACCGAAAGTGATATATTGAATTCGCTGATAGAAAATCCGTCCATCAAATCACAACCCATAAAAAACATCACCACAGCGCCATTCCCTTTTGTTGACTTGAATACCTCGATAGATAAAATTTCGGGAATGATCAATAAGGATAATATTGCTGTGCTGGTAGAAAGCGAAGGCAATATCGAAATCATTACGCAGTATGATATTATAAATGCGATCTCCGCTTGAGGAGGAGGTTAAAGGCGAAAGGTTAAGGGTGAAAGGTTTTGAAGCGCAGTGGAAACGTCAGACTTACGAAGTTTTTAAAACTTCGTAAGTCTTTGGATCACAGATCAATCATACTCATCGGCTTTTCTCCAAACCCAATTTTTGGCATTTACATCATAAAAATTAAAGCCTATGTCAATGGTTAAGGGTTTGCCGTTTACATTGAAAGTGAAATAGCGGCCGTCGGTGTCAATATCATATAATGGATTAATAGCATCGTAATTGGTGTGAAGTTTAAAACGGGTTTTAAATTTGCTATGGGAAATCCTCCCATTTCTGAGGTAATTGAACAGTAAAAATGTTTCGGACTGTGTCAAATCCAAAACCTTGCCCTCTTTTTTAATTTTGGAATTGGTTATACCTTCAAACGAAGGAATGAAAGCCGGATCCGGAATTTTTTTTAAGGGAATGTTTTGATACAGGTTTTCTAAAGAAGCATAAGATGATTTTAAAAAAGCCGGTGCGGTTCGGCCATAATCATTAACCGTTTTATAAATTTTTCCATTTTTGATGAATGTGACGCTAACCGTTTGCAAATCTGTTACCGGTGATTCATATTTGTTTTTTAAAGAATCGAAATTTATTTTTTCAAATTGGCTTTGTAATGTTTCAAGATATTTTGGGGCTACCTTTCCGGTAAATAATCCTTTTTTTGTAATCGCTCCTTGTCCTTTGAATATTACGGTCCCGTCTGCATTAAGAATAATATTTGACATCGGACACTCCATCATGCAACTTGATGTGGATAAGATGATTTTATCAAATTGAAAAGGTATTTTATTTGTGCAAGATGAAAAAAGTAAGCAAGGCAGAAATAGACAAACAAGGCGGTTCATGATGGTGATTTCGAAATATGGATTAGTGACAGCCAATGTAATCATTTTCAAATCTTCAAATTCCCACATCTTCAAATTAACCCTTCACCATTTCTTAAATATCACAAATACAGCCAGCACAATCAACCCGAAACCCACCAAATGGTTCCAACCAAGTTTATCTGTTTTAAAATATAAAATACTGAACAGCATAAACACGGTCAGGGTAATTGCCTCCTGTATGGTTTTTAGCTGTACTAATGAGAATGGCCCGCCATCGCCTTTAAAGCCGGCGCGGTTGGCTGGCACCTGGAAGGTATATTCAAAAAATGCAAGCCCCCAGCTGATGAGGATCACAGCAAACAGGCCCAGGTTTTTGCCCCAGGCGTAGTCTTTAAATTTCAGGTGCCCGTACCAGGCAAAAGTCATGAAGGTGTTGGAGATAAAAAGGAAAATGATAGTTTTTAATCCGCGCATAGATAAACGTCTTATTAATCATACCCCGGAGGTATTAACTTTGTTTGATTAACCAAATTTACTGACATCCAACAATTTTCAAATTTTCAAATCACCAAATTTTCAAATCAATATTA
>Ga0206884_1037_pt1 | contig 37678 bp, 34 predicted proteins | sample Alteio_BWOrgCont_FD_152914 | JGI IMG/M metagenome (GOLD analysis project Ga0206884, IMG submission 152914) | Enriched cells from forest soil in Barre Woods Harvard Forest LTER site, Petersham, Massachusetts, United States -... | ecosystem: Environmental > Terrestrial > Soil > Temperate forest > O...
TGTTATCCATTTATAAGGAAAAAACAACAAGATCAGTCCGATTACAATTAAACCTGCTATCTCAGCCGGGCTAAACTTATCACCTGTTTTCATGGCCTTGTTTTTAAGATTTTAACGTAAATAAATAACCACTAAGAACACCATGTGTTTTGATTCAGCCAAAGTAAATAGCTATTGCCGTTATATTTTGCTATTTTTAAAATGGTTTTCTGGCGGTGAAATGTTGGGTATATGTCAATATTTAGCTACAAATGCGCATAAGAAATAAATAAATTGCAAATTTGTACACTGCAATTCAGTTAACCCCCTGTTTAACTATGAGTGAACGAACTATACTGGTTTGGTTTAGAAATGATTTACGTATCCATGATAACGAAATATTGTTAGAGGCTGTGCGTAAAGCTGATAAAGTGTTACCGGTGTATTGTTTTGATCCGTTTTATTTTAGAGAAAACCCATCGGGCAACCCAAAAACCGGAAATTTACGTGCGCGTTTCCTGCTTGAATCTGTAGCAGATCTGCGTAAAAACCTGCGAAATATTGGCGGGGAACTCATCGTCCGTATCGGTAACCCGGCTGAAATTTTGCTGCAGCTTGCCGAACAATACCATGTAAACGAAGTTTACCATCACCGCGAAGTAGCTCATGAGGAGACTGAAATATCCGAACAGGTTGAAACTGCCCTGTGGAAAATAAAACTCAATTTAAAACATTTTATTGGCCACACTTTATACCATAAAGAGGATTTGCCCTTCCCCATAAAGGATATACCTGATAGCTTCGCTGTGTTTAAAAAGAAGGTTGAACGGGATAGTAACGTACGGCCATGCATAGGTACGCCCGAAAAAATCAGTATCCCGCTTATTGGCGATGCAGGCGAGCTGCCAACCCTGGCAGAACTTGGTTTGGAAGAACCTGTGGGTGATCCGCGGTCGGTTAACGCATTTAGGGGTGGTGAAACAGCTGCTTTAAGCCAACTCGACCTATTTTTTTTAAATGAGGGCCAGGCTAACACAAATAAAAATACCCGAAATACCACTGACCATTCATCGCAACTATCACCATGGGTAGCGCTTGGATGCGTTTCATTGAGGCATGTTTATTGGGAAGCAATAAGCCACCAGCACTCAAGTTCGCTGATACTCGACCTTTTATGGCGCGACTATTTCAGGTTTATGTTTAAAAAACATGGACAAAAGTTTATCGCTGCTAAAAATAATGAGGCCGAAGTATCAGCCCTCGCTGATAACCAGGATGAACTTTTTGAAAGCTGGAAAAATGGAGAGACAGGCGTTCCATTAGTTGATGCCATCATCCACCAATTAAATGCTACAGGTTATATTAATAACACCAATCGCCAAATAGCAGCAAGTTTTTTAGTAAATGATCTGAAAGTTGACTGGGTAAAGGGCGCTGCATATTTTGAGGAGAAGCTGATTGACTACTCGCCTGCAAGTAACTGGGGCAACTGGGCCTTTATTGCCGGCGTTAACGATGCGCGCGAAAGCCGTTATGCTATAGCCGCTAAACCTGCCATTCAACTTGAAACAAAAAGCGAATTTATTGACACCTGGTTACCTGCTTTACATATTGTTGAATAACGCGTAACGGCAGTCAACCGGAAGTAAAATATTTTATTGAAATGTAATATTTTACTTATCTTTAAGTCATAGTACTATGAACCCCTTCGAGCAATTTACGGTTATCATCGGCCTCCTTGCTATAGCTTTTGAGGGATTTTCGTATGTGCGCGATTTTGTACAGAAGCTCTTGCATTGACCAGGTAAACACATGTTTAAGTGGTTTTTGCATCAGGATCAAAATTTTTACCATCTATGTAAACTTATTCAACACCATCATGTTCCCGATAACCATCGGGACACCCCCCTATCAAGCTGTAACTAATTTTATTAATTAAATTTAAAGTTTACAAGCTGATATGCTTACTTTTGTACCGTTTTAAAGATTGGTTTCTCATGGATCGTCTAAATTATATCAATAGCGGAAACGCTGCCTACATAAATTCATTATACGAAGCATACAAACAAGACCCTGAATCTGTTGACTTTGGCTGGCAAAAATTTTTTGAAGGGTTTGATTTTGGTAAAGATACGCAAGCCCCGGCTGCGGTTAGTACCGAAACAAACGAGCACTTTTTAAAAGAGATAAATGTGCTTAACCTGATTGATGGCTACCGTTCGCGCGGCCATTTATTCACAAAAACAAACCCGGTACGCGAAAGGCGCAAATATTTCCCGGGTAAAGAGTTGGATACATTTGGCTTGACCGATGCCGACCTGGATACTGTCTTCAACGCCGGTGTTGAACTTGGCATTGGCCCTGCAACGCTTCGTGATATCAGGCAATTGTTAGAACAAACTTATTGCCAGGCAATTGGCGCCGAGTATAAATACATCCGCAATCCCATAAAAATAAAGTGGTTTGAAAACCGCATGGAAAGCAAACGCAATACGCCTTCGTTTACAGTGGAGGAGAAAAAGCTGATGCTGAACAAGCTGAACGAAGCGGTTGTTTTCGAAAACTTTTTAGGGACAAAATTTCTCGGCCAAAAACGTTTTTCGCTTGAAGGCGCTGAAGCACTGATCCCAGCATTGGATTCCATTATTCAAAATGGATCGGAACTTGGTATCGAGGAGTTTATCATCGGCATGGCCCACAGGGGAAGACTGAACGTGCTTACCAATATCATGGAAAAGCCCTATAAAGAGATTTTTTCGGAGTTTGAAGGTAAGAATTTTGACGAGGATACCCCATTCAGCGGCGACGTGAAGTATCACCTGGGCTATTCAACTGATGTAGTGACGCCCGGAGGCAAAAAGGTGCATTTAAGCCTTTGCCCCAATCCATCGCACCTGGAGGCCGTTGACCCAGTAGTTGAAGGCCTCACCCGTTCGAAAATCGATTTTAAATATAAAGACGACCATTCAAAAATAGCCCCGATATTAATTCACGGCGATGCTTCAGTAGCAGGGCAGGGTATAGTGTACGAGGTTTTACAGATGGAGAAACTCGACGGTTATCGTACCGGTGGCACCGTGCATATAGTGATCAATAACCAGATAGGCTTTACCACTAACTTTAAAGATGCACGCTCGAGTACCTATTGTACCGATGTGGCGAAAACGGTTTTATCACCTGTTTTCCATGTAAATGGCGATGATGTAGAGGCATTGGCTTATGTAGTGAACCTGGCAATGGAGTACCGCCAGGTATTTCATGAAGATGTTTTTATAGATATATTATGTTACCGCAGGTATGGCCACAATGAAGCTGATGAACCAAAATTCACTCAGCCATTGTTATACAAAGCAATTGAGGCCCATCCAAACCCGCTTGAAATATACAAACAAAAGTTATTGGCCGAAGGCAGCGTTGACGCCGCATTTGCGATAGAACTGGAGAAAAATTTCCGTGCCGAATTACAGCAAAAGTTAGACGAATCAAAAGCTGAGGATAAATCTACCGAGACTAACCAGATGTTTGAGGGAGCATGGCAGGGCCTACATATTGCTACTACCCGTGAATTTTTTACACCTGTAGAAACTGCTGTCCCGGAAGCTGAATTGCTTGAAATAGGCAAGAAAATAACGACTTTACCCGAAGGCAAAGAGTTTTTTAAGAAAATTGAAAAGCTTTTTGAAGAACGCAACAAAATGGTAACCAAAACCCATGTTTTTGATTGGGCAATGGGCGAACTGCTGGCCTATGGCACTTTGTTAAAAGATGGCCACCCTGTTAGGTTAAGCGGCGAGGATGTAAAACGCGGCACTTTTTCGCACCGCCATGCTGTATTAACGCTGGTTGATTCAGAAGATGAATATACCCCGCTTGATACCATTGGCACGGAAGCAAAGTTCAGCATATTTAATTCTTTACTATCTGAATATGGCGTTTTAGGATTTGAGTATGGTTATGCTATGGCAAACCCAAATGCATTAACCATTTGGGAAGCCCAGTTTGGCGACTTTTTTAACGGCGCCCAAATTATTGTTGACCAGTACATAGCCAGCGCCGAAACAAAATGGCAACGCGGTAATGGCCTGGTGATGCTGCTGCCACATGGTTACGAAGGCCAGGGTCCTGAGCATTCATCCGCACGTGTTGAACGCTTTTTGGAGCTTTGCGCTGATAGTAATATCCAGGTGGCTAATTGTACCACGCCGGCAAACTTTTTCCATATCCTGAGACGGCAGATGCTGCGTGATTTCCGCAAGCCTTTGATCATATTTACACCGAAGAGTTTGCTGCGTAGCCCTAAATGTGTTTCGAAACTGGAAGAATTTACCAGCGGGAAATTCCATGAGTTAATAGATGATGATTACGCCGATGTTAAAAAGGTAAAACGCGTACTGCTTTGTACCGGGAAAATATACTACGACTTGCTTGAGAAACAACAGGCCGATAAACGCAAAGATGTTGCCATAGTGCGTGTAGAACAGTTATATCCTACGCCTTTAGTACAGATATTAAAGATGAAGGCCAAATATAATAAGGCTACAGAATTTTTTTGGGTACAGGAAGAGCCTGAAAATATGGGCGCCTGGCCGTATATATGTCGCAAGTTCCACAATGATAAAGTGATAAATCTGAATGTGATCTCGCGCCACGAAGGCAGCAGTACAGCTACCGGTTTTGCGAAACAGCATGCCGCTCAGCAATTACATATTGTTGCCAAGGCGTTTGAGGCGCCGCCCGGGAAAGCAGTAAAAGCTGTAGTAAAAGAAACAGCAGAAAAAATGGCCCATGTTGGGGCAGATTAGTGCAATTTGAAAATGTGTTAATTTGAAAATTTGAAAATGGGTAAGATGAGTTAATTTTCAAATTGGCACATCATCAAATTTTCAAATAATTATACAATTACCTATAATATGAGTTTAACGATCAAAGTTCCGCCGGTTGGCGAGTCAATTACAGAAGTAACCCTGTCGAGCTGGAAAAAAAAGGATGGCGACGCAGTAAAGATGGACGAAGTAATTGCCGAGTTAGAATCAGACAAAGCCACTTTTGAGCTTACTGCCGAAAAAGCCGGGATATTAAAAACGGTAGCTAAAGAGGGCGACACCCTGGCTATTGGCGCTGTGGTTGCCAGTATTGAGGATGGCGGTTCTTCAGTGGCAGTTGAAAGTAGCAATGAGAAAGCAGTAGCAGTTGATAGTGGCAGTAGCAGTAAAGAAACTGCACCTGTTGCCCAACCTGCCCCTCAACCTGCTACTGCTACTACTTCCTCCCTCGAAGTAAAAGTGCCTACTGTTGGAGAATCAATCACCGAAGTAACTTTGTCGCGGTGGATAAAAAAGGACGGCGATACTGTCGCAATGGATGAAGCAATTGCGGAACTTGAATCGGATAAAGCAACATTTGAATTGACTGCCGAAAAAGCAGGCGTATTAAAAACTATAGCCAAAGAAGGCGACACTTTGCCTATTGGCGCCGTAGTATGCACAATTGAAGGAGCTGGTGCAGCCAAAGCTGCTGATAAAGTAGCAGTTGAAAGTGGCAGTAGCAGTAAAGAAAGTGGCCCGGTATCATATGCATCTGGCGTACCATCACCTGCCGCGGCAAAAATACTTGCCGAAAAAGGTGTGGATTCTACAGCACTCACCGGCACAGGCAAAGGCGGAAGAATAACTAAAGAAGATGCCTTGCTGGCCGAGAAAATATCCGAAAATCCACAGGTATCAAAAGAAGCTCAGAATGCCCAGGTTGTAAGTTCGAAGCCGGAAACAGCGAGCCCTAAGGTGGACGCTGTTGCGCCAAAACTCGCTGCTGCAACTTCTGGCGCAAGAAGTGACCGCCGCGAAAAAATGTCGTCGCTGCGTAAAACCGTTGCTAAACGTTTGGTTGCTGTGAAGAACGAGACCGCTATGCTTACCACTTTTAATGAAGTGGATATGGCGCCAATCATGGAATTACGCTCCAAATACAAAGATAAATTCAAGGAAAAACATGGCGTTGGCTTAGGCTTTATGTCGTTTTTCACCAAAGCCGTTTGTGAAGCCTTAAAAGATTGGCCAGCCGTTGGCGCCCGTATTGAAGGTGAAGAAGTGGTTTACAGTAATTTTGCAGATATATCAATCGCCGTTTCGGCACCTAAAGGGTTGGTTGTACCGGTTATTCGCAATGCCGAAAGCCTGAGCCTGGCCGAAATTGAAAAAGCTGTTGCCGCGTTAGCCGTGAAAGCCCGCGATAATAAATTGACCATCGAAGAAATGACCGGCGGTACATTCACCATTACCAATGGTGGCGTTTTCGGTTCCATGATGTCTACACCGATATTAAATTCACCGCAATCCGCTATTTTGGGAATGCACAATATCATCGAACGCCCCGTTGCAGTAAATGGCCAGGTGGTTATCCGCCCGATGATGTACCTTGCGCTATCTTATGACCACCGTATTATCGACGGCCGCGAATCGGTAAGCTTTTTGGTTAGGGTAAAACAGTTACTGGAAGACCCTGCGAGGTTGTTGCTGGGGGTGTAAGTGGTTCAGAATTTATCAATTGATTTCATTGAGAGGTTTGAGGTTCATCGAAGCCTGTCCATTTTCGGTATTGAATGGCACCGAACTGTGACGATGTGTAATTAACCATTTGCTTTCAATCTTGCGAAAGCAAGTAGTTTCGCGCCACCACATGTTTAGTTTGTTCCCGTTGATATTTGTAGCATCCACATTGCGAAGGCAATGGCAAAAAGCAACATTGCCAGCTACAGTTATGTTAAGGTCGCGGATGTTGATCCCGATACTCCCTTCGAAGCTGGAAAACCAGCTTTCCATGCGTTGCTTTACGCTGTCGGTACCTGAATATTCAAGCGGGTCAACAACATCAAACGACAGTAGGTCCTCCGCGTAAAAAGGCATAAGCGCATTAACGTTTTTACTCCTGATCAGTTCAGCCTCTTGTTCAATAAGTTGCCTTATTGGCTGCCCTTCAGCGTTAATTTCGTTATTCATGATTTTAAAGATATGGCTTATCCCAATTTAGCTTGGTGATAATAATAGTTAACAATCATTTTAGCAATTAGTTATAAAAATGTGAGTGTTGTTATAAGGGTAAGGTGGTGACACGTAAAACAAGCGGTATTTCAATACTTATGACTTTTTATTAGTTGGCGTTTTTCGTGCATCTTTTATCGGCTTAAACGGGCCGTACTTATGCTGTTGCTCACTAAAACCATCAGCATATGGGCCGAATGGAAAATCAATTGGTTTAGTTTTTATATCGGGCCAATCCCTATGCTGATCCTTATGCGGGCGGAGCTGCGAGTTAACAAAGGCGGCAACATCCCAGGCTTCGGCGTCTGTTAACTGTGCGTTTTGATAAGTTGCGCCGAACGGCATATTGTTTTTTACAAAACCGGCAAAGTTGCCAATGCGGTACATGCCGGCGCCATCGTTATAGCTATGATTTCCCCATAGCGGAGGGTAAGTGTAAGCTTTTTTATCAGCGGCAAGCAAACCCTGGCCATTAGCCCCGTGGCATACCTGGCATTTTGAAATAAATACCGCCCGCCCGTTCGCAGTATCGGCAGCACGGTCAAGGTAGGCCAGCTTTTCAGAGGCTGCACCAAAAAGTTGCTGCCCCTTTTTTACACCCTGCCCTATCCATTTCATATATGCCAGCATCGCGGTTACCTCCCTGCCGTTTGTATCAGGCGCAATGCCGGCCAAGCTGCGGTTAAAACACTGAACAATACGGTCCGCTGGATGCTCAATTTTGCCGCTGCGGTTGTTCATTTTTGGGTAGCCTGCTATAAAGCTTGCATAATTGTTGCCGAAAAGCCTGCTGCCGCCGTCAAGATGGCAATTCTGACAGTTCATCCCGTTTGATATTTTAGCTATTGTTCCGTTTGGGCCGAAATAAATGGAAGTATGGGTCAGCAATTCTTTACCGTAACGGATAAGCTGTCCGGTTTTTCCTTTCGGGATGGTATTGCTGTCGGGGGCCCTCCAGGTGTTGGCGGGTATTTTCACGGAAGGCAATTTGGCAATAGGTTGGCTTGAGGTATTCACATTATCTTTTTCATTATGGCATGAGAAGATAATTGATATGGCAACAAAAACTGATGCAATTAATGCGCTATAGATAATATGCCGGGATGCCTTAACTCTTGCCATATAAATCAAAAGCCATTTGAAGTTAGAATTAATCCGCCTTCAGTATAATGTGATAGGATTTTCTTTAAATCATCAAGATCGAAATAGGATTTTACCACGAAGCGGCAAATATGAATGTTGTCGGCTTGGTCATAAATTTCAATTCTATTGCCCGAACCATCACTTGTACCTCTTTGATTTCCTTTATAGTCATTTGCTTTTATTACAATTTTATTTATCTGGTTTAATTGAATTATCACAGAATTTACTTTTATAGAAGTGTTTGAAAAAGATATTTCACCATCTTTAACATACATTTTTATAAAGCTATTTTTAAGGGCTATATATATAGCTAATAGGAAACAGCAAAGTGTTCCTAAATATATTGTATGTTGTTGTGACAATTGGAGGATTGAAAAAATATTGGTTAATACAAGGAATAAAATGGGAATTATCAGTATTAACAGCATAATATAATAAGCCCTTGTTTTTTTGGTGTAGGTATCAAACACTTCGGTCATTTTGCTATTATTCAAATGATAAAATTAAGATTATTTTATCTCTTTCATAAATTCACAGCCTTTTAGCTTTTATCCTAACTTTACGCCGTTAAATTTTTACTTTTTTTAATGCCTGAAAGTACGCTAAACAACTCATCCCGATCCAACAAAATTGTTTTATACTTTTTGTTGTTATGGACGTTATTGAACGCTGTACAAGCCTTTACTTTAGAATTGCAGGGCGACGAGGCCTATTACTGGCTCTATTCGCGATACCTGGACTGGGGATATTTTGACCATCCACCCATGGTGGCCATTTTCATTAGAATAGGCTACGCGCTGATGCACAATGAATTTGGTGTGCGCTTGCTTACTGTATTGGCAAGTTCGGCTTCTATATACCTGCTTTGGCTCACATTAAAGAAATATGCGGTTGATGCTGTTGCATTTGTGCTGGTGGTTTCGGGTATTTTTATTTTCCATATTTATGGTTTTACGATAACACCCGATGTGCCGCTTTTCTTTTTCACTGCACTCTTCTATTATGTTTACCAGCGCTATATAGAAGAAGACAAGTGGGGACTGGCGTTGCTTTTAGCTTTAATAATTACTTGCTTACTCTACAGTAAATATAACGGCGTATTGCTTATTGCATTTACATTAATGGCAAACCTGGCTTTGTTAAAACGCGGGTCGTTTTGGTTCATCGTTTTACTGGCCACGGCGCTTTATCTGCCGCATATATTATGGCAGGCAAATCATGGTTACCCGTCTGTCAATTATCACTTATTTGAACGTTCGGCCCGCACTTACGATTTTACCAACACCTTCTCCTACATACCCGGGCAGTTATTGATGGCAGGCCCGCTGATCGGCTGGTTCCTGTTTTATAAAGCATTTACGGTAAGGGTAAAAGATGCGTTTGTCCGCTGTTTGATAGTAAACTGCATTGGTACCCTCGTTTTCTTTTTTATCAGCAGCAGTAAAGGGGAAGTACAACCACATTGGACGTTCATCCTTTTTGCCCCGCTGGTAATGCTGGCGCTCATTTGTTTTAAACAAAAAGGTGGCAGGCCAAAATGGTTTCTGCCTGTGGCTACAGTAAATATTTTCCTGATCCTGGCCGTGAGGATAATCATCATCCTTGGTTTCGGCTTTGCCCGGACGTATGGCCACTTAAAAAGTTATTACGGCTTTAAGGATTGGGCGCACCAGGTAAAACAACGCGCCGGCGATAATTATGTCGTGATGAGCGAGGGTTTTCAAAACCCTTCGAAATATGATTTTTATACCAATAGCCTGAAATGCTTTGCCTATGATACCCGCTACTACCGCCGTACACAATTCGACATTTGGCCGATGGAGGACAGCATACAGCATAAAAGAGTTTATTATTTAACCTATTATCCTATAAAAGGCCTCACTACAGATTCGCTTAAAGTTGAAGCAGGTACCTGGTACAGCCAATGGGTTGATGATGTGCGCACCTATCAACAGGTTAATTTTGAGGCCCCATCGTATAAAGTGACGGCTTCGCCCGGCGAAAAAACTATTTTTTTCTTATCGGTTACCAACCCATATCAGCACCCTATAAGTTTTAATAAAAAAGGGTATCTGCACCCGGTGGTGTTAGAAGCATGTTTATTTAAAGCAGACTCCCTGGTAAGCGTGCAAAAAGCGGACAGCAGCTTTAATGAAATAAGTTTAAAGCCGGGACAAAAGGCCCAATATACTTTTACCGTAACTGCACCCAATAAGCCCGGGAGTTTCGATTTGCTTTTTTCTTTACGTACCGATCCTTTCCAGGGCAGTAAAAACAGCAGGATAATTAGCCTTAACGTTAAGTGAGCTGAAAGCAGAAAGCTAAGCGTCTTTTTTAAAAGCTTAAAGCTAAAAGCAGAAAGCTGAGCGTCTTTTTTCAAGCTTTTCGCTTTGGTCTTTCAGCTTTCGGCATTTTCAAGCTTTTCGCTTTGGTCTTTCAGCTTTCAGCATTTTCAAGCTTTTCGCTTTGGTCTTTCAGCATTTTCAAGCTTTTCGCTTTGGTCTTTCAGCTTTCAGCATTAATTATCATCTTTAAATCGGGCAATAACTTTTCTTCCTATATCGTAAACTACCCTAAACCCGGGTTCTGTATCCGTTAAATGCGAGGGGGATTGGTGGAAACTCATAAAAAATTGCCCTTTTAAATGTTTGCCTATAAAAGCTGCGTACATAACATCGAGCCGGTTATAAATTGTTTTTGAATAAAATGGATCGCCGAATGTAAGGTAATTGGCCTGGCCTTTATAAAACTCGTCGAATATGGAGAAACGTTTGCGGCTCATATAAACACTGGCAACCAAACCGTCCGAAGTTCTCCAGCTATACATGGAACGTACGCGATATTCGGTAAACATATAGCCCCCCTCAAACTTTAACGAATCGAAGTATCCCCGGTGACTATAATCAAGCCCTAAGCGAACCTGGTAGCCGCCCTGGTCGCGGATTGGAGCAGCCGTATCACTCTTTGTGCCGGCATCGTGCATAAATAATAAATAATGCATCACATAAAAAGCATGGCCCGGATTAGGGGCAAACTTAAACATTTCACCAGCCATAAACTCATTACGCTGTGTGGGGGTTTGCCGGCTTATCCAATCAATCCAGGCGGTTGCATATCCAAACTTGTTTGTATTCCGAAGCAAAGCACCCTCAACATTAGGACGGTAATATTGTACCGAGTCATTAATCAGGGCGCGGGGGTATTGCAATAGATCATTGCGGGGAAATTCACCCATATTGTACAGCCAGTGTTTACCGGTATAACTGTAATAAGCTACGGGGTTTACCTGTACATAAAAGGGTACCCCGCCAAATTCATGCAGGGGATTAACACCCACAACAAAATGGTTTGCAGTATCAACATTATAACCCATATCAATTTCAGTACGTGTGCCCGAAATGGTTTTACGCAAAGGGATCAAAGCATCATATTCATGGTCATCTAAAAAAGCAAAGCCGTTAAAATGAATATCAATAGTGTTATTCATGTTGGCGTTAGGGAAGGGTTTTAACTTCGCTGTATCAGCTGTAGTTGTATTTTGTTGAGCCTGCGCGAAAGTTGCCGAAATTGTAATGAAAGAAACGATAACAATTAAGTATAGCTTTTTGATCATAAAGATGTATTTGATGTGCAAAACTACAACTATTCGTTAAGATGTGTAGTATTGCAATAACGCTATCCGATTAAAAGTTGGTTAAAATTTACAATCCTTTAATGAATGATAATTGTTCATCGTAAATTTCCATCTATTTTATGGACAAAAAACCAGTCTTTTGAATTTAACCTTTTTGGAAGCTAAATAATTGTTGATCTTTATCTGATCCTAAAAAATCAAACCAAGAATAATTAACATTTATTAAAGCTCAATTGTTATAATGAATAATATTTTCCATTTAGATATTGCGCGCGGCATCTATGGTAATGAGGTACTCAAATTATTCCTCTCAGTGATTGCCGGCGGTATTCTTGGTCTTGAAAGAGAAATCAGGGGTAAATCTGCCGGGTTCAGGACACTGACTTTAATTTGCTTTGGCGCAACAATTTTCACCCTGTGTTCATACCTGTTGGGGGTTGAAGATAACCGCGACAGGATGGCTGCGAACATAATTACCGGGATTGGATTTCTTGGCGCCGGGGTTATATTTCGTAATAATTCTTCGGTTTCCGGGATCACTACTGCGGCTTCAATTTGGGTAGCCGCTGCGATAGGGATGTTGTTAGGCATTGGCGAATACCTGCTGGCTGGTATCTCATTAGTTTTTACCTTGTTTATTTTATACGCATTGGATTTTATTCAATTTTGGATAGATGATAAATTTGAACATAGAAATTATAAAATAGTCTTTCGAAAAGATTGCCCGGAAAACGCCTTATACGAGCATGTCAAATCGCTAAAGTTAAAATTGAACAGACCAAAAATGACACGCGTTGATATGCAGATCACGCTTGAGTTTGAAATTTCAGGAAAGGAAAGAAACCTTTCCTTATTTAACCAATGGCTGATTGAAAACCAGTTTGTTTTGTCGGTTGAGTGGTGAGAATTTATTTGCAAAGAGTTTAGGAAGTGGGCTAAAAGCATAAAGCCGAAAGCGTAAAGCTAAAAAAGTTTTACACTTTCGGCTTTAACCTCTGCAATCAGTGCCCCGATATATCGCCACTGCCGCTTTTTCTTTTGTTAATATTTTTAGGGCCGCCAGAATAGTTGATATCACCCGAGCCATTTACAGCGGCATCAAGCCTGTCGCTGGCATTTACAGCGGCGTCGCCCGAGCCTGATACACGCACAGCGGTGCTTGCAGTTACCAGGTTGCGTGCGGTAAAATCGCCCGAACCAACAACACTAACGGTAGAACTTTCGGCATTGCCGGCTAATTTCATATCCCCGGAGCCTGTTATCTTGCTTTCTAATGTTTTTACAGATACTTTTCCAGTCATATCACCCGAGCCGCTTATGCTCAATTTCAGGCTGTTGGCGGTGAGGCCTTCCCTGAAGTATACATCGCCAGAACCGGAAATGTTAATGTCGTTAACGTCTTTTATAACAACATGCACCAATATTTTTTTGTGGAGGCCAAACCAATTGCCCCAATTCCACATGTCGTGCTTATTATATATTTTTAGTACACCACCGTTTACATCAGTTAAAATATGCTCCATTACGTCGGCAGGCGCTTCGATTTTAACAGATTCAGTTGCGCCTTGTACAATATCCACATCAAACGGCCCGGCAACATTTACAGCGTTAAAACCCGAAAGGTGACGGTCAACAATTTCGGCAATATTTACTTTTATAGTTGTATGAGGTTTCGCAATTGTATAACCTGTACCTGCCAAAAACATGGCGGCCAGTAAAATTTTAGTTAATGACTTCATAGTTTATCTGTTTAACGAATAAGACAATATGTAAAATAATTAGGTTGCACGAGAGTAAAAAAATCTGATGGACTAGTTGCAAAAAGCTTAAAGCAGAAAGCCAAAAGCTTTAGACTTTCTGCTTTAAGCTTTCACCTCCTTAAAACCTGCTTATTTCCCCGCTCCCGCTTTTTGATTTGTTAACGTCTTGTGCAGCGCCGGTATAACTTACGCCGCCAGAGCCGCTTACAGCTGCATTAACTTTCTCGCTTGCATTTATCTTAGCCCTTCCCGAGCCGGAGACTTTAGCAGCCGAGATGGCAGTAAGCAGTTCTGGTGCAGAAAAATTTCCAGAACCTGATACCCTTACGGCAGAATGTTCTGCGTTGCCAGAAAGTTTGATATTCCCGGAACCCGATACCTGGCTATCTAATTTCTTTACATCTACTTTCCCCATCATTTCGCCGGATCCTCTTACCTTCAATATTAACGAATTGGCAGAAATACCCGCGTCAAACTTTACATGCCCCGAGCCGGATATGGTAATGCCATTCAAATCTTTCGCTGTAATATACACAACTATTTTTTTATGGTTATGCCATACGCTTTTTTCGCTATACCAGCTCTGGTAACCCTGGCTCCAGTTATCGTGCGTGTTATGAATTTTCAAAACGTTCCCGCTTACTTTGGCTGTTATCCGCCCCTTAACATCCTCAGGTACTTCTATTTTAACCGATTCTTCAGTACCCTGCACCAGGTGTACATCAAAAGGCCCTGCAATTTTTATTTTGGTAAACCCCGAAAGGTGCTCATCCACCAATTCAGTGGTCGTATCAGCCTTTATTGCAGAATGAGGTTTTGCATAGGCATAGCCTGTACCCGCTATAAGCACAACGGCCAATAAAAATTTAATTAGTGATTTCATGGTTTATCTGTTTTATATGCAAGACGACATGTAAAACAAATAGGTTACAGTGGGAGAGTAAAAAATATTGATCTTAAATATCAAACACCGAATTTTGAATATGGAATTTTGAAGTTTCTAACTTCATTATTCAAAATTCGTTATTCGGTGTTCGATATTAAAACAACATTCCCCCTTTAGGGGGCCAGGGGCCTAATCTACAACCACCCCTATATAATAATTAAAGGTATCTACTTCGATGTTGTCTTTTGTTGCGTCCTTCAATTCAACTGGCTTAAAGCGGGTTGTCGGGGTGATGAATTGGTATTCACCGCCTTTTATTCGCACTTTAACCGGCATATCGAAATCCTTTGCATCGGCTATCCAGCGGCAATATAATTTGCCATGATTAAACATAAAATCAAGAATGGGAATATTTTTATAATGCAGGTACTGATCAAATACCGGTTTAAGGTTTTTGCCTGAATGATCGTTTACATAATCCACGATATCATCATAAGTTACTGTTTTATGATAGAATGCTTTGTTGAGGCCGCGTAATATGCTGCGCCATTTTTCGTCATCATTTATAATGGTACGTATCATGTTCAGCATGTTGCCGCCTTTATAATACATATCGCCCGAGCCTTCTTTATTTACGTTATAAGGGCCGACAATAGGCCTGTCATTAGCGATAGAGAAGCGCGTGCCATGCACATATTCCTGCCCGGCCTGTTTGCCATAGCGCTGCTCAACAAAAAGCGACTCGGAATAATTGGTAAAACTTTCGTGTATCCACATATCGCCAATGTCTTTGGAGGTAATATTGTTACCAAACCACTCGTGCCCGCTTTCATGCACAACTATAAAGTCCCATTTCAGGCCCCAGCCAGTGCCCGAAAGATCGCGGCCTAAGTAGCCGTTTCCAAAATGGTTACCGTAGGCGGTACCGCTTTGATGTTCCATGCCCAGGTGCGGCGCTTCAATCAGTTTATAACCATCTTCGTAAAAAGGGTAAGGGCCAAACCAATATTCAAATGCCTTGATCATATCCTTTACATTTTCGCCGAATTGTTTTTTTGCTTTTTCAAGGTTATAGGCCAATACCCAATAATCCAATGTTAATTTCCCCTTTTCACCATCGTAGGTATCGCCAAAGTGGGTGTATTTGCCAATATTTGCTTCAATGTCGTAATTATTAATTGGGTTTGCCACAAACCAATCGTAGCGGGTGTAGCCATTGCCGAGCTTGGCAACTTTACGCAGGCGGCCGTTTGATACATCCTGCAATGTGTCGGGAACACTAATGCTGATCAGTGCACTGTCAACTTCATCGGCCTGTTGGTCTTTGTTGGGCCACCATACACTTGCGCCCATTCCCTGGCATGCCGTAGCCACCCATGGATTGCCTAACGAATCCCTTTTATATACTATACCGCCATCCCATGGTGCATTTTTTGCTATTGTAGGATTACCGGCGTAGTAAACTTTAAACTCCTGCTTACTGCCCTTTTTTATAGTTGCCGGGAAGGTGACAAATACCGCGTTAAACTCCCGGGTATACGGCAGTTCTTTCCCCTCATAAACCACTTTCTCTACCTTCAGGTTGGCAAACAGGTCGAATTGCAGTTTGGTAAAGTCAGACACAGTTGTAAACTTAAAAAGCGTGCTGCCGCTGATGAATTTATTGGCAATATCAAACTTAACATCAAGGTGGTAATAATCGATATCGTAACAGGTACGTAAGGGCGATAAATACCCGCGCAAGGAATCGGCACGGGTAAAAGTTTCCTTTGGCGTGCCAAGCTGCGCCTTTGCGCCAACAGAAATCAGCATCAACGCGCCAATAACTAATTTTTGTAGTTTCATCTATCTGTGTAATCTATTTAATTAAGTACTGTAACCTTTACGCTTGATTTATCCTGGGCATCATGGTATATCCTGATAGTTGCTTTTTGAAAATCAGCGTCTTTTGCCTGGTTAATATCTTCAAATTTTTGTGGGTTACGATCTGCAAGCGGGAACCATGAGTTTTGTACCTGTATCATTATCCGATGTCCTTTTTTAAAGGTATGGGCAACATCCGGCAAATGATATTTTATCTCAGTTACTTTACCGGGAACAAATGGCTCGGGCTTTTCGAACGAGTTGCGGTACTTGCCCCGGAAAATTTCGCCACGCACCAGCATTTCATAACCTGCCATGGTAACGTTTTTAGGGTTTGGTTTTGGCTCGGGATAACTATCAGGGAAAACATCAATCAGCTTTACTACATAATCAGCATCGGTACCAGTGGTTGATGAAAACAGATCGGCTATTACCGGGCCGGTTAAGGTGATGTCTTCTGTCAGGGTATCGGTTTGATACACTTTAACATCGGGCCGGCGGCTTGCAAAACGCTGATCATCCAGCATATACTCCCGTGTGCGACGTGCCTGAATGCCATCCTGGTAAGGCACTGGTGCGTTAGGGTCGCTCACATATTCGTCAAAGCTTGCTCCCATTTTTGGCGCATCGAAGGATAGTTTGCCATTGGCATGAAAATACAATGTTTTTTCAACAGTATTTTTAGGCGGCCATTCATTAAATTTATGCCACTCGTTACTGCCCGAAATAAAAATGGTGGCTTTTGGCAGCGCCATATCGCCTTCATCTTTCAAATAGTATTTAAAGAAAGGCAACTCCACATTTTCACGGAACCAGGCGCTTGTTTTCGCACCAAAATCCTGGTCGCCAAAAAACTGGCCGTCGCCGCGCTCCCATCCCCCATGAAACCAGGGGCCGAGCACCAGCATATTGGGGTGTGTTGCCGAGTTTTGTTTTTCTATTGCCTTGAAAACCTGCTGAGCGCCAAATGCATCTTCCGCATCAAAAAAGCCGCCTACTACCATTGTGGCCGGGGTAATATTTTTTAAATGCGGGCGAATGTTCATTCCCTGCCAAAACGAATCGTAATTGGGATGTGCCATCATATTATCCCAAAATTTTACCGAATCGCCGAAATAATGTTTTTTATAGTTTGGCAATGCGCCCATACCCAGGTAAAATTTATAGTTATCGCTCTCCTTGAATTTAATGCCATTTTTAAATTGAGCAGGCGTAATAGGCTGCGGACGGGGAACACCAAAATTAGTTATAAATGCAAAAGCATCCATCACAAACAAAGCGCCGTTATGATGAAAATCGTCACCGATAAACCAATCGGTAACCGGCGCCTGCGGCGATACAGCTTTTAGTGCGGGGTGTGCATTTGGTAGTGAAGCAGTAGAGTAGAAGCCGGGATATGAAATACCTTCGATGCCTACCTTACCATTATTATTTGGCAGATTTTTTATGAGCCAGTCAATGGTATCATAAGTATCCGAGCTTTCGTCAATGTCCTTGTTGCTTTTTTTATTATCTATATCAGGGCGCACATCTACAAAATCACCCTCACTCATCCAGCGGCCACGAACATCCTGGTACACAAAAATAAACCCATCCCGTGCAAGCAGCATGTTTTGCCCCAGGGTGCGTTTGTATTCATTTTCCCCATAGGGGCCAACATTATACGGCGTACGGGTCATCAAAATGGGATACTTTTTTGATTGATCTTTTGGCAGATAGATAGAAGTGAACAGCCGTTTACCATCGCGCATGGTAATATACTTTTCCATCTTGGTGTAGTTTTGCCTGATATAGGCCGAATCCTGGGATGATTGTGCATAGCTTATGGCACAATAGATCATAAGCCCCATTACGAGCAGAGTTTTTTTCATTGTGTTGGTCAGTTAATGAGGCTAATTTAACAAGTTAATTTCTAATTTGCTATTAGTGGTAAAACTGTTACAAAAGTCTTGAGTTCTAAGTCGAAAGTCTTAAGTCAGAAAAGACTACTTTAGACTGTTGACTTAACCTCACCAACTCACTTTGCCAGGTAAAACTTTACCCAGAAATCTTCGGTTTTAAATAACACATCGTGGCCCTCATCGCCGGTTGGATTATGACCGCCACCTTTACCGCCGCGATGCCCGCCGCCACCACCGGATCCGCCGCCCCTGCCACCACGGCCGCCGCCACCCTGTTCGTCCTGGCCGGTGCTGCTTTCGCCAGCGGGTTTATGCTGCAAACCGTTTATCCTGACATTAAACGACCATTCATTTTTCGTAGCGTCATCCGCATGGAAAAAGCTCATCGGGATGGCCGCCTCGCATACCAGGTAACCATTTTCATCATAATTTACTGCTGCCTGGAAACCATAAGTGTTTGAAGTGGTCATCATCTCGTCCTCAATATCTTTAAACCCGGTAGCCTTTATCCCCCTAAGGGTAGTGATCCGCTCGCGCATCAATTCATCGCGTTCCTGTTGGGTAACATCACCGGGGGCAACATCATTACTTTTCAGGTTAGTCACAGGTACACTTCCGCCCGTACTAAGCGGGAATGTGATACCATAGGCTTCCTTTTTTTTGCCTTTGGTATCGATAGTAAAGGTAAGGCCCGCCTTTAATATCCTTGTCTGCTGCGAGCGGTCGTTGGTGCGCACGGCCAAATAAAGGGTATCTTTAGTATTGGCGATAGAATAATTGATCTTATGTTCGGTGTTGTAATAGCGCAGGCTATCGCCCCATTCTTTGGCATCGCCATCAATGGCAATTTTTGGCGGGGGCGGCTGTAAGGTGCCTATAGTTTTATCTGATTGAGCGCTGCAAACATTAACTGCAAACAACTGGCTGATAACGGCGAAAGCGAGGCAGGGGGAAAATAATTTCATGGGGGTGATTGAAAGCGGAATTTATAAAAATTAAACACTGCTTTTGTAACAAATGTTTTAGCATACAAAGAACATGTTTTTAGGGATATTATTGCAGTTTTTTGAGTAATTTTGACGTTACGTATGCCAACTGAAGTACAGGAAGAAACCTTTACGCTCGAAGACCTGCTGACGAGCCTGAAGGAAATGCACCGTCTTATTTTATGGAATGATGATGTGAACAGTTTTGATCATGTGATATTTTGCATGATGAAGTACCTTGATTACTCTGAACATCAAGCCGAAAAAATTGCCTGGAAAGTACATAATGAAGGCAAATGCGCCATATTGGAAGGCTCATTTACGGAAGTGGAAGTCTACCGTAAGATATTACAGCAGGAAGGGTTGACGGTGAGCGTTGAGTAGGGGTTGATAGCCAATGGCTCATAGTCCATAGCAAAAAATCATTTCTTCTATGAACTATGAGCCATGGTCTATGAGCTAAACTATATAATTCCAGCCATGCGTATCCGCAACAACGCCATATTTAATGGCATCTAACTCACGGAGTACTTTTTGCGAAAATTCACGTTCTTTAGGGTCAACAAGAAAATATTCTTCACCATCATGACTGATGGAGCCAACAGGGGCTATAGTAGCTGCTGTGCCAGCGCCAAATGCATCGGTCAGTTTACCATTTTTAGCGCCTTCTATTATTTCGGCAACGGATACACGGCGTTCTTCAACAGTCATGCCCCATTCACGCGCAAGGGTTAATACAGTATCGCGGGTAACGCCATCTAAAATAGTATCGCGTGTTGAAGGGGTAATTAATGTGCCATCAAGCACAAACATTACATTGGCTGCACCCATTTCCTCAACATACTTATGGTCTTTGGCATCTGTCCAAATCAGTTGGTCAAAACCTTCTTCTGTAGCTTTTTTGGCAGGATACATACTGCCGCCATAGTTACCCGACGATTTTGCATAGCCCATACCGCCTTCGGCAGCGCGGGTATAATGCGTTTCGATTTTAACACGTAATGTCTTTGAAAAATATGGTCCAACGGGGCAAAGCAATACCATGTAGCTATAGGTTGTTGACGGCGCCACACCCAAAAAACGGTCTGTAGCAAACATAAACGGCCTGATGTAAAGTGAATTGCCGGCTTTTGAAGGTACCCAATCGCGGTCAACGTCAATCACAGCGGCAATGCTTTGCAGGAATATTTCTTCGGGCAATGTTGGCATGCACAAACGCTCGGCCGATTTGTTAAAACGTATAGCATTTTTATCCGGACGGAATACAGATACTTGCCCGTCGGCGTGCTTGTAGGCTTTTATCCCTTCAAAAAATGATTGTCCATAATGCAATGATGAAATAGCCGGGCTAAAACTAATATCCCCGTAAGGGACCACTTGTAAATTTTTCCATTCACCATCAGCATAATCGGCCACAAACATGTGGTCGGTAAATATTTTGCCGAATGGTAAGTTGTCGAAATCCGTCTCTTGCAGGCGGGAGTGTTCAGTCTTTGTGATTTTGATGTCCAGCGTTTCAGTCATGGCCTTTTGTATTTAATTCGAAAAATGGCAATTTAGGAAATTTTTGTGATGGTTAATGCCGGAAAGGGTTTTGTTACAGTATTATTATATAAAATATTGTAAATTTGTATACAGGGGAGGATTTACCGCTATGAACAATAAAAATATCGAAACATCAAACGAACAGCAGTATTCATTTCCGCGCCTTAAATCATATTTCATAGATGAGGTATTAGCCGCAGGAGGTGCCGATGCTTTTGCAAAAAAAAATGGGTAAGTCCTGGGAGAATCTCATTGATCGTTTTGAAAAGTTGCCTAAGGACGCTTTCCTTACAGACGAAGAATTTGAAGAAGCTATTAAAACATTGAATGCAAGCAAATAAGAAAAAAATGAAAACATCAGGAGCAGAAGAAAAAGAGCTTTTAAAGTTTAAATCGTATTCGGTGGATGAGATAATGGCTGCCGGCGGGACAACTGCATTTGCAAACAAACTCGGCAAAAATCCAGAGAATATCATAAAACGATTAGAAAAGTTGCCTAAAGAGGCATTTCTTACAGAAGAAGAGGTTGAAACGGGATTAAGGATGTTGAAAGAAAGTAAATGAATCTTTTGTTTGACACCAATATTTTACTAAATCTTGGCAAAGCCGCACGTATTAAAGAATTAATAAAAATCATTAATCCTGATAGCAAGAAGATTTTCGCATCAGTTGCAACTATGGGAGAATTAAAATCCCTTATATTTCAAAATAATTGGGGAGCAAGCCGATTGCAATCACTTGATGAACTATTAGAAGATATAGTTGTAGTGGACATTAATGAAAACATGGTCGGTACCTACGTGGAAATCGATGCTTATTCCCAACGACGCAATCCCCGCATAGCCGATTATCCTTTTGCAACCCCACGAAACATGGGTAAAAACGACTTATGGATTGCTGCAACGGCATCCCTGCTTAGCTTAAAACTGGTAACTACCGATGCCGATTTTAATCATTTGCACCAAACATTTATAGACGTGCAGGTTTTAAAGCCCGGATTATTTAAGGCAAATTAATCGTCAGTTGTTAAATTTCCTTCAAAACCTTTTCTACCCATCCCTTGCCCCATTCGTTCACTTCTTCAGCACTCCACAATTCCGGGTAAAATATTCTTTTTTGAAATCTTGGAGGCAAATATTTCTGCCAGTTCGTGCCGCCGGTTGCCTTAATTTCTTCCGGCTCCCGGTTTAGGTAACGTACCGCAGATTTATAGTGAACCAGCGGCCAGTTAACATTCACGTTAATATCCAGTTGCCTCAATTCATTTTCAAGCGCTGGCGTTACCTGCGAAGCTGCTTTAAGCTGATGGTATAATGCATTGAAATTATGGCTAATGCCGGCGTTGCCTAACTCAATAAACTCCCGGCCATATTTCTTTTCAAATTGTTTTAGTGTCAATGTTTTTTTGCCGGTTGAGAGTTCTGTTGCGCCAAACTTCCAATACAGGTATTCAAATTGTTTTTCAATACCTGCATCTTTAAGTTCTTCGCGTTTATCCTTTGCTACCAGGTTGATAAAATCAGTCGCATATATCTCTATCATCCTGTATTGCCCCGACTGAAAACCGCTTGCCGGCAATAAGGACATACGAAATTTTAAAAACTGCTCTTTTTCCATCCCGTCAACCATGATCCCGAACGACTGGGTAAGCGCTTCAAAATATTGGTTTATACGTTTTAAACGGGTGGTAAAAAAGTCGGCGGTTAATGGTTGTGCTGTCGTTATTTGTTCGCATTCATGCAGCACCAGTTTAAAATATAGTTCCGTTATCTGGTGGTAAATGATGAATATCTCTTCATCAGGGAATGGCGTTTTAGGGTTTTGCAGGCTTAACAGGGTATCTAAATGGATATAATCCCAATAAGTTAAAAAATCAGCATGAAGCAGGCCATCAAGGTACGATACCATATCCTGGCCCATGGCTTCATATTTTTCTTGCAAACGTGCCAGGCGTTCTTCTATTTCGGGGGAGAAATGCATTGCCAAAGGTAACAATAGTCTTAATGTTAGTTAAAGCTAACAATCAAAATTTGTTGCTTGTGAAAACATATCCTATTTAAGTTGTTGTTACCTTTATAACTAAATCTTTTAACCCATGATGATCAAAAAAATACTTATAGGGATTGATGACAGCAAATATGCCGAGCATGCTGCGGAGTACGGCTTTGATATTGCACGCAAATTTAATGCTGCCGTAGGTTTGGTAAATATTGTTGAGCCTGCAATAATGCCCCAGGTTGCTTCGAGCGCCGATCCTATTATGGGCATGCCCATGCAGACTACTGGTATAGAAGAAATGGAAATGCTTGATATTCAAAAAAATCAATCAGAAAACATCGTTGATCGTTTTATAAAAAGATTTGCAGGAGACCTCCAGGTAACCCATTTTACGGAGTACGGGCCAACAGCTGAGGGCATTATAAGCTGCGGCAAGGAATACGGCGCGGATTTAATAGTTTTAGGCACTCATAACCGTACAGGTTTTGACCGGCTGATAATGGGCAGTGTTTCGGAGCATGTCGTACGCCATTCGGAAATACCGGTTTTGGTGGTGCCGTTGGGTTCATAGCTAATAGTTCATGGCTCATGGTAGAAAAGAGAATATAGATGAAGCAATTGACTTTCTTTGTAGCAGCCATGAACTATCAACCAAACTCAATACAGCAACCTGAACTTTATCGTATGTTCAATGGCTTTAAGCTCGTTTAATACTTCTGCATCATAACCGGTATTTACATCGGTGATAACATAACCTATTTGAGGATTTGTGACCAGAAACTCGCCTACTATATTGATGTTATGGCGGGCAAACACGTCATTTATTTTTGCCAGGATGCCCGGCACGTTTTTATGGATATGTATCAAACGGTGGGCATTGCTAACACGTGGCGGCTGCAGGTCGGGAAAATTGCAGCTGGTATGGGTTTTACCCTCGTTCATGAAAGCCATTACCCTTTTGGGGATAAAATCATCATTGCGGGGGTTGTTTTTGGGGTCGTCAAAAATTATAATACCGTTATCGCAGGCTGTTTCGGCAAGTTTACGATTGTTTATCCTGCCAAAAATGCCTATTACTTTTAGCCTGCCTGCATTTTGCAATTGCTCGGGCCTGGGCTGATTTTCTTCGTCACAAAATAATATACCTGCTTCCTCTAAGTATTTTTCTTCGATACTGTCACGCTGGCGTATATTATAGCCTTCCTTCTTCATCTGTGCCAAAGCATCTTCTTCTACATCGCCAACTACAAGGCATTTAATGCGGTTTTTAGGGTAGGATATAGCCCGCGGGAGTTTATTGATAAATAAAAATTCATCAAAGCTGGGTGTAATATGGTCTGCCTTTTCGGCTACTGATTTACGTTCAATATTCTCCGTAAAAGCGAAGAACTTTTTTATCATCCCCGATTCTTTTAGCTGGAAGTCGGAATAACCATCGCCGATCCCGAATATTTCGCCTGGCAAATTAAGCTCTTTTAATAATTTTACTTTGCCACCTTCCTGCGAAAGCGGGTTTTCCCGATCATAGCCTATTATATTGCCTTCGTCGTCAAACACGAATGTGTTGGCATAAATATTTTCTTTTTTAATGAAATATTCGGTCACCACAGGGATGATAAATTCCTTAAAACCACCGGAAACGATTAAAACTTCATCGGCATGGTTCTTAAAAAAAACGGTATTCCTGGAAAATGAAGTGGATACCTTTTTTTTAAGATGGGTTATCAGCTGCTTTAAATGCTCGCGGTTGGCCTGCAATAATTTAACCCTGTTCTCCAGGCTTTGGGTGAAAGATAATTTACCTTCCATCGAAGCATTAGTCAGGTCTTCTATCTGTTTGTATATTTTTTCCCTGTCGGGATGGTTTTTTAAGGATATGCGGGCCAGCTCGTCCAAAGCCTCCACCTGTGTAAATGTACTGTCGAAATCTATTATGAAGTATTGATCCATTATTTTTGATGTGCAGTCGCGATAGTTATCGGGATACTGATGTGCAAATGTGCAAATTATGGATGATTTTTTGAAGGATTGTTTATTAAGACGATAGATTAGGTAGGGGCGCAAATTATTGCGCCCCTGTTTTACCTTTTTATGTGGTTTAGGTTAATTACGATAATCGGGCTTATACTATTTCCATATGGAAATTTGCCGCTTGTTTTACATTACTGCGCAGCAAGCCATTTTTGTTGCCCGAAAGTACACCCTCATGACCTGTTATCTCAACTTCTACGTTGGTATAATTACTGTCATTTAAACTTTTTAGCAAATCGCCTTCTATCAGCGGCAGTTCAAAAAAGGCTTTTACTTCTAAATGTGTTTGGCAATTGGCGCAATATTGCGAATTCCAGCGGCTTAATACAGCTTCTGTACCTAAATGCAACTTTTCGCCGCCAAGGGTTACAAAAGCTGATACCATAAATGAACCGCTGATAGGCGCCTTATTTATCCTGCTCACTTTAATCACTTTAGTATTGTAACTCTTTTTCGCTTGTAAAAGCATTGTCTTGTCGGTTTCATCCAACGACCCTGGACCATAGGTAAAGCCTAACTGCGTTTCTATATTCAGGCAATCTAATGAAGTGTAAGTTTTCTCCTCACTGCCTTCAATTTTCTTGAACGGGGCAAGCGGGCTTTCCAACGTTAACCACGAGTTTGGTGCAAAGCCTGGGGTTGGGCCCTGGCTGTCGACAGTATTTGTGCCGGGATATTCTGGGATTATTTCAAGATGGTCGGTAAACCCGTGCCTTTTTTGCCATAGCCAAAACATGCGGTCAACATTGGCATGATGGAAAAAGAAAATCGGGTCGAGGCCGGCGGTATCATTTTCACCCATATCGCCGTTGGCGCCCTCAATAGGCGAGCGATTATATCCAGGCACCTCGCAGCCACCTATCGCCAAATGGATGCTGTTGTGCGGCGATTCAAGCGGTACCACTACTTTATAAGGATCGTCTTTTATTGGCAATCCTGTAACAGGGTCAATGGTCTGGCGGTCAGCGTTCCATTCTGCTGCCGAAGTGGTGTTTGAAAAAACAGTAAAGTTAGGTGCATTAAGGCAATCTTTAAATTTTTGGGCTACATTCGTAGGGATGGGCACCTTTTTTACCACAATGTGTGAGTTCAGCCAATCTAATACGTTCTTATTTAATATACCTACATTTTCCTCGTAATTAGGGAATAATGCATTATGTTTATTGGTCTCCGCAATTTCTTTTGCATTACCTACGATGCCTGATAGGGGGTAGCGTACGGTTTCGTATCCCAATGGTTTCGAATAATTCGGGTCATCCTTGCTTATGTGGTCAGTTATATTTTTAGGGAAAACAAATGAGCGTAAAGGGTTAGGTATTTCTACGCCATCAAGCTCAAAATATTGTGTTGTTAACGGCCATGGGATACCAAACGTAGTTGAATATTCGTCAGTTTCGTCCCAATAGGGCATCATTACCTCTTCGCAGCCTTTAATACTTTGAAGCGCTTCTTCCAATTTTACAAGGTAAACCCGGTGCCATGTCGGGAATAATACGTTGCCGTGGTTGCAATAGCCACCCCAATAGGCGTTGCTGCCCCATCCGCCGCCCCTGAAAGGCTCGCCATGGAAGCCCCCCAGCTTAAAAAAAGATTTTGGGTCGTCGGGCGGCAGCGCTTTAATGCCTTGCCATGCCCGCATTAAATCTTCAAGCGGCTTTTTATTATTGTTTTCGTATTCTTTTTGCAGTTCAATAAGTGAACGTCGAACCCTGAGTTTTGTGTTACTTGACATAATGATAGGATTTAAATTGTATGCTTTTTAAAGTTGATTATTGGTAGCCGTGTATTTGAGAAACTATTTAACAGCGAGCCGGAGATGATCATAACCACACCGGTGACCATCAGCCATTTCTCGAGCGGGAAGAAGAACCTGCCCGATAAGATGAGTACTGCCCCCGCAAGGCTAAGCGCAAAAGGGACATAGCCATTTTGCGAAGACTTTCTAAATAGCATAAACAGATGCAGTGCTAAGAACGACAATAGTACAGGCAACAGCCAGGGCATATAGGGTAGCCGTGCCAGGCCCAAACTGCCGAACATACTCATGTAAACTGCCCAGCAAATGGGGCATTTCGGGAAAAATGCGATCAGGATGCTCATCAATACAGATGGTATTGATCTCGTTGTTTTCCCGATCTCTGAGAATGGCTTGTCTTCCATTTTTTCCTGCATATTGCTATGGCAGCTACAGGAAGGGATTTCTAATTGATTATTCATATGGTTTAGGGATAAATGTCAGTTTTTAAGGTTGCTGAACCAAGAACCGGGGGACAGCCTAAAATGGGCAAGCTCCCTACCATATCCGAAGGATTTAATGGTAACTGGTAGGTTGAGATGGTTTTTTAGCAAGCTGCGACCCTCCCCCGGGGCAGGACCGCAGCCGACTTTTTTGTTTGTGTCTGACATGGTATGTGATTAGAGGTATTAGGTTCAATTTTTTTGATCAAAATCGGTTTATGATGTCATATAGTATCGTAAGGTGGTAAAAGTGTCCATTGCGGCAAAGGGGCATCGCGGTTATATACCATAATGTCGGCTACTTGCTGCGCTATAATAGCGCCATCATTTTGCTCAACCAGGTACAGCGCCCCGTCAATGCCTGATGTAACGCCGCCTGTGGTTACAAATTTACCGTCAGCTACATAGCGTACGTTTCTTTCAAATTGAATTTTTGGCCATTTTCCTACTGCCAGGCCTATGGACAGGTAGTGGGTGGTGGCTTTTTTTCCATCAAGCAAACCAGTAGGGGCAAGGCTGTACAAGCCTACACATACCGACATGATCACCTTCCCTTTCTTACCCATTTCCGCAATCCAGTCTATAATTGGTTGGTCTGCGGGGATTGACGTAGCTTTTTCACTAAATTCTATCCTGCCCGGAATAACCACGATATCCGGCTCGGGGCACGATTTAATGGAGTAACCCGGCATTATAGTAACCGCTTTACATTCGCTTAAAACCGGCTCGTTGGTTTCGGCCACTGTATAAACTTTATACCTTGGTTTGTCAAAACCATCAGCGTAGTAACGGTTGGCGTGAAGGAATACATCTATAGGGCCATTCATATCAACTAACTCAACACCAGGATAAATTAACACAGCAACTTTAATTTGTTTTGGTGGTTGTGGTTTCATATTTACGAATGTTTAAAAATGTGTATCAGATGCAATAAAATGTACCGGAGCTGTTTGGGCTTCTGTAACATGGTTTAGAAGAACCGGGGCCTGTTTTCACTGTTCGATCACCTTACGCTCATATGGTTAGCCAAAGATAAGTGTATAATCAGGCCGCCGGTACCGTTAAATCACCCATTTTACACCGTTTTTTCACGGGTGAAGATGCAGGTGTTAAAGGAACATCTCCTCAAGCTAAATATATGACAGCATATAAAGCTCCGACAGATATAGCCATCCACAAAACCACCCCTTGCAATAGTGGTTTAAACCCTACCGACAACATTACTTTACGCGACAATCCTGCGCCAATTAAAAACAAGGTCAGCGTTAACCCCATTTTGGCAATGGTTATTACCAAAGGGCTTATAACAGACACGACCGGGATATAGGTATTGGCGATCATAGCCAGTATGAATAGTATTATAAAATAAGGTATGCTTACTTTTTTAGATTTGTTTTTAAAAATAAAGGCCGACATGAACGATACGGGTACAATCCATAAGGCCCTTGCCAATTTTACAGTTGTGGCTACTTCCAAAGCATGGGCGCCATATTTGCTTGCCGCGCCCACAACTGAGCTGGTATCATGTATAGCAATGGCGCACCATAAACCAAACTGGGTTTGCGAAAGATTAAGATAGTGGCCGATAACCGGGAACAAAAAAAGCGCAATGGAATTAAGTACGAATACGCAGCCCAGGGCAACTGATATTTGTTTTTCTTCAGCTTTGATAACCGGCGAGATTGCCGCTATCGCGCTGCCCCCGCAAATGGCCGTTCCCGCCGATATTAAATAAGAAGTTTTCTTTTCGATGTTTAACCAGCGGCCAATAAAGTAACCGAATAATAATGTTCCGGTTATGGATGCAATGGTAAATAATATCCCTTCTTTACCGGCCTGTATGGCGCTATGCACATTCATACCAAATCCAAGGCCCGCAACAGATGCCTGTAATAGTATGTGGGTGGCTTTGTGGTTTAAATGGATATATGGGTGGCCTGTGAGCTGTGCGATAACAAGGCCCATTAATAAAGCTATTGCGGGGCTTGCAAAAGGAGTTAAACAAAATCCGATACATATAATGAATAATGCTTTACGGGTATTTTCGCCCACATTAAGTAATGGGCCGTTGGGGGTGCCGGTTAATTGACTTTGAGTTTGCATTGTATTATTTTGCAACAAAAGTCGGCCATTTAATGATCCGGTTTTTATCACAAAACACAATGCCCGATAACTTTAAGTTATCGGGCATTGAAACAATATTAGTTTAATAAATAATCGCTACCTATCCGATTCAACAATATCTCCGCTATCAATACGGCTTCTTTTTACGGGTAAAATTACAGTTCCGCGGTATAACTTATAGTCGTTAAAGTATGAGGGGATACCCTCTGCAGCAAACTGTTTGGGATTGTTAATAACTGTATAATGAAGGCGCGGGTACACCGCACTGCCCGAAAAACCTACTGTACCTATTTGCTGGCCGCCTTTTACTATTTCGCCGGCCCGCACGCTAATGCTCCCTTGTTCTAAATGTTGCATTACGCTATACTCGCCGTTGCCATGGTCAATTATTACATAATTACCCATTCCTTTCTGATCCGCATCCGGCGCCAATTTTGGCTGCTGAATAATTTTGCCATTAAATTCATTATCGGGGATATTGTTTTGCACCTCCACCACTTTACCATCCGAAGGAACATAAACCTGTTTCCCAAAAACATACCAGTTTTCTTTTTTAAACGGCGAACCGTGGTACATGCTGCCACTTGCATCAATACTCATCAGATCGTAGGCATAACGGTTTGAATTTTTGGATGATACAGCATCTGTTCCAGCAGCATCAACCCCTTCCCTGCGATGGTCCGAATAAAAATCATGCCCGTCCCATACAATTATTTTACCTTTTAACGGAAGGCGATAGTCATTTTTTGCAATATATACCTGTGGTACTATCATTTTTATAGCTGATAGATCGTAATCCATGGGTAAACGGTGTTCGTTATTATCTTTTTGTTTTTGATTATCAGCATAATTAAAAAAGAACCCATATTTTAAACTTGATACGGTTACATCGGGTGTAAAAGTGTGGAAGGGATTAAAAATGCTAATTGTTTCACCTGGTTTTATGACTGTGTTGCCCAATACATCAATATCCGGCGACTGTTTGCTGTGATCCATAAATTTGCGTTGTACCAATTTACCTGTTGGGTCCATCACAGCTATTTCTATCGAGCTCAACTCAAGTACGTGTTTAGTTTCGTTTTTGATGGTTATATCAAAATTCAAATAGTACCCATAAATATCTTTTTCAATTAATGGCCTTGGCGGCGTTATTTTAATTGATGCAACGTTTGAAGAATCAGTTTTGGGATCGCTGTAACGAGAGATATTATTATTGTTTTTAAAACTATTTAATAGCAATAAAAAGCATATCAAAGTTAAATTTTTAAGCATTGGAAAGGTTTTAATCAAATCTGGTTAATTAATGCCTTTGCTATTGTTACCTGTTTGAAAATCAATAGCAAAAGATTTAAACAATGACGGTTTATACGCTAATTAAGATAAAAAGTTGCGTTGAACGAAAGACGGAGCCGGGGTATGGCCGTAGTTAAAACAAGCGCAATATTTTGCGCCCGTTTTATGCGGGATAAATGGTGCGTTTATTTGAATTTTTAATGCGTGGATGCAAGTATTATATCATCCCTTTCACGGCTTAAAAAAGTCGAGGTTTTTTGTTTTGAGCATAAATGCCTGGAAAGCTATTAAAAGTGCCCCGCATACACCAGCAATGATAAGCGATTTTGTATGCACACCTAAATCCATGGCTCTATTAAAACATCCAAAGCCGAGTGGTAAAAACAGCAGGATCGCCGTAAACAGGCCGGGTGAAAACTTTCGTTTTGAGCGGATATATGGCACAATGTGAAAAAACAAAGCATCAACGGCCATTAATGACGGAAAGATAAGACTGAAAGTAGGGTGCGACCAGCCTACTTCGGCGCAAGCCAGGCCCACGAATAGTATAGCTAAGTTTGCCACATAAAAGATATTCCAATCTATATCAAGTTTCAGGATCTTCTGTGCCCAGGTTTTCCAGTCATAGGTATATTCCTCTAAAATATGTAAAGCGTAGGCGGCTAAAGCTACCCAGAAAATGTAGTCAGGATTCATCAATTGCGGGTTTGAACTCTGAAGATAGGTAAAATTATTTAATTAAAGGACAAAAAGTCTAAAGTCGCAAGTCTGGAGTCTTAAGTCAAAAGTGGATTTAAGCTTAAGGCTCCAGACTTTCGACTTAAAAAGGTTGCTCCAGCCGCCATGCAGAGCCGGGGTCATTATTATTAACAAGTATAAGGTTGTTGTTTGCAAGGCCTAAATAGCCACCGGTTTGGGCGTTTTTTATCCTGAAAACATTAACTTCCTGAGTTGCTTCCATTGCCCACATACTGCCCTGTGACTGGGGGTTCCCCGAAATAACTATATAGCCATTATTAGTATCTATAAAATTCCCTTTCCACCTGTTTTTTATGTTAAAGTAACTTGTTCCAGGTACCGGCGTAAGCTGCCACTGGGCGCTCCACCAGCCATTATTAATCGTTGAGCTTAACGGCGGGCCCGTTTGAATGTTGATATAGGTATTATTAAAAAGGTTTTTGAACCTTAAAAAGCCTTGCATATTAACTGACGGTGGGGCATTATTAGGGGCGAACCCAGGATTATCGACATATTGAGGAGGGGCGACAGGCGCTGCAGGATTGGCAAAGTAAATTGCCTGTACGTTCGGTAGCTGGTTTAACGGTACAATTACAATTTCATCCACTGCGATAGTTTGCCCCGCCTGTACCCAATAGCCAACCTGTGTTAGTCGTTTAACTTGTATAAACCTGTTTGATTGCGGGTCCCGTTCACTAACAAACGTATACGTTTTATACGGAGCTGCATTTATTAAAGCAAACCTGGAAGTTAGCCTGGCGCCGGTAGCATTTAGAATAAGAAACTTAACCAGGAGATCAAATGTATTACCAGGCCGGTTCCAGCCATCCCTGTATGGTATAATTAGCGGAACATTGGCGGTATTGGTTACATAAAAGCTTATGGAATAACGGCTGAAATCACCTTTATTACTTACGGCTTTTATTTCCTGCGATTTGATATGGTAACCTATTTGCAGCCCGTTGATAAGTAAAGGAGTTGAATCGGTAACGGGGTAAGTTTGCTGAGCCCATGACCTGCTGATAATGAGCGCAAACAACATCAGTAATAATTGTTTTTTATTCATGATAAAAGCTTTAAGAATATTTAAATATATAGATAATATACCCCTCGTGCTATGGGTAAAATATCCTATATTTTACCAGTATAAAATATCTTACGTATTATTTATCACTTGATCCACCAATGCAAAAAGGGGGCCATACCAATCCGGTACGCCCCCTGTAATATTTGTCAGAGAAAAATAAAATACTTAATCCAGGACCCCGAATTTACCTGATTGAAATTCCTGGAAGGCATCTTGCAATTCGCGCTGTGTATTCATCACAAAAGGGCCATACTGTGCTATTGGCTCATTAATAGGTTCGCCGCTTAGTAATAAGACAACACTTCCCTTCTCGGCACTTATGGTTATTTCTTCCCCTTCGTTTTTAAACAAAACAAAGTCATGCTGGCCCGCTTTTTCGCCGTTAACTGTTACTTCACCGTTAACCACTAATAAAACGGTGTTATGGGTAACAGGTATGGTTGTTGTTAATTTTCCACCATTATTTAAGCGGATATCAAACATATTTACCGGTGTAAAAGTAGTAGCGGGGCCTTTCTGTTCGTTAAAAGTACCGGCAATAACGTTTACAATGCCGCTATTGTCAGCAAGTGTAACCTTCCCCATCTGATCGGCTGTTATGGCCTGGTATTGAGGGTTTGTTAATTTGTTTTTTGCAGGCAGGTTTACCCAAAGCTGTATCATCTCAAACGGGCCGCCTTTTTTCGAAAACTCTTTTTCATGGTATTCCTTATGCAGGATGCCAGCACCGGCGGTCATCCATTGTACATCGCCTGGGTTAATTACGCCGCTGTTCCCGGTACTGTCGTGATGTGCCACACTGCCTTTATAAGCAATAGTAACGGTTTCGAAACCTTTATGTGGATGCACATCCACCCCGCGAAGGTGGTCCGACGGGCCGAAATCATATTCCGCATTAAAATCCATCAGCAAAAATGGGCTTACCCTGTGCTGTGTAAGTTCGGCATTGGGGAAATAATTAAAAACCCTGAACCCATCGCCAACCATACCAGGCCGGGCCGGGCGGCTATATATTCTTTCAATTTGTTTTTTCATTTTCTGTATCCTTATTTATATACAAAGATACGGTTGAAATAGAAGATGGAGACTTGATGTGGGTTAAGAAAAGATTACAAAAGAGCTGTTTGTTATGCCCCATTACGCTTTTAACCTATCTTTTATACATTGCCATGTAGACCTATTTGAACTTCACAAAAAAATACAAAACAAGATAGCCTGATCTTTGTTACTTAAAACAACGACGTAAATTCCCTATCAGCCTAAAACTATTCTTTAGGAAGCAGGCGCACTGCAAGCAGGCTCGAGCAGAGGCTTATAAGTAAGATTATTATTAAAGCGGCTATAACAAAGGCAATTAAGAATCTAAATGTACACGTTATATTTATAAAAAAGAAAATATTTTTCGTCTTTTTCTATTTAACTGTTTATTTGACGGTTAAGCAACTATAAGGCAAACCTGATTGTAGAAACCGCACCAAGCCCTGGCCCGTCACTTTTTATCTCGAATGAGCCGGAATGGCTTTCAATTATTGTTCTGCAATTGTATAAGCCCAGCCCGGTTCCATTCTTTTTTGTGGTAAAACCTCTTACAAAAAATAAGTTAGCTGTTTTAGTATCAAAGCCCTGCCCGTTATCACTAATGGTCAGTTCAAATACGTCACCGGTACTATGCAAATCAATAGTGATGTTTTTTTCGGGTGCGTCAAAATTAATAGCCTCAATGCTGTTTTTAAGAATATTTAAAATAACCTGCATCAGCTTGGTATGGTCGCCTTTAATAGTGTAGGCGCCGGGCTGTATATTTATTTTAAACTGGATGCCTTTTTTGTCTATAGATGCAAAAAGCATCGACCGGCAATCGTATAAAATATCTTCCAGGTTAACCGGTTTCCTTTCATGGATTCCCTTATGACCGCGCACCAGTTGCCGTTGTATATTCAGTATTTCCTGTATATGGGTTATAATATTTAACAGCTCATTTATCGATTTGTGAATTTCCTTCGCGTTATCTGAATGTGTTAATTCAATACCTTCGGTAATAGCTATCAGCGCCCCTGCCTTTTGCTGGCCAATTGCACCGGCTATTACAGGTTGATGTGTTTTCAGGAAAACTGTTAAGCTCCTGATATTTTCAAGGTTGTTTTGGTCAACAACCCGGTTTATACGGTTTAAATGCGAGCCAAGCCCTACAACAGCATTGCCTATATCATGCAAAAATTCCGAAGCGATCTCGAATTTCCCCTGTGCTATGGCTTTTTCAAGTTCCTGCTCTTTTTGTTTTTCCAGCTGTTGATTAAGCGCTTTTAAGTCCTCTGCTTGTTTGCTTAGTTCCCGGGACTGCTGGAACAAGTCTTCATTTAGTTTTTTTAGTACTTCATCTGATTGCTTCCTTAGCGTAATATCATGGCCAATGCCTAATAGCCGTATAATGCGACCAGATTCATCCCTAACCGGGATCTTGGTTGTAAGCAGCCAACGTTTGGTGCCTGAGCTGTCTATGAAATATTCTTCCTGGTTTATTATAGCTTCGCCCGATCTCAGTATACGCATATCGTCTTCATAACCGCGATTGCCGATACCATTTTTAAACAGGTCAAGGTCGGTTTTACCAAGCACTTCTTCTTCTGATGAACAGCCAATACAGGCAACATCGGCACGGTTTGCAATAATTTTACGGGCTTTAATATCCTTAACATAAATGGTATCCGGTAAACTGTCAATTAAAGTCCTTAAAAGTATGCGGTCACGTTGTATGGCTTCTTCGGCCTTTTTATGCCTGGTAATATCTACGTGCGTGCCTATAATAACAGGATGTGCATTTTTCATCTCATCCTGGAACAATCTGCCCCTGGACCATATCCAGATCCAGCTTCCATTACTGTGTTTCATACGGAAATAACTCTCGTATGTGCCTTCGGGATCTTTAAGATAATCATCAAACCTTTTAATTGCCTCTTCCTTATCTTCGGGATGCAGCAAGTTTTCCCAAACTTCAGTAAGATTAGCACTGCCTCCTGATAGGTTATAGTCAGTTATTTCCCGGCCAAGCAGCGAAAAATACAATTCATTACACCACAAAAAATCTGTTTCAGAGAAATATTCCCATGCGCCGATGTCTGATGCACCTATAAATGCTTTATAACGTTCCAGTTCTTTAGACTCCGGTTCGTTGGATACGAAAGTCTCGCGTGCTTTATTTGTGGCAAGCACTGGGCCTTTTGTATCAGCAGTATAATTTAACAGGCATTGATCTTTTTCTAAATACATAATATTTGAAATGTAGATTGATTTTAATGTTTGAATATTTTATAGTGGAAGGCTTATGGTGAATGTTGCGCCATTATTATTGTAAACCGCAATTTTTCCGCCGTGGCCGGTTATAAACTGTTTTACAATTGAAAGCCCCAGGCCTGTACCATTCGTTTTGTATTTGGTAACAAAGGGTTCAAAAAGGGTTTCGCTAATTTCGGGCGGTATACCAGGGCCATTATCTGTAATATAAAGCATTACTTCTTTGCCTTCAATCCTGGCGGTAATAGTAATTTCGCCATTAGTTATCTTCCTGTCGTGAAGAACATCAATTGCATTATTTACAAGGTTAATAATAGTCCCGCGCAATTTACTTTCGTCGCCGGGTACCACCAATGTGTCCGGCACATTTTTAATAATTGTTATTTGTTCAATACCTTCCCTGGCTTCGGCTTGTTTAATGGCTTCGGTCACTATTTTGTTTACATTAACCGATACCTTGGTTATTTTGGTTTCTTTTATGAAATCAAGGAAATCATCAGATATCCTTGATGCCTGTTCTGCCGACTGGTCAATCAGGTCAACCATTTCGCTTATATCGCCATCTTCACGCATTAAACCGGTAATCAACTGGATGTTTTTTATCGGTGAGCGCAGGTCATGCATCACCATAGCCAGCACCTGGCCAACTGCCGAAAGTTTTTCTTTTTGAATAAGCTTTTCGTTCAATTCGGCATTCCTGATAGCCTGTGCGGCATTTTGCACAAACAGCTTCAGCAGATACATTTTTTCTGTTTTCAGCTTTTCGTGCTTTTTTAGCAGCGCGAAAACCGAATAGTTGTCCATCCTTGCCAATACCAGTTCATCTATCTGTATCACTTCATCCTTTTCAATCGGCATGGTTTTTACGCGGGCAATCAGTTCCTCCAGGTTTATTTTTTCTTCAATTGCACCGATGGAAAGCACTTTTTCGTAAACGAAACCATCGTGCAATTTACCAAGCAGTGCCATGTCAGTTTCCAATGAACAGGCCAGTTGGTCGAGTATGTTTTTTAACAATGAATTAAGCTGGTTATGGTTTAAACCGATGGATGCTATTGATTCAATCAGTTTTTCAAGGTTCCTTAGCTTATTATAATCGGTTACCGCTTTTGTGGCTATCTGGATGATCTCCTCCGAAGCATAAGGCTTGCAGTGATAACCTACATTTTGCCCGGCTTGTTCAACTATTTCTTCTATCGAGCAGTCGCTATATGCCGTAATAAAAACTATTTCGGCTTTGAGGTCATATTTCCTTATCTCAATGGCTGTTTCCAGCCCGTTGATGCCAGGCATGCGCATATCTAAAAAGATAACTGCATATGGTCTGCCAGCTTCTACGGCCTGGCGCACTTTTTGGATACCCTCCATCCCCGTGGAAGCCTTGTCTACTGTAAAAACCGGAATGTTGCGAGTGCGCGGTGCAAGTAACGTTGCAGGTGTATCAAAAAGGATATTTACTGCGCTATTGATGCCATATTGTTCCTGCGAAATGCTGCGGGGGTCGAGTATGTCTTCAATGTTGTCCCGTACCATTTCTTCATCGTCGATCACTAAGACAGATGTATTAAGTTCATTCATACTATAAGAAATATATATTGTAATATTAGGAACCGTTGATAATTAGGTTATTAAATATCTCCGATTTTTGAACTTATACGATGGCTGCAACTTTTTTGTTATATTAAGCTGGTTTGAAAGGTTTTAGGCATGATTATTTTTGAATGACTTTGTTTTTCGGCACGCCGCAAAAGCATTCTGAAGAAATAAAATAAGCAATATGGTTATGCTTAATAAGTAAGCTATTTAAAATGGATTAGCGTGAAAGTCCATGGTCAATAGTCCATGAACCATAGCCAAGGCGTTGCTCCCAAAGTTTATGACTATGAACAACTATGGACTATGGACTATGGACCATCGACTATGGACTAACATTAGTATTTCAATATAATAAACCCCGTTTTATGTTTGGTTTCGCCGTTAACAGCGTAATCAAGCGTATAAAAATAGGTGCCCGGTAATTGCATTTTGCCGTTAATGTTCGAGTGCCCGTCAAACAGTTTTGTACTGTTATCATAGCCTGTGGTTTGATATACCATTACACCGTTCCTGTCTATAATCATTAGTTGGTTGTTTGGATAATTGGT
>Ga0206884_1038_pt1 | contig 37169 bp, 31 predicted proteins | sample Alteio_BWOrgCont_FD_152914 | JGI IMG/M metagenome (GOLD analysis project Ga0206884, IMG submission 152914) | Enriched cells from forest soil in Barre Woods Harvard Forest LTER site, Petersham, Massachusetts, United States -... | ecosystem: Environmental > Terrestrial > Soil > Temperate forest > O...
TACCAGGCCGAAATCTTTACGGTTAATTTTCCCGGTAACTTCAAACCCAGCTTTGGTATTTCCATAAAAATCATTGGTTGAACCACCGTATTCCGCTGCAAGCTTAACCGATTTGGTAATACCTTTAACAGTTAGGTCACCTACCAGGTCATATTCATCCTCGTCAGTTTTTTTGAATGATGTCGATTTAAAAGTGATCTGCGGATATTGCGCTGCGTCAAAAAACTCAGGCGATTTTAAGTGCTCATCCCTTTGACTTTGGTTAGTATCGATACTATCGATATTTAATGCAAAAGATATTTCTGCATCCTCGAAATCATCATTTACAGTTTCCAACGAACCTTCAAAGCTTTTGAAGAAGCCGGTTACTGTTGAAATAACAAGGTGTTTCACCTTGAATTGAACTTCGGAGTGCATTGGGTCTATAGCCCATTTAGTTGCTGTTGCCATGTTTTTATTTTTTAGATTGTTTTATTTGATAACAAATGTAAATAATAGATGTTTAAACATTTAATTTGTTTATTAATATTACATTTGTTTAACAATGCTAAAAAGATAACGGCATGATGCCCGTTTTGTTGGTATAATTCTTTTTTAATTATTATTTAACCATAAGGCCAGCCAGTATCCTATGGAAATGGTGCGTCCCCTGCTCCCTTGTTACCGAATAGCGCCCTTGTTTATAAAACCGGGACTTAACACCGCGCTGTACATTTTCAACAATTTCTTCATCCTCTTTTTCTACTTTATCAAGGCCTGCACCAGCCCCTTTATTTAATTTGGAAGCATCCCAAACGTATGAAAAAAATTTCACCCTGCATTCTCCGGGTGAAACAGGTTCAACCACATTTACAGATAAACCCCAGGGATAAAAATTAAACATCATATTGGGAAACACCCAGAAATAATAAGCCGCCACGTTTTTACCGTAATCAGGCGAGGTAACTGGCAGATCAAAACAGTTTTCAGGGGTTTTAGCCAGCCCTAATTGCAGGCTTGAGTAAGGAAAAAATAGTTCGGTGGCATATTCGCCATAATCGATTACCGCATTTAAGCCAGCATGTACAAAAGGGATATGGAAACCTTCGAGATAATTTTCGCAATACAATGCCCAGTTGGCTTTTACATTAAATACACGGGACGATGTAGGCTCAAATTTAAAATCTTCCAGCGGCATCCAGCTTACTCTTTCCATCATCTCCTTAAAAATAACCTCAGCTGGTGCGAGGCCGTGTTGGGCATCAATTGATGTAAACAGCAATCTGCCCCATTTAAATAGTCCCAGTTTCGGTAAATCATCTGCTTCAGTAGGAAAGTTTTCAACCTCTTTAAATTCCGGCATCGAAACAAAATGCCCATCGAGATTAAACATGCGGCCATGGTAGCGGCACCGCAGGTTATTTAGCTTGCAGGCCTTTTCAGCAACCACATTCCCCCTATGGGTGCAAACATTCGATAATAAGTTTAACGCTCCTGTTTTATCTCTTGTTAATAACAGCGGCTCGTCAAGGTATCCTTCAAGCAGTGCAAAAGGGTGTACATCACCGATTTCATTTACCAAATCATCATGACCAATAAACTGCCATGATGATGCAAATAGCTTTTCTTTGCATTGTTCGAAAACTTCAGGGCTGTTATAAAAATCAGCGTTGATGGTTTTTGCTTTGGCGATATCGGGGTCAACAAAATAATCGGACATGGTTTTAATAGCGTCTGTAAAAAATTTGATGGTAAATTAAACAACTTGGTTGAAATTAAATAAAGACCGGCCGGAAATAATCCCACATTTGACAACTTTTGAAAAGTTCTCAAATCTAAACGGTTTGCCACGCTTATATTTGCACCATGCTACCATCGCCACCTGCGCACCGCACACGCCCCGTATTTAAAATAGCTGCCATCGATGATCAGGAAAAATTTCAACCCCTGCCCCCGCCCACAGGCCAATACCCGTACCATCTTGATATAAAAAATTTATTGCCAGGCCTGCCCGCCAACAAAATGGTATTTCATATGGCCGGGGATACCGGCGGGTTAATTTCGCCGATATTTAAGCACCAGGTGGCAAATGCGATGATACAACAATGTACCGGGGCAGCATCGCCGGCAGATAGTCCGCAATTCTTTTTTCACCTCGGCGATGTCGTTTATAATTATGGGGCTGCCGAAGAATATTATCCGCAGTTTTTCGAGCCGTATGCAAATTATCCAGGCGCAATATTTGCAATTGCAGGCAACCATGACGCTGATGTTTACCCGTTAGGCCCCAACCCGCCACGAAGCCTGGACGCATTTATGCAGGTTTTTTGCGATAGCGAAAAGCGCCCCGTCCCTTTTGCACATGATAGCAACAGGCAAAGCAATATTCAGCCTAATGTTTACTGGAAGTTAGATACGCCACTTGCTGACATCATTGGCCTTTACAGCAATGTGCCCAGGTTCGGAGCTATCACTGCTGAACAAAGGGAGTGGTTTATAAAAGAACTTAAAGGCACTACTAAAAACCGGGGTGAAAAGGCGCTGATCATATGCCTGCACCATGCGCCGTATTCGGCAGATACCAATCATGGATCCAGTATACATATGCAGCATTTTTTAAATACAGCTTTCGAAGAAACAAACATTTATCCCGATGTTGTTTTTAATGGGCACGTGCATAATTACCAGCGATTTAGCAAAACGTACAAAAATGGAAAAACCATCCCTTTTATAGTTGCAGGTGCTGGCGGCTTCGCCGATCTGCATAAAATAGCACAGCCAGCCGATCCTGATTTTCCAGACGACAGCAGCCTTCTTGATAACGTACACTTAGAGAACTATTGCGATCATACACACGGCTTCCTGAAAATAACCATCGAAAAAACGACAGAACGTTTTACACTCGATGGAGCGTATTATACCATTAACAATACGGAAAACAATAACTCATCAGCATCATTATATGATTTATTTACTGTAAATATCCCCTCTGCCGCCCCCGCAGTTTAATCCTAAAACAACAAACAACTATCAACTATTCACCCATTCAACTCGATAAACCACTCACCCATTCAATCAAAAATGGGGATTATTAATCCCAAATATGAGAAAGTTATCCCCCTTTATTAACAATATAACAATTTTGAAAATATTTGCCCAATACATTTCCGGCTGCTATTATGGGCCAAAACATAGTCATTTTAATAGATTTCGCTTTATAAATTTATATTTTCTTAGTTTTCGCTATCTTGGTGCAGTAAATGGGCCAATTTGAGGCTGCCACACCGTAATGTTAAAATGATATGGAATGTTTGGCTTATTTATTGCCAATAATTGATATTAATAAAATTATGAAAAGACTATTAATTATAATTTCTTTTTTACCATACCTGGCTTTTGCCCAAACAGCTGACCAATATTTCAATAGCGGCAATCAGAAAGCAGGGCAAAAAGATTATAAAGGTGCTATAATAGAATTTACTAAGTCTATTCAGCTGAATAACAGAAATGTAAAAGCTTACTTATACCGGGGAGATGCCTATACCAATAGCGGCCAGTACCAACCGGCTGTTGACGATTATGGCAAAGTTATTGAAATGGATCCCGGCTACGCCAACGCTTATTACTACCGTGCAAATTCAAACAGTAACATAAAATTATACGCAAATGCTATTGCGGATTACACAAAAGCTATCGACCTGGGTCTCAGAACAGCTGAAGTGTACCACTATCGGGCCAATGCAAAAGTTAATTCGAAAGATTATGCAGGGGCTGTAGAAGATTTTACCCGCGCCATTGATATAGCATCGGCCAACCCTGAATTATATGAGTATCGCGGAGTGGCCAAAACAAATTTGGGTGATAACAAAGGGGCTATAATTGACTATGATATTGCGCTAAAGATAAACCCCAATAACGCCGATGTATATTATTACAGAGCAAACTCAAAAAGCACCATTGCTGATTTTCCAGGTGCACTTGCTGATTATAATACTACCCTCCGTATGCACCCGGCAAATGCCGAAGCTATGATGTACCGCGCCAATACAAAATCAGACATGATGGATTTTAAAGGGGCTATAGATGATTATAAAAAGGCAGCAGCGCTGAATCCACACCTTCCGAATCTATATTATTACCTGGCACAGGCGGCCAGTAAAACTGACGATAACAAAGAAGCGATTGAATATTTTGACAAAGCTATCATAAACGACCCGGCAAATGCCGAACTGTACATGTATCGTGGAGTTTCGAAAAATAATTTGCATGATACTACAGCAGCAATGGCCGATTTCAACAAAGCGATAGCACTGAATCATCAATTTTCAAAGGCTTTTCAAAAACGCGGGGACTTAAAAATATCACTTAAAGACTACCATAGCGCACTGCTGGACGGCGACTCGGCAATTATGTACGATTCAGATCATGATGGCTATGCTTATGTAACCCGCGCAAAAGCCAAATCTGCTTTGCAGGATACCACGGGTTCGCTGACCGATTATAATACAGCCATACAGGAAAATGCTAAAAACGTTGAGGCGTATACAGGTCGTGGAGAAGTAAAATCCATGAAAGCCGATTATCCTGGTGCTATTTCCGATTTAAACAAGGCAATAGAGTTGTTTGCCGGTAACTCATATGCCTATTCGGTGCGTGCAAAAGTTAAGAGTAAGTTGGGAGATAAAAGAGGTGCTATAGCAGACTACAGGCGCCAATTGGAGCTTGACCCTAAAAACGGGGAAGCACAGCTAAGGCTTAGCAGGGAATTGATAGCAGATCATCAAAACTCCGAAGCTTTAGTTTTTCTGAATAAAGTGATTACCCCATCAGTAAAAAATGGGAAGTTTTACGTCGAACGTGGTATAGCCATGAGTAACCTTGGCGATAGCAAGGGCGCCATTAATGAATTTAACAGAGCAATAGCCATCGATTCAAATACAAGATCAATAGCCTATGCCAACATCGGCAACATGAAACTTCAGCTAAAGGATTATGACGGCGCTGCCAAAGCACTGGCTATGGCCATTACAAAAGACCAGAATAATGATGACGCCTACTTTTATCGCGCGAATTTAAAAATGATACAAAAGAATTATGAGGGTGCTGTATACGATTATATTAGTGTGTTACTGATAAACCCCGACAATTATAAAACCTACGCTTACCGCGGCCTTGCCGAGAGTTACACACTTGATACAGCGGGCATGCGCACAGACTTTATACAAGCAATAAAGCTAAGCCCGAAAGATGAAACCACTTATATCCTTCGTGGTGAGGCGAAGATAAATTCAAAAGATATCACCGGCGCTTATAAGGATTTCAACACTGCAATTGAGCTAAACCCAGGTAATCCTGATGCATGGTACAACAGGGGTTTCGCAAAAATAAATGAGAATGATAACAGCGGCTGCAATGATTTAAAGAAAGCCCTTGAGCTTGGATCGAGGGACGCGCCGGATGCTATTAAGAGGTATTGCAAATAGGCTTTCCTTATTTCGGAATCCGGATTTTCGATTTCGGATTGGTTTGATTTTGAAATTGAAATTTTAAGTATTGCGCCTTTAGTTCCTAAATCCGAAATCGAACATCCCAAATTAGAAATCTCTTAAAAGTCGTCTTCATAATTCACTTTTCCGTTTGATAATTTTACGTAATCAACAGAACCTGTTCCCTGGAAAGTAAAATCGAAGCCAATAATTTTTGACTTGATGATATCCTTATTAACGGAGTAAACCAGTTTATCATTAATGAAAATTTTGGCTTTGCGGTTTTTTGATTCTATCCTTACTTTCACAAATGAGTTAAAATCAACCCCAAAAGCAGAGAGATCTTCCTGTTTTCCAGATGTGTAAAAATTTGTAAACAGCAGGTCGATATTTGAGATGCAGCCTTTGGTGCATAGAGGGATACCTACCGCTGTGCCCTCACAAAGAATGTATAATCTCGTTTGTTGGCATATAGCTGCCCCTACGTGGTAGTCGTTTTTAACCGAAGTCTCAAAAACAAAATCATCGCTATATATCTCGCCAAAGTCTGTCACGTTTGAGTACATTACCGTTGGTGGCTCGGGCTGCATTTTTACGTTTCGCGACTGGATCTGATCAACCGATAACGACATTTTTCCATCAGCTATCGCTTCATCCTTACTAAAATAAATAGGCACCGGCGATTGCGTAAGTATTGGCAACCATCCGTTTGATTTTATCAGCAGCCTGTGCATACTCACAATTTTGCCGCCTACAATAAGTTTGGCCTTGTAGTAATCGGGATAATAATAGATAGAAGTGTGCTGGTGCTGATATTTAGATACTTTAACCTGTAAATGAGGATCCCAGGATTGCTGTATAATAACAGAGTCGGTAGGCGCCTTGGTGGCGTCGTAATTAAAGATAACTGAATTTGGTAAACCCTCGGAAACTACTTTCTTGCTACTGAAAGAATAATCGTTATTGTTAACATTTGGATGATACCATTTAAGCAGTATTATTACCAATACGGCCGCAACCGGGACAGCAACGAGTAAAAACGTTTTTAAAATCCTGTAATTCTTTTTTTGCGGAGACTTTACCGCTACATGGTGACCGTTAATGTAGCTCCCGTTAATTACAATATCTTTTTCGTTTTTTGTGCCTGCACCGCCATTAGCATTTTGCGATTTAAAGTCCCTCCAATTTTCATAACCTAAAAATTGGACAAGCGTGTCAAGCGTATGCGTATTGGGCAGGCTGTCGTATTTTACTTTTCCCCAAACTCTTTTTAAGGTTACATGGCTAAGCGCAACGCCGGTACGTTCCTGTATTTTCTCGCTTAATATTACAAAATCCTGATTCGTCCAATCATTACTATCGCCCCAACCCGTGTTGGATTCATACAATTCTATTGTTTTTTCTATCAGAAACTCATCTGTACTCATATCACAAAATCAATTATTCAGACAAAAATATAACAGATTATCACACGGTTTAGCTTGTTTCAACTTGTACTAACTTGTACATGCTGTGAATAGCTTTATTAAACAACACTGCATAATTTTGTGTTTGGGTTGATAAAAAAAAGCTTTTGCTGCCAATAATAAACCACAATTTACAAAAAATATAAATAATGGGCAAAAGCTTTTTTTGTGCTGAAGGTTTAGGACATGGAAATTATTTATAAGGTATCTGCTGCAACTATTTTTAAATAAGGCCACTCTTTTAGCTTATCAAGCGCACCACCCATAACCATTATTATGTAATAACTAATTTATTTGCCATGCCTTATAAAACTATATACCGGTTTTTTTTATGGCTCCTGCTTTTAAACAGCTTCCACTTACCCGTTCATGCACAGTATTTTGACATAACCGGCCATCAAAAAAGGGTACATATTCCATTCAGGATGATCAGGAATATGGTGGTGATCCAGTTAAAAATAAATAACAAAGGGCCGTTCAACTTTATAATGGATACTGGCGTTGGCCTGATGATTATTACCGACCCGCAATTGATAGATTCAATCAATATCCCGAGTAAACGTATTTTAAAACTAACGGGCTGCGGCGAAGGAGATGCTTATGATGCTTACATTACCTCAACCTTGCGTGTAGATATACCGGGTTTAACCAGCTATAATGTTGCGGCGGCTATACTTAAAGAAGATCATTTTGGGTTATCCAATTATGCCGGAATGCCCATTCATGGCTTATTGGGATATGAATTTTTTAACAACCTGGCTGTAAAAGTAAGTTTCAGCGATTCTACTATCACCGTTTACCGGCCAAAGGACGAGCATTTATTTAACAAAGGGCAAAAAATACCGATGACGGTTGAAGACCACAAACCTTACATTGAGACAAATGTATATATGCCCGATGGGAGCGTGAAGCTTAGAAAATTGGTGGTGGACCTTGGCGCCGGGCACCCCCTATCGCTCGAAAACATGGTAGACTCCCACGAACTGCCAAAGAAATCTATCCCTGCTAACCTGGGTATGGGTTTTAACGGGCCTGTAAATGGTTATATAAGCCGTATTAATGAAATTGAGTTAGGTAAATACAGGATAAAAAACCTCATCTCTTCTTTTCCGGAAGATGATTCGTCGAAAAAAAGATTGCGTGAAAATCGTGACGGTAACCTGGGCATTGGCTTGCTTAAAAAATTTGATATCGTATTTGATTACCCCGGCCACGCCATATATTTAAAATCGGGCCAGAATTTTAGCGAACCATTTGAGCATGATATGAGTGGCCTGGAGTATTATGCCGGCGGCGATGATTATAGCCATGTTATTATTAGCCGCGTTGAGCCCGGTTCGGCAGGCGACGAGATTGGGTTGGAAAAAAATGACGAGATATTAGCCATTAACCTCATACCAACCGCCAAGATGAGCCTTGAACAGATCGACAATATATTCAAATCGCAAAACGACCGCAACCTGCTGCTGGAAGTTTATCACGATAAAAAGCATGACAATGTGATATTGACGCTAAAGCGAAGAATTTAGTTTGAATGCGGAAGTCGGAATGTCAAATGCGGAATAAGAAGCGTTTTGATTTTGAAGGTGAGTAATATTCCAAACATTAAAATCATTCCGCATTTGACATTCCGACTTCCGCATTTAGTTAACTTCCAACTGGTCCTTCGTCGGGAATACCGGGAAAACGCCGTGCGGCTCGCTTTGGTACCAGAAAACTACAGATGCAATGTCATCCTGCAATGGCATGTAGCGGCCATCGCTATGCCATCCTAAATCCTGTATGGTAACTTTAAGGTCTTTTTCGAAGCGGATGGGGTCGGCAATATGCCAGCGGTACAGGCCAAAACGTTGAGCAACACTGTAATGCCCATCGCCCCTTATAACTTGCGGAAGGCCAGTGTACGGGCCGCTAAACTCTGTATATTCGCTAACTTCGCTGCCATCTGGTTTTTTACGCTGGCTATCAAAATCATATGCGCCGTTAAAATAGTCTTCAGTGCCTGTGCCATTAATTGTCGGGAACTGCGTGTCGCCGTCCATGTAAAATTTTATTTCCCCTTCGCCCCACCAGCCATTTTTATTTGAGCCGTAAGCCAGGTAGGTCCCCACATATTGTCCTTTCCCTTTTATACTGTCAACCAGCACATAATCTTTTTTAAACGGCAAAGGGTTTACCCTACGGAACTGGGCATGGAAATAACCGGCATCTTTAGGTACTTCGGTTAATGTATAATCCACCTGGTAATACAGCACCATATCGTGGTTATCAATATTTTCCATAGTTATCCTGCATTTCTTGCGAAAAGGCATCGGCCAGTAACAATTAAGACCGCTGCCCGGGTTAACTACTACTGCCAGGGATTGTACCGCCGCAAACCTGCCCCATCCCATACAAAAGAAATCCCCTACAGGCACTTCAACCGAGGGGGTGGTTTCATCATCCCAATAAAATCGGAGGATCGAATAACGCCAGTTACCTGTCGGCGTCATCCAGATATGTTGAATAGCGCCGGAGCCGTCAATTTCGGCAACGGTATAAGTAGTATGCTTTTTTATAACTACGCTGGGGCTAACTTTCCATCCTTGTCCCAGCTCTTTTGATGGCCCCGAGCCGGTACCGGTAGTGGCCATACCGCCTTTGCCTTTTTCCCCATTAAAATTCTCGGGGCTTATCGAGCGGGTTTTTGCATCGGACAATCGGTATAAATTGCCGATGTTAACGCCCATCCCATTAAATTTTTCCTGTGCCCGTACAGATAATGCAATAAAGGCAACCATCAAAGCAAGTAAAACTGATCTTTTCATACCCAGTTATTTAAGTACATAAATATAATAAACAAACTTTTAGCTTTCCGCTTTTAGCTATTCAAATCGAGTTTATAAAAATCAATTGCATTTTGCCCCCAAAACATGGCCTGTTCATCCACTGATAATTTCGCGGTATAGTTTTTAACCACCGAAAGCATTTGCTGGTATCCGCCGGCAACATTGCAAACCGGCCAATCCGAACCGAACATTACGCGTTTTGTACCAAATGCTTCAAAAACGATGTCGAGATAAGGTTCAAAATCGACCAAAACCCAATTATACCAGTCGGCCTCGGTTATCATGCCTGATACTTTGCACCAAACGTTTTCATTCTTCGCTATGGCGCGTATACCATTAGCCCATTTTTCGATATTCTTATTTTTAATATCGGGCTTGGCGATATGGTCTATCACAAAACGATGCCCGCCAAATGTTTTTACAAATTGATGGGTATAGCCCAATTGATCAGGAAAAATCAATATATCATAGGTAAAGTCATGCGGTTTTAACGCGCTGATCCCTTTTGTAAACTGCGGATTTAGCATCAGTGCCCTGTCGGCCTCGCCCTGCAAAACATGCCGGAAGCCTTTTAGCTTTTTGAAATCTTTAAAATGCTCAAGGCGTTTGCCAATATCGTCAGCCCGGAGGTCAACCCATCCCACCACGCCTTTTATAAAATCGTGTTTTTTAGCAAGATCAAGTAAAAATTCCGTTTCGGCTTCTGATTGGTCGGCCTGAACTGCTATGCAGCCATCAATAAGTTGTTTTTCAAGGATCTGCTCCAGGTCTTCGGGCATAAAATCATGCTGTATTACCGACATAGTACTATCTATCCAGGCGTCCCTTACCTTGTCAAATTTCCAAAAATGTTGATGGCTATCTATTTTTATCATTTATTTTATGTGTAAAGGTTGTATGAGCCATTTACCACAGTAAAAGTTGCAAAAGCGTCCCCAATAAATTCCAAACAGCTATATCTCAGCCATTTTAACTATTTAACTTCATGCATTTGCCAGCGCCCTATCCAAATGTACATACCCTCCATCAATATAAACAAGCTGCCCGGTGGTATGGCTCGATCTTTCGGACAATAAAAACGCAGTTGTATTTGCTATTTCCTCGGCCGTCGTCATACGGTTACCTAACGGTATTTTAGCTTCAATTTCTTTCAATTTCCCTTCAGGATCGGGTAATGTTTTTATCCAGTTTTTATATAGCGGTGTCCAGCATTCTGCAACTACTATAGCATTAACGCGGATGCCATATTTCAACAACTCAACCGCCCACTCGCGGGTTAAAGCATTGCGCCCACCATTTGCTGCGGCATAAGCCGAGGTATTCCCCTGACCGGTATCAGCAGTTTTTGATGTGATATTAAGTATAGCACCTTTTGATTTTTTCAATTCAGGCAATGCAAAGTGCGCCATTAAGTAATAATGCACTACATTTTTATGCAACGAAGCCATAAAACGTTCGTAATTGCCGCTCTCTAATCCTACGCCGTCATTTACCCCTGCATTATTTACAAGCCCATCAATACGCCCGAATTGTTTTATTACCGCATTTACTGCATTTTCGCAGGCAGCAGGTTCGGTTAGTTCGGCAACAACCTGGAAGCATTTACCACCAGCGGCTTCAACTTCGCGTACCACTTTAAGATTGTCTTCTTCACTCCTGCCCACAATAACGGGAATGGCGCCTTCTTTTGCCAATACTTTCACTATGCCCTCGCCTATGCCTTTTGCCCCGCCAGTTACTATAATTACTTTGTTTGTTAGTTGTAAGTCCATTTTTTAAATTTTTTAATGCGCTGCTACCATCTCCACTTTTTTAACCTTCAGGTTTTTATAGGCGAAGTAAAATATATAGGTAAAACAAACAATAGGTACCAAATAAGCATATTGAATGTTGCTCATATCAGAAACTTTACCCATAATAGGCGGAATTGTGGCCCCACCAACTATGCCCATAATAACCAACGATGAACCCAATTTTGTTTTTGAACCCAACCCCCGAATACTTAGCGAAAATATTGTTGGAAACATGATTGACATAAAAAAGGCAACGCCTATTAAAGCGAATACTGAGAATTTTGCCTGAAGCGTAACGGCCAGTACCAGCAGAAATACATTTATTACACAATATGTTGCAAGTATTTTAACCGGATTAATAAATTTCATTAAAAAAGTGCCACTGAACCGGCCAACCATAAAACCTACGGCAGCGGCTGTAAGGAAGGCAGCGGCAGTTTTTTCACCCATACCTGCAGCCCGTTCAGAAAACCCAATGAAAAAGCCTAATACACCCGCCTGTGCCCCTACATAAAAAAACTGGGCAAATACACCTGTACGAAGTTGTTGCCTTGACAACAAGTTGAGTATTTTTTCAAGTAGCGACCTCTTTTCATCTTCAGGCGTTTCCATATCCTCCTCAACAATTTCGGGCAATGGTTTCCTGAATATAAGTATGGCCACTGTAAGTACCACCAAACCTATTATCAAGTACGGTATTTGTACCGATGACGCTTCCTTATTTAAATAAGTATTTAATTGTTCATGGGTCATTCCTGCTTTTTGCGCCGGGGTCAATGTTTTTCCCGATAAAATAAATATACCTCCAATTAACGGTGCAAGTGACGCAGCCAGGCCATTGAACGACTGTGAAAAGTTGATACGCCGCGTTGCGGTTGCAGGATCACCTAAGACTGTAATATATGGATTGGCGGCTGTTTCTAAAAAAGCGGCGCCCGAAAACAAGACAAACAATGCCGATAAAAAAAACACAAAACTTCTAACTGAAGCTGCCGGGAAAAACAAGAATGCCCCGCAGGCAAAAAGTATCAACCCTAAAAGTATACCGCCTTTATAACCGTATTTTTTCATAAACAAAGCCGCCGGGATAGGCAAAATAAAATATGCCATGTACGATGCCGAATCAACTAACGATGATTGAAAATCGGTTAATTCGCATGCCTTTTTTAAATGCGGGATAAGTATTGGATTAAGATTTAAAGCAACTCCCCATAAAAAAAACAGGGACGTGATAAGTGCTATCGCATAAAGGTTTTTATTTTTTGACATGAAACTGGTTTAAAATTGATTTATAATTTAAGTCGGCTTTCTGCTTCTACCTTTCGGCTTTTACCTTTCAGCTTTCACCTCTTAATTGGCGCGATCAATATAATTATTTAAATGCAGCTTGTATGTCCTGCAATGATATTCCTAATGTTTTTAATGCTATTTGGTTCAATTCATCCTTATCCCCGGTAAAATGAAAGACGCTGTGCTTATGCGAAAGCCCTTCCTGTGGCTTTAAAAAAGCTGCCGGCGATACACTTTCAATTTCATAAAACGGTCCCATTTGCGAGCCATTGGCCAGCGGGCCATCATTATAGGCATTAACTGCATCGCCTGAAAACGGGTTTCTGTCTGTACGCCACTCCTGGTTTAAGTACGTAGCTTTCGGATCCAAATCAAATAAAGTAATGGTAAGCACATTGTTTTGGGCATCGTAACTGCCTGCCATTGTTTTGGCACGATTGGGTGGCATGCCTAATTTGCCCCTTGATTTACCATCAGCCTTGAACAACAATATGCCGTTATTATATTTTACCCTATCGGGAGGTATCTGTCCAAAATAGTCGGTTGTGGCAACTTTGCCGGTATCATTAGTGTTGTAGGGCACAATAATAATGGTTTTTGCCGACGGGGAAAACATATCCAGGTTCCAAAGGCATGGCGCTCCGGTTAGTTTATCCCATGCATAGATGCCTGTGTTTATAATTGTGTTTTTGGTGCTGAAAGCAACCGGTTTTATCTTGTCATCAAATGATATACCGAGCATCTTTTTTATATCCGAAGGTTCAAGAATTTCAATGTCCCTGATTATAGCTACGCTAAAAATCATCCCCCAATAATTCTGCACCCTCGTTGATTTACTTAAGGATGCGTTCTTATCCGAATGTGCAGTTAACCTCCAGCTCTCGAAATCAAAAGCAACCGGCGTATGCCAATAGTCAAAAACCATTTTAGTTCCCGGCCTGAAAAACAAGGCGAACTTTCCCCCCTCCGGCCCCAGCCATAAACGATCTTCACCGCCATAGGCATTCATGTGCGCATCAAGTGATTTTTGGTCGAAAGTTTTATAATTTATCCAACCAAAACTTTTACCATTCACCCCATCGGCGGTAGAAGTAAAAACCTTTGCCTGGTATTTCGGTGAAATAATAACCTGCCCATTACCATCCTTACTGTTCAGCACGATCACACTATCTTTTTGTTTTAAAAAATCGAGGTCGTAACCAAAAGTACCTTTAGGGTATTCGCTTTCAAAAGGCTGGTCTTTTGCTGTTTTATCTTTGCAGGAAACAAGCATTATCAATACAAACAATACCAGTAAATTGATGGCCTTCATATTAGTTTAATTTATGTTTTGGGTTAATGCCAATAGTATTGATAAGCGTTCCTATCTGGCCGATGCTGATCTTCACCACATCACCTTCACGTAAAGTAAAATCAGGCGACGGCACCAGGCAGGTACCGGTCATCAGGAAGCAGCCATGAGGGAAGTCGCATTCCCTGTATAAATAACCGGTTAATTCGGTGAAAGATCGTTTGATGCGGGATACGGTGGTGGAATCTTCATAAACATTCACACCATCCCGTTTAATAATCATTTTGATAACTGTTTCTCCGCCAATAGGTGATGAAGTAACATACAAACACGGCCCTAATGCAGCGCTTTTTTCATAAATTTTAGCTTGCGGCAGGTAAAGCGCGTTTTCACCCTCGATACTGCGCGAGCTCATATCATTACCGATGGTATAGCCCTGGATATTTCCGTTTGAATTGATAAACAAAGTAAGTTCAGGCTCCGGCACATTCCAGGCTGAATCTGTCCTGATAAAAACCTGCTGATGATGCCCGGAAACCCTTGAAGCAATGGCCTTAAAAAACAATTCTGGCCGTTCGGCATCATAAACCCTGTCGTAAAGGCTTGCGGCACCTGAACTTTGAGATTCTTCCATACGGGCATCCCTGCTTTTTAAATAGGTGACACCAGCTGCCCAAACTTCCTGTTGGCCTATTGGCGGCAAAATAGAACCGGGAACTAACCATTGGGCTTGTTCATCAGTTTCTATTTGCCTTGCTGTTTTTATTTTAGACGACAAATATGTTTCGAGGCTATCCCTGTTGATAAGAGTATCCCAGGGTTCATCTATTACAAAAAAAGCATCCCTATGCTCCAGCAGGACACCGCTTTTGCAGTTGTATAATTTCATGTACCAATTTTAAAGAAAATTTCTGTTAAAATGGTATTTAGATACTTCTGTTGCAAACTGTGCTTTTGCCAACTTCCCAAAAACTTAATCTCTAATCTCCAATTAACTAATCAACTAACCCCATTTCATCAAGCATTTCCCTTGCTTCATGTAAAATATTTACCTGCAACCGGGTTTATCTATTTCTTAGTATCATAATTCAAACAAGGCATTAAAAACAAAAATTATGGAAAACGAAAAACAAGGTAATTTAATCCATAGCGATAACAACCAGGATGGTATCGACCGCCGTGGCTTCCTGGAATGTATGGCCTGGGCAGGTACAGGTGTGCTCTGGATGATGTCGGGCGGTATATTAAAATCATACGGCATGAGCCAGGTGATTGATAAAACTACCGGCGGCATTAAAAAAGGTATCATCATGCCAAAATCTGATTTCAGTTTTGTGCAAATCAGCGACAGCCATATCGGTTTTAACAAAGCTGCTAATCCTGATGTTACCGGAACATTACAGGCAGCTATTGCAAAAATAAACGCTATGCCTGATGCACCTAAATTTATATTGCACACCGGCGATCTTTCGCACCTTGCGCAAGCAGATCAATTTGATACCCTGGAGCAATCGTTAAAAGCAACCAACAAACAGGTATTTTATGTACCGGGCGAACATGACCTTACAGATAACGGGAAACTATATCTTGAGCGTTATGGCAAAGGCACAAAAGGCAATGGCTGGTACAGTTTTGATTCAAATGGCGTGCATTTTATTGGCCTTGTGAATGCTTTGGTACAGGTTGACGGCGGTATGGGTACTTTAGGCGATGACCAGTTAAAGTGGCTTGCAGATGACCTTAAGGGCTTATCAAACAGTACACCTATAGTTGTATTTGCGCATATTCCGCTTTGGGCAGTTTACCCGCAATGGGGCTGGGGAACAAAAGATAGTGAACAGGCTTTATCATTATTGAGGCGTTTTGGCTCGGTGTCAGTTTTAAACGGGCACATCCACCAAACCATTCAAAAAGTTGAAGGTAATATTACTTTCCATACGGCAATGTCGACTGCGTTCCCGCAGCCGGCGCCAGGAAGTGCACCATCGCCGGGACCAATGAAAGTGCCAGCCGAAAAACTGCAAAGCGTTTTAGGTATAACCGATGTTAATTATGTTGAGCATAACCATACACTGGCAATTACCGACAGCCCATTAATGGCAGCAGCACAGTAGTTTACTGATCTCACATATATATAGTGGGGCAGCAATTGGTTGTTGTCCCGCCTACTAAAAAATTTTGTACCTGGTCAATCCAATTGATACCGGTACACACCAAACTCATGAAAAAAGCAATTTTATTTATACTGACTGCCCTCATTTCGGGCAGCGTTTTAGCCCAGTACAAACCAACTGACCAGGGTTCGTCTTTAAACTTCACTATCAAAAACTTTGGTATTGAAGCTACCGGAAAATTTACGGGTTTACAGGGAGATATTACGTTCGATCCGGCGAACCCAGCAGTGGCAAATTTCGATGTAACCATCGATGCCGCATCGGTAAATACCGACAATAGTTTGCGGGACAGCCACCTGCGCGGTGATTCGTATTTTGATGTTAAAAATTATCCAAGGATACATTTTGTATCAACTAAAGTTACCGGCAAAAATGGCTCATTTACCATAACCGGTAAGCTTACTATTAAAAAGCAAACAAAGGTCATATCATTCCCTTTTTCGGCAATGTCGTCAGCTGGAGGCTACCTGTTTAAAGGAACATTTAGTATAAACAGGAAAGATTTTGATGTTGGCGGCACCAGCACAATTTCGGACAATCTGGATGTGCAGTTAAATATATTGGCAAAGTCGAACTCAAGTCATTAGTCTTGAGTCGAAAGTCTCAAGTCAGTTTTGCGTTTCATTTGCCGACTTAGGACTTTCGACTTAAAACTTTTGACTTAAATAAGTAACCCTATAATAACCACTTCGTCAGCAGTGCCAGGCCGGTAGAAATAATTATTAAAGTGATTTTCCGCTCGATGATCCTTTAAACTCTTCATTTCCAACCATAGCAGATTGTTTTACCGGCCTGGTGCTGCTGCGAAGTAATTTAAAACAAAAACATGAAAGTAAACCGTAAATTCTCAATCATATTGTTGCTGACAGTAACTGTATCCGTAGTGGCAAGCGCAACAATTTCAAAGCCGGCAGACGACAAGCCGCAGTATGTAAACCTTAAAGTGCTGCCAAAAAACATCAGCTCAAAAGACCTTCAAAAAATTATGGTTGATGATTTTGAGGATGGACTGGGTGTTGCCTGTAATTTTTGCCATGCGGCAGATAAAACTACCGGCGAGGTTGATTTTGCCAGCGATGCCAAACCTGAAAAGGAAATTGCCCGCCAGATGATGCGCACCACAATCGGCATCAATAAAAAATATTTTAAAGTTAAACACCCTATGATTGGTTCAGACGTGCTTACAGTGACCTGTAATACCTGCCATAACGGGGTAGCCTTTCCTGATGGAAAGTAGTGAATGGTTGATTGGGTTGATTAGGTGAGCGGTTGATTAGATCACAGTAGCTTCTATTTTAACTTAATCTAACCCAATCAACTTAATCAACTACCTCTTTATCATCTTATCCTTCAAAATCTCCTGCAATACTTTCTCCCGCAGGTTTTGGCTGATGGTGATTTTTTCTGTGCCGATATTTACCATGTTGCCTTCAATACTTTTTATTTTATCCCGGTTAACAATAAATGATTTGTGAACTTTTATAAACTGGTTTGCCGGTAATTGCTCCTCTAAGCTTTTAAGAGTGATATAGACGATCATCTTACGCGCTGTAGTATATAACAGCACATAATTCAGCATAGATTCGGCATAAAGCAGGTCTTTATAAAAAACTTTCTCAATCTGGGTATCACATTTAATAAAAAAGTGATCGTCGGTATTTTGCCCTGAATGGGCAAGTTGCTTTTTTGTTTCGTAAACCTCTTTGGCTTTATTACAGGCTTTCAAAAACCTTTCAAAGGGTATAGGTTTCACCAGGTAATCCAGTACGTCCAAAGTAAACGCTTCTACAGCATGTTCTGCGTATGCAGTGGTCATAATGATACTCGCTGTATTTTTTGTATTCTTTAAAAAATTGATCCCGTTTATCACGGGCATATTAATATCAAGAAAAATGAGGTCGATAACATTGTTATTAAGTAAGGTAATTGCTTTTGCAGGGTTTTCGGCCTGTCCAACTAACTCTAAAAAATCTATATCTTCAATAAATTCTTCAATTAATTTACGGGCGATGGGTTCATCGTCGATAATTATACATTTTAGTTTCATGCGAGTTCTAATTTTAAGGTTGCTTCGTAACAATCAGCTTCCTGTTTAAAAGCAAGTTCGTACTTGTTGGGATATAGCAATTCAAGCCTGCGCTTTAAATTGACGATACCTATTCCGCCGCCCGGGTTAAGCAGCGCGGTTAAAGCCTGCCTGTGTTCGGTAGTATTGCTTACATAAAAAGTAAACTGGTTACCTTCCACGCCTATTTTAATATCTATTTTGTTGTCTTTATCCGTAAAATTACTTACAAATTTAAATGCGTTCTCAATAAGCACTACCAACAGCAATGGCGCAATGCTGTGGGAGCTCTCACCTATCTCTATCTCGGTATCTACAATAAGATCTTCCTCTTTGCGGATCTGTTGAAACGAAATATAATTCCTGATATATTCCATTTCCTTTTGCAGGCTGATCTTATCTTCACCGCAATCATATAACTGGTAACGCAGCAAGCCGGAGAATTTCAATAAAATATTCCTTGCCGTTTGGTTTTGCTTATCAATATGCCCGTAAATTGAATTGAGGGAATTAAAAAGTGCATGAGGGTTAATTTGCGCTTTCAAAAAATCCAGTTCATGCTTTACACGTTCTTTTTCTAAAAGGGCCAGTTGTTGCTGGCTGTATATCCTATCGGCAATCATTGTACCGATAATAAACAACTCCACCCAGATAAAAATATTTACCAGCGAGTTAAGGTACAGCGTGCCAAATGCAACCTTGGGGCTGTTGGTAAATACATGCAGGCTCATTTGCACCGACACCAATGCCCGTAATAATGCCGAAAAGGCGATCAGCCCTGCCGACAACAGCACAAATAGTGCATACTTCTTTTTCTTTAAAAACCTTGGGACAATAAAGTAAATGGTAATATAATAATCTGCCGTAATGAACACCAGGTAGCAAAATTGTACTGATACGGTTTTGATGAGAGAAAAGGAGTAATTGCGGAAAACAAAAATCCACAGCAGGTATATCCCCAGCCAGAATAAAATATGATAGATGAGTTTGTTTTTCATTGCATTACGATAGAGTCAAGAGCCAAGAGTCAAGATAAAAGCACAATTGACTTTACTGTCTTGAATCTTGGCTCTTGATTCTGGCTCTTTTTTCTTACTCAAATATATCAATGTGTTTTTTGCTTTCAATTTTTATTACATCATCTATGCAAAACTCATGATAAAACCTGCTTTATCAAGTATTTACATGTGTTGATGTAAATGTTTTTTTTGCTAAGTTGATAAAAAACACCTTTGTTCAATAATTAATTTTTAAGTACAAAAAAAGTAAAAAAGCAATGAAAAGGTTATTCGAATGGTTTCAATATCCGCCTGTAACGGGCCAATCATCAATTATTATTATCCGCTTAATGGCGGGCGCTGTATTCTTCTTTGAGGGAATTTTAAAATTCCTATACGCCAACCAGGGTGTTGGCAGATTTACCAAACTGGGCTTCCCGTTTCCAGAAGCGACGGCACATATTATAGCCACCGGCGAAATTGTCGGCGGACTGCTCCTGCTGTTTGGTTTATTCACCCGGTATGTTTCTTTCTATTTTATTATACAAATGATAGTAGCTGTGTTATCAACAAAAATCAGTTTGTACTTAGGCAATTCACCGCTGCCTATGCCCGCAGTTGCTCCTAAAATCGGGATATGGGCTGTTGAGCATGAAACAAGATCAGACTATGCTCAAATTTTGTGCTGCCTCTTTCTTTTAATAGAAGGCGCCGGGCGGCTGTCGCTTGATTTTATTATCTCAACATCAAAAAAAGCGTATAGCTTTAATAAGCAATTGGCTGATGTAGCTTAGATGTCTCATTTTGTTTCTATCCCTGTATACAAACAGAAACGGTTATTTACCCGAATAATCTTGTATACAGGGACAAAGACAATATGGCGAGACAAGAACCAAATCTCTGATCGCCCCTAAAATTTACAATCAGCAGAAGGAGTTAACCCTTCTTTTTCTTTAGTTAAAACGGCGGCGCCGTCTTTGAAAGTAACTATCCAAATACTATCGTAATCATCGTCCGACCAATTTAAACCGGGCGCATCAACGCCTAAAGCCCTGATTATCGGCAAAATGGCTTTATGTTCCCATACAATCAGTATTGTTCCATTTTTACTTTTCAGATCAGTAGCCATTGCTATTGAGTCTTTTTCGCGGTGACTGGTATTAATTGCAAGGTTATATTTCATTGCAAAGGGTGCAATGGTTTCAAACATACGCGCATGCTTTGTAGATTCGCCCAAACCCAATGAAGGAACAAAAATAAAAGCCGGAATACCAAATTTATCTTTCAGTAATTTAGGTAGCAGCAACGCGCGGTTCAGACCCTGGCAGGTAAGGTTATCGCCTTTCTCTGGCTTTTCCGCATGACGGATAAAAACCAGCTTTAAATTGTTTATTGTAGTATTTTGGGCGAATGTGAAAAAATTGCAGCCTAAAACAAAAAACAACAAGAGGTTAATAGCCTTGATTTTGGATATGATCGTCATAAAAATGAATTGACATAATAAAAATATTCTAGTAGTTCTCATCGACAACAAACCGCAATGTGTGGTTTGTTTTGATCTTATAATCAATAATTACACGGGCCAGCCTCGACCAGCCTATTTTAATTTCTTTCTACCGGATCAGCTGTACTGTAAGCATTCCTGTTTGCTTTTACAAGCAGCTTTATGGTAACCGGGTATTTATCCGAAAATTGGAACAAAGCATTGATAACTGCCGCCGGAACTGACGAATTTACTACCGGGGTTACGCTATTAATATCCTCGCCTATGCGGTTTCCGTCGTTCCCGATTGCTTTATAAGAGTTAGGGATATATTTCATATAGTTTGTACCGTTAACCAGCCATGGCGAAATAAAAATATGATCGTACCATGATTTTGCGCCGCCGCCCGTGCCACAGGTATTAGGTATGCTTGCCGAGGCCCTTGTTGTTGTTGTAAGGAAGGATGCGTATGTGGCGGCATTATTTTCCCATTCTGCAGGGTATGGTACTGTTTTATCAGGAAAAAAAGGCGGATCGCTCATTTTTGTAGTGCTATCGGGAGATGTAATGATGGCCTGGTAGCCTGGTTCATAGCTGTTATGGGTATTAAAATCGCCCATGTCGATCAGGTTTGGTAAATAAGCAAACTTCGATCTTAAATTTTGCATCTCCTGTGTCAATTGCAGGTCGCGCGTGGTACTTTCCGACCCTGACTGTGTATGGTTAACCACAACATATATAAAAGTAGTATCGTGGGTGATGGCGAGATTAGGGTCGTTATAATACAACTTGTAAAGGTTAAAATCGGTAAGATAAGGTTCTATAGTCTCCGTTTTTACATAGGTTAGTTTTTGCTTATTATAAAACAAGACTGACATATTATCGGCGCCGGTTAAATTAGTAGGCGTAGCATACGCGTATTTGCCCGGAAACACTACATCAAGTGCATTAGTAGTTATATCAATAGCAAAATTAGCCGGCAAAGCTGATGACGGGATAAAAGCCCCCATCTTTTCAAAACTAAACAAATCAGGCTGGGTGTATTGAATAATAGTTTGCAGGTAGCCATTTAGTGAAGCGGTAGTTCCCTGGCAGCTGTTGCCATAACCCAATACATTATAGGCCATAACATTCAGGGTGTCAGTTTTATCAACTGTATTTGGCAATGGCTGTGGAATAACCGGCACAGTTGTAACTGTAGTTTTAGCCGGTGAGTTTTTGGCGGATTTTGAGCAGGAAGTAAATAAAAATGCTGCCGCTGTTAATAAAGAAATAAATAATGAACTTAATTTCATTCAGTTAAGTAAAATATGACCGGATTTATAAATTTTAAATAGGCCAATGGTAAATATTATAAAATAGCGATGGGTTTTGAAACCCATCGCTATACATAAATTTGACTTAAGACTTTCGACTTAAGGCTTTTGACTTAAATTAGTGCTGGTTGCCTGTACCGTTTAATTGGTAGCAACCCATATCCTGTCCTGGAGGGGTTATGCCGCTTGAGCCAAAATTCGCGTCAAGCGGGATACCTGCTGTTAAAGGTGCAAAGGCGGTAGTTGTTCCTTTGCCGGCAGCAGGAGAACCTGTTTGCAAGCGGAAATTGTAGCTATCAACAGAACACTGGGTGATCCAGAAGTTAGCTGCAACCGGTAATGTATAGTTTACAAACATAGGGTTGTTTTTTCCTACCAGTGAAGAGCCGTCATAAACAAATCCAAAAGTGTATGAAGCGCCTAAGAAAGCCGCCATATTTGGAATATCAGTAGCCTGTGGATGTGTAACTACTGGTTGAGCAACGCTTGTAGGTACAAATTGATCAGCTATGGCCGCATTATCAGCATAATAAAAATTGTAGCCATAAGCAGTTTGCTTGATAATATCAGAAGTGTTAAGAGTTGTATCGGCCAGGTAAACTTTTGCACCGGCTGGGCCGCCTGCAATACGCACGCCAAAATCACAATCAACTATCAGGTTATTGTAAACCAATGCCCTTGAGTTATTTTCTATCTCAACAGATCCGCTTCTTGCGCCATAAACGCCATTGTTCCTGAAACCATCATTGATATAGGTATTGTTGTACATGGTAAACTGGCACTCAGCACCGGTAGTACCGTCGCTGGCAGATTTTGTACCATTGGTTGCACCACCGATAACAAGGTTATACGCCATGTTGCCATGCGAGCTGCCTTTAGCATTGAAACCGTCGCCGCCATTGCTACCGCATTTTTCCATAGTGTTTCTCATGATATTATAGGTACCACCATAAAAACGGGTTGCATCATCAGGTGAGCCATACAACCATGAGTCTTCGAGGATAAATACACCATTCGGATTTTCAAAATACAAAATGTACTGGTTACCTGCTGCCAAACCGGCACTTGCAGCAAATGGAAGGGCTTTCAAAGCTGCACCACCAAAATCAAGATGCGTCCATTTAATTACCACCAATTTACTGGTGTTACTGCAATAAATACCACCCCAGCCACCTACGTAGGCAGGGTCAGCCGCTACTGTAGATACACCGGTTGTTTTGGTCTTGGTTGGGTCGGTGATGGTAATCGGCGCATCTTTTGTACCCAAACTAATTAAATCACCATTTACAATAAAGTTAGCGCCGTTGGTCATATTAATGGTAACACCTTTTTGAATTAAAAGCGTATCGCCTGCGTTTATGGTGATATCGCCGCCTACAGTGTAGGTTTGGCCGGCAAGCATTGTACCTTTATAAGCGCCTGCGGGTAAAGTACCTGTATTACTAATGGACTTGCCAACCTGGAGTAGTGGTGTCGATACCACTACATTATCACTTTTCTTACTGCACGCGGCCAGGGCCAAAAGTGACAGGCCTAACGAAATTAATTTTAGTTTTTTCATGTTTGATGAATTAATTGATAATTGTCTATTACTGCTTTTTTATTTGATTACTTATTTTAAAAATTAAAATTTGTACCTTAAGCCTAAATTATACCGGGCATAGTATTGGTCAAATTCCACTGTGGTGTAATTCGGGCTTTCCTGGTGTTCATATTTTAATATGCTATTGTTGTTATAGCTATTATTTTGTTTTAGAAATAATTCGTAAGGGGTATTTAAAATATTATTAGCTTTTACAAAAACGATGAAATGCTTACCAAGTCCCTTTTGAGCAGAAAAATCGAGGTTTGTAGAAGCTTTCTCCCAGGTATCGAGGTCAAAATATCGTGATACGGCCGCTATCCTATCACCGGTGTAGCTCAAAGCTAATTGAGCGTCGAACCCATATTTTTGATTCTTATATAATAGTGAAACATTGCCAACATTGGCTGCCTGCCCCTGTAATGGCCTGGTTTGCAAACGATTGGCTACCACCCCATCAACATCTATACTTTTTGTAGTGGTAATTTGCGATTGGGTATAAGTGTAATTTATCTCAAAACCAATATCCCCAAAGAATTTTTTAGCCTCAACTTCAGCCCCGTAATTTTGGGCATTACCAAGGTTTTCGGGTTCAAGGAACAACGTAGCGCCTTGTGCACCTGGTTCGAGTACTTTTTCAATTGGATTGATAAGTTGTTTGTAAAAGCCGCCTGCCATAAATTCATCAAAAACGCCGGGGAAAAACTCATACCTTAAATCATAATTATTTATAACCGTATGTTGTAAATATGGGTTCCCTAAAGTCGCATAAGGGTCATCAACCGTTTGATCCGGATAGGGGATAAAATCTGCAAATGCAGGGCGTAAAATTGATTCAAAATACGATGCCCTTATCGCCTGTTTATCTGTAAGGGTATATTTCGCATTAATGCTTGGCAAATAGTCCATATAGGTTATGGTTGCCGTTTTGCCGGGCAAATTTACAGGTAAATTAGAATAATAACTTTGATAAGTATTCTCGTACCTCAAACCAAACAAAACATCAAAGCGGTCACTGATGAAATATTTCAGCATGCCATAAACAGCCTGTATGTTTTCAGTAAAAGTATATACGCCAGGATCGTAAGACGATGTGCCCAGGGCATCAGCAGGTTCTTGAGTAAAGTAGAATGTAGAGGCTGGGACCGAAACATACAATTCGGGATTGTCAGTACCCGGAATAACGGTGTGAGGCAAGGTATAGCTATCTACAAAATTATCCCTTGTTTTATGCCTGAACATGCCGCCGGCGGAGAAGAAAGCATTACGGCCAAAAATTTTGGTATCATAATGCAGGTTTAAATACCCCGAAATATCCTTGTCGGTGTTATGCGTCCATACTCTTGATTCATCATTTACTACTACCGGGCCATTAATTACATCTGGCGTTACAAATGTTGAGCTACCGGGGCTTCCGGGGGTAGGCACATTATGCCCACCATGGGCTTTAACCGTATCCGGGCTTGTTTGATAAGAGGTTTCAAATTCTGCAATATCGGGCTGTTTATGACTGGCCTCTGAATTTGCTAAAACCCAGTCCAATGAAAATCCCTTTGTTATTTTATGCCTGCCTTTAAGCGTAATATTATAAATACTTTGCAGATCTGTCCTGGTCTCTGTTAAATTATCAATTTCATTTGTACCTATAAACCCCTGGTACGAGTACCCTCCATAAACAGAATTTTCGGTTTGCCGTACCCTGTGTTCATCAAGCTGTAAGTAGGTGCCAAATAAGTCTATAACATTGTTTTCATTGAATTTATAATCAATTGAGGCCATTGTTCCTAACCTGCTGAGCTGTGAAGAATACTGGCGGTTATAAGAACTTTGAAAAGCTGTTTCTTCATTTGGTGTGTTTATACTTTGTGATGGCCCCACAGTATTTTCCTGTACCACAACAAAGCTATTGCTCCCCTGGTAAGTATTTTGATAAGTGCCTGAAAAAAGCACCCCTAATTGGTTATTCAAAAACCGGTCGCCTATTGTTAAGCTGGCATTGCTGTTTGGCGGGGCATTTCCGGTTTTAGTAACCAGGTTTTGGTATGGAAAATCACTTATAAGCGCGGGCACTCCCGGGTTTATTTCGCCGGGCGCTCTGCTGTTTACAGTACTGCTGTTAAAACTGCTAAAGGGCCGGTCAAAAAACAATTGGCTGTAGCCCGTTCCAAAATTTCCTTCTATTCTCAATTTGTCCGGCGCGGTTTTCATCACCAGGTTAACCACACCACCCGAAGCATCACCTTCCATATCGGGCGTAAGCGTTTTAAAAACTTCAATCCTTTCAACCAGCTCCGCCGGAAAAATATCCAAAGGCACATACCTGTTTTTGTTATCCGGGCTCGGTATTTTAACTCCATTTATTAAAACGGTATTGTATTGTTTATCCATCCCGCGGATGATCACATGCTGCGCATCTCCCGTATTATTTCTATCTATAGATATACCTGATACCCTGGCGAGTACATTAGAAACCAATACATCGGGAGATATGGCAATTGCCTGCGCCGAAACCGCATTAATAGTATTATCAGAATTTTTTTCGTCTCCCCTGGCAGATCTGTCACTTTCTTTACTGGCATGTTCTGTAACAGTAACTTCGGTAAGAAGCGTTGAATTGTCTACCATGGCAATGTTCAAAACAGCTGTTTTCCCATCGGTGGCTTCAACAGTATATTCTTTAGAGGCATTATATCCAATATAAGTTACCTGTAGCTTGTAGGTGCCGGCCGGTACATTTTTAAATTCGTAAACACCATCCAGTTTAACAGTGGTATTTAATTTAAAATTATCTTTTTGGATTTGAACGGTAGCGCCTATGAGCGTTTCACCGTTTTTCGCATCGGTAACATTGCCTTTAATTGTTTGTGCATGCAAAACCGCAGAAAAGCAAACAAGCAATACAACAATTAAGAAAGGTTTTTTTAAATTTCGTAGTAATGATTTCATCAAATAGTAGTAAGTATAGTAGTTAATAATGTACAGGGAGTTCACTTGTTTTAATACAGCATTATATTGCGCCGCCCTTTAACACTGCATTTTTAATAAATTGCACTTTCACGTTTTTGAAAATAATATGATCAAAAATTAACGGGGTGAATAAGGCGATGACTGGGGTAAAAAGACCTGGAAAGTAAAATAGTTGTTTCATTGCCCTGGGGTATTTTTGGCAAAGAAAATCAATGAATTCTGTATAAATTCTGAATTTTGTTCTGGGTAAGGTTTCTTAAAATAATGATAATCTTCAATTAACATTCAGGACAAAAAAGCTCATTTTTGTTAACATTGAGGACTTATTTGGTAACATAACGGCAATAATTTGATGATTAAGCTAATTTCAGATAGCAGGATTTTTTTATTATGGCTTGCAAAAATTTTGGCGAAGAGTTTATAAGAGGGCATAATACCGTATTTTTTGAGCGGCGCGGCGTGAACCTTTTTGGGGTGTAGCGTGTAGGCGTATCGCCACAAGACTTATTCTACCTTATTCCTCCCGGCTTTATGATTTAGCTGCAGCCAGTTTTAACTGTGTTTTTTTATTTTAATTACGATAAGCTTTGATGTAGGTGTATTGCTTTTTTCGGCAACACAATCAATAGGTACCAAAACATTGGTTTCGGGATAGTAGGCTGCGGTATTCCCTTCGGGTATATCATACGGAACTACTACAAACAAGCGCGCAATGCGTTCGGTACCGCCATGGTTGTTAACAAGGTCAACTTTCTCACCTGCTTTAAAACCGGCGCGCGTCATGTCGCTTTCATTCATAAAAACAACCCGGCGCTCGTTATGTACGCCGCGGTAACGATCATCCAAACCATAAATGGTAGTATTAAACTGGTCGTGGCTGCGGATGGACGTAAGCATATACTCATCTGCATCGAGCTTGTGTACGGGTACTTCGGTTACCGAAAATGCGGCTTTGTCGCCGTACTTCTCTGTTTTAAATTTGCCCTCACGAGGGCCGTTTGGCAAATAAAAGCCTGCAGGTTCACACACTTTTTTATTATAATCCTCGCAGCCGGGTATTACTTTAGCAATTGCGTCACGCACAGCATCATAATTGTCGGCATATTTGTCCCAGTCGACTACTGATCTTTCGCCCAGCGTGGCCTTAGCCATCCTGCAAACAATTTGGTTTTCGTTTAACAGGTCGTCCGATACTGGTTTTAGTACCCCCCTGGACATCTGCACCACCCCCATTGAGTTTTCACAAGTTACAAACTGTGCTTCACCATTTATAATATCCTCATCACTGCGCGAAAAAGTTGGCAAAATAAGTGCCTCGTCCCCCTGCACCAAATGACTGCGGTTTAACTTGGTTGATACATGTACACTTAAGTTTAACTTGCGCATGGCTTCGGCGGTATAAACAGTATCCGGCGTGGCCGAAATGAAATTGCCGCCCATCGCGAAAAACACTTTAAGCTTGCCCCGGTGCATTGCCTTTATCGAGTCAACCACATCCAAACCATGCTCACGCGGCGGCTCAAAACCGAATACTTCTTTTATTTTATCCAGCTGTTTTTCGGAAGGCTTCTCCCATATCATCATGGTGCGGTTGCCCTGCACATTGCTGTGCCCGCGCACCGGGCATAAGCCTGCCCCCGGCTTTCCGATACTGCCTTTTAGCAATACCAGGTTCAGTATCTCCTTAATTGTATCAACTCCATTGGTATGTTGCGTAATGCCCATGGCCCAGCAAATAATTATCCGGTGTTTATGTTTCAATAATTCAGCGGCTTCCTTTATTTGACTTAACGGGACACCACAAGCGGACGCGAGATCTTCAAGTTCATATTTTTCAAGGCTATCTATAAAATCTTTATACCCCGTAGTTTTATTATGAATGAAATCATTATCGAATACTGTTCCGGGCTTTTCCGTTTCGGCTTCATAAAGCAATTTTTCAATTGCCTTTAACAGCGCCATATCGCCGTTAATTTTAACTTGCAGGTATGTATCGGCCAGTTGGGTGCTAAAGCCCATAAAACCCTTTACCGTTTGCGGGTTTTTAAAGGCAATTAACCCCGCTTCTTTGAGCGGATTTATAGCAATGATCTTCGATCCTTTCTTTTTGGCTTTTTCAAGCGCCGTAAGCATACGCGGATGGTTGGTGCCTGGGTTTTGTCCCATGATAATGATCACGTCCGTATCGTAAAAATCATCAAGCGTAACGGTGCCTTTGCCAATGCCTATAGTTTCGCTAAGCGCCGAGCCCGATGACTCGTGGCACATATTGGAACAATCGGGCATGTTATTGGTGCCGTATTCCTTCACAAAAAGCTGGTACATAAACGAAGCTTCGTTACCCGTACGCCCCGATGTATAAAAAACTGCCTCATTGGGCGATTTAAGTTTATTTAAATGACCGGCTATTTTTTTAAATGCGTCGTCCCAACTGATGGGCTGATAATGCGTACCGCCTTTTGGCAGGTACATTGGTTGGGTTATTCTCCCTTTTTTGCCTATTTCAAAGTCATTTAGTTTGGCAAGATCAGCCACTGAATTTTGAGCGAAGAACACAGCATCAATTTTTTTCGTGGTAGCTTCCTCGGCTAAAGCCTTTGCACCATTCTCGCAATATTCGGCAATTGGCGACCTATCATCATCCGGATCAGGCCACGCGCAGCCAGAACAATCGAAGCCACCCTTTTTATTCATGTGGAACAAGCCCTTCATACCACGGATCAGCCCGTCTTCTTCAAACACATCCTTACCGGCCTCGTATACCGCCGGAATACCAGCCGCCCATTTTTTCTGTTCGGTAAGCTTTAAATCCAGTAGTTCTTCCGGATTTTCGGCGGCGGGATGCTCTGTTTTTACGCTCATATAATCTTTTATATTTAAAAACCGTCTCGAATAAAAAAATCAGTCTTGCGACACTTTTCCAGCCAACGGATTCGGATAATGATCACTTTGGTCTTCAGCCACGTTATCCAAACAGGTAAAATCTTTCTCTACCAATAAATGCAGTGCCTCATTATTATTTTCAAAGCCAACCCTGTCAGTACTTATCAGCTCGCTGATCATACTTTTTGGCATAAACGTGGTGATGGTCTCATTTTTAAAGGCGGACGATAAGTGGCTGTCATCCGTAAGCTTTATCTCGTAAAATAAGGATTGCTCACCAAAGGTCACCTTGTCATTAATATGGCCGGTTACGGCCAGTTGTTTTACATCTGACCGGGTTAAACGGTACCTGATGGAATTACTTTTAATACGTATTTTCATGGATAGGTAATAATATGCGATGTGTTGCTGTATAAATATTAAAACGCCGGTTGCGTAAAAAACCTGCGAGTGTTATGTTAAATTCTTCGGCCAGTTCAACTGCCAGGCTTGAAGGTGCGCCAACTGCGGCAATAATACTGATACCTGCCATGGCTGCCTTTTGTATCAGCTCGAAACTGGCACGGCCACTTAGTAATAATATGCTCTCGTTCAATGGCAACCAGTTTTTATTTAAAGCCGCGCCAATTAACTTGTCTAAAGCATTATGACGGCCCACGTCCTCGCGGACCAGCAACAATTCCCCTGCTTTATTAAATAAGGCTGAAGCATGCAAGCCACCCGTATCAGCAAATATTTGCTGATGCTCACTTAAAGTACCCGGTAAGCTATAAAGCAGTTCGGCGTTTATATACAGTTCTTTATGCATTTGATGATCAGATGCGCCCACGGTACGGATAGCGGCTATCGAACCCTTACCGCAGACACCGCAACTTGAAGTTGTATAAAAATTACGTTCGGTATTGTGTAGATTGGGTATAACGCTTTCGGCTAATTTAACCTGGATCACGTTTTCTTTGTTTTCCGCGCAGGCGATAAAGCAATGTTCCACAGCGGTAATATCCCCGATATTTTTAACAATCCCTTCAGTAAATAAAAAACCGGTGGCCAATTCTGCATCATTGCCGGGGGTACGCATAGTGACGGATACATTTTGCACCTTTCGCTCATTTGCCGGCCCATATTCCAGCCTGATCTCCAATGGCTCTTCAATAACAAGTATATCTGCTATGCTTTCGCATTTGTCATCGCTTATCCTGGTTATTGGTATCCGTTTGATTGGAGTATAGGCCATTTGCTTTAGATATGAAATTTGAGACGTGAGATTCGAGATTAAAACACCAAACCGTTTTTCACTACCAAATATTATAAAACAATGTGGTTTAAGATTGGTTTTAATTAAAAATTTTACAATTACTTAAAGCGGTATTTGTAAGGATTTGACCTAATTTTGAACCATGAAAATAAAGGTACTCGCGTTTGGTATTTCGAAGGATATTTTTGGCGCCCCGTCAATTTGCCTTGAACTGGCCAACGATGCCACCGTATATAACCTGCAATATTTATTAGAGCACCAATACCCACGCCTGCAGCAACTGGCATCGTACATGGTTGCTGTAAATAATGAATATGCCCTGCCCGGGGATACCATTCATGAGCGGGACGAGATCGCGATCATCCCGCCAGTGAGCGGGGGATGAGAAGTTAAATCCTGAACAGAATACCATTGTTTGTGTCCCCACCATAGCCGTCGATAGGTCTGCACTATGCTAAAGTATCTGCAATTTTTCCTGATTTATTAATTTTTAAACTATGATTAATGTAGTACCCAATGCAATAACCGTTGCAAATCCTATGCTTAAAGTATAACTTACAATAAAACTTATATACTTTTGATTAGTAAAATTATATAAATTTAGCAAGTGAGTAAACTTTGCTGTGAGGCTCATGTAAATTTGGACCATCTTGCTAAATTTAATACCAGATTAAGCCGAACCGGATTGGAAATAGATAACTGATTTAACAATTATTTTACGATTTTTGCTGAGATAATCATAGAACTAAGAAATACCTCATTGTCTACCCAAATCCAAATATCCCCCACCCCATTAAACATTCAATCATGTATTGATTGGATACGGTCTCCGGAATCCGGCGGGATAGATGTGTTTATTGGTACAGTACGTAATGCTACCAAAGGCAAAGCTGTGTTACGCCTGGAGTTTGAAGCTTATGAACCTATGGCTTTGGCCGAGATGGAAAAAATAGTAAAACAGGCATTTGAAAAATGGCCGGTCCAAAAGGTGCTCATTCATCACCGCACCGGGGTATTGCAGGTTGGGGAAGTCCCGGTAATTATAGCAGTATCCGCCGCTCACCGCGCCGCTGCCTTTGAGGCCTGCCGCTATATTATCGATAACCTAAAGCAAACCGTACCAATATGGAAAAAGGAAATATTTGAAGATGGTGAAGTTTGGGTAGCAGCACATCCATGAGCACAGATTTCGCCAATTGTTTTTTGATTTCATCGATTAGGTTTTTTTGATTTCACCGATTGGATTTTTTTGATTTCACCGATTGTTGTTTTATGATTTCACCGATTTCTTTTTGATTTCACCGATTACTAAGGGTGCGACTCAAAGTTAACGTTCCGAAATCGGCATTCTCCGAAGGAGCCCTTTGAGCCGGCTTTTGCATTCTAACCACTAAGTTCCAGCCACTCTTTCAAGCCGCCATCTAACGAAAACACATTTGCGTCCGGGTGTTTTTTCCTGATAACCTTTACCGCCTCGCCACTGCGTTTACCTGATGCACAGTAGAACACTGTTTTATTGGCCTTGTTCATGTTATCTATATGCGAATAAAGTTTATCCAGCGGCACATGGGTACCTCCAATATTAAAATCTTCGCGCTCCTTTGCTGTCCTTATGTCTATCAACTCGATTGAGTTATCTGCAATGGCCATTTTAAGTTCGGCTACAGAAATTATAGGGGCGATAATAGTTTCCACCAGCCGGGTAATATGGGTATTGGTTTTATCGCCGATTTTTATGGTACGGCTTTGCATGGTTTGTGCATCAAAAACCAGCACCTTGCCGGCCAGCAGTTCGCCGGTTTTGGTGATGTATTTTATTACCTCATTGGCCTGCATACAACCAATAATGCCAGCCAGCGTGGGTATCACCCCTCCCTCGGCGCAGTTGGGTATTTGGGTGGCATCTACCTTGGGGAACAGATCGCGGTAGTTGGGGCTTTTAATGTCATAGTCATCTACTACGTTCCAAACAGCAACCTGGCCCTGGTATTGGTAAATCGCACCATAAACCAGCGGTTTGCCTGCAAGAACTGCGGCATCATTCAGTAAATAACGGGTATCAAAATTATCCGTGCCATCCACCAAAATATCATATTGCCATATAATATCCATTACGTTTTCCGAGGTGATGCGCTCATCATGTGCCACCAATTTTATACCGGGGTTTTGTTTTTGCAAACGTTCGCAGGCAACAACGGCCTTTTTTTGACCGAAGTCAGCAGGTGTATATAATACCTGTCGATGTAAATTACTTATCGAAATGATATCAAAATCGGCAATGCCCAACGTACCTACCCCGGCGGCGGCCAAATACTGGGCCGCGGGACAGCCTAAACCGCCTGCGCCCACAACCAATACCCTTGAATTTTGCAGAAGGCGCTGGGCGCTCTCGCCAAATCCGGGTAAGGCCACCTGGCAGCTGTAGCGTAAAAGGTCGGGTATCATTGGGTAAATATTGTTTGATTGAGGACAAGTTTTACTTTTTCAGCATCTTCCGGCGTGTTCACATTTGTCAATTCATCCGGGTTGGGGGCGTTTAACAACGTTATATCGCTATTTATCAAAACCTTTCGAGGGCACGAATACCCCTGGGCTAAAAATGAAAGCAATACCGGGTAACTTTTAGGCTCCCAAATGGTAATTAACGGTTCGGGGAAATCATCAAAACTGCTTTGATAAGCAGTTGCTATGGACGAACTATTTCGGTTACTAACCAAATAGTCTAAAGTTTTTTCAGTCAATAAAGGCAGATCGCAGGCCACAACCAGCCAGGCATTATCAGGCTTTTCGCGAAATGCGGACAGGATAGCCCCATAAGGCCCTAAGCCTGTAAACGTATCTATCAAAGTTTGATAGCCTTTTCCAATATCACCCTGCTGATCTTCCCGGCAGGAAATAAAAACATCCTTACAAAAGGGCTTCATCAAATCGGCCATATGGTAGCGCTGCTCTTTACCATGCCAGTTAACTGCGCCTTTATCAAAACCCATCCGCTGGCTTTTACCACCGGCCAATACTAAACCATTTAAAACAGGTTTGGCCTGCTGCATTTGTGTTTCAAAAAAAGTGCTGATCTTTTCAGTTTCATCAAGGCGATAGAGCGGTAAATCCTGCCAGTTAGGGACGGTTTCCTTTATAAAATCGAAAACATCAACAGCATTATCGGCCAGCAATATCATCTGCACATTTGTTAGTTGGTCCAAACGCTTTTGCAACGATGCCCTTTTGTTTTCATAGATAATAACCACCTGGGCCTTTGCCTGGTGATGATTACCATTAACAAGCACCCAATCAGCCCCGGCAAATGTCTCCTTTAGCTTAAACGAATTGAATTCAGTTTTATAATTTAACTGCCTGTAATTTACCTGGTCGGTGTACTCCAATGTTGCGCCACTTGCCAGCCGGGCGGGTTGTAAAGTAATATCGTCGTTATGCGTGGTGTCAACATAAGCGCACTTATAAATTGGTGATAATGAGTTTATGACCTGATCGGCCAATAGTTTAATAACGGTACATGGTGCGCCAACAATAGCCCATTCATTCCTGCCGAAATTGCCAAACGCGGGGCGGGTTAATGCGGTATGTTTTTTATGCCCCTCGCCAGGCTGGTTATGCTCTTTTGAAATCACGTTTACCTCCTGTTTTTTCAATAAGCTTAGTTTCTTTTATCACAATATCATGGCTCATAGCTTTACACATATCATAAATCGTTAAAGCCGCAATCGATGCCCCTACTAATGCCTCCATTTCTACACCGGTTTTGGCAGTAATACTTGCAGTACAATCAATAATTACTTCTTTTGTTTCATTCAGGCTGATAGTAATAGTACAATTATCCAACCCAAGCGGATGACAAAGCGGTATAAGGTCGCCGGTTTTTTTGGCGGCCATAATCCCTGCGATGATTGCCGTTTGAAATACGGAACCTTTTTTGGTTTGCAAACCGCCATCAACCAGGTATTCTAATACTTTAGCAGGCAACGAAACTATACTGCGTGCCGTCGCTGTGCGGTGTGAAACTTGTTTCTCGCTCACATCAACCATGGTTGGGTTGCCTTGTTTATCGATATGGGTGATCATAGATTATTTTTTTGAATTTCACCGATTACAAGTTGATTTCACCGATTAAATTAACACGATCGTAGGATTTAATGGGTAATCAGGATCAACATTTTAAATCGTGTTAATCCTTAAAATCCTAAAAATCGTGTTCAGAACCGCCAAACTTTAAAGACTTCTCCTTTTTTAAATTCGTTTCTTTCCAACGGCAACTCCATAAACGCTTCGGTATCTGCTAAGTTAGCAAAATCGCCCGATCCGTTGCCTTCAACCGGGGTCGCCATCAACTGGCAATATTCGTTATAATGAAGCTTAACCTGTAAAAAGCATTTTAATGGCAAATGAAAGCCGTACCGGTTATTTAAAACCGCATATTGTGATTTGGTTTCAAGGCCAAGCGAAGCGTTTAACCAGGGTAAAAAATACCGGTGCAGGCACATAAAAGTAGCAACCGGGTTACCAGGGAAAGCAAAAACCAGCTTGCCATCATCATGCCTGCCAAACCAAAAAGGCTTGCCCGGCCGCTGTTGCACTTTATGGAACAATACGTTTACTTTTAATTCTTCAAGCGCTTTAGGTATATGGTCAAATTTACCCATCGATACGCCACCGCTTAACAACAGCACATCATAATTTTCAAGACAAAAGCTTAGTCGTTTTTTTATTTCTTCCGGCTCATCAGGAATATGCAGCGTATCAGCTTCTAAACCATGTTGTTTTAAAACCGACTTAACGGTATAGCCATTCGACCGCCTGATTTGGTTTGCAGATGGCGTTTCTGTTACCTCAACCAACTCATCCCCTGACGAAATTATGGCAACACGCGGCAGCTTTTTCACCCTCAATTCACTTTCGCCCACTGATGCTACCAAACCAATAATTGCAGGGGTGACTAACTCACCAACCCCGGCAACAATATCGCCCTGTTTTTTATCATTGCCTTTGTAATGAATATTCTGCCCCCGTTTTATTTCCCGGGTTACCAATGTGGCTAAACCAGCGCGCATTTCAAGGTCTTCATACCGTATAACCGTGTCCGACGATGCCGGTAATACCGCGCCTGTCATGATCTCCACGCATTCGTTATGCTCGTCAATATCTACAGGGTGATCGCCGGCCGCCTGGGTGGCTTTGATACGAAAAGTACTGAACCCATTTTCAATGGCATCATAGCTGATGGCTATTCCGTCCATGGTTACCCGGTTAAACGGCGGCAAGTCCCTGTCGGCTTTAATATCTTCCGCCAGTACCCTGCCTAAAGCCAGCTCAAACGGGACAATCTCGGCGCCATAATCACCCACCTGTTCAAGTATTATTTTCTCGGCTTCTTCAACAGTTATCATCGCCCTGGTATTTTTGTTTTTAATATTTATCCGCCTATCGTGGCCATTGACTCATGCACACCCTTGTTTTCAACCCTTAAACGTTCAGCTTCCCAGCCGTCAATTGCCCTGTTATTAAATGTATCCAATAACAACATTTTTAAATTATCTTCATTAATATCCTGCCTTATCAAATCTTTAATGTTCAATACGCCGTCGTCGTACAAGCAGGTTTTTAACTCGCCTACGGGGGTTATCCTGATACGATTGCAGGTGCCGCAAAACGTACGCGAATAGGCGGCAATAATACCTATGCTACCCTTATGCCCCGGTATTTGGTAATTGTATGATGTAGAATATTCCGCATCGGTAATCTTTTTTACGGCGGGATATTTATCCTTTATTTCTTCCAAAATACGCACATAATCCCATTGCAGGCCTCCATAAACATGTCCGTCGCCGTTAAAAGGCATTTCCTCGATAAAACGTACGCTTACCGGTAATTCCTTTGTCAGTTCAACCAGCGGGATAATATCCTGTGTATTTTTGCCGTCCATTACCACGGCGTTTATCTTTACTTCAATACCGTGTTTTAACAACGCATCCAGCGTTTCCATCACGCTGGCAAACTCATCCCGCCTGGTTATAGTAAAAAACCTACCGGCGTCCAAAGTATCCAAACTAAGGTTCACCGATCTTACCCCTATCTTTTCTAATTCGGGTACATAAGGAGCCGTCAATACGCCGTTAGTAGTTATAGTAAGTTCGTTTAAGCCTTTCAGTTTAGATAATTCCGTTAAAAACTGCATAATATCTTTCCGTACAAAAGGCTCGCCTCCGGTTATCCGTATCTTATTGATGCCCATTTTTAGCAGTAGCGAGCATATTTGCAGCATTTCCTCGTAGGTCATCAATTCCTGCCGTGAAAGCCA